>Ga0315277_10009891_pt1 | contig 12143 bp, 10 predicted proteins | sample YL17G05_15_MG_FD_203695 | JGI IMG/M metagenome (GOLD analysis project Ga0315277, IMG submission 203695) | Sediment microbial communities from Yellowstone Lake, YNP, Wyoming, USA - YL17G05_15 | ecosystem: Environmental > Aquatic > Freshwater > Lake > Sediment | place: USA: Wyoming | collected... | reverse complement strand
TTAAATGCTGTTCAGTGAAAGCGCCCGGTTTTGGAGATCGCAGGAAGGCGATGCTGGAGGATATCGGTATCCTCACCGGAGGAAGAGTCATTTCAGAAGACCTGGGCATCAAATTGGAAAATATCAAATTGAATGACTTAGGCAGGGCAAAACGGATCACTGTGGATAAAGACAATACGACCATTGTCGATGGAGCAGGAGACAAAGACGATATCGAGGCAAGGGTGAAACAGATCCGTGCCCAGATCGAAGAGACCACATCCGATTATGATCGAGAGAAACTTCAAGAACGGCTGGCTAAGATTATCGGTGGAGTGGCCGTCATCAATGTCGGCGCCGCCACGGAGACAGAAATGAAGGAGAAGAAGGCCCGCGTCGAAGATGCCCTGAACGCAACCCGTGCGGCTGTAGAGGAAGGAATTGTTCCGGGTGGTGGTGTGGCATACCTTCGCTGCCTTCCTGCACTGGATAAGATGAAATTAGAAGGAGACATGAAGATGGGGGTCGATCTTGTGAAGAGGTCCCTGGAAGAACCTATCCGCCAGATCGCCAATAATGCGGGTCAGGAAGGGTCTGTGGTCACAGAGAAAGTAAGGAACGAAAAGGGATCTTTTGGATTCGATGCTGCACGGGATGAGTATACGGATATGATCAAGGCAGGGATCATCGATCCTACCAAAGTGGTCAGGCTGGCCCTTCAAAATGCGGCTTCCGTCGCATCGTTGATGATCACCACAGAAGCCATTGTGGCCGAGAAGCCAGAGAAGAAAGCCCCTTATCCCCCGATGCCTCCGGGTGGTGGAATGGGTGGAATGGGTGATATGTACTAAGATTTCAATCTCTATTGAATTCAAGAAAAGGGCTTGGGAACTTGGAATCTCTTTCCCAAGCCCTTTTTATTTTAATACTTTCAGAAGGTTCTCCCAACAAAAATAATATTTCTTGAAACTTTTTCCTGAAACTTCCTCAACTTTTTGAAAATTTTGTTGTCTTTAAGTAAACCCCGTTAGAAATTCCAGCGGGGCATTAAAACCCGCCGGAATTATTCTAAAATCTAACCCCGCTGCAGAGCAGCGGGGCATTATTTCTAACGGGGTAAAGAACCCCGCCTACAGAGCGGGGCTTTAAAACCCAAATTCTTAAAACCAAGATCCCGAAATCGTTAGATCCTGAAGCAAGTTCAGGACCTGGTTCGGGATGACAAAAAACGAGAACCAAACCCTGTTGTCATGAACCTTGTGCTGAACTTGATTCAGTATCGTTTCAGCATCTGATTTAGTTTTTTTCTGCCTTCGGCAGACACACCTTTCATCCCCGTCCACAGGACGGGGTTTTCAGGTGTGGTCTTAATAAAGGAAATGGTGCATAATCATTCCTTTTTTTAGACTATAATCGTTGTAACTATTGAATTCTATTTTTGAAAGTAAATTTTTGCTTGCATTTAAAAAGAAAGGAGTTTAATATTCTTTCCGTAGTGGAAAGAAAGCCATTGCAAATCGATTTTCGACATCTGGAAACTTTTTGCCGTGTAGCCGATTTAAAAAGTTTCTCCAAGGCGGCTGACGATCTCTTCCTCACCCAACCCACTGTCAGCGGCCACATCCTCTCTTTAGAGCAATCCCTATCCCTGCGCCTCTTTGACCGGACGAGTAGGGAGGTTCGCCTCACCAAAGCCGGAGAAGTTTTCCTGAAATATGCCTCAAAAATATTATCTTTTCGTAAGGATTTACTGAATGCCTTGAGCGAATTCTCCCAAGGGATCAAAGGAGAACTTTCTTTGGGGGCAAGCACCATTCCCGGAGAATATCTCCTCCCCAAACTCATGGGTGATTTTAAAAGAGAACACCCCCATTTTATCATTTCCCTCAAGATTGCTGATACCAAAGAAATTGTTCAATATGTCCTTCAAGACAACGTTGAGTTTGGGATCATTGGCGCCAAGTTGAACCATCCTTCTCTCCATTATGAAAAATATGAAGAGGATGAAATTATCGTTGTAGCCCCGTCCGATCACCCCCTGACCCGAAAGAAAAAAGTCAATTTGGAAGAGCTTTTAAAGGAACCCTGGATCATTCGGGAGGAGGGTTCTGGAACTCAGATGGCCATTGAAAAGGCATTAAGGAAGAAAGGTAAGAGCTTAAAACAGTTTAATGTGGTCATGGAGATGGGAAGTACTTCTTCAGTGAAGGAGGGGGTGAAGGCGAAATTAGGTCTTACTTTCATCTCCCGAAGAGCCACCGAAGAAGAATTAAACCAGGGTTTCCTCTCCCGAATCGATGTGGAGGGGATCGGACTTATCTCTCGACAAATTTATATTGTTTCTCATCGTGGGAGAACACTTTCCCCCATAGGAATGCAATTCCTTCGATTCCTCAAAAGGAAGAAGGAGGAGTATTGAGATGGCCCTTCGGCGGCGACCTGGCACCGATCGTTTGTTAAAGATGGTAGCGGTTTCTCTGGCCATCCATATCGCTATAGTCGTTTTTCTCAACCTCAACCCATGGCCCATGATCATCAAAGTCCCACCGACCGCTTACACAGTAACCCTCATGCCTCTCTCACTTCGAGAACCTGAAATTCCCAAGACGAATATCCCGCCTGTTCTTAGGGAGGAAATTCGGAAGCCCATTGAAAAGACGAAACCTCTTGAAAAACCAAAAAAAGATGACATCGTTGAAAAGGTGAGGAAGAAGGAAAGAGATAAAGAATCTCTCAAGCGTCTTCAGGAAGCCCTTGATGAGGTTCGTAAAAAGGTTGCTCTTGATCAGATTCAAAAGAAAGTGGCCCGTCGTGAACAAGTGGAAGAGAAACTTCCTATTGTGCCTTCAGACAAAAGTCCTCCGCCATTGAAACCTGAATTGAAAAGCATTTATAGTAAAATTGTTGAGTCGAAAATCAAAGAGGTATGGACTATTCCTGAAAATCTTGTTAAAGAAATAGTTGACTTAGAGACCACTATCGTCATAATAATAGACAAAAATGGAAGAGTCCAAAAATTTTGGTTTGAAAAAAAGTCTGGTAATTCCCTTTATGATCAGAGTGCCATGAGAGCGATTAAAAAGGCAGAGCCCCTACCTCCTATTCCCAAAGAATTGAGTGAAGACACTCTTGAGTTTGAAATTCATTTTACTCCGGATTCGATAAGATGAAAAAATATCTCTTACTTTTCTTCTTTTTATTTTTCATCGTCACCCCCTTCGCTGAAGCAAGGATCTACCTTGACATCAACGCCCCGACCTTTGTCCAGATCCCCATCATTCTTGCTAAATGGAAATCTGTGGATAAAACCCCGCCTTCTTTCTCGGAAAAGGTTTATAAAATTCTGGCCAACGATCTCACCCTCTCTGGTTTTTTTAAGGTAATCGATGTCCACCATCTTCCCCCTTCCCTCCAAGAAAGAGAAGGAATCCCGAACACGTCCTCTTTACAGGAATGGATCCCTGCTGGGGGAGAAATCCTTTTGGGAGGAGAAACCCTGCTGGAATCAGATGGTCTCAGTTTCAAGCTGAAATTTCATCTGTTTGATTTAGTGGAAAAGAAACACATCGTCGGAAAACAGTATGAAGGGCCTTCCCAAATACTGCGATCTGCCGTCCATCGTATAGCGGATGAAACCATTCTCCAAATCACAGGAGAGAAGGGGGTTCACAATACAAAGATCGCTTATGCAGTTTCCCAAGGAACAGGCAAGGAGATTTTTATCGCTGATTTCGATGGCGCCAACCTCAAACAGATCACTCAAAACCAATCCATCAACCTTTCGCCGGCCTGGTCGCCAGATGGTAAAAAAATTGCTTTCACCTCATATCTCAAACGAAATCCGGACCTCTACCTGATCGATCTGGATGGGAAAAATCTTCAACGATTCTCCTACTACCCAGGGTTGAACCTCTCCCCGTCCTGGTCACCGGATGGAAAACAGATTACGCTCATGATGGGAATGCAAGGAAAGTCGGATATCTTCCTGATCGATACGAATGGGGGGAATCCAAGGAGACTGACGAAGGGACATGGCAATGAGGCTTCGCCCACATGGTCTCCGGATGGGGAGTGGATTGCTTTCGTCTCCGACCGTTCCGGTTCTCCACAAATCTATATCATGGCGCGGGATGGGTCCAATGTGCGCCGTTTGACTTTTGAGGGAAATTACAATACCAATCCTTCCTGGTCACCCAAAGGCGACCGGATCGCCTTTTGTGGAAGGGCAGAAGGTCGTTTTCATATCTTTACCATCGGGAGCGATGGGTCGGGGCTCCGAAGAATGACATCCAATTCCGGGAATAACGAAAGCCCTTGTTGGTCCCCGGATGGCCGTTACATCGCTTTCAGCTCTACCCGGACAGGGGCATCAAAGATTTTCATTATGAATGCGAACGGATTCAATCAGAGAAGTTTAACCCCATCGAAAGGAGGTGAATCGAGTCCGGCCTGGTCAAGGCGATTGGAGTAAGCATGAGTTTTCAAATCATTCATCAAGGGAGGTTACCATGACTAAAAAAAGTCTTATCATCACCATTTTTATCCTCTGCATTGGACTTATCATGATGGGTTGTCCGAAAAAAACAGTCGTGAAAGAAGAACCATCCGTCAAGAAAGAAGAAGCATCCGTCAAGAAAGAAGAAGCCAAGGCTGAAGCAGAGCGTATGGCAAAGGAAAAAGAGTCAAAAGCCAAAGAAGAATTTGAAAAAAGTATTGTCGCGAAGAGAACCCCTGGCATCGAAGGGGAGGTTTTCGAAAGTTCACTGCTCAAGGATATCCACTTCGACTTTGATAAATATGACATCCGTCCTAGCGATACGGCGGTCTTAAAGGGAAATGCAGAATTGCTGAAGAAATACCATAAAGTGAAAATCCAGATCGAAGGCCATTGCGATGAAAGAGGAACCAACGAGTACAACCTCGCTCTTGGAGAAAGACGAGCCAATAGTACAAAAAATTACATTGTCTCCCTGGGCATTTCTTCAGAACGTATCTCCGCCATCAGTTACGGAGAGGAAAGGCCTTTAGATCCTGGCCATAATGAGGACGCCTGGACAAAAAACCGAAGAGCCCATACCATTATCACTGCTAAATAACGAGGTGGAACACTCCTCAGGGAAGCTTTAATGCTCCCTGAGGATAACTTCTCCATGGAAAAAAACTTGTAGAAAAGGGTGATGGGATGAAAGGATGGATGGTCTTTTTAATAGGGTTGTTGTTATTGGGATGTGCCACCACCAGGGATGTGCAAATTCTTGATAGGGAGATCGATAGGTTCCACTCCCAAGTCAATACCCTCAAGAAAGAAAATGAGTCCATTAAGAATGAAATGTCTGCCTTGAGAAGTGACCTCTCTTCGGAAAATCAAAAACTGAAGGCCGACCTCCTTCTCCGAATCGAAAACCTTCAATCTGAAATCTGTACTCTATCCACCGGTATCGAGGAATATAAGGAATTTTCGAAAAGGCCTTCGAAGGAATTGGACCGGGTGAAAGGCGACATGGAAGGTCGACTAAGAATTTTAGAAGAGCGGGAGAAAAACCTTGAGGAGAAGAACAAAGCCCAGGAGGGAAAAATTAAAGAGTTAGAGGATCGCCTCAAGGGGCTGGAAGTGAAGACTTCTGGACCTGCAACGAAACAGACGGAGTCGGAAAAACCAATTTCCAAAGAGGCCCTGGCCGAGTTAAAAGGGGTCTCCACAGGGATGGGCGACCTCTATAAAGATGCTTATGAAACCTTCCATAAGGGAGATTTAGAAGGAGCCCGAAGAAAATTAGAAGCCTTTCTCAAACAATATCCCAACACAGAACTCTCTGACAATGCCCAGTTTTGGATCGGGGAGACTTATTATCTGAAAAAGGATTTTGAGAAGGCGATATTAGAATATGAGAAGGCGATGGTGAAATATCCAGAAGGGGACAAAATACCCGCGGCTTTATTCAAGCAAGCCCTCGCCTTCTTGGAACTTGGGGATAAGACGAATGCCAGAAATTTACTCAAGCGGGTGATCGAAAAATATCCCCATTCCGATCAGGCCGAAATGGCCAAGAAGAAATTAGAAACCATAAAATAAAAAAGGTCCATCCCCTTTTAAAGGGATGGACCTTTCCATCTCTTACCTATTGCCTCGCCCCTTATCTTTTTAGGCAGAGGGGTTTTTTCTTCTCGCCAAGACGGAATCATCTCCCTATCTTCAAATACCTTAATACTGACGCCCCACTATTTTGTCTCAACTGCAAAGTCTTTTTAGAATCTACGCCCCGTATCTTTCGCGAGTAGAGTGACGATTTTCGTCATCGTCCCCTTCTGTAGGAATGTGTCGCTTTTCGTTTATGAACAATATGCTTTGATGGTGAGATTTCTTCCTTAGTCAAAGGGTCTATTGTTGCGAGTTCGTCCCAAGTTATTATTTCCATGCCTCTATTCCTGTCGAACGTAACGGTTAGGTTATCAACCTTCCTTGCCTCAAGGTAGGGATGGTGTCCACACGTTATCCAATCAATATAGTCTACCCCTCGAGGGTTAAAATACTTTGCGGAATACGGATTCTTACTGGGCCTCTTCGCGTATCTTGCCATATCAATCAAGTCACCACTAAACGCGGCATAGAGTATTTCTACAATCTCCTTAATCCGCTTATGTCCAATATTTGGATTTAGAATCGCGACCACTTTATCCTTCTTGGCTGCCGATTTTGACGCCCACTCCCACGTTATTAGCCACGCTTTCACCGAATGATTCTCCTTGTTCGTTCTCTTCCGGATCCTTAAAGGATTGCCCCAAGGCCGCTATCATGAAGAATTTAATCTGACACCCCTATTCACCAGCCAACTCTCACTCAATCCTCTTTCGAACCTTAGAAACAGGATTTCTTACCCGTGGCGGGGAAAAAAGGGATGTTTTAATCCCATAGGTAGCCTTATCCTTATCCTTATCCTTATCAAAAAGGTCTGATACTTTCCTGTTGTGGTAATCAGCTACCCAACGTAACTTTTTTAATACCTTCTTATCCCCAATATTTTCTTTCACTCTTTGGATTATGGCGTCTTTGTGTTCGATGAAGAATTCTTTTTTCGAGCATTCTAAATCTACCCAACAGTCAAGATAATCAATAAAATACCTCCCATCTGCATCTTTAAGGAACATTTCCTTTATTGGACTAACCTTCTGCTCCCCGAATAGAGATTTGATCTCGTTATATGCCTTCCAAAATGTTCTGTGCGCCACTACCCTTGGAACAATGGCCTTCTCTTCAACTAGGGAGGCATTAGTCAAGGCATCACCTAAAATAGTAATATCGCTTGAATAATAATAGCCAACGGCAACCCCACCTCTCAAAAGATATCCTTTGATGAAAAGGTCGTACTGGTTTAGTCTAATATTAAAGCACAAAGAAAAGATATTATCAGCCGCAAATCTGTCGGAGGGATCGTACTGCTCGCTTAAACACACGTTATCCGAAAACATTTTCACTTCAGCCCCTAAATCCCGCGTTCTATCGACATCTTGTTTCAATCCTCTCAATAATGTTTCTATGGAAATGATCTCCTTCTGCGCTTTAACAACATTCTGGGCCATTAAGGGGTTGATGCGTTTAGTAATTCCTAACAAATCAATGTATGCGACAATACGCTTTTCGATCATCTTTCACATCCACCGCTACATCCTTAACCTGCCGCCTGCTTTGTTTGCTATCTATCTTATCTACCTATCTACGAACGGCAATAACATATTTCTGGAGAAATACTGATTTTCAGAACACCCTTCCAGCCCTTGATGAGCCACCGCTGGGTGTACTGCTATCTTTCTTTATCAGTCAACATCCTTTTCGCTTCTTTTAAATCTATCTTTGCGTGGTGACCGTGTTTTTCTAACAAATGCAATAAATTAGAGCCGTTTAATAAGGTGAGAGGCTTGCCCTTTGCAAATTCGTAAGCATCAGGCCCATAATCTGCGGTAGACACCAAGATCCCTTTTGTAGCACCCTCGTTTACTACCGTTCCATATAAGTCTCTGACAGCCGACACCCCTACCGTATTCGTATATCTTTTCGCTTGTATCACTATCTTCCCACCACGAATCGGATCAGGGTCAAAGGCAACTGCATCAACACCTCCATCCCTGCTCGCACGAGTTACTTTCACTTCGCCTCCACTCGATTGGAATTCCTTTTCAAACAATTCCCTAATCAAATGTTCAAAATCCTCCCAACCCATAGCAGCAAGGTTGGTCGAATTATCAATGTCCCCCGTGACACTGTGTCCCCCAACAAATCTTTTGTCTTCCTTGCTTATCTGTAGAATTGGTTGAATCGGTGTCAAACTGCTTAATTTGCTACTTGCCACGCCTTTTAGACTTCTAAAACAGATTTTCGGGTCTACATTACTTAGGTCAATCTCGATAAATTCACTTTTCTTCGTTTGTACGCTCAAAATACAATTATTCTCCTTTTTTCCCGTCGCCTTATTAACCGCCTTTACCCACCCATTAAATGAAATTGCCTCGATTGCATTAATCACATCAGCCTCAAAGAGTTCGTGAATTGTACGAAGAGTGATCTTATACATCGTATCATCGAACATTTTGGTCAACTGCGAATCGGATATGTAGGATTCCTTTAATTCCCTTCGAGATGCGATATATTTCACTTCCTTTATTTTAGGAAGGCTCTCTATTGGAGGTAATTCATATTCAACGATTAATATTTTATTTTTCGGATTATATTCTAACGCGAAATTCTTAGGGAACGATGCCGGGTATTCTGAATTGCTGAGTATCATTTCACAGTATTCAACTATTGAGCCACCGTTCTTGTTATAATTGGAGTCCCGCATTGAATCAATTTTGGCATTGAACTCTGACTGTTCCTGGAAGAAAGCCTTTTTATTCTTTTCCCACTCTGACACCCTGTATTCCCATTCTTTCAACTCTTTTTCATATCTGGAATCTACCATAGAGTTATATTCGTCAATGGCGGCCTTGTGTTTTTCCCACCAAGAAATGGCTTCAGCATACTTTTGTTCAAGTTCTCGAAGTTTTCTCTCTTTCCTCCCCTTAATTAGCCTGTCCCACAACGTCAGTAATGCCAACTTTTCCTCTGGTTTGGGTGGATATTGTTTGTACTCTTTCTTCTGAGGTTTGGAGGGCCATTTTTCTGAATAGTCCTCTCTCTTTTTTAAATTTTCCCAATCGACTTTACTGTCGATAGATAATGCGTGTATAAGCAAATTGTCAATTTGCTGTAACGCTTTCTTAGCTTCTTGGCTTCTGGAGCTGGCTTCGTTTTTTGGCTCCAATTTTCGCCACATGTCCTGCCAATTTTGAAGCTGAATATTAGCATAATTCTCTAACCCTTTAATATCAATGCCGTAAACTGTTTTATGTTCATTCAATCCTTTATGATACATTTCAAGTGAATACATCAATATCTTTGTTCCAGAAGAATCCCAAGATGGTTGCGCTTTGCCGAGTTGAATTAGTCCTTCAACCATGGTTACCTCATCATTTTCATTTATAATGCCAGGGACACTGGGTTTCCCGCATATTCCGCAAACTCCCTTTTCATTTATAACGCCGATACAGGAACTATCGGCACAGGGCATACGCTCCATTGATGGCATCTCTCTATCCTCCTTTTCCAGAATTTCATACGGACACTCTTCATCGTCTTCTGGGAGGGATTCGGGAACAACAACAACGATGCATCTGCAACACACAACGAGATGGTCTGGCCCTTCGAAATCACCAGGGTAACGCAATGTATTGCCATCTGAAAACACCCATAGATCGCCGGTATTAATTATCTTCCCGTGCATTTCTCTGTGAAGTGGACGAACCTCTTTATCGTTTGCAGTAAGCCACTGTTTCTTTCCAAATCCTGATTTATCGATAGCTATGTACCGCCCATAATTTGCTGCCCCTATCATCTCAGTGCATGCTATTGTCATCGCTTGCTCAGAGGTTACATCAACATAGTCAGCCAGTGCACTTCTGATTCGGACTGCCACCTGACGGCAAGATTCTCCTTTTTCGTAACCACAAAGAATTTGTTCTCTCAACTTTCGTTGAATTACCTTCAAGTCCTTCCTGTTAAAACATAGTCCATAAGCATCCCTAATCTTGATTTCTCTTTCAGCAATAAATTGAACTGCCCCTGCATCAGCGGCGACAAGGGAAGCCTCGATACCCCTCTTGATTCCAGTCTCAACCTCAATCTCATCTCTTCCCATTCTCTTCGCCTCCACTCCGGAGTTAAGAATTCGAGAGTCTTGTCAATAATGGGACATAGATTCTCAAACATTTTATGATAATCTTTTAAATCTGCCACTTCTTCAGACTTACCGCCAACTGGCAAAATGTCTTCTTCACATTCGCCACCTTTCTCTCCGTCGTACCCGACCGCAACTCCAGTTTTTCTATCCTCTCTTCTTTTATTCGTATACCGTCAAGAATTTTGGTCCGTTGAAGTGAATCATATGGGCGGGGTTCGCTTCTATCCAGACTTCCGTTTCCCATGCAATGTTATCGATATGCTTTTTGAATTCCCGAAAGTCAGGAAGAACACTTTATCAAGTTGATTTTTTATGTCCCCTAATTGTCTTATAAATGAAGTTTAAGTCTCTATTCTTAATTCTTTAAAATAGGTATGATAAAATCCTCGATCTCTTGTAAGAAGCCATTCGGCGTGCAAGAGGGCATGAGCCCCAATAATAAAATCGCCGAGTATCCGATCTCTCAATGCAACTGTCTGATTGCACTTAGGACAAGTGATGGATATCTTCCCACCGCAGTGAGGGCACTGTATGGTTCGTTCTCTCTTTCTTGCATACATTCTCCATCGCTCTCCGGCTAAATATAGAACTTCTCGACTGGAGGGAATAAGCCTGATCCCCGTATCTGAAAGAAAATTTCTCAAATCTCTTTCCAAAGGAAATTGCGAGGAAAGTTCAGCATAAACAACTTCGCATATCACCAGCTGTCCTTTTTCCAAACATCGGTCGAGCAATCGTTTTGAACTCAAGGAATGCGCCTCGTCTGGAATCAGTATATCCAGTAATATATTCGTGTCGATTGCGGTGATCATTTTCCTCTTAAATCATCGATAATCTTATCCGACTCCGACCCCTTGAGATCCTTCAGCCTCCCCATCCATTTCTCGAAGGGAGACTTCTTCATCGGCTTTTTGATAAAGAACACTCCACGCCTCTCAACGAATCCGATCTCTTCGCCTGGCGATATCCCGAGCTTCTCCCTGATCTCTTTAGGGATTGTGATTTGTCCTTTGGAAGTGACTTTTGCAGTTACCATATGAGCTCCTGACTTGTAAGAATTAAATTCCTTACATTATTGTAAGGAATACTTATTCGTTTGTCAATCAGGGGTAATAGGCTAATAAAATAGGGGAGATTGGGTCAAATGTAACATAATGGGAGAGAAGTGCCGATTGACCAAGGAAGTTGTTATCCCCAAAGATCGTGTAACGTTGCTCCCATATACCCGGACTTCCTGACCTCAAGCACCCGGGGTGTCCAACCTCGGTTGCATCGGCATATGGTCCCATCCTACCTATTTTCCCACTCTACGTCAAATTACACTCAAACGCGCCGGGTACACAAAAGAAAAGGCCCACTCCGTGAACTGCAAGAATGGGCCTCTTTTCTATCATATTTTTTGGTGGGAAAATTTACGCAGCCGCCTCTCCCGCTGTCTCCCCTTTGCCTCCCGTTGGAACTTCTTCTTCAGTGTATCCTTCCACCCAAAGCTCTAATGGTTTGTACTTGGAGAGACCGGTTCCCGCAGGAATCAGGCGTCCCATGATGACATTTTCCTTCAACCCTTTTAAATAGTCCACCTTCCCTGCCACGGCTGCTTGAGTGAGTACTTTGGTGGTCTCTTGGAAGGAGGCGGCGGAGATAAAACTGTCCGTAACGAGAGAAGCCTTCGTAATGCCCAAGAAAAGAGGTTCCCCAATAGCCGGTTTTCCTCCTTCCTTCATGACTCGGGCATTCTCTTCTTCAAAGACAAATTTTTCCACTTGGTCGTCCACCAAAAAGTGAGTATCTCCCACCTCTCTAATCTTCACCCTCTTGAGCATCTGGCGAACAATGACCTCGATATGTTTATCGTTGATCTTGACCCCTTGGAGTTTATAAACCTCCTGGATT
>Ga0315277_10009888_pt1 | contig 12145 bp, 8 predicted proteins | sample YL17G05_15_MG_FD_203695 | JGI IMG/M metagenome (GOLD analysis project Ga0315277, IMG submission 203695) | Sediment microbial communities from Yellowstone Lake, YNP, Wyoming, USA - YL17G05_15 | ecosystem: Environmental > Aquatic > Freshwater > Lake > Sediment | place: USA: Wyoming | collected... | reverse complement strand
CGCCGGTCCGGATGCGCTTTTCCCACTTCCATCCTCCAACGAGAATTCGACGCCCCACGTCCGGATGCCCCTTCATAGAATCTGTCGGCCTTTCACAGAATCCTGGCCCGTTTTGTCTCCCGATGGCGCGTATTCTGGTAGAGAGACAAATGAAAGGGACAGCCATGAACAGACAAGACAAAGCAATGGAAAGATCGACACAGGCGTACGGATGGATGGGTGCATCGGAGCTTCCCAGCAGGATTCTTCGAGCCAGCGTAAGCCGCCGTATCGGCGAGTTTCTGATGGTTACTGGCGTTCTGGCGTCGATGTCGGTTCTGACGGTCGGCACCATCGTCCTGCTGGCGGTTACGGTGGCGGAAGCCACGGCAATGTGAGCCGCGATGGGTCTCCACCCCTCTCCCCAAAAAACAGCCGAAGAAGGGACAATTCTTTCAAAATCCTGGCCCGCGGCAAACAAAGATGACGCTTAGCTTGATAGAAAGGCAAATGAAAGGATCGAACCATGAACGAGTGGTTGAGAGCAATAGCTGAGCCGATGACTCCCGTAGAATTGCATCTGAGCCTCTCTTCCTTTGAAACGGGGGATCTTTTGCCGGTTGCCGTCATCTGTGGGCTCTGTATTCTGGCTACTGCAGCCTGGGCGTTGGCTGTCGCAAGGTACGCCGCGTCCCACAGCAACCGTGCGTAAGGTTCGCGGCTTGGACGGCCAGGGAGTGATTCGGGGAGTCTCCTGGCCCATGTCTTGCGGGTGTGTACTTGCACGTCGTCGAATGCCAACTCGAACCCCTGTAAAATACACCATCACATCACCATCTCCCGAGTTTGCGTTGTCCCCGCCTTTCCGGTGCCATTCACGCCATGACTTTGCCCTCCCTGATGCAGTCACCTCTTGAGCGATTCTCCGGAGGTGTGTAAACTATCACTGGCCGAATGGAGAATTGGACAGGGATGACCCGGTTGGGTGTGCCTCCACTTGAGAACGCCGTTGGCCATGAGTCTGAGGGGAAATATGAGCGAGGTCACGCGCATTTTGATGGCCGTGGAACAGGGGGACGCCCGGGCTCTGGACCGCTTGCTCCCGGCGGTGTATCGAGAACTACGTCAGTTGGCCGCCCAGAAATTGTCTCATGAGAAGCCCGGCCAGACCCTTCAGGCCACGGCTCTTGTCCATGAAGCGTATCTACGCCTGGTGGGGGTGGAGGGCCAAGCCTGGAAAAGCAAGACGCATTTCTTTGCGACCGCCGCCGAGGCGATGCGTCGCATCCTGATCGAGAACGCCCGCCGCAAGCACCGGCTCAAGCGAGGAGGCCACCGCCAGAGAATCGATCTGGAAGATGGGGAAATGGTGGTGGACGGACCCTCGCAGGATCTTCTGGCGGTAGATGAGGCGCTCACCAAGCTGGCACAGACGGACAAAGAGAAGGCCGAGCTGGTCAAGCTCCGCTACTTCGCCGGGCTCACGATCGAGCAGGCGGCGGAGGTCCTGGGCATCTCGCCGACGACCGCCAAAAGGGAATGGACGTACGCCCGGGCCTGGCTGTACCGGTGCATCACCTCCGGCCAGTAGGCGCCGTGCTTCCTACGGCTGCCCTCGCCGAATCCCACTTTTTTCGAGAAATCCTGGTCCAGACGCGACTCCGATGGCGCGGTACTGAATAGAAGGCAGGGTATGAAGGTCCGACTGGATGATTCGAAAGGAGCTCAGCCATGTGCCGCTGTATCACAGTTCAGTGCCAAGTCTGTGGGGCCTTGTTAAGGGCCCCGTACCGAAGCGGTGTGGAGAGTGTCAGATGCCCATGCTGTGGGACGCGGGTGTCTCTGGCAAGGCAGGAGCCGGCTCTGCCGCGGCGGGCCATGGCGGCCTGTGGGCCCGCCGTGGGTACACCGGTCCTGGCCGGAGCGGCTTTTAGCCGAGACTGTTCACTATGATTTCGCGTCCAACCGTTGACCAAAGCGGTAATTGGAGTTGACTCATGGCACACGAGAACCGAAGCCCCGAAGACCTTTTCAACAAAGCCGTCGAGATCACCGACCCTGCGGCCAGAGCCGCCTACCTGGATAACGCCTGCAAGGGCAATGAGAAGTTGCGGGCGGAGATAGAGAGCTTGCTGGGGGCCCACGAGCAGGCTGGTGACTTCCTGCAGGAACCCGGCTCCGGCGCCGGTGTAACTCTCGACAGCTCCCCTCGAATTGATGGTCCTGGCACGGTCATCGGGCGGTATCAGTTGCTGGAACTAATTGGCGAAGGGGGGATGGGACTGGTGTACCTGGCCGAGCAGAAAGAACCGGTCCGCCGGAAGGTGGCATTCAAAATCATCAAACCTGGCATGGACTCCAAGCAAGTGATTGCTCGTTTTGAGGCGGAAAGACAAGCCTTGGCGGTACTCGATCACCCGAACATCGCTCATGTCTTCGACGCCGGAACCACCGAGACCGGCAGACCCTACTTTGTGATGGAGTTCGTCAAGGGCACATCCATTATCCGCTATTGCGACGATAATAAAGTGACGATTGAGTCACGGTTGCGGCTCTTTGAGCAGGTTTGCGACGCTGTCCATCACGCGCACCAGAAAGGGATCATCCATCGGGATCTCAAACCGTCGAATATCCTGGTCTCGGTCCACGATGACCAAGCCGTTCCCAAGATCATCGACTTCGGCATTGCCAAGGCGATCACCCAGCCTCTGACAGATAAGACATTCGTCACTTTCCAAGGCCAGTTGCTCGGCACGCCGGAATACATGAGCCCCGAGCAGGTGGACTTTGCCACACAGGATGTGGACACCCGGTCGGACATCTACTCACTGGGCGTGGTCTTATATGAACTGCTGGCGGGCGTCCTGCCTTTCGAGAGCGAGCTCTTTGAACAAGCCGGCCTGCTGGAAATCCAGCAGACGATCCGCGAGCAAGAGCCGGCCTCCCCGAGCATCCGGCTGACGTGCCTGGGCGAGAAGGCCAAGACCATCGCCGCCAGCCGGGGCACACAGGTTGTACCCCTGGCCCGCCGTCTGCATCGCGAACTCGAATGGATCCCGCTCAAGGCGATGCGCAAAGACCGCTGTCGCCGCTACAAATCCGCCTCGGAGATGGCCGGCGATATCCGCAACTATCTCAATGGCAACCCCCTGCTTGCCGGTCCAGAAACCACCATCTACCGCGTCCAGAAGTTCGTCCGCAGGCACGCTGGCTCCGTGGCAACCGTAGCTCTCGTGGCCACGGCCGTCGTGCTCGGCTTGATTGTCAGCACCTTGATGTACTTCCGGGCAGAATCGATGCGTGTACAGGCTGAGCAGGCAAGAGAGAAGGAGTCCTTTGCACGCACCCAAGAAACGGCCGCTCGTGTGCAGGCACAGGAGGCAGAGAAGATCGCCCAAGAACAGCGCACCCTCGCCGAACAAGCGGAGCAGGCGACCAAGGCCAAAGCGGAGGAGTTGCGTCGCGCCCTTTATGCAAATAGCATCCAGTTGGCTGACGCAAAATACCGAGAGGGATATACATTTCGTGTTCGTGAGCTGTTGGAATCGTCCCCTAATGACCTGCGCGGCTGGGAATGGAATCGGCTCAACTACCTCCGCGATGAATCTATCATAACCCTATCAGGAACGTCAGATTCATCCATCAGACCCGTGTGGGGGAAGGATGATTGCATCTATGCGGCGGTCCTCAACCCTGATGGCAAACGGATCGTTTCTGGTCATTACGATGGCACCATTCGAGTGTGGAATTCCGCGACAGGTAAGAAACTCAAGGAATTCCGTGCCCATGATGGCGAGATCTTGTCGATGGCAGCAAGTGCCAATGGCCGGCGTGTCGTTTCAGGCAGTTCGGACAAGACAGTCAAAGTCTGGGATGCTGAGACCTTCGAAGAAGTCAGGACCATACGAGGCCATGCAGAGCCCGGTATTGCTGCCGTTGCCGTTAGCCCAGATGCCACGCTGATTGCCTCTTCGGCCTGGGGAGAGAGAGTACTCCGAGTGTGGGATGCACAGACGGGATCCGAATTAATGACCTTAGGCGACCGAAAGAGCGATGTTGAACGCATAGCGTTCAGCCCCGACGGGAAGCGTATCATCTCAGGTGACCGTGCGGGAGACGTCAAGATCTGGGATGCAACTACTGGAGAAATGCTGACGGCGATACACGCACACCCAGATTCTATTGGCTGCGTAGCGATCAACTCAGACGGTTCGCGGATTGCATCAGCAGGCTCCACGGACAAGTTGATCAAAGTCTGGGACGCGCACACAGGGGTTCAAGTGGCGTCTCTTTCCGGGGACCGCGAGCAACCCGGAGGGTCACTTGCGTTCAGCCCGGATGGCAAGCATATCGTGTCTGGCTGGGGCAACCATATCAGAATGTGGGAAACCGGAACCGGAAGCGGACTAAGAACCTTGCATGGGCACGAGGGTGGAATCACCGCGCTTGCATTCAGCCTCGATGGCAAACGGATCATTTCGGGCAGTGCAGATGGCACAGCCAAGCTGTGGGACGTGTCCGCGGACCGCGAAGCCACCAAACTGATGGTGCATCAGGGCCCACTTGATTCCATTTCAGTGGCATTCAGCCCGGATGCCAAGCGCATGGTGTCGAATGTCGATGGGATGGTCAAGGTCTGGAATGTCGATGCAGGTGTTGAATTGATGACGCTTCATGGATCTGTCGCAGGATATCAGCGTAGAGGGAGCGTTGTGTTCAGTCCTGACGGCAGACTCATCGGCGCGTCCATCCCAGGAGGCACAATCAAGGTCTGGGATGCGGGGACGAGCGCTAGAGTTGTGACACTGCGGGCGGCCGGGCAACAAGTCTGGGATCTGGCATTCAGTCCAGACAATAAGCGTCTTGCCGGCGCAAATGTGCCGAGTGGTCGATATCAAACGAAAGGGGTAGTCAAGATCTGGGACGTTTCGAACGGCAACGAAATCATGGTCCTGCCTCTGGGCGAGCTGATGCCCATGTCAGTTGCATTTAGCGCTGATGGCAAGTACATTGCCTCAGGTCTTTACGTTGTTCCAAGCCGTCAAGGCGGATCCGTAAAGGAAGGTGGAGCAGTCAAGGTCTGGGATGCATCAAGCGGTACTGAGGTTATGACGATGACACGCCAGGATGGCCCTGTCTTGTGTGTCGCATTCAGCCCGGATGGCAAGCTGATCACATCGGGCAACCATATCATGACGGCCAACATATGGGATGCAGCCACCGGTGTGGAACGAATGACTCTCGGTGGTCACAATGGCGCCATCTATTCTGTTATGTTCAGCCCTGACGGCAGGCGCATTCTCACGGCCAGCGATGACAGGACAGCAAAGGTGTGGGACGTGGCGACGGGAGCCGAGCTCTTGAGTCTCCCGTGCGATTCTGCGGTCCACTGCGCAAGATTCAACGCCAGCGGCACGATCATTGGAGCGGGAACCGTAGATGGGACCGTGTTCCTCTGGGATTCAAACATACCTGTACGCGGTTATGAGATACGGGAAACCGGCTGCAGCGCGACAAAGCTTGTCGATGAGTTGTACCGGAAGTACCGTCTCTATCACAATGTGATTGATGATTTGTCGAGCGATAAGACGTCTGACAACTCAGTGCGTAAGCTGGCTCTTCAGATTGCCAACTCCCGCAAGTGGGAGGATGCAGAGAAGCTCAGAAGCGAAGTCCGGGCAACTGTACTCCCCGCTGACAAGGACATCGAGGCATACCGCGTAGCATCGGCGAAGGCAGAGAAAGCAAATGGCTGGGAGCCGGATGATCCCGCTATCCTCGGCACACTCGGTGCGGCCCAATACCGAACGGGGGCATATGAGGACGCCTTGAAGACACTCGCGAGAGCCAAGAAGCTGCGCGCCGATCCGGGAGATCAACCCGATCCGGTCAGCATCGCGTTCACCGCGATGGCGATGCACCAACTTGGCCTAGGCGAGGAAGCCAAAGCGGCTCTCGAACAGTTGCGTGGCTTGCTCAAGGACGAAGAGTCTGCTGACGATCCGGAGGCCAAAGCCCTGCTGGGGGAGGCGGAGGCGCTGATCGCCGGCGAGAAGCAGTGATTCCCGACTTGCGCCTATTCTTCTTGAGATCAACTTCTGTCTTCGCCCAAATCAGAGGCGTGAGAGAAGCCCGTCGGCTGCGAGGATAGAGGCCGAGATACGCCCTTGAGCCATTCCACCTGCCGACATACACTGTATCCAGCCTATGGGACGTCTCGGTTCTCGTCAAACCTGGAGTCCGGGCCAAGTGAGCCCATGGTTGAAGCCGGTGAACACTGATTCATGAGGGCAGTCGTGAGCGACGTCACGCGGATTCTGAACGCGATTGAACAGGGGGATGGGCGGGCCATCGACCAGTTGCTTCCGGCGGTCTATCAAGAATTGCGTCAATTGGCCGCCCGGAGACTGTCTCGGGAGAAGCCCGGCCAGACCCTTCAGGCCACGGCTCTTGTCCATGAGGTCTATCTGCGTCTTGTCGGCCTGGACAAGCAAACCTGGAGGAGCAAGACTCATTTCTTTGCCGCCGCCGCCGAGGCCATGCGGCGTATCCTGGTCGAAAACGCCCGCCGTAAACGCTGTCTGAAACGATCCGGTGATCACCAAAGGGTTGACTTGGACGAGGCACTCCTCGCGATTGAAGGTCCCTCGGAGGATATCATTGCCCTGGATGAAGCTCTGCCGAGGCTCGCGGAGGTGAATCCTGCCGTGGCGGACCTTGTCCGCCTCCGCTACTTCGCGGGCCTGACAATCGACCAGTCGGCCGAGCTCTTGGGGGTTTCCCGTCGGACCGCGGATAGGTATTGGGCCTTCGCCAGGGCCTGGTTGTACAAACGGATGGCCGAGGCGAAGGCCGGAGGTCCGATGTGAGGTCCTCCGACAGGTTGGAGCAGGACCAAATAGGCAGCAGATGCCCGCGCAACCCCAGGTTGTTGCTACCGACGCCAAGTTCGATGCGGGCGGGATCGCGATCGGCAACGTCGGAGATGGACTGAATTCAGGGGTCATCTTCCGCTGGGTCGAGGTCATTGGCAGTGAGATTGAGGTAGAGCCCGCCGTCGACTTCAATGGCGATGGCACGGTGGACATCAACGATCTTCTACGACTCATCGAATCCTGGGGCCAGGACGATCCCACGGTCGATGTCGTTCTCGACGGTGTCGTGGACAAGAAGGACCTGGAAGTGCTGATGGGCTACTGGCAGCAGGACGTGAACGATCCCACCCTGCTGGCGCATTGGGCCTTGGACGAGGCACAGGGCAAAATCGCGTGTGACAGTGCCGGCCTGTGCGATGCGGCGCTGGTCGGAGACCCGGCTTGGGACCCCGATGGCGGTCAGATAGATGGTGCCCTGCAGTTGGATGGGTTAGACGATTGTGCCGTCGCGCCCTTCGTTGTGAACCCAGCGGATGGGCCTTTCAGCGTCTTTGCCTGGGTCAAAGGCGGTGCCCCGGAGCAGGTGATTCTCTCTCAGGCAAGCGGTGCCAACTGGCTGATGGCGACCACGCCGGCGGGGGTGTTGACCACGGGGCTCAGCATGGGCGGTCGCACCGGCAAGCCGCTGGCCTCCACCGCCGTCGTCACCGACGGCGCCTGGCACCGCGTCGGCTTGGTCTGGGACAGCAGGAATCGGATTCTCTACGTCGATGGCATCGAGGTCGCCCGCGACAGCCAGACCGGTTTGGCGGCCTCGGCCGGCGGTCTGCAGATCGGGGCCGGCAGCAAGCTGGGCCCCGGCACGTTCTTTACCGGCCTGATCGACGATGTTCGCATCTACAGCCGCACGGTCAAGCCATAAGCCATACTACTCACCTGGCAACAGACAAGGGCTGGCAGTGAACAGCTTCGCCAGCCCTTCTTCATTGGCAGTCAGGCGGTTGTTGGATTGCGGGGTGGTCGTGGGCGCCGGCGCGCGAGAATCGGGGCGTATGACGCCGAGATACCAGCGCGGATTATGTAGCGCGGTGTTACTCTCTCATAGCTTTGGCTTCCGGCAGCTTCGCTCACCATTTCGCAGCTTCGTCGGGCTTGCGCCGGGCTTCGTGGAGACGTATCAACGGGTTCAGCGACTCGGCGGAACCATCCTCGATACGGTCATCGTTCTGGCCCAGGAGAAACCTCCTGCTTTTCCGCGACCTCGATCTCCTCCCACGACGGCGCACGCCAGAGATGAAGCTCACCTTTCAGGTTGCAGGCGGCCAGCCAGCGGCCATCCGGCGAAAAGGCCACAAAACGGAACATAGAACCTTGTCCCGGGAGTGTCATCAGCTCGCGGTGCGTTGACACATCCCACAGCTTGACGACCTCACGGTTGCCGCCGCTGGTGGCGAACCGACGGCCATCCGGGGAAAACGCCACCCCGTGCGCTCCCAGCATGTGACCTTTGAAAGCGTCGATCGCTTGGAACGAGGATGAGTCCCAGAGCGCCAGCGTGCCGTCTTCGGCGACACTGGCGACCCGTGTGCCATCCTGGGAGAAGGCGATTCCCGCCACCCGATGCCGGTGGGCCATGCTCGCCGTAGCCAGGGGGCCTCCCGTCTCGCCGTTCAGCCAGCGCACTGCTCCTGTCGTAGTGCCAAACACCAGGAGGCGCCCATCCGGCGCGACCGCCCCCACGGAGACAGATTCCGTGTCCACCCCGAAGGTTCGGACGGCTTGCCACGTGACCGTATCCCACCAGATTGCCTTTCCCGTCTCGTCAACCGTGAGCAACCGCGTGCCGTCAGCACGGAAGCCGACCGCATGAATCGGGGCATTGGGATCGCCCAACTCCCGCAGCGGGCGGCGCTCAGCACAGGACCACACACGGATCTCTCCACCTCGACTGCTGCTGACCAACAGAGTCCCATCCGGTGAATAGCTGACTGTCGAAACGTCGGTCCCCAGTCCGGGGAACTGCTCGATTTCCTTAGACGTTGCCAGATCGAACAGGCTGACGGTTCCCGCGCGCGGCACCGCCAATACCCGGCCGCCCGGCGCGAAGGCAGACCCAACGAATCCACCTGACGGGATCACTCTGGGCTGTTCTTCCTCCGGCCGGGGCAGAGCCCTCCAGAAGGCGACGATGCCATCCTTGCTGCCGCTCGCCAGCGTGGCGCCGTCCGGCGAAAGCGACAGTCCATAGAGTTCATCCGTGCTGCCGCGGAGCGTGGCCAGACACTGCCGCTGCTCCACGTCCCAGATCCGGATGGTCTGGTCGGCGCTGGACGAATACAGCCGCAAACCATCGGCAGAGAAGACCAATTGACAAATCCAGGCGGTATGTCCTTCCAGTGTGCCGAGAGGTTGGCCGGAGGCCGCCTCCCAAAGGCGGATCGGACCACCGGAATAGCCGCAGCCACTGGCAATGATGGAACCGTTTCGTGACCAGGCCACCGCGGTTATGGGTTCCGGGTGGGCCTCCGGGATATCGATGCGCGTGTTTCCGCTGGCGAGGTCAATCACCTGAAGGTGACGATCGGCAGCCGCGATGACCAGGGCCTTGCCGTCCGGCGAGAAGTCCAGCACACCTTGCCAACCCATGACCCTTGCGCCGCGAATTTGACGAACGACGGTCCATCGGTCAACCTCCCAGATGATGATTCCATCCGGAACGCTGAGGCCGGCCAGCCGGCTTCCGTCAGGCGAGAACCTGAGGAACGCGACCGTATCCGCAAGGGCAAGTTGGGCGACAAGATCCCAAGTGCCGGTTCGCCAAAGGCGGATCTGGTTTCCGGCGGTGCTCGCCAGCAGATCGCCGCGTGGTGAGAATGTCACGCAGCAGCCTTCATCCGGCTCAAGGGTGGCCATTCGCTGGCGCCCAGGCACATCCCAGATCTCGATGGACTTCTGACTGGCCCCGGCCACAGCGAGCATACTACCGTTGAGGGAGTAGGTGATCGAGTAGACCGAATTCGGATAGCGGCACAACTCGCCGAGGGCGTCGCTTCCGCACTCCTGCCACAGGTAACGCCACTCCCAGCCACGGAGATCGACTTCGCCGGGGGCGGGGCGATGGGCCTGCAGCAGTCGCCGGGCGCGGCCCAAGTCGTCCATCGCCAGCGCCTGCTGCGCCAGGCTCATGTCAGAGGCGTAAGCCTGGGCCTGGGCCTGCCGGCGTAACGCGGCCTCCTTTTCCTCGGCCGCCGCCGCGGCTTCCCGGGCGGTCACGGCGATCCGACGGGCCTGCTGTTCGCGAACCAGCGAGACGGTGGAGACGGCCAGACCCACGACCAAGGCCCCAGCCACCGCCGTCACCCCGGCAAAGACGCCCTTGTTCCGGCGCACCAGTTTCCCAAGTCGATAGAGCGTGCTCGGGGGACGCGCCGTGACCAGTTCGTCATTCAAATGATGCTCGATGTCCCGCGCCAGACCGTCGGCCGTCTGATATCGGCGTGTCCGGTCCTTTTCCAGCGTCTTCATCACGATCCAATCCAGGTCCCCGCGCACGGACTTGCGCAATTGCTCCCCCGTGGCGCCGCGCTGCCGGGCGATCTCCTCCAGTTTGCCGCCCAGTGTCGTTAGCTTCGTCGAAGGTTTGACGGGATCCTTCTCACAGATGATCCGCTGCATCTCCGCGTAGCCTCGGCTGCGCAGGTCCTGCGAATCGAAGGGGGTACAGCCGGTCAACAGCTCATAGAGCAGCACGCCGAGGGAGTAGATGTCGGTGCGGGTATCCACGTCGAGATTCGTCACCTCGGCCTGCTCGGGACTCATGTACTCCGGCGTGCCGATGAATTGTCCCTGCTCGGTGACCAGCGTCCTTTCGGTCAGATGCTGATGGAGGGCCTTGGCGACACCGAAGTCGATGATCTTGGGTGTGGGTTTCTCATCGCGCAACGTCACCAGCACATTGGACGGCTTGAGATCCCGGTGAACGATTCCCTTCTGGTGGGCATGCTGGATCGCCCGGCACAGAGGAATGAATAGCCGCATCCGCTGAGGCGTGTCCAATTTGTATCGGTCGCAGTACTCGGTGATCGGAATGCCCTTAACGTACTCCATCGCGAAATACGGCCGGCCTGCTTCTGTCGCGCCGGCGTCGAGCACCTGAGCGATATTGGGGTGATCCAGCATCGCGAGCGCCTGCCGCTCCGTCTCAAAGCGGGCAATCACCTGCTTGCTGTCCATGCCCGGCCTGATCACCTTCAGTGCGACCTGCCGCTTGATGGGGGACTCTTGCTCGGCCAGATACACCACGCCCATGCCGCCTTCACCCAGGGTCTCGCGCAGTTGGTAGGGTCCCACGCGGCTGCCGGACCATTCGAACAAGGCGTCCATCGAGACCGTAGGCCCTGCGGGAGCCGATCGGTCGTGCCGTGGACGCATTTCTTGGTCTGGCGGCTCGGGGCCATCAGCCCCGGTCCCCAGGGCCAGAAGCCGGCTCAGTCTTTTCGGGTCCACGCCGAATATAGGTTCCTTCGCCATGATGTCACCGCAATACCCTGAGACGTTGTATGCCGTGCCGTGGTCGGCTGGTCCAGCCAGGGCCCGGAAATGCGGAAACCATGGACTGGGTGTCCAGGTCTCTCCATTCGGGTCCTCCACGTATATACCGGAAGGATTCTCTATTCTGCGAAGTTTCCGTGGAAGAACTGCATTATTTCTTCCAACTCGCCGGCGACCTGATCGTCGGATGCGACGGAACGACGGACATGTTGTTGCAGGGCAGCCTGGAAGAGGCGTTTGATCGTTGTGATCATGTTGGAGGCCTTGACCGGCTCGGCAATGCCATATCGCTCGCAGATCTCCTTCATGGCAGGCGGATCGGTCCCGCGCAACGTGGGATGCAGGAGCCGGTCGCGGAACACCTGCCAGTGGATTGCCAAGTTCCGTCGTTGGCAGGTAGCCTCGACCTCCGCAAGAACCTCCTCCAACAACGTCGATACCCAGGCGTAATTGAAGGACTCCTCTGGGGCCAACCGGGTAAGTGTCGCAGGCAGTTCCGGCGAATCGACCATGTCGAGGGAAACCAGCTTCTCCTGGGGAATGCGTTTGCGGGCCGTCTGCGCTTCGTGCACGCTGATCAGATACCGATTCAGGGCCGACAGGAGAAAGGAGCGGAATCGGCCCTTCGACGGATCGGCCTTCTGGATCAGGCTCCGCCCCAACACGACCCGATGGAAGAAGCCCTGGGTGAGGTCCTTGGCCTGCTCATTGTCGTAGCCTTTCCGCCGCAGATAGCAGTA
>Ga0315277_10009887_pt1 | contig 12146 bp, 11 predicted proteins | sample YL17G05_15_MG_FD_203695 | JGI IMG/M metagenome (GOLD analysis project Ga0315277, IMG submission 203695) | Sediment microbial communities from Yellowstone Lake, YNP, Wyoming, USA - YL17G05_15 | ecosystem: Environmental > Aquatic > Freshwater > Lake > Sediment | place: USA: Wyoming | collected... | reverse complement strand
GCGCCACTTGCGCGAGGATGGTCTCCGACACCGCCACCGCCTTGAACTTCGTCAGATCACCCTCCGGCAGGGCGGGGTAGGTGCGGTAGAGGTAGCCGGCCACCGCCAGGCCCAGCACCGCGTCACCCAGGAACTCCAAGCGCTCGTTGGCCGGCAGGTTGAGCTCTTGCTGTGCTGACTTATGGGTGAGCGCCTGGCGCATCAGCTCCGCCCGCCTCACCGTGATCCCCAGGCGTGCCGAGAGCTGCTCCACCGCCCCCGGCTGCGGCCGCGCTGCGGCCTTCCGACGCGCCCTGGGCCGCGGCTTCGGCTTGGCTTCCTTTGCGCTATTGGGAAGCTCGCTCATCCTGCTTGTTCTCCGGAAGCTTGAGGGCAATGCTCAGCTCATCGAGCTGCTCCTGCGACACCTCCGCGGGCGCCTGCATCATCACATCCACGCCCGCCGTGTTCTTCGGGAACGCCACCACATCACGGATGCTCTCCTCCCCACACGCCATCGCCACCATCCGGTCAAACCCGAAAGCGATCCCGCCATGCGGCGGCGCTCCATACTGGAACGCCTCCAGCAGGAAGCCAAACCGGCGTTCCGCTTCCTCGTGGGGCATGCGGATGATCGCCAGCACCTTCTCTTGCACTTCCCGCTGGTGGATGCGGATGCTGCCGGAGGCGATCTCCTGCCCGTTCACCACCACATCGTACAGCGCCGCCCGCACCTTCAGCGGGTCGGTCTCCAGCAGCGGAATGTCCTCTGGGAACGGCGAGCTGAACGGATGATGCTGCGGCTCGATCTGCCCCTCTTCCTCGTTCCACTTGAACAGAGGGAAGTCGGTGATCAGCACTCCACACCACCGCGACTCGTCCACCAGGCCCAGCTTCCTGCCGAGATGCAGCCTCACCCGCCCCAGCGCCTCGCAGGCGACCGGGAACCTGTCCGCCACCACCAGCACCAGATCGCCGGGCTGCGCTCCCGTCGCCTGGCGCAGCGCTGCTTGCTCCGTCGCCGAGAGGAACTTGGCCACCGGCGACTTCAGGTCTTCCTCCCCCACCTGCAGCCAAGCCAGGCCTTTCGCTCTTGCCTGGCGAGCGATTGACTCCAGCTCATCCAGCTCCCGGCGAGACAACGTCGCCGCCCCCGGCACGCGCAGGCCCCGGATCATCCCCCCCTCCGCCAGCGCCTGCGCGAACCCGCGGAACTGCGTGTTCGCAAACACCGCCTCCAGCGGGACGAACCTGAGGCCGAACCGCAGGTCCGGCTTGTCCGACCCATAGCTCTCCATCGCCTCGCGGTAGGTGACGCGGGAGAACGGGCCGGGGATCTCGATGCCGCCGCGGGAGAACACGTAGCGCGTCAGCTCCTCGGCCAGACCCAGCACCTCCTCCTGGTCCACGAAGGACATCTCGATGTCAATCTGCGTGAACTCCGGCTGGCGGTCGGCGCGCTGGTCCTCATCCCGCAGGCAGCGCGCCATCTGGTAGTACTTCTCGATCCCGCTCGCCATCAGCAGTTGCTTCAGCAGCTGCGGCGATTGCGGCAGCGCGTAGAACGTCCCCGGCCGCGTCCGCGCCGGCACGATGTAGTCCCGCGCCCCCTCCGGGGTCGAGCGGATCAGCAGCGGAGTCTCCACCTCCATGAACCCGCGCTCATCCAGGAACTGCCGCGTCGCCCGCGTCATCTCGTGGCGCACCCGCAGGTTCCGCAGCATCCGCGCTGACCGCAGATCAATGTACCGGTAGCGCAGCCGCACCGCTTCGTCCACCTTGTGCGCGTCGGCCACCTCGAACGGCGGCGTCTTCGCCGGGTTGAGCAGTTCCAGCTCCCTCACCCGCACCTCCACCTCGCCCGTCGGCAGCCCCGGGTTCACCGCCTCCGCCGGCCGCGCCGCCACCTCCCCAGTGGCCGTCACCACATACTCCGCCCGCAGCCTCTTCGCCGCCCCGTGCACCTCTGCAAGCGATGGGTCGAATACCAACTGAGCGATTCCCTCCCGGTCGCGCAGGTCCACGAAGGTCAGCCCCCCGTGGTCGCGCGTGGACGACACCCACCCCGCCACCGTCACGGTCTGTCCCAGGTGTTTCCGGCGCAGCTCGCCACAGGCGTGGGTACGTTTCACGACTGTTCCTCCGATGGCCGTCCTCCGCCGGTCTGTTCGGAGTCCGCGGGCTGCCGAAGAGCTTCGAGGGCTGTCGCCGACACGCGCCGCACTGCTGCCGGGTCCGTGCTTCTAAACCATGCAGCGACGGCATCCTGCATTCTCCGCAACTCCTCAGGGTCCCACGACTCCCGGACCCTCTGCAGACTATCCTCCCACGCCTTGCTGACGCGGGCGAGAAGATCAGCAGACGCTATGAAACTCGGTGACTGTATCGCCTGCAGGGAGCGCCGAAGGTGTTCCCGAGCCTGCACGGCCTCTCCCAGGTGTGCCAGAACGTTGCCGAGCTCCGCCTGGGTGGCAGCAAGATGCGCCAGGTAGCGACGTGGGGCATCCGCGGCCAGTTTCGAGTACAGATCAAAGCCGTGGACAAGCGCGTTCCGAGCGTCCTCCCATTCGCCGGCTGCCGTTTGCCGGCCGGCCAGGCGCGCTAGCAGATCCGCCACGTAGGGTTCGGCGGCGCGCCTTCCGGCAGCCTCCGGTGCCATCGTCTCCTGTTTGCCTGTATCCATGTGCCGCAGGGTGACGGTACCCGCCCCTAGTTCATCCGGCCCCACAAGCACCGTGAAGCGAGCATCGCGGCGCGATGCATCGCGCATCTGCGCGCTAAGACTCTTGTGCGCGTGATCAAGATCCACAGCGATGCCACTCCCACGGAGGAAATGCGCAAGCTCGAGAGCCCGCGCGCGTGCTTCCGGTACCGCAACCGCTATGTAGAAGTCGACCACCTGACGCTGGGATGCTTCGGGCACCTGCGCAACCGGCAACTGCCGTGACTCCTGCTGTTGCAGCACAAGCAGCAACCTCTCCACCCCCGACCCAAACCCAATCCCCGGCGTGGGCGGGCCGCCCAGCATCTCGGCGAGGCCGTCATACCGGCCCCCGCCCATGAGCACGTCCTTCGCCCCCAGCCCCGGATGGACTACCTCGAAGGCCGTCCGGCTGTAGTAGTCCAGCCCCCGCACGATGGTAGGATCAACCTGATGCGGAATGCCCAGCGCATCGAGCGCCGCGCGCACGCCCGCGAAGTGGTCCCGGCACGCCTCGCACAGATGATCGAGCGCGCTCGGCGCGCCCGTTCGCAGCTCCACATCCTCCGGAACCTTGCAGTCCAGAATGCGCAGCGGGTTGCTCTCATACCGCGCCTGGCAGAACTCGCACATCTCCCCGATGTGCGGCGCAAAGAACTCACGCAAGGCCTCCGACAGCGCAGGCCGGCACTGCGGGCAGCCGATGCTGCTGAGGTGAGCAACCGCTCCCTCCAGCTTGATCTCCCCCAGGAAGTCGTGGAAGAGCGCGATCACCTCCGCATCTATCTCCGGGCCGGGCGAGCCGATTGCCTCCACCCCAAGCTGGTGGTGCTGGCGGTAGCGCCCCGCCTGCGGGCGCTCATATCGGAAGATCGGGCAGATGTAGTAGAGCTTCTGCGTCCCGCCCACCGCGCCCAGGTTGTGCTCCAGGTAAGCGCGCACCACCGGCGCCGTCCCCTCCGCCCGCAGCGTCAGGCTCCGCCCGCCCTGGTCCCCGAAGGTGTACATCTGCTTGTGGACGAGCTCGGTCCCCTCCCCCACCCCGCGGGCGAACAGCTCCGTCTCCTCGAACAGCGGAGTGCGGATCTCCTGGTAGGCGTAACGGCGGCAGACCTCCCGGAAGGCAGTCTCCAGGCGCTGCCAGCGCCACGAATCCTGTGGAACCACGTCCTGGGTCCCACGCGGGGCCTTGTACCTGGGCGGCATCGCTTCCCTGCTCCCGCGCTCTGGGACGCCCCCACCCCTGCTGACACCCGCCTTCCGGCCGGCCCGCCAGACCTGTGGCGGGCCTCCGGCGGGCATCAGCAGGGACAGGCTACGCCCTGCGCTCTCTGCTGAGTGGGGTTCGGCAGGAAGCGCCGGGAGTCCTTCCAGTGCCTGCTGTGGGAGCACCGTCCTCGGGGCGACTGGACGAGATCGCCTGGAGGATGGCTAGGCCCGCCTCTGGCGGGCCGCCATGGCGGCCGCAGGCCTAGCCACCAGGCTCCCACAGGCTCTCGCTTCCCCTCTCCGCCGCTGCCACCGCAAGATGTATCCGCCCCTCTCCCCACTCTCGCCGGTCACATTCGCCTCCCCCCTCCGACCCGGCAATCCCCTCAGGTCAGCGCCTCCTTGGCCAGGGCCACAAGCAGCCCACCGACAAGGATGAACTCGTAGGCCCTCACGTTGAGTAGTCGAAGCAGCCCAGACCATCGCTCCCGAACAGGCGCCCCGGTCTGGCCGGCGATCCGGCTGTCGAGAATCAGTGCTGCGTACAGGGGGATTACCAGCGCGGCCAGCCACGGCACCTCGCACAGCACCACGGTGGCGGTCAACGCGATCCCCTCCGCCGCCAGTCGCGCCGTCCCGTGCCACCTGTGGAAGGCCACCGAAGCCGCAATGATCGCCATCCCTGCCAGCGCCGTCAGGCTAACCGATTCCATCTCCCAGGCGTGGACCAAGCCGGCCACTGCCAGCACCACTGCCGCAAGGGCAAGTCGAAAGCCCACCCCGGCCGCCTCCGGCGGCAGAATACGTTCGCGATCCTTCAGATGGCGCCTGAGCTCCCAGGAGAGAGTGCAAGCTGACAGCAGGATCGCCGCCGCCAGCGGCGTGACACCGTTATCGTCTGGGCGCAGGTGCAGCCCGTGGGCCCGCAGTGTTCGGGCGAGAACAAAGAGAAGCGGAACCACCGCAAGGCGCAGCACCCGAGGCACGACAGTATCAGATACGATGTTCGCGTTCCGCCAGGAGAAGCCGCCTTCCGTCTTGGGAAGAGGGCGGCGCAACGGCACCAGCATGGACACCCGCCCCCGGTAGGCCGGGTAGACGCTCGGGAACAACCCGGTCAGATGGCGCTCCTCCCCGTGCATCGCGGGAAGATAGACCGCCAGCCACCACACCGGCAGCGCCAACATCAGCGGCAGCCACCCCGACATCACCGCGATGCCTTCGTCAATCAGCAGGTTGCCTGCGTAGAAGGGGTGACGGACAAACCGGTAAGGCCCCCCCTGAGCCACCACGCGATCTTGCTGGAGGCAGCCTTTCGCGTACACCTGGAGCGCCAGGCCCGCGAGCAGCAGCGGCACCCCCCATAGTGTCGCGACTTGCTCCGGTCTGCCGAACAGCAGTCCCAGCAGCACGACGTAGGTTCGCAGGCCCCCTCTATCCCAGGGCTTCTTCACCTCATGTCTACCTGCTCGCGTCTGTCTCGGAGCCCAGCGCGCGATGCGTCTCCCTAAGCTGCTCGATGATCGGTATCTTCTGTGGGCACTTCGGCTCACACTCGCCGCACTCGATGCAGGCGCCCGCGTTCAGGTTGTTCGGCTCATTCGGCCCGAACCAGGTGTACCACTTGCGCGCCGCCTCCGTCAGCCCCCACACCCGGTGCAGGTTCATCATCACGAAGTTCTTCGGGATGTTCACCCCATTCGGGCACGGCATGCAGTACCCGCATCCGGTGCAGTAGAGGTCGGCGAGGCGCTTGTTTTCCTCGGTCATCTGGATGATGCCCGCTCGCTCTTCCGGGGTGAGCGGCTCCTCGCGGCTGGCGGTGGCCGCGTTCTCCTCCACCATCTCGACCGTACTCATCCCCGACAGCGCCACCGTCACGTTCGGGTTCGACAGCACGAACCGTATCGCCAGCTCCGGGCTGCTCTTGGTGCCGGCCGGCATCATCCCCTCCAGCTTCTCCGACGGAAACCCCAGCCGCCCGCCGGCCACCGGACCCATGATCACCACGCCCAGTCCGTGTTCATGCGCGTAGGCGATGCTCTCCTCGTTCGCCCGGTCCAGCAAGTTGTACTGGCAGGTCACCACCTCGAAGTCCGGCGCCGCCTTGATGATGTCAATCATCCGCTTCGGGTCATCGTGGAAGGAGAACCCCAGGTGCCTTACCAGCCCCTCCTCCTTCGCCTTGCGAGCCCCCTGCACCGCCCCGTCCGGCGCCAGCACCTTCTCCGCCGTCTCCCAGTCCAGCGAGTGCATGCTGTAGACATCAAGGTAATCCGTGTCCATGCGAGACAGGGACTGCTCGATGATCTTCCGGCAGTCATCCGCCTTCAGGGTCCGGTCTCCCCACGGCGGGTACTTGGTGGACACCACATTCCCCTCCCGCCGGCCCTTCAGCGCCTTCCCCAGTGTCATCTCGCTCTGCGAGTTGCAGTAGCCAACCGCGGAGTCAAAGTAGTTCACTCCCAGGTCCATGGCGCGATGCAAGACCGCCATCGCCACCTCTTGATCCACCTGATCGTCCTTCATCTGGAACCGCATCGTCCCGAAGCCCAGAGCCGACACCTTCAGCCCTGTCCTGCCCAACACGCGATACTGCATCAATGCCTCCACATCTCACAACCGGGTAGTCTACCTATACCCCGCGAGGCCGCCTTCCCCTTCGCGCCCTTGTGCCGCGCTCCCACAAACCCCTCGGCGACCCCGCGCCCACGCGCGAGCAGGGAACCCGCCGCACGCGACAGAAGCCTGCGGTGCCATGGCTGACATCATCCTTCGCGGCGGCACCCTCGTTGACGGCTCAGGCGACGGGCCGTTCCTGGCCGACGTGGCGATCACCGGCGGCCGCATCGAGGCGGTCGGCCGCATTCCAAGAGCCGACGCCGAGCTGGCTCTCGACGTCGGCGGCCTGATCGTCGCGCCCGGTTTCATTGACTCCCACAGCCATGCCGACGCCGCCTTGCTCGACGAGCCCATGGCCGTCCCGAAGGTGGCCCAGGGAGTGACCACTGAGGTCGTGGGCAACTGCGGCTTCGGCCCCTTCCCCGTGCTCGACCCGGCCGCCCTGGACTCCGTCCTCGGCGTGGGCGCGGAAGGAGCGCCTTGGGTGTTCCGGTCGGTGCGCGAGTACCGCACGGCATTGCGCGACCGCGGCACCGCCGTCAACATCGCCGCCCTCCTCCCACACGGTCCGCTGCGAAAGAGCGTGGTCGGCGTCGGCGACCGGCCCTCCGACGAGCAGGAGCTTCGGCACACCTGCCGCCTCGCCCACGACGCTCTGAAGCAGGGCGCGGTCGGCATCTCCTTCGGCCTCCTCTACGCGCCCGGGTGCTTCACCCCGAAGGAGGAGATCGTCGCCCTCGGCCGCGTCGCCGCCGCCTTCAGCCGCCCCATCGTCTTCCACGTCCGCAACGAGTGCGACCGGTTCGAGGAGTCAGTGGTCGAGGCCATCGAGATCGGCGCTGAGAGCGGCGCCGCGGTCCACATCTCCCACCTGAAAGTCGCCGACCCCGCCAACTGGGGCCGGGTCGGCGTCTCCCTTGCCCACATCGAGGAGGCGAACCAGCGCGGCCGACAGGTCACCTGCGACAGCTACCCCTATACCGCCGGCAGCTCCCCCTTCACCACTCTTCTGCCACCCTGGGCGCTCGACGGCGGCATCGCCCAGACCATCTCTCGCCTCCGCGACCCCGCCGCCCGCTCCCGCATCTCCGCCGCCCTCTCCGGCGAAGAGCATCTCGCCGGCTGGGACAATCTCTCCTCTCACATCGGCTGGGAGCGCTGCGTGGTCGGCTCCGCGCCAGGCCTCGAGTCATGGGAAGGCCGCACCATCGCCGACATCGCCGCCGCGTCACCGCGCCATCCTCACGACGTCTTCTTCGAGCTTCTCCTTACCACCAACTGCACCGCCATCGGCATCTGGCATCAGATGTGTGAAGAGGACGTGCAGGCGGTCATTCGCCACTCCGCGCAGATGGTCGGCAGCGACGGACTCCACACCCCAGGCAAGCCCTCCGAGCGGCCGGCGGGCAAGCCCCACCCGCGCCTGTGGGGAACCTTCCCGCGCCTCCTGGGCCACTACGCCCGCGACCTCGGCCTGCTCACTCTCGAGCAAGCCGTCCACAAGATGACCGCCAGGGCCGCCGCCACCTTCGGTCTCCGCGACCGCGGCCTCCTCCGCCCCGGCTGCCACGCTGACATCTGCGTCTTCGACCCCGGCGGTATCGCCGACCGCGCCACCTACGACAACCCCACCCAGCCCCCGGAGGGCATCGCCCACGTCATCTGCAGCGGCGTCCCCACCATGCTGGACGGCCGGAGGACGGAGCAGCGTCCGGGTGCATGGCTGGGGTGACCTTTGCGAACCCGGAAGACATCCCCTTGGGGGCGGTGAGCCGTCCGCCTTGGGCGGACGGCTCACCGCTCTTCGCGTCTTCGTGCCTTCGTGGTTCAAACGCTCTGCCGGACTGAGACCGACTACTTCACCTCGACGCTTGCTCCGGCCTCTTCCAGCAGCTTCTTCGCGGCGGCTGCGTCTTCTTTGGAGACGGCTTCCTTCACCGCCTTGGGCACTCCCTCCACCAGCTCCTTTGCCTCCTTGAGGCCCAGGCTGGTGAGCTCGCGCACCGCCTTGATCACATTGATCTTCTTCTCCCCGAAGGCGGTGAGAATGACGTCGAACTGCGTCTTCTCCTCCGCCGCCTCCGCGGCCGGACCGGCCGCCGCCATCGGCGCGGCCATCACCATCGCGCTCACGCCGAACTTCTCCTGGATCGTTTTCACCAGCTCGTTCAGCTCCAGCACCGTCATCTCTTCAATCGCCGAGATGATCTGCTCACTGCTCAGCTTCGCCATCGTGTTCCTCCATGCAGAATCACATCATCAACCCGTCACTATCCCAGTCACGCGCTCGCCGAAGCTCCCGCCTGCTCTTCCTTCTGCTTCGCCAGCGCCTGGAGAGTCAACACCAGATCCCGCGGCACCGCCTGCAGCACGCCCACCAACTGGCTCAGCGGCGCCGACAGCACGCCCGCCAGCCGGCCGAGCAGCTCCTCCCTCGGCGGCAGCGTCGCCATCTCCGTCAGCTCCGCCCCGCTGAACACGCGGTTCTCCACCCAGCCGCCCTTCAGCGCAAGCTGCTGATGGGTCCGCGCGAAAGTGGTGATCTCCTTCAGCAAAGCCAGAGCATCGCCGGGCACCACGGTCATCGCCACCGGGCCCTCCAGGAAGGCGGCCAACGCCGCCCGCTCGCCCTCTCCCAGGGCGCGGCGCAGCAGCGTGTTCTTCACCACCCGCGTGCGCCCGCCCGCCTTCGCCAGCAGCCGACGCAACTGGCCCAACTCCTTCACCTTCAGCCCGCGGTAATCCGTGAGCACCACTGCCCCCGGCTGGCTCAGCAACTCCTCCAGCTCAGCCACTACTTCCTGCTTCTCCGCTTTCCGCACCCAGTAACCTCCTCTCACAAAACGAAGTCCCCCGCCAAGGCGGGGGACGCAAGCCGGTCAGCCGCAGGCTGACCACTATGTCCTCCCTGCCTCGGCAGGCGTCCGCCCGAGGCGGACATTATCCAACGACACCTGCTGTCTCCGGCAGCGTCCAATCGGCTGGTTCGGCTACCCTCTCAGATGGTCTCTCCCAATGCCTGGGCTTCGCCGACATCCACGTAAACAGAAGGCCCCATGGTGGAGCTGACGGTGATCTTCCTCAGGTACTGCCCCTTGGCAGAGGCGGGCCTCGCCCTCAGCACCGCCGCCAGCAGCGTCGCCAGGTTCTCTCTCAACTGCTCCAGCTCGAACGCCGCCTTGCCGATGGGAGCGTGAAGCACTCCCCCCTTGTCCACCCGGAACTGCACTCGCCCGCTCTTCAGCTCCCGCACGATCTGCCCGATGTCCTCCCCCACCGTCCCCGCTTTCGGGTTCGGCATCCGCGGGCCCAGCCGCTTTCCCAATCGCCCCACCACTCGCATCATGTCCCGGCTGGCCACCAGCACGTCAAAGTCCTTCCAACCGCTTTCTATCTTGGCGACCAGATCCTCGCCGCCCACGACGTCCGCCCCCGCCGCCTCCGCAGCCGCCACCGCTTCCCCCCGCGCGAACGCCGCCACCCGCGGCGACTTCCCCGTCCCGTGCGGCAGGGCCACCACCCCGCGCACCGTCTGCTCGCCGGACTTGGCGTCAATGCCGAGGCGGATCGCCACATCCACCGTCTCGTTGAACTTCGCCGACGCCATTTCCTTCACCCGCCGCAGCGCCTCCTCCGGCGCGTACGTCCGCTCGCCCTCCAGAGTCGCTACCGCGTTCTCGTATCGCTTGCCGTGCTTTCCCATCACCCTACCCTTCCACGACCTCGATCCCCATGCTGCGCGCCGTCCCCTCGATCACCCGCATCGCCGCCTCCACGTCATTCGCGTTCAGATCCCGCAGCTTCATCTCCGCGATCTCGCGCACCTGCGCCTTCGTCACCGTCCCCGCCGTCGCCCGGCCCGCGGTGGACGCCCCCTTCTCGACCCCCGCCGCCTTCCGCAGCAGCTGCGAGGCGGGCGGAGTCTTCAGCTCAAACGTATACGACCGGTCCTCATAGATGGTCACCTCAACCGGTACGATCGAGCCCACCTGGCTCGCCGTCGCCGCGTTGTAGGACTTGATCAGCTCCATCAGGTTGATCCCGTGCGGGGCCAACGACGGCCCCACCGGCGGCCCGGTGGTGGCCTTGCCGGCCTCGATCTGCAGCTTGACTACCGCTCGCACCTTCTTCGCCATCGCCTGTCGCTCTCTCCCTCCGTCAGTCCAGCTTCTCTACGTCCGCGAAGTCCACTTCCACCGGCGTCTCCCGGCCGAATATCGAGACCAGCACCTTCAGCTTCTCCCGCTTCACATCCAGCTCGACCACCTTCCCGTGGATCCCGTCAAACGGCTCCGAGGTGATCCTCACCGTCTCCCCCACCTGCCAGGCCGCTCGCAGAGCAGGCGCCTCCTCGCTCACCTGAGACAGCAGCCGCTCCACTTCCTCCGGCCGCAGCGCCACCGGCTGCCGGTCAGGCCCCACAAACCCCGTCACCCCCATCGTGCTCCTCACCAGGTGCCGGGTCTGGTCATCCAGCTCCATCTCCACGATCACGTACCCCGGAAACACCTTGTGCTTGCTCACCTGCCGCCGGCCCCGCCGCGTCCCCCGCAGCTCCTCCTCCGTCGGCACCAGGATGTGGCCGACCCGATCCGTCAGCCCCATGGAGGCTGCTCGCCTTTCGATGCTCACCTTCACCTTGTCCTCATACCCGGTGAAGGTATGAACTACATACCACTGTCTCGGCATCACCGCGTCCCGACCATGCTATCCCCCATATAGCGGGCGCGTCACCTGCTGCAGAACGCGATCCCACGCCACGATGAACAGGCCCACCACGATCACCACCGCCACCACCAGCCCGGTCATCTTCACCACCTCCTCCCGGGTCGGCCAGATCACCTTCTGCAGCTCCAGCCACGAGTCCCGGAAGTACATCCTCAACCGGACCATCCAGCCTCTCTTGGCGGCGGCTTCTCGCTGATCCTGTGTCATCCCATTCACACCGCCCGCCTCGCCCCTCCGCGCCGCGGGCGCCTGTTCTCCTCTGTCATCCTGCCCTGGCAGGCCCGGCCGGACTTGAACCGACAGCCCCCGGTTTTGGAGACCGGTGCTCTGCCAATTGAGCTACGGGCCTGGCCCCACGGGGCACGCTCGCCCTGCCCCAACCGCCCAGCGCAGGCTAGCGGCTCACCCGGCAGGCCCTCGCGCCTGCCCGGCCACTGCTAGCGGCCTGCCCGCGCCGTAAGTCCCGTCTCCCGGTGCTCGGTGTGCTTGCGGCAAGCCGGACAGTACTTGCGCAGCTTCATCCGGTCCGGGTCATTGCGCTTGTTCTTATAGCTGCTGTAGTTCCGGTTGCGGCACTCTGTGCACGCCCACCAGAAACCACGATCGTGAATCCTCGCCTGCCGTGGCACTCCTGCCACTCCCTTCATCGCCCGTCTGAGACTTCCCGGCCAATGAAAAACCGAGCCGGCGCCTCCGACCTTCCAGCCCGGCTCCCAACCAGCTCTTGTAGCCACCGCTAATCTACCACATCACGCAGGCGCAGTCAAGGGACTGTGGGAGCCGGGTGTGACTTCCAAAAGTTGGCCGAATGGCAAAAAAGTGATACCCTAACGGTGAGAAGCAAATCAGCGCTTGTTAGGAGCGCACCGAAAGGGTATCGGGAAGATGATAGCAGATCAGCAGCAGG
>Ga0315277_10009885_pt1 | contig 12146 bp, 8 predicted proteins | sample YL17G05_15_MG_FD_203695 | JGI IMG/M metagenome (GOLD analysis project Ga0315277, IMG submission 203695) | Sediment microbial communities from Yellowstone Lake, YNP, Wyoming, USA - YL17G05_15 | ecosystem: Environmental > Aquatic > Freshwater > Lake > Sediment | place: USA: Wyoming | collected... | reverse complement strand
CGGATTGGGGCCGCAGAGTAGGGCGAGCGTCCTCGCTCGCCACCCTTGCCGTGCGTCTTCCCATGACATTTCCGACGATCGTGAGTCTTTACGACAGGCGAGCAAGGACGCTCGCCCTACAGAAGCCGCAGGGATCGCCACCGTATTCCGACCGCACCCGAGCCGACGCCAGTTTCTGTCTCAGGTTGCGAGCTTCGTGCCTGGATTTCGGCCTCTGCCGGATGAGAGAATCGCTGCAACACCCCTGCCTTCTTGCCGTCCCGCCTGTCTTTCGGGAAATAGAGCATCTGCCTTATTGCCGCTTCAGACTGCCTTCAACAGGATCAGGACGGTATCAAATGAAAGAGCCTGGCTTGAGGAAAGGGGGATCCCATGAAAACCTATCGCATGCTTACTGCTCTTGTGGTCGTAGCGGCGGCAGCATCCACCCCTTTTGTCGTATCTGCCATTGTGCCTGAGGATCAGATTGCCGCAACGGGAGCCGGGGAGTTTTCCAGAGTAGTGCCGGAAGCGACAACAACGATTGTCATACCCGTGGATTCGCCCGGGCAAGCTCCAAGGTGCCGGAAACCGACTGGCTGACCGGAAACGCGACAGGTTACTACGGTCCATGGGGCACGACGTATCCGATCAACCTCCGGCTTCTCATTCCGACCATGTCGGAAGAGGTCTGGCTGAAGTTCGCACGCGAGCTCAAGACGCCGCCGCCCATGCCCTGGTGGGTGCTGCACGAGATACACGAGCCGGATTTACGCGCCATGTACCGGTTCATCAAGGGCCTCGGACCCAAGGGTGAGAATGCGCCGGCCGATTTGCCGCCGGACCAGAAGCCGAACCCTCCTTACGTCCATTTTGTTCTCAAGGCTCCGTAGAGCAGGCTGCGCTCCGCGCGGCTGCCATCATCAGTATGCAGGGGGCTTGACCCGCGCGTCAGGTTCGTGCTATTGACCGTCTTTTGAGCCTGATAGTCGCCGGAGCATACCCCGGATGTCGCCCACGCCTTTGATCGCGATGTAAATGGTGATCGTCGAATACCAAGTGAGGCAGGCGAGGGTGATAGCTCCCCAAAACCAGTGGTCCGTGAGCATTGCTCTGATGCCGTTGACGATGGTTGTCATGCTCCGACTCCTTCCGCGACGACTTGCGGCTGCGGTTTGAGAAGCGATCCAATCACCATGGCCAGCGCCACCAGCACATAGGCGGCGATGCCGCAGGTCGTGTCATGGTCTTTGATCCATTGCGTCCATGGGCCGTACTTTTGCAGAACGAGCGTGCTCCCCGGCACGAGGGCCCCGAAGATGATAGAGGCCGTGGCGCCCCAACTGTTGGCCCTTGTCCAGTAGCAGCAGGCGATCAGCAGAACGGACATGCTGGAAAGGTAGATCGTGCCCGTGATGCCGAGGTACGTCCAGAGGTCACCTTCCAGCTTGTACCAGAGGCCGTAGATCAGGAGGAACACGCCGATTATTGCGATGATCGCGCGGTTCCAGAGGAGGCCCTTTTTCTCCGACCATTTCTTCTTGCGAAACGGGGCCATGATGTCGTTGTAGATGACGCCGCCCCAGGTGAGCATGTAGGAGGAGTCCGTGCTCATATCGGCGGCCAGCATTGCGGCGATCAGCAACCCCATCAAACCGGCGGGGACGAACATGCCCAGAAAGAGCGGCATGTGGTGCAGCGATGCTTCTTTGAGGCGGGCAACCACCTCTTTCGGAATCTCGGCTGTCTCTGCAGGCGACAAGGTACAGGCCTGATTTTCGGCGGACAATCTGGCGAAGTCCTCTTCCGTGGCGGCAAAGACCTTCCCCATCTTGCTCGCCTCGATCTTCTGCTGGATCACCGGCGGGATGGTTGCGAGCTGCTGAGCACTGAGGGTCTGGAGCGGAACCCAGCCGATGGTGGCCAGGGCCGCAATCCCCCAGATACCCGGAATGAGGAACCGCGCCACGAAGAAGAACGAGGTGCCGGTGTAGACCTTCCGCCCCGTGCGGGAGTCCTTCGCCGCCAGGACGCGGGCGATCTGCGTCTGCCAGGTCAACACGGCGGCGGTGTTGAGCAGCGCATTGAAGATCACATAGGACCAGCCGATACTCGGGTTCTTGAAGGGATTGAAGCCGCCCTCGCCGTGGTACTTTTGCACGGTGGACACCAGGCCACTCCAGCCGATCTTGTCGAGAATGAGGAAAGTGACAACGATCAGACCGGCGCTCATCACGATGAACTGAAGGAAGTCGGTCACCAGGACCGACAGCATGCCGCCCAAAATGGTGTAGATGGCCACACCGACCAGCAGTGCGGTCATCATGATCTCCAGCCTGCCGGGGTCCATGCCGCAGGTGTGGATGAGGAACTCGCCGCCGACGCGAAGGAACACCCCCATGTTCAGCAGGCCGCCGAGCACGATGACCACGCCGGCCGCCCAACGCACGCGGGGACCGTATTTCTTCTCGAAAAGCTCGGGAATCGTCATGACGCCGGAATCCCGGAGAGGCTTGATGCAAAAGCCCGTCCAGCCCACGAGGAACATCGCCGCGAAGGTCAGCAGGCCCGGAATCGCCCCGGCAAACCCCTTGTCGAAACCGTTCTGGGCGGTGTACATGCACGTCACGATGCCGAACTCGGTGGCGGCCAGCGAGGCGATGCCCAGATAGACATCCATCTCCCTTCGCGCGACGAGAAAGTCTTCCACCTTGCCCACGTATTTCCGGATGGCGATGCCGATCACCATGGTCATGAGGAGGTAGATTCCGACGATGCTGCCGTCGACGAGTGTAAGACCGTTCATCGTTTGTTCCTCTTCATTCGATCGGGTTCTCTTTCCCGGCTTCGCGCATCCGGCGGGCCGGTCGCCGCCGGGCATGGGGCCGCCCAGTACCGACACGGGCACTGTAACAAGGCCGCAGGCGGCTGTAAACGGAAAAGGAACGCGGCCGTCCGCTTGGGTGCCTGAGAACGTTATGGCAGGCCAAGTACGCCGTCGCTGGGAACCGGTTGGGAATGACTCCTGGCCTTTCGTTGTCATTTCGACCAAGGCCGTAGGCCGCGCGGAGAAATCCGGCTGTGAATGGACGTTGCGCTATCCTCGAGGCCGGATGTCTCGACTCCGCTATGCTGCGCTGCAAAGGCGCAACATCTTGTTTTTTTAGCAAGCATTTTTGGTTGCGGCCGGAGGCCGCGCCGCGCTCGACATGACAGACGGTGCAAGATTTGCTCAAAATCGGTGCGAGCCTCAAATGGAGCCCTGCGTCCTCAACTACCACTTTTTTGTCGTGCACCCTCTGTGATATTTGCCCTACAATAGGGAGGCATTGAGCAGTGAGTCTTCCGCGATGGAAGGAGTCAACGGCAATGGCGGAGAAAGGCACCTACATCTACGATTGGCCGAGGCCCATGGTGACGGTCGATGCGGCTGTCTTTGCGTTCTCCGACGACCGGGCGAAGCTGCTGCTGATCCGGCGCAAGCACGAGCCGTACAAGGACCGTTGGGCGCTGCCCGGCGGATTTGTCGATATGGATGAGGATCTCCCGGATGCGGCGGCCCGCGAGCTGGCCGAAGAGACCGGGCTCACCAACGTGCCGCTGGAGCAGCTCCGGGCCTTCGGCAAGGCCGGCCGGGATCCGCGCGGACGAGCCATCACCGTCGTTTATTTCGGCATCGCGGAGAAGAACTGGGAGCAGATCCGGGCGGCTGACGATGCCGCCGACGTCCGGTGGTTCGATATCGACCATCTGCCGAAGATGGCCTTCGATCACAACGAGATCGCCCGCTGCGCGATCGACCGACTGAGGCAGACGCGATAGGACTCTGTCATCCTGAGCTGAAGGCGAAGGATCTGGCCTGCGAAGGGGAGGTTTCTTCCGCGCGCGGCCCAGATTCTTCCCCGCGCTGTGCTCCGTTCAGGATGACACGCAGCGCACGAATCAATCATAATCCGTATCAGAGGAATCAGGGCGTGGCGTTCGGAGGGGTGTCGGGCCGGGCGGAGGCCTCTTTCACCTGCTGATTGAAGGCGGTCAACTGGCCTTCGATGGCGCCCAGGGCCCATTCGATATAGTGCAGGTTGTGAACCGGCCGATGGTGACGCTCGATCATGAGCCCGCGATGGATCACATCCAGGAACCGTGAGATCGTCCGCTCGCTGATTTCGGCCGGATGGAGCGCCCAGCTCTTCAGTTCCTGATACCGGCTGGCCAGACGCGGATTATTCTGCATTTGTTCGGCCCGCAGATAGTCGCCAGGATTGTAAGCCAACTGGAGGCCCTTCAGACCCAGGATGAGCGGCTCATACGGCGCCTGTCTGTCCAGGCGAATGAATTTGTACTGCTGAACATGGGTCGTCGCCTGCGCCGGCGGCCGGTCGGCAACCTCGTCACCGCCGAGATACCAGTTGCGCCGACTGGTCCGGGCAAAGACGAATTCCTCCCCATAGGTATATTGCGTGATCTCGCCCTGGCCGATGCGCGAGAGCCACAATCCGTGCGGCCCATGTTCCAGCCCCCCACCCATCGCCAGCAGGCACTGGACGAACCCCAGCGGCAGAATCCTCTGCCGGCCAACCTGGCTTTTTCGGAGCTGGAAAGAGAGATGCAGGCTGTGCGGACGAATCTGATAGAAGCTGACGAGCTCGTGGATCAACTGGCTCAGAAGCCACGGATCGCCCGTGGCCGGCCGGGAGAGCTCGCCCGCAATGCTCAGCCGGCCCGGGGCCAGTTCGAAGAATCCCTGGCGACGGGGCCGGTCCGTGTAACCACTATGGTCATCGATGTAGCCGCCCAGCTTCCAGCACAGCACGTCCAGGCGAAAATCGTAGAAGTACTTGAATCCCTCGTACGCCGGGTCGAATGCCTTGGCGGCGCTCCGCAGCGGCTCGACCGCGGCGGCACCCAGGTTGCTCAGTTCCAGCTCGCAGCCCAGAGGAACCAATCCCGGCTGCAGGTTGGAGCGAATCCGGTTGAGGTGGTCTTCGGCGACCCGCCGGTCGAACATACTCCTGGCCGCTCTCACGGCGTACTTAACGTAGTCAATCAAATCGCTCTCTTCGCCCGGCAGGACATTCAGACCATTTTCAATGATGGGCTCGACCACACTGCGATTGGCGTTAATCATCCGCAGGGCGGCCAATAAGCTGACGGACCGGGCGAAATAGCGCTGGCTCGTGCGCATGTGCTCCAACTCGAAGCGATAGCGCATCTGCAACTGCTCATCAAACTGATTCAGCAGCACTTGCCGCAGGACCAGGGACAGGTAATTCCGGATGTACGGTTGGGCGTCCGGGTCGCTGTACACGTGCTTGACGCTGGGCCGAGGCCGGTTCAGCTCGTGCTCCAGGTAATAGTCGCTGACCGCGTCACGGTGATAATGGCTCATGACCAGGTCTCGCTCGGTGGTCGCGAGCAGCTCCCGGTCGGCCTCACGCTCCAGCTCGGCATCCTCCGTGCGGTCACCGGGGCGCGTGCGCTTCTTGAGGAACTGGCGGATGCGCTTGCGCAGCCACAGCTCATGAATGAGGTTGACGTGGAAACGGTCCCCGAACTGCTTGCGCATGGATTCCGTGGTCACCAGATAGGCCTGCGCTTCGATGACGCCAGCGGCGGTGTGGACTTTGACCGCCTCCCTCTGGTAGCGTTTGCCTTCGTAGCGGTCGATCTCCGCCATGGCCGCCGCCGGGACATCGTGGACCACGAGGCCCTCAATCCTGGCGGGCGGCGCCGGCACAGCGTAATAATACACGTTGTCGGGGCTCACGCGGCGGTAATGCGGCAGAAACGCCAGCTCGGCAAAGAGGGCCTTCTCCTCCATCTTCGATGGTTTGCGGGTGAACGTGTACCCGCTGACCGATTGGAAGATCCGGCTGTCGCGGAGCGAGCCGTAAATGAAGAGATTGACTTTTTGATTATCCATAGCCGCCGTATTCTGCGGATGGTCTCCACCAGCAACGCACTACTGCCCCGCCAGAATCCGCCGGCGGAGCTTCCAAAGCTCCTTGAACGCCCGGAATATGACCTTCAGGTTGCCGCCGGTCGGCTTGCCCGCCGTCCGCGGGTAGTGGTGTACTCCTCGCTGCGTAATCCTGTAGCCCTTGTGTGCCGCACGAGCCAGAATCTCGGTGGCGATCAAGGCCCCTGTGCTCTCCATCTTGATATGATCGAAGATCGCTCTTTTATAGAGCTTGAACGCACAGTCGATGTCGCGAACGTTCAGCGAGAACACCAGGCCGACCGTCCTCGTCCAGAGCCAGCCATTCATCCGGCGCACGAAATTGTCCCGGCGGTCCATTCGATAGCAACTGACGATATCATATTCCTGCATCAAGGACAATAGCGGCGGCAGTTCGGCCAAGTCGAACTGGCCATCGCCGTCGGTGTAGAAAACGAGCTCCCTGGTGGCCGCGCGAAAACCCGACTGCAGAGCGGCACCGTAACCGAGGTTGCGCGGATGGTGGACGACCCGTACCTGCTTATACTCGGCGGCGAGGCGGTCGGCCACCGGGCCGGTATTATCGGAACTGCCGTCGTCCACGATCACGATCTCGTAATCGGCCCGGAGACCCTCCAGAACCCCAATGGCCTGCCGGGTTACCTTGCTCACGTTATCCTGCTCGTTGAAGCAGGGGAAGAATACGGTGATGGAGATTGGGGGCTTTGAATCGGCCCCAAGACCCTGCGGGCCGTCCTGCTCAGCCATGATTACCACCTTTTCAACAGTGCGATCATGTCCCGCTCGGTTCTGTAGCGCTCCATCTGGTTGCGATACGAGGCCTCGGTTGGCTGCGGGGTGCCATTGGCCCTGGCGATCTGGTCCAGCCGGACGAGAGCCAGCCGTGCCGCCTCCAGGCGAAGATTATAGCCATCCTCGCGGGCCCAGACCTTCTTATTCTTTTCGAATGTCTGCACATACTCCTCGCAGACTTGGTCGACGCGCTGACGAAGGTCGGAAAACTGTGTCGCCAGGATCATCTCGATGATGGGCGCAGGCGTCGGATTGCTGTTGAACGCGTTGATCGTCAGCTCCAGGCCCCTTTTCTTCTGGGCCGTGTCCGTGAACATCAGAAGATTATGGCCGAGGGCCAAATTGGCGGAGTATTCATCGGGATAGCTGAGTTTGCCGGCGAGCATGGCCTGGTACAGTTGGGCGCCTTTGGGCAGCGTCACGTTGACAAAGAGTTTTTCTTTATCGTTCAGGAACACGATACGCCAATCCGCGCTGTACTCCAAGCCGGTGGTGAACGGCTTGTCAAACTGGTTGTTGGGCATCAGAACGATCCACACGTCATTCTTCTTAAGCTGCTCGCCGATCCAGTTGCCGGTCTGGACGTAGTCGGTCGACGTCATCTTGCCGGTGGTGGTCAGCGCCCGGCGGACCACGGGCCCGCCCGACATGATATCCGTCCAGCGGTCGAACGTGGGTACGTCGTAGGCGGCCTGCGCCCGCCCATCCATGAATAACTGCAAGGGGATCCGCCCGGTCTCGGGGTCCGGCTCCTGGCCCCAGGCGATAAAGCCGCCCTCCGTCCAATAGTTGAACATGTTTCCGCTTAGCTTATTCCTGCGGATGAATTCGCAGGCACTGAAGGGCTTGGCGTCCGAGGCGGTCATCCGCATGAACACCGAGTTCAGCTTGGCGTCACCCGGCCAGGGGTCGAGATACACGTCCTTGAATTTCAGCCCCCACCAGAGCCCCAGTACCGCCACCACGAGCATTCCCGTGATTCGCAGACCCGTTTGCAGCAGCGCGGGCATGGACGGCACCTCGGGCTTGCCCGTCCGAGGGAACTGCACCATGGCTGCCATCGCCCGCACAGCCTGGTCGATCAACAGCGCGATCACGGGGCAGGCCGCGAAAGCGGCAATCGGAATAAACCGCCGCGATCGGATGGCCATGTAAATCGTCATCCCGGCAATCGCCCATAGCGCCAGGTCTGCTTTGGGCCATTTGTACTGGACGGGCGGCGTCTTGGACCGTCTCTTGTTGGCAGGCGGCTCCGCGGATGTCACCATCCGCACCGAGACGATGATCCATGCAACGAGGACAAGCCAGGCGAGGATATACATGACCAGAAATGGCTTGGCCGTGCCGACGGGATTGGACCAGTCGAAAGCCCGATGCCACTCGTGGACGTCGCGCCAGCGCTCGGCGTGCTTGCTGACGGAGATCACAAACGTATGCGTGAGGTTGGTCAGATGGAACGGATTGAAGACCACCATCGCGATAAAGGCGGCCGCACCGGCGGCAACCGTGTGCAGGACGGCCCGGGGCTCCATCACCCGCACCACTTTCTCCTTCAGGAAAACGACCGCCGCACCAAGGACCATAGCGAACGCGAAGATGCCGACGTAGGCCAGACGCGCGCTCGCCACGTAGGTGTCGAGCGACTCCCGCTCCATCTTGCCCAATTCGGGCGTCGCCGGAAAGAACCGCGGCAGAAGAAGCAGGAACAACACACACGATGCAGCGGCATAACAGGCCATGACGCTCTCATCCCGGATTCGTCTGTTGCAGGATAAGGCAATACTCGCCACAACGACGATGAGCACAAGGTAGAACGCCCAGTCCGCCGAGAGCGCAACCGGCGTGAGGTGTTCGTGGTGGAAAAGCCGGTTGGACATGCCGCAGAGCACCAGCCACAGCAGAATACTGTATGCGGTGACGGTCCACCGACGCGGCAGATTCATAATAAGGTGCCACATCACAAAGGGAGTCAGCACCAGAAAAGCGTAGATATACCCGCCGTGAACGTTCGACCAGAATACGATCAGAGGGACGATCAGCCAGATGTATAGTGCGTTTCTGTAACTGGCCAGGGCGAGAACCAGAATCAGGACCGCCACGAGCAGATTCGAGAAGCCGGCGGGCCGGACATCGAAAAACGACCGGCCGATGAATAAGGCAAAGCAGACGCAAATCGCTGCCAGAGCCGGGTTGACGCCGTAGACTCGGGCCGTGAAATACAGGGCCACCGCGGCCAAAATATAGATGGTGAACTTCCAGAGGACCAAGGCATCGTAGTAAGGCTCCGCCTCCGAGCCCAGCGCGGTCGTCAGTTTGTAGAAGATGACATGAGTGAGCCAGTTCTGGTTGACCCAGCCGGTCGGGTGCCAGTATTTGACAGTCTCCAGGCCGACGGTCTTCGTAATCCACCGGGCCCATCCGGGCCACGTCTTCACCTCTTCCGGGGTCGGTCCGGCCTTGTGGCTGTTGACGCTGAACGGCTCGACCGTGTTGACCCCGTGATTGACGAAATGCCGCCCGCAGGCCATCGCCACCCAGGTATCTCCGGCCGCCACCATGTGCGTGCAGGCATGGAAAGCGAAGAGGAGCATGGCCGCCCAGCCGATCATCATCGGCCAGCCGGAGAATGCCTCCCGGCCTCCCTGGTCAAGAGACAAATCCGTGATATCAGGGCGTTTCAACTCTATTGGAATACCTCGTGTACCTGGCAACCATCAGAATCCGAAGACATTACGCCTTTTCCGATATATCGTCAAGAATTTGTTTTTTGTTCGCAAGTTCCGCTGATTGACCGGACGGCCCACACGACAAGGTGTTGGCGCATTTTACTGAAAAATCGGGTTGGCCACGACCGGTGTGCTATAATGGGGAACGGTGCCAGCCACCATCATGGGCCCTCATCATACCTGTCACAAACGGAGAGGCAGGAACAGTCTGTATGAGCAAACGCAGGACAACCATAGTGGGCAAGAGCAGAAGTCCGGCCCGCTCACGGCGTTTTGCCCGCGGGGCTCGCCCGTCTCGAGCCCTCCAAACCGGCGGGTCGGGCCACAAGCGACTCAAGTGGGCCGTCGGCTCCGGCGCCATCCTTGGTGCCGCACTGGTGGTCGCGATGGCTGCTGTATACATAGGGCAGAGGAATTCCCAACAGGAGCAGACCCGCTCCCCGGCGGATTTGCGAGAGTCCCGGACGGGGGCGCCTGTTGATCGGGCACTATCCCCGGAGCAGGAGATTGCCCTGCTCAAGACGCGTGAGATGGAGCTTGCCGAAAGAGTCCTGAGAGACCTGCCATCCAGTGGGCACGCCTACATATTGATGGGCGATCTGCAACGCCGGCTCGGCCGGTCCGCCAAGGCCGTGGAGTTCTGGCAGAAGGGGTTGGAACTGTCGCCGAGACGGATTGACGCTTACCACAGCCTGGGCACCGTCGCGGCAGAGAAAGGCGAATTCGACCAGGCCATCACGTTTTGGCGAAAGGGCCTCGAAATCGACCCGCAAACACCCGGTCTGCACAAGGTCATCGGCCGGGCGCTGATCGACGTGGGACGGTACGATGAGGCGGCCAAGGAACTGCAGGAGGAAATCCGGCTCGCGCCGCAATCTGCCGAGAGCCACTGCCTGCTCGGTGATGCGCTGCTCCAGCAGCAGGACTATGAGCGCGCGAAGGCGTGCTATGAGAAAGCGATCGCGCTGCAGCCCAAGTATGCCAGCGCCTATTACGGGCTGTCCATGACTTGTGCCAAGCTGGGGCAACTCGACAGGTCTGCCGAGTGCCGGACGACCTTTACGCAGCTCCGGGCCGGCATTATGGAGGATCGTGGGTACGGCCATAGCCCGGCCAACGACCTGGCCCGGACCCGCCAGAGCATGGCTGGGTTATCGATGGAGGCCGCAGGGCTCTACGGAGCAACAGGCAGAACGGCAACGGCGGAAGAACTGCTGAAGCAGGCGACTGCCGTCGATCCGAGTAACGCGGCGCCCATCAAGAAGCTGGCAGCGTTCTATCACGCCACCGGCCGGATTCCGGATGCACTCGTGCAGTGCGAGAGGATCGGGCGATTGGAGCCGAACGATCCCGCCTGTCACCTTCTGATCGGCACCCTCGCCTTGCAGCTCCGGCAGGCCGACCGGGCGGAAGCGGCCTTCAGACGTTTCATCGCCCTGGCCCCGAACGAAGCCGCGGGCTATCGCGAGCTTGCCCGCCTCTACATCAATACCGGCCAGCGCCTGGCCGAGGCCCGCACTCTCGCCGGCAAGGCCGTGGAATTGGAGCCTGTGGCGGACAACTATTTTGTTCTGGGCCAAGCTTGTCAGAGAGCCAATGACAAGCAAGCCGCCCTCGCGGCCCTGCAAAAGGCCCTGGAACTGGCCCCTGGCAATCGTGAGTACCAACAGATGTATGACCTGACCAGAAACGGCCGATGATGCGATGATCCCCGCAATCCCCAGAAAATATGAAGACCGGCTGCGGCAGTGCGCCATCCCGACGGCGATGTCGGTGCTGATATTCTCACACACTCTGCTCGGCAAAATCGTATGCACGGATGTTACCCGGGACACAAAGATCGCCTTCAAACACACGGATGGAAGCAGCGGCCGGCGGTACCTCGTAGAAACGGTCAGCGCGGGCCTGGCCCTGTTCGACTACGACAACGACGGTTACGTCGACATCTACTTCCTGAACGGCGGCCCGTTGAAAGGCGCGCAAGGGAGGAAGCCGCCCGCCAACGCCCTCTACCGCAACAACCGCGATTGGACATTCACCGATGTGACTAAGCCAAGCGGCCTGGGCGACACGGGGTACGGCCTCGGCGTCGCGATCGGCGACTATGATAACGACGGCGACCAGGACGTTTACGTAACCAATTACGGGCCGAACGTGCTTTACCGTAACAACGGCGACGGCACGTTCACGGATGTCACACGGGAAGCGGGCGTAGCCGGTGCATCCCAGGTCGGTGCGGGCGCCTGCTTCCTCGACATGGACGGGGACGGCGACCTGGACCTGTATGTCGCGAACTACCTCAAGTTTTCCTACGACACGCACGTCACGACCATGGTCGACGGTTACTCCACCTACGTCAATCCGCGTCACTATCCGCCCCTGCCCGCCCTCCTGTATCGCAACAACGGGGACGGCACGTTCACGGATGTCAGTGAGATTTCGGGTGTGGGCAGGCACGCCGGGTATGGTATGGGGACCATCTGTGCCGATTACGATAACGACGGCGACACCGATATCCTGGTCGCCAACGATGTGTTCGAGAACTTCCTCTTCCGCAACGATGGCCGGGGCCGATTCGAGGAAGTCGGCCTCGTCGCCGGCTTCGCGTACAAAGGCAACGGCGATCCGAGCGCGAGCATGGGCATCGACGGCGGCGACTACGACAACGACGGCTGGTTGGATTTCTTCGT
>Ga0315277_10009883_pt1 | contig 12148 bp, 5 predicted proteins | sample YL17G05_15_MG_FD_203695 | JGI IMG/M metagenome (GOLD analysis project Ga0315277, IMG submission 203695) | Sediment microbial communities from Yellowstone Lake, YNP, Wyoming, USA - YL17G05_15 | ecosystem: Environmental > Aquatic > Freshwater > Lake > Sediment | place: USA: Wyoming | collected... | reverse complement strand
CTACATTCTCCGGGAGCCCGGCGGGGACGAGAAGATGAAGAAGATCGCCCGCGCCATCCAGACCGGGGCCTCGGCCTACTTGAACCGCCAGTTCCGGACCATCGCCGGGATGATCGTGGTCCTGACCGTGCTCCTCTATCTCACGGCGATGTCCTCGGGCTGGAAGATCGCTTTGGGCCGCTCGGTGGCCTTCCTTCTGGGTGCGGTGTTCTCCGGGCTCACCGGCTTCGTGGGCATGAGCATGGCCGTACGCGGGAACGTCCGCACCGCTGAGGCCACTAAGACCTCGCTCGCCAAAGCCCTGACCATCGCCTTCCGCACCGGGTCCATCACGGGCATGTTCTGCGTCGGCCTGGGGCTTTTGGGCGCGACCACCATCTTCATGATCTTCAAGGGCAGCGCAACCCAGGTCCTGATCGGGTTCGGGTTCGGCGGAAGTCTTCTGGCTCTGTTCATGCGCGTGGGCGGGGGCATCTTCACCAAGGCCGCGGATGTGGGCGCGGACCTCGTGGGCAAGATCGAGAAGAACATTCCCGAGGATGACCCTCGCAATCCTGCAACCATCGCGGATAACGTCGGCGACAATGTCGGTGACTGCGCCGGGATGGCCGCGGACATCTTCGAGTCTTACGAGGTCACCCTAGTGGCCTCGATGATCTTGGGCTACACGGCCTTCGGCAAGGTCGGCGTGATCTTTCCGCTCCTGGTGCGTGGCATCGGGGTGCTGACCTCGATCGTCGGGACCTGGTTCGTCAAGGCCCGGAGCGAGAACGAGTTCCCCATGGCCCCGATCAACCGCGGGTTCTGGATTTCCACGGTGCTCTCGGCGATCGGGTTCTTCGGCTTCGCGATGTGGTACGTGCACGACATGCGGGTGTTCTGGACGACCCTCGCCGGACTGCTCCTGGGGGTCGTCATCTCCTCGCTCACCGAGTACTACACCTCTCTGCACCACCAGCCGGTCAAGGAGATCGCCCACGCCACGCAGACCGGCCCGGCGACCACGATTCTGGCTGGCATCGCGGTCGGTCTGGAGTCCAGCGTCTGGGCGGTCCTGACCATCTGCCTGGCCATCTTCGCCTCAGTGATGATCTCAGGCGGGGATACGAACTTCATCATGTACGGCATCGCCCTGTGCGGCATGGGCATGCTCACCTGCACCGGGGTGATCGTCTCCGAGGACAGCTACGGGCCGGTCTCGGACAACGCCAACGGCATCTGCGAGATGGCCGGGTTGGGCCCCGAGGCCCGCAAGCGCATCGCGGTCCTGGACGCGGTCGGAAACACGACCAAGGCCGTGACCAAGGGCTTCGCCATCGGCAGCGCGGTGATCGCGGCCCTGGCCCTCTTCGCCTCCTACTTCGAGACCGTGATTGCCTCGGCCAAGGCTTCGGGCCTGTCCGAGGTGATGACGAGCATCAACGTGGCCTCGCCGATGGTCTTCATCGGGCTTTTGATCGGTGGCGCGGTCCCGTTCCTGTTCAGCTCGCTCACCATTCGGGCCGTGGGCCGGGCGGCCTCCCTGATGGTCCAGGAGGTGCGGAGGCAGTTCCGGGAGATCAAGGGAATCATGGAGGGCACAGCCGAGCCGGAGTACGGCAAGTGCATTGACATCGCCACCAAGGCGGCGTTGAAAGAGTTGGTCGGTCCCGGGCTTCTGGCCATCCTCGCCCCGGTGATCATCGGATTCCTCCTCCAGGAGGAGGCTCTGGGCGGCTTCCTGGCGGGGATCATCCTCACGGCGCAATTGATGGCGGTGTTCCTTGCCAACGCCGGCGGGGCCTGGGACAATGCCAAGAAGTCCATCGAGGACGGGCTTTACGGCGGCAAGGGCTCGGAGGCCCACAAGGCCGCGGTGGTCGGGGATACAGTCGGGGACCCCTTCAAGGACACCGCGGGCCCGTCCCTGAACCCGCTGATAAAGGTGATGAACCTAGTCTCGCTTCTCATCGTTCCGCTGATTTTCTCGCTCAAGCACAACTGGGCGGTCAAGGGGCCGATCGCAGGCGCGGCGGTCCTGGTCGTCGTCGTCGCCCTCTGGTACTCCCGGCGAGAGGGGGAGAAGGGCGTGGTGTAAGGTCCGGCCCCTGCTCTCGTAACAGGCATCAACCGGGGAGCGTTTTGACCTGAGGAATTCATGCCAAACATTCACAATCTTGATCGCATCTTTAAAGCCAAACGGATCGTCCTGATCGGCGCCTCCCCCAACCCTCAGAGCCTGGGCGGGAAGGTGCTTGCGAACCTCGTCGGCGGGGGGTTCCGCGGGGTCGTCTATCCGGTGAACCCCACGAAAGAGGCCGTTCTCGGCATCGCCTGCTACCCCGACATCAAGAGCACTCCCAAGACCCCGGACCTCGCCGTGATCTGCGTCTCGGCCAGCCAGGTTCCGGGGGTCGTGCGGCAATGCGGGGAGGCCGGGATCCTGGGCCTGATCATCATCTCGGCCGGATTCCGTGAGGCGGGTCCGGAAGGCCGGGCCCTGGAGGAGCAGGTTCGGGAAGAACGTCAGCGCTTCAAGGGGATGCGCATCATCGGGCCCAACTGCCTGGGCGTAATCGTCCCCGGCCTGGGGCTCAATGCCACTTTCGCCCTGGGCATGCCCAAAGCCGGGAACGTCGGCTTCATCTCCCAGTCCGGGGCCCTGTGCTCCTCGGTCCTGGACTGGGCCCTGGAGGAGAATGTGGGATTCTCCTACTTCGTATCCGTGGGCAACACCCTGGACGTGGACTTTGCGGACCTGATCGACTACTTCGGTGAGGACGAGCAGACCCGTTCCATCATCCTGTACATCGAATCCATCTCCCGGGCCCGGGCCTTCATGACTGCTTCCCGGGCTTTCGCCCGCAACATGCCGATCGTAGCCTACAAGGCCGGCCGCTATCCTGAATCCGCCAAGGCCGCCCATTCCCACACCGGAGCATTAGCCGGGGAGGATGCCGTCTGCCAGGCCGCGTTTCAGCGGGCTGGGATAGCCCGGGCCCACGACATCGGAGAGATCTTCGACGTCGTGGACCTGGTCGGGCGGAGGAAGATCCCGCAAGGTCCGCACTTGGGGGTCGTGACCAATGCCGGCGGACCCGGGGTGATGGCCACGGACGCCCTGATCGAGGCGAACGGCGTTCTGGCCAAGCTCTCCGGGGAGTCCCTGCAGCAGTTGAACAAGGACCTCCCGCCCTTCTGGTCCCACGGGAATCCCGTGGACGTCCTAGGGGACGCCCGCGCCGAGCGTTTCGTCAAGGGAATGGAGATCGTGCTCAAGGATCCCGGGGTGGATGCCGTGCTGGCCATCGTCACGCCCCAGGCGATGACCGACCCCACCGAGATTGCCAAGGGGGTCGCCCAGCTGGCTGCGGGAAGTGCCAAACCGATCCTCGCGGCCTGGCTGGGGGGAGTGAGCATGCGCGAGGGAATTCGCTTCCTGAACGAAGCTGGCGTGGCCACCTACGCTACCCCGGAACAGGGCGTCCGGGCCTTCATGACCCTGGTGGACTATTCCCGGAACCTGGAAGCCCTCTACGAGACCCCCAAGGAGATCCCGGTCAAATTCACCCTGGATCGGAAGAAGCTGCGCTCGGAGTTCGAGGCCCTGGCCTCCTCCCAGGGCACGGTGTTCTCCGAGGCGGCCTCCAAGGCTTTGCTCGAATCTTATGGCATCCCGGTCGCCCGGGTCTGCGAGGCCCGGACCGTGGAGGAGGCGGTGCAGGCGGCCGAGGAGATCGGCTTTCCGGCGGTCCTCAAGATCCTCTCCCCGGACATCACCCACAAGACCGAGGTGGACGGGGTGGCCCTGGGCCTGGAGGATTCCGCCGCGGTCCGGGTGGCCTTCGAGCGGATCACGCAAACCGCCCGGGCGAAACGGCCCCAGGCGAAGATCGAAGGGGTCACGGTCCAGCCTATGGTGCGGGATCGCAATGCCCTGGAGATGATCCTGGGGGCCAAGAAGGATTTTACTTTCGGGACCGTGATCATGGCTGGGCTGGGCGGGACTGCCGCCGAGATTTTCGGGGACCGGGCCCTGGGGCTTCCCCCCTTGAACGAGCGCCTGGCCCGGATGATGCTGGAGTCCCTTAAGACTTGGCCCCTGATTCAGGGTTACCGCGGGAAGCCCGGAGCCAACTTGGAGCGCCTGCTGGAGGTCCTGATACGGCTCTCCTACCTGGTGGCGGATTTCCCGGAGATCGCCGAGCTCGACATCAACCCCCTCCTGGTCACCCCGCGGGACGTGGTGGCCCTGGATGCCCGAGTGATCCTGGACCCGGGGGCGGTGGGCAAGCCGGCCAAGCCCTATTCCCACCTCGTCCTCCGGCCCTACCCCGAGGAGTACGTCCGTCCCGTAGAGTTGGAGGGGGTGCCCCTCACGCTCCGGCCGATTAAGCCCGAGGACGAACCCCTCTGGCTACACCTTCTGGGGAGCTGCTCCCCGGATACTCTCTACGCCCGCTTCCGGTCCTTCTTCCGCTGGAATGCCCACGAGGTGGCCACGCGGTACTGCTTCAACGACTACGACCGGGAGATCGGAATCGTGGTGGAGCAGGAGGACAAGGGAGCTCGTCAGTTCCTCGGGGTGGGCCGTCTGATTGCCGACCCGGGCAGCGCGACCGCGGAGTACGCCGTGCTCATCCGGGACGACTGGCAGAACCGAGGCCTGGGGGGCCTCTTGACGGACTACTGCCTGGAGATCGCCCAAAAGTGGGGGCTCAAGCGCATCGTCGCTTCGACCAGCTCGGACAACCATCGCATGATTGCCGTGTTCCGCAAGCGTGCGTTCGAGGTGGTCCCGGACCCGACCAGCGACACCGTGGACGTAACCAAGGACCTGTAGGTTAGGAAGAAGCAGAACGTAGCTCCCTTGTTTTTTAAAGGAGAGGCCCGGTCCCAAGCCCGGGCCTCTCCTTTTAGGCCCAAGTCAGGTCTTTGGTTTTAAGTTTATGATTATGTTTTTTCAACCATGGGGTATTGGTTGTTAAGTGTCGTAACAGGGGTTTCTTAGCTGTTCCGAAACCTGGCACCCGTGCCACGATGCCCAATCTGTAAAAAGGCGCTTGACTTTCCCGGGGATTTGAATTAGACTATTTAGGTAACCTTTGAGAGGATGAACATGAAGACCAGGATTCTGGTTTTGTCAGCAGGTTTGCTTTTGTCCGGCTCCACGCTGGGTTTGGCAGGGGGGGAGCCGGCGGTTCTTTTTGAGCCTAGGTCGGCGCAGGTGATTGCGCCCCGGTTGGAGGCGACGCTGGTCGGGGTCAGTTCCAATGAGCAAATTCCGGTCATGGTCTATTTCACGGACAAGGGCATCCGCACCCAGGAGGACTTCAACCGCGCGGCCGCGAAACGCAAAGCTCAGTTCACCGAGCACGCCCTGTGGCGCAGGGCCAAGGTGGGTCGCGCGGAGATGGACTTCATAGACCTGCCGGTGTCCCGGGAGCACATCCAGCGGATCGAGGCCTTGGGGGTCAGGCTCCGAGTGCCGCTCAACTGGTTCAACGCCGCCACCTTTGAGATGACCCGAGAAAAGGTCGGGCAGGTTTCGAATTTGCCCTTCGTTCGCAAGATGGATCTCGTGATCTCTTTTCGCAGGCCCCTTGAGCCGGAGGTCCTGGAGCCTGAGCTCGGCTCCGTATCCCCACCCAATGAGATCTGCGCCCTGAACTACGGTCCGTCCTACTGGCAGGTCCGGCAGATCAACGTCCCCATCTGCCACGACTCCGGCTACTCTGGCCGCGGGGTCATCGTGGCCATGTTCGACGCTGGATTCGGGGACCATGCTTGCTTCGATTCCATCCGCAACTCCGGCCGGCTCATCGACCAGCATGACTTCTACACCAATCGGGACACCACGGACTGGTATTCCCACGGAAGGGGGACCTGGTCCGAGGCCGGAGGGTTCTATTCCACCCGGCTCATCGGACCGGGATACGGCGCCACCTGGGCGATCTACCGCACCGAGGTCGCGTCCTTCGAGCGCAATGTCGAGGAGGACTACTGGGCCGCGGCGCTCCAGAGGTCGGACACTCTCGGAGTGGAAGTCGTATCAAGCTCCCTGGGCTATTTCGATTTCGACTCCGGTCAGCATTCCTACACCTATCAGGACATGAACGGGAACACTGCGATCTGCTCCCGGGCCGCGAAACACGCCGCTAACCTGGGCATCATCGTATGCAATGCGATGGGGAACTCCGGGCCCAGCGCCGGATCCATCACCGCGCCAGCAGATGCAGATTCCATCTTGTCTATCGGGGCCGTAGACTCCGTGGGAACTATCGCCAGCTTCAGCTCCCGGGGCCCGACTTACGACGGCAGGATGAAGCCAGAGGTTTGCGCAAAAGGGGTCTCTGACTATTGGGCGAGCTCGTCCTCCCGGACCGCTTTCGGCACCGCCTCCGGCACCTCCTGCTCCACACCCCTGGTCGGGGGAAGCTGTGCCATCGTGCTTCAGGCCCATCCTACGTGGACTCCGATGCAGGTCCGCCGGGCCCTGATGATGACCGCTAGCCGGCATACGAACCCGGACAACAACTACGGCTGGGGGATCATCGACGTCTGGGCCGCGATCCACTACAACCCCAGCGCGGTCGAGGATGACCACATCCGGGTCGGGAAGGACCGGGGACTCCTGTTGGAGAGCCAGCCCAATCCCACCACCGGAGCCGCCACGCTTTCCTTCTCATTGGCCCATGCCGGAGAGGTTTCCCTGGCGATTTACGACGCCTCAGGGCGGCGGATCCGCGCCCTCCTCTCGGGGCCCCGCGGGCCCGGAACCTACGCCGCGCGCTGGGACGGCAGGGACGAAAAGGGTATAGAGGTGCCGAGCGGAATCTACTTTTACAAGCTCTTTGCTCTGGATAGAAACGAGGTGGGGAAGGTCGTGGTCCTCCGGTAAGGCGGCTTCTTCGAGGTTGGAGGGCGGGACCCTTTATTGGGTCCCGCCCTTTTCTCCCTTGACTTTTCCGGCCAGGGGGCTTATAATGAAAAGGTAAGTTTGAAAGGAGAAAAACGATGAAAAAGACACTTTTTGCTCTTTCTATGATTCTGGCGCTTGCGGTCTTCTGGGGCTGCTCCAAGAAGAACCCTTCATCCCCCGGTGGCGGGGGGGGGAGCGGTGGCGGAGGGGGAGGGGGCGGGGGGACTGCGGGTGTCACGGTCGTCTCTCCGAACGGCGGGGAGAGCTGGCTCGCGGGAAGCAAGCACACCATCACCTGGACCGCCATCGGTCTCTCCACAGGACAGTTCGAGATTTTATCCTCCAAGAACGGAGGCCAGAGCTGGGAGGCGGTGAGCCCCGGCCTTCCGCTCACGACCCGTTCCTATGCCTGGTCCCCGGAGGACACTACCCACCAGGGTCTCGTTATGGTGAAGTACACTTCCGGCTCGCAGGTCCTGGCTTCGGACTCCAGCGACCACGTCTTTGCCGTGACCAAGACTTCCAGCATCCCCTATGTCGTGGGCACGGTATCTGTGGATGCCGGGCCCTACGGCATGGCCGCGACCCCGGACGGGAAATACGCCTATGTGACCTGCTCCGGGGCCGGGAGGGTGGACGTGATCGCCACCGCCAACGACAGCGTGATGGACCACATTTCGGTGGGTAGCCAGCCTCAGGGGATCGTCATCACCGGCGGATACGCCTATGTGACCAATCGCCTGTCCGGCACGGTTTCGGTGATCTCCACAGCATCCCGGAGTGTGGTGAGCACCATCACCAACATCCCGGCCGAGCCCGTCGGCGTCGCGGTCAGCGGTCGCTATGTCTTCACCGTGTCCTCGCTCACCAACCAGCTGGCGGTCTACGACACGGTCACCCGCTCGTTCTTCACCCGCGGCCTCCCTAGTTCCGGAATCGGGATTGTGGTCTCGGGAGGGATGATCTACGCCACCAGCCCCGCAGCCAATGCCGTCACCGAGATGGATACCGCGGCCTTCGTCGTGACACCCCATTATCTTGCCACGGGCCAGGGCCCCTCGGGGATCGCCCTCCGGCCGGGAGGCGGTGAGATCTATGTGGCCGATGCCGTGAGCAATCACGTCTCGGCCCTTTCCCTCCCCGGATTCGCAGAAACTGCGGTGACGCTCGCAGGCGCGCCTACGGGTGTGGCCGTGAACCTCACCGGAACCTACGCCTATGCCTCCCAGAACAACACCAGCAGCATTTCCGCGGTCAGCACCGCAACCAGGGCAGTGACTGGTCCGGTCGCGGTGGGCTCGGGGCCCCTCGGCCTTGCGATCACTCCGAGCGGAAAGCACGTCTACGTGGCCAACTACGGGGCGAACACCGTGTCCGTGGTGTACACGAACGGTTATTAAGATGGATTTTGAAGCTGGGCGGGAACATTTCGGGAAAGGATGAGCATGTCATCTGAGATTCGGGAATTCGTAAAGACGATCATCTTGGGGATTGAGCCCCTAGCCCGGGATGCGGCCCTGGCCTACTGGGAATTCAGCCTCACCTCCAGCGAGGCTGCGGCCCGCCGGAGCGAAGAGCTGGACCGCGCCGTGCGCGGGCGGCTCTCCGACCCGGAGGCTTTCCGCCGGCTCAAAGTCTGGGCCGGGGACCCGAATGACGACCCGCTGCTGGCGCGCGAGGTCCGCCTGCTGCTTCTGTGGCACTGGGCGAACCAGATGGAGAGACAGACGATCGCCGACCTGGTGAAACGGGAGAAAGAGATCGAAGGTGTTTTCTACGCCTACCGCGCCCGGGTGGGGGGCAAGGAGCGCTCGGACAACGAGCTCTCCGGGATCCTCCGGGAGGAGACCCAAAGCGCTCTCTGCCGGGAGGCCTGGGAGTCTTCCAAGCAAGTCGGGGCCCAGGTGGCCGCAAAGCTCCGCGAGCTGGTGAAAAGGCGCAATACCGCGGCCCGACATATCGGGTTCGCCAATTTCTACGCCATGCAGATCGAGCTCCAGGAGCTGAACGAGAAAGACCTGTTCGACCTGCTGGCCAGGCTGGAGCAGCTGACCGACGCGCCTTTCCGGGATTACAAGCTCGGCCTGGATCGTGCCCTCTCCGCGCGTTTCGGATGCCCTCCCTCGGACCTTCGGCCCTGGCACTACGCCGACCCTTTCTTCCAGAGGCCGCCCGAGGCCGGGGGAGTCTCCCTGGACGCCTCCTTTAAGGACAACGATATCGAGGCACTGACCCGCTCCTTCTACCGCGACCTGGGCCTGGACATCGAGGACATTCTAAAGCGGAGCGATCTCTACGAGAAGCCCGGCAAGTGCCAGCACGCCTTCTGCACGGACATAGACCGCCGGGGGGACGTGCGGATCCTCGCGAACCTCGTGCCCGGCGAGCGCTGGATGGGCACGATGCTCCACGAGGTCGGGCACGGGGTCTACGACAAGTACCTGGACATGAGCCTGCCTTACGCCCTCCGGGAGCCGGCCCACATTTTGGCCACCGAGGCCGTGGCCATCCTGATGGAACGCTTTCCCCGCACGGCCTGGTTCCTCGTCCGCTACGCCGGGGTCCCTCCGGAGGAGGCCCGGGCCATGGAGAAAGATCTTCGGGCCCAGTCCCGGGCCAAGCTCCTGGTCTTCTGCCGATGGTCCTCGGTGATGATGCGCTTCGAACAGGCGATGTACCGCGATCCGGACCAGGACCTGGACTCTCTCTGGTGGGACCTGGTGGAGCGCTACCAGCTTCTGGCGCGGCCGGAGGGCCGCAGGGCTCCGGACTGGGCCGCTAAGATCCACTTCTCCACCAGCCCGGTCTACTACCACAACTACCTCCTCGGCGAGCTGGCTGCCGCCCAGCTGGAGGACCACATCCAGAAGAACGTCCTGGCTTCAGATGAGGTCTTCGCCAATCCCAAGTCCGGGAGCTTCCTGGTGGAGAAGGTCTTCCGTCCGGGAAGCAGGGCTCCCTGGAACCTCTGGCTGGTAAACGCCACCGGCGAGCCCTTAAACCCGGAGCACTTCGCCCGCCGAATCGCCTGAGGTTTTCTCCCCAGGGAAAAGGGGGGTTGACAAAACCCGGCGATGTCCGTTATAATATAAACCACATTTCAATCGAGGAGGTGATGAGGGAAATCCACGACGACCGGGCGTTTTTAAAACGATAAACCCTTTTCATGGAAAGGAGTTCGTAATGAAGAAAGCGTTAGTGCTTGGGGCCTTGGGGTTGCTTTTGGCCGGGATGGCCTTCGCCCAGGCTTGGACACCCGGGCCGCCCTCTCCGTTTTACTATACCCGCTTTGACGGGGAATACTATTCCCCGACGGGGAAGGTCTACTTTCTCGGCGGCCGCGTCGGGGCCAGCACGACCAGCGGCGAGATCTACAGCTTCGATCCCGTAACCGCGACCTTTGCTGACGAAGGCTTGGCTATGGAGGTGCCGGTTTCCAACTACAACGTCTGCCTGCTCAGGGACCCCGCCGGTGTTGACACTCTGGCCCTTTTCGTCGCGAGCGGCCGAACGGCAGCAGGTGCCCAGGCCACCGTCACGCAGGTTTATTATCCCATCTCCGGTCTGGCCATGTCACTCACCTCGGATCCCTGGCCGGGCAGGATCGGCGCCAATGTCGTCTCCCCCGCCAACGGCCAGATCGTGTGCAACAACAAAATGTACTGCATGGGAGGATTCCAGCAAACCGCGCCGACTTACTGCACGGATTCCACCTGGATCTACGATCCCTTACAGCCTGCGGGCAGCCGCTGGTCCCGTTTGACGTCCCTCTTGGCCATCCCGCGCGGGTACGTCACTCCCGCGGTGGTGGACGGTAAAATTTATGCCATCGGCGGCTGCACTTACAACGGAACCGCTCTGCGGGCGCAATACATCGTGGAGCGCTTCGACCCTGCCAACCCCGGTGCAGGTTGGGTTCGCATGGCCGACCTTCCCGATACCTTGGGTGAATCTCAGGCCTTCGGATTCGACACCGGATCGCCTTATGGGTTCGGCGGCCACATCATCGTCGCGGGCAAGGGCCAGTGGCCCAACGAGTTCGCTGACTGCTACGACTACAACGTCGCCGCGAACACTTGGGCGACGTTCCCCGCGTTGAACCAGGCCCGCCGGGACCATGCCGGGTTCTTCGTGCCCGGAACCGATGGAACCAACGGCATTCCCGGGATGTGGGTCTTGGGCGGTCGCGTGGGAGCGGACTCCCCGGCCCTGAACATGTCCGAGTACTACCAGCTTACGTACAGCGCCGTAGAGGAACAGGGCGGCGTCCGTCTTGAGAAGTTGACCGGCCTGCAGGCTCCTGTGCCCAATCCGTTCTCGGGCAAGACGGTCCTGCGTTACTCCCTGGCCAAATCCGGACCGGTGAGTCTGGCGATTTATGGGATCACCGGTCAGCGGGTGAGAACCTTGGTCCAGGGCGTTCGCCCGGCCGGGACGAGCGAGGTTGCCTGGGATGGTCGGGATGACTTCGGCAAGGCGGTCGGCGCCGGGGTGTACTTCGCCCGGTTTGCGGCCGAGAAGGTCCATTCCACCGAGCGCATCACGGTTCTGCGCTAAGTTAAGACATCCGCTTAACTTGGAAGGCCCCGACTTGTTCGGGGCCTTCTTCTTGGCTTTTTCCGCCCGACCCTTCCGATGGAGGTTTTTTCGTTCGGGAATGCCTCCTCCAACCGGACAGGTCGTCTCAACTCCGCGAGGGGATTGACAAATACCAGGAATGTTCACTATAATAATGGGTAGATTCCGATCAAAGAGGTGATTCGGCCAAAGCTACGAGTCCGGGGAGGTTCAAAGGAGAAAACCATTTTTCATGGAAAGGAGTTCGCGATGAAGAAAGCGTTATTGTTTGGGGCTCTGATTCTGATCCTGGCCCAGGCAGTATTCGCCCAATGGACGCTCGGACCGAATTCCGTGACTCAGTTTAGGTACTGGAGGACAGGGGGCGACTATTACCCACCGACCGGGAAGGCCTACTTCCTAGGCGGGCGGCAAACGGATCTCACAACCAATGGCGAGATCTGGAGCTTCAATCCGGACAGTGGGACCTTCGCTGACGAAGGCTTGGCCATGGAGATTCCGATTTCCAACTACAGCGTGGCCTTGCTCAATGACCCGACGGGGCCGGACAGCCTGGCCCTGTACACCGTGGGCGGCCGTGACGCGGGCGGAACCATGACGGCCGCCCTGCAGGTTTACTACCCGATCTCCGGATTAGCCATGTCCCTCACCTCCGATCCTTTTCCTGGA
>Ga0315277_10009882_pt1 | contig 12149 bp, 12 predicted proteins | sample YL17G05_15_MG_FD_203695 | JGI IMG/M metagenome (GOLD analysis project Ga0315277, IMG submission 203695) | Sediment microbial communities from Yellowstone Lake, YNP, Wyoming, USA - YL17G05_15 | ecosystem: Environmental > Aquatic > Freshwater > Lake > Sediment | place: USA: Wyoming | collected... | reverse complement strand
GCCGACTATGACCAGCCGGACCACCCGGTCTTTCAAGCAGCTTACGGCCCTGAGCAGGCGCTCTATGCCTTTCACCGGTTCGATCCTGCCGGTATATAGGATGACCTTTTCGCGGCCCAGGCCCAACCGCTGCCTGGCGCTATGCCTGTCCAGGGGACGAAAAAGGTCCAGGTTGACCCCACAAGCGATGACCCTGATGCGCTCCGGCGAAGCGCCATACTGCAATACCAGTCCGGTTTTCTCCTTCTCAGTGGCAGCAATAATCCGGTCGCATATCCTCACGAGATGCCTTTCGCTCTCGACACGCACTTGAGGCTCGTGTTCACCGGCGCCGCTGGCGTTCTTCGCCGCACCTGTGGTGTGGAACATAAGGATGTGGGGAATGGCCCAACGCCGCTGCAGCTGAGCTCCCGCCCGACCCGAGAGCCAGTAGTGGGAATAGATAAGGGCGTAATCAAGATCGTTGCGGGTCCGGAACTCTTCCAGGTTGCTCGTGAACTCCTGCAGGTGTCCGTACACTTCCAACTTATCCACCTGCCGGTCCGGCCCAGCGTTCAAGTGAACCAGGCGCACGCCGCGGTCGAGTTCTGTGACTTCAGCATGTTCAGGGCCATGGCGCCGCGTGAATACGTCCACGAGAAACCCCTGGTTCCCGAGTTCGCGCGCGACTTCGCGGACGTATATGCTCATCCCACCGGTATCCTTCCCGCCGATTCTACCGGAGGGACAGCTGTGCACTGTCAGCAACGCTACTCTTCGCCCAGCACCCGGCATCAAGAATCTCCCTCATGGCACACCGGCCCACACCGTCGAGACGTCACGACGCCTTGACGATCATGCCATAGATATCCGGCACCGCTGGAGAGCGACTTCCCTACCGCCCAGACGGTACTTGTACTCCTCGTTCCCTTTCAAGAAGTCGAAGGTCGCGTAACCTTTTTCAATGCTGTCCTGAATGCAGAAGACCTTGGACATTAGACCCACGCCCAGCGAACGGTAATCGGGATCGTATCCACTGTTGTACAGGTGGATGGTGTTGTTGTAGGCAAAGAACAGGATCATGGCCACGGACCGGCCGTTGAGATCAAGGACACCGATCCTGGCCAGCCCCCAGTCTGCCATCGCAGATGTTATGGAACGGAAAAAGGCCTCCCTTTGCCCAGTCAGGTAGGCCTGCTTGTCGTTCCTGCTCTCCGTAAACATCTTGAGAAAGGTATCCATGGCGTCGCGAATAGCGCCAGCTTCAGACAGCGTGCGATAACCCACCTCTCCCGCCTCATACAGCCGGTGCAACTTGCGTCGCACCTCATGGCGCTGCTTCTTGGACAGCGCTGCCAGGTAACCGTCCCATGTGGACGGCAGGCCTAGTTCCACCGACACATCTTCCAACTCACCACCGACGGCATACCCTCGCCTTCTCGCCACGTTCACGAGGTGCCTGAGCACCATGGATTCGGGCCTGAGGGGCCCAAGGTCCAGATGGACGACGCCGTTTTGGCTGAGGTGATCCAGCAGGACGTCAAAGAAGCGCTCTTCATTCCCCGGAGACACCACGAAATCCACGTAATCGGTCACGTCGATGCTGCCGATCAAGGAAGCCGTATCGTCCCTGACCTGCAGAGGGGCGATGCCCAGCACTCTCTGGTCTTGCCTTACCGCAAGCAGCTGCAGCCTTGCGCTGGGATCGAACTCCCGCCACCAGACCTGCATCCATCCAGGCAGGACGAACAGGGGATTCCAGACCAGTCCATCGCGGTTGTCTCTGTAGAAAGTAGTGAGGCTGCCGAAATCCTCTACTGTAATGGAATGACTCATGCAGGTGCCGCCCCCAATTACCTCACCTGGGAAAGGGGAAACACGGTGTCTCGAAACACGGCGCTTCCCCTGGCAACGCCACTCGCTAACGTTCTCTGGTACCCGCGATGAACTCCTCCACATACTGGGCCGCAGCGCTATCTTTGTACTGCTGCGGCGGAGACTTCATCAAGTAAGACGAGACAGAGAGCAGAGGTCCCCCGATTCCCCGTTCACGAGCTATCTTCATGCACCGGACGGCGTCGATGGCCACCCCGGCACTGTTCGGCGAATCCTCCACGGAAAGCTTGAGTTCGATCGAAAGCGGGACCTCCCCGAAGCCCAGGCCGTGCATGTGGATGTACGCGATCTTATTGTCCTTGAGCCAGGGCACATAATCACTGGGGCCGACGTGGATCCTGTCGCTGGGAAGAGGCGTTTTCAACTGCGACTGGACCGAGTTGGTCTTCGACTTCTTCTTGGAGACCAGCCGCTCGTGGTTCAGCATGTTGAAGAAGTCGCTGTTCCCACCGAAGTTGAGCTGGTATGTCCGGGATAGGGTTACGCCCCTTTTCTCGAACAGGTCCGTCAGGACGCGGTGAACAATCGTCGCCCCGAGCTGACTCTTGACGTCATCGCCGATGGCCGGCAGACCATGCTCCAGGAACCGCTTACCCCACCCGGGATCAGAGACAATGAACGCCGGCATGGCGTTTATAAAGCCAACCCCGGCATCCAGACAAGTCTCCGCATAGAAACGAGCAGCCTTCTCGCTTCCCACCGGCACGTAGTTTATGAGCACATCAGCTCCGCTATCGCGGAGAACGGCGCCTACATCGCATGGTTTGGTATCAGATATCAAGTAGTTCGTTGCGCCCTCATGGTATTCGCGCATGTGGTCTGCAACGCCGTCCAGGACCGGCCCCATCTGTACGACAACCGGGCTATCAGGCATCTCGCCCCGGTAGAACCGGGTCGTACAATTCAGCTCGCTGAAGATGGCTTCATTAAGTCGCTTTCCTACCTTGCCTTGGGCAACATCAAAAGCAGCGACAAACTCTATGTCGGACGGGGTATACCCCCCGATCTGCTGGTGCATCAGTCCAGCAGCCCCCGGTTTTTCACCGTAGAACCGTACCCCTTGTACAAAAGAGCTGGCGCAATTGCCGACGCCCACTATGGCGACTCGTATCTTTTTGTTCAAGTCGTTTTGCCTCCTAGGCACGTGGCACACGGGACAATTCGTAAGGCATATGCTATAGTTTCGACTACCATAGTATTATAGAGAGACCCGGCTCGGGTAGTCAAACCGGGTTTAGAACGCTGGTATGGGGGCCGAGTGGGAAGGCCGTCACAGATCACACTGTGGGATATCAAACGACCGACGGTTCCATCACCAGCTCCCCTCGCTCGAACCGGCCCACGTCGAGCATGGACACGTCGGTTGACGCAGGCATTCCCAGTACCATCTCGGCGAGCAGTATGCCTGTGACGGGCGCGAGCATCAGCCCGTGCCCGCTGAACCCGCTCGCGATGAATAAGCTTCTAACCCCAGGTACCTGCCCCAGCACGGGCTGGGAGTCCGGGGTCATGTCGTAGAGTCCCGACCATTGCCTCACCAGGGACAGGTCTTTGAGCGGCGGCAATATGTCGCACGCCACTCTGGTTGTTTCTTCAAGGAACTGCCACGACTGCCCTATGTTGTAGCTCTTCGGCTCGTTCGGGTCGCCCATGCCCATGATGAAGCCTCCGTGCGGTGTCTGCTGGCAATAGAAGCGGCGCGAGAAGCTGATGACCATGGGACCCTGCAGAGGCTCAACCGGCTCGGTCACAAGTATCTGGTGCCTCTCCGCATAGTTCGGGAGGCTGACTCCCGCCATTTCGCCGATGAGCTGAGAATACGGGCCTGCAGTGCATATCACCGTATCCGCCTCGATATCCCCCTTGTCAGTCCGAACCCCGGCCACCCGGTCGCCTTTCATGATGAGCCCAGTGACGCTCGTGTGGCTAGTGATCTCGACTCCAAGCCTCTGGGCTGCCTCTGCATATGCGACAGTCACCCGGAAGGGATTGCAGTGGCCATCTGTTGAGCAAAACGTCGCGCCCAGCAGGCCTTCTGTGTTGAGTATGGGGACTATGCTGTGAGCTTCTTCTGGCGTAATGCATTGCGAAGGTATTCCGAGGCTGTTCTGGAGACTCACGTTCTTCTTGAACTGCTCCCACTCGCGCTCTGTGTAGGCCAGGATGAGGTAGCCTTTCTGTTTGAACTCGATATCCCCGCTGTACTCGAGTTCTTCCTCAAGGTTCTCCAAGATGCCGAGGCTCCGTTTCGAAAGGAGGCAATTGATCTCCGTTCCCCACTGTTCCCTGACTCCTGCCGCGCAGCGGCCGGTAGAGCCCCAGGCGACGAACTTCTTTTCCACGACAACGACATCGCGTGCGCCCATGCGGGCAAGGTTGTACGCGATGGACGAGCCCACCGCCCCGGCGCCGATGATGACAACCGATGCCCTACTTCTCATGGCTGCACCCACCCGCGATGAGGCCGAGTTTCACCGGTTTCGTGGGTGGCCTGAACGTCGGTAGCGCCACGTCTCCTGGGTCCTTACTGAGGTACCGTGCGATCTCCGCAACCACAAGCTCGCGGCAGGTCTTGCCCTGGCACGGGCCCATGCCGCAGCGCGAGACGCGCTTGAGTTCGTCGGGCGAAGTGTAACCCCGTTCCAGCAGGTGCCGGAGGTCCTCCAGGGTGACGTCTTCGCACCTGCAGATTATCGTCCTGGATGCTGCGCTCTCCGCTTCACACACGGGATTCACCTCCGTCACGCGGGCGGACGGCACGTGGGCGGATGGCGATGGCCCGGACGTCGCGCAAGAGGCTCTTGTCCACGGCAATCCACACAACCGGCGTGTCTCCTCTCCTCTTGCCCACGACTCGGACGACACGTGCCTCGCCCACCCTGCTTCCGCCGCGGTCGAGCGCGTCAACAACCTCGCCCTCTGCGGGCAGGGGGTAGAACTCATGGGGCAACTTCAGCAGCCCCTCACCGGGCGCGTATGTCTCATCAACAACAAACACTGCCAGCCCCGGGCATCGCGCGACGCACAGCCCGCAACCGTTGCACCTGGCCCAATCCACACGAGGCAGGTCATTTATGTCTTGGAATTCAAGCACTGCGCCACGTGGGCAGGCCCAGTAGCACGGGTCACACGGTATGCGCTGGAAGCACTCGAACACCGCCACGGGGCCTCTGCCCCGCACCTCAGCAGGTGGGTAGCAGCTCTTAACCTGCTCGGCCGACGGTATGCCTGTCTCTGCCAGAGTCACTGCAAAACCTCCTCCAGCTTCTTCAGCCCTGCGCGTACCTTATCGCTGGTCGGACCAGTGCGCAGCGATGCCAAATTGCGCCTGGCTTCCTTGCTGAGCCGTTCGTACTCCGGGCAAAGGCCGAGCCCGTGCACGGCACCCAGTCCCGCCAGGCGTCCGGTCAGCATCGCGGCTGAGGCCTCTTCCACACCCGCAGCGTCGCCAGCCACGAACACACCGGGCACGGTGGTCTGCATATCCTCACCGGTCACGGGCACGTGCCCACCAAGTTCCGGCACCCGCTTCATGCGGCATCCGGCCTGCCAGAGGAGTTCGACCAGAGGTGTCAGACCTGTGGCGAGACAGACAACGTCGCACGGGACCCGCCTTTCCGTACCGGGAAGGCCCTGCCACGACGCGTCCAACTGCCAGATGACAGCGCCCTCGACCGTCTCCCGGCCCAGCACTTCTTTGACCGAATGCCGGGTGAGCACCGGTATCCCGATGCGCCTGATCTTGGACGCGTGTACCGCGTACCCCCCGATCACAGGTGCCGCCTCAACCACTGCTGCAACGTTCACTCCCGCCTGCCGGAGCTGGTAGCTCACGATAAGCCCGATATTACCCGCGCCTACCATGAGCACCGTGTCCCCTGGCCTGACACCATGCAGGTTCATCAGCGTCTGGGCGGCCCCGGCTCCGTACACACCTGGAAGATCATTATTCGGGAAAGGCAGCATCCGTTCGGACGCGCCCGTTGACACTATGAGGCTCGACGTGCGGATTTTCTTGAACAAGCCTTCGTGCTCGACCGCAAGCACGTTGTCGGGGTAGTACCCGAGTGCAGTTGCTTCGAGGAGTACGGTGACGTTCTCAAGCCGGGCAAGGCGTTCTGAAAGGATGCGGGCTATCTCAAAGCCCCGAGTGCCGGCCAGTTCGTCTTTGGAGCCGAAGAACTTGTGCGTCTGCTTGACCAGTTGCCCGCCGAGCCTGTCCTGCCGGTCTACTATACAGACAGTCGCTCCGTGCTCGGACGCCGCCAGTGCGGCACAGAGGCCCGCCGGGCCACCGCCGACGACAACCACATCGCAGGTAGTCATAGACCCGGCTCCTCTGAGGTCACGGCGAGCCGGCCCTTGCCGGCCTGCCTCTCGACAGTCATGCCCTCTTTCAGCTTCTCGACGCACACACGTACGTTGGGGCGGCCATCGACCACCATGAGGCACGAGGAGCAGTTGCCGATGGCACAGAAAAAGCCCCGCGCCCTTCCGAGCGCCGGGCTGTGCCTCAGGATGCGGATGCCATTCGCGTGAAGTGCCGCAGATATGGGCTCACCCTCGAATCCCTGCATCGTGATGCCCTCGAAGACGAATGACACCGGTTTGCCCCTGGCAAAGGACAGGATCGGGTGGTCTGTGATCCGCATGTTCGGTCCCCCAAACCCACCGGGTTCTCCCGGCAGCAAGGCGAGTTCGCCTCCGTGTCTAGGCTTTACTTCTCGGGTTACCCCTAAGACAAGATCTATGCCTTCATGCAAAAGCCCTAAGCGGCGACCCGTCATTCGTGCTGGGGCACAAACGGTGGTGGGATTACCTGGGACAATCCTGTGTGTACTGGGCTTACGTGCTGGCGAAACGGCGCAGCTTCAGCTCAAGGTGTATTGCGAGTCTTTCGATACCGTCAGCCAGATCCAGGCCGGATATCTCGGTTATCCGCTTGAGCCTGTAGTCAAGGGTATTGCGGTGGACATGCAGGCGGAGAGCAGCAAGGCTCGTTTTGCCGGCGCTATCAAGGTACACCTCCAGCGTGTCAACCAGCGAGAACCCCATCACCCGGCGCGCCTCGTATTCAAGGAGCTTCTCGAGCTTTGAGTGAAAAGCATGCCCGCCTGCCTTCGAGCAGGCAACTGCCACTTCAGGCAGCACGAAAAGCGCTCCGAACCTGCTGCATGAGATGGGTGAATCCGCGAGCCCGAGCGCACGCGCTGTCCTGATGCAGGTCGCGGCTTGCCGGTATGCAGCAGGCAGGTCGGCCAGCCTGTCCAAGGGGCCGCTTATCGCAGCCGTCTTTCCGGGCAACTCGGTGCGCAACCACTTTTCAAGTTCAGCGGACGCCAGGTTTCCCTCCCGGGTCTGCTTGCGGCGGCCGTTGATGCCGGCTACCATCAGGACCTCCGCCCCCCGCTGAGCGACGAGAACCGCTCGCTCACCCCCCAGGTTCGCCTGCCTGGCGACACCGGCGACAGCCGCCGCACGCCGGTGGGCAACGCGCTCCTGCGTCTGCTCCCCCCTCTTGTCCAGATCCAGCAGCACCACACAATACGGGAGCGGGACTTCTATACCCAGGCTCTGCGCCTCGGCGGCGACTGCCTCTTCCTTCAGTTCATCCGAGCCGGCGAGGTCAAAAAGGAACTTGCTGACTCTCTGCTGTTGTGCCCGGGCAAGCTCCGTCGACCGCACCATCTCGTCCGCAACATCGCCCGCGGCTCGTTCCAGCGCCCGCAGGTCCGAATCGAGAAGTCTCCGGTTGACCTCGTGGATCCAGATGATACCCACCAGCCTGCCCCCGGCCTTGACCGGAACAGCCACCCTCCCAATGAGACCGATGCCATTGACGTTCACCCTCACGGCGCTGTCCTGGGAGCTCAATAGCCTCAACACTCCGCTCTCGCGAAGAGCGCGGGTGACCTCATGCGGGGCCTGCTTCTGGAGAATCGTGGACCGCCGGATCTCATCGATCGTATTCGGTTGACGGCTATACGCCAGCAACCGGAGATCGGGCGTCTCTATGGTCACAGGACACCCGACCAGGTCTCCGATCCCATCCGCAAGTTCCTGCAGCCTGGCTGTCTCGATGAGGACTCGCGCCAAGTGCTCTTGCCCCTTCCGGCGAAAGCGACATCCCAGATGGACCGGTCTGCAAGTATTCCAGAGCTGAGTGGATGTGCGCAGCCCGATTGCGTCGAGTGAGTTCGCGTATTACCGGTGTTTTCCTTCACCAGATGGGCGGGCGGCCTGGGCCTCCTGCCCCAAGGCACCTTAGCGTAAGCGGCGACCGGCAGGCAACCGGAGGATGCTTGAGCGTTACGGGGTCAACAGGGAAGTCATCGTTGACGGACAGGCGAGGGGCGGCGGGGATATGATCACGGAAGCAGAACTCCGGGCGATGGTCGACTCCGCAATCGCGCGGCGCCGGATCTGTGGCCCCCCGGATAGGCCTCGGATCAACCTGGATAAGATCAACCAGCTCTTCTGAGAGGGTATTGCAGCGGTGCCTCCTCTTTTCAGCTGACCTTGTTCGAGAAATGACACGAGACCATTCGACCTGGTTCGACCTGACGCATGCTGGGCTCTTCCTCCCGGCACTTCGCAGTAGCCATAACACATCGTGGATGGAATCTGCACCCTCTGGGGAGGTTGATCGGGCTCGGAGGTTCCCCTTCTATTGCATACTCCTTTCTCCTGGCACGGGGGTCGAGGGCCGGAGCCGCAGCAAGGAGAACCGTGGTGTAAGGGTGATACGGCCGGTCAAAGAGCGCCCCGGTCTGTGCCATTTCCACTACGGTTCCGAGATACATAACGGCAACACAGTCGGTTATGTGACGTATGATCCTCAAATCGTGGGATATGAAGAGAACAGTCAGCGATAAGAGCCTCTGGAGATCCGCGAGTAAGTTGATTATCTGTGCCTGGATCGACACGTCAAGGGAGGACACAGGCTCATCGGCAATGATGAACTCCGGGTCCACTGCAAGAGCTCGTGCGATACCTAACCTCTGGCGCTGGCCGCCGGAAAACTCACCGGGAAACCGGTCCATGGTATCGGGGCTCATGCCCACCATCTCAAGCAACTCTGCCAAACGGGAAGCGACCTGCGCGGGAGGACAGATGCGGTGGACCGTGAGGACCTCCTCAAGCATCTCCCTTATGGACATCCTTGGATTCAGCGATGAGTATGGGTCTTGGAAAATGATCTGCATCTTCTTTCTCTGCTGGCGGAGTTCCCGCTTATTCATGCGTGTGATGTCCTGGCCCTCGAATGTGACTTTTCCTGCATCCGGCTCCTCAAGGCGCAATATGCACCTGGCGAGCGTACTCTTGCCGCACCCGCTCTCGCCCACCAGGCCAAGGGTCTCGCCTCGCCTCATCGATAGGCTGACCCCATCAACGGCTTTTACAGCCAGTGCTGGTTTCCGGAGCAGCACGTCAATTACGGGTTGCTTAAGGGGGAATGCCTTCTTGAGGCCCTCAACTCTGAGAAGGCTGCCGTCTTCTGGCTCCGAATTCAACTTCCTCCCTCCTCGTCCGCATGTTCGATTATGCCTTTGAACTCCACCAGTCGAGCCGTGTGATAGCAGCTTGCCATGTGCCCAGGGGCGACTTCCGTCGCAGACGGGCAGGCTTCACGACACTCGACCGTGGCAAACTCGCACCTCGGGGCGAAGGAGCATCCTTCCGGCAGTGACGTTAGGTCGGGCGGGAAACCTTTGATCGGCCTTAGCTTTGTACCGCGTTCCCTGCCATGGGGCAGCGAGCCCATAAGCCCGATGGTGTATGGGTGCCTGGGTGAAGAGAAGAGCGAAAGCGTATCCGCCGTCTCCACTATTTTCCCGGCATACATCACTGCCACGCGATCACACATCTGAGCCACGACGCCTAGATCGTGGGTGACCAGAATGACGCTCATGCCCAGGCTGTCCTTGAGTCCCGCGATGAGTTTCAGGATCTGGTCCTGGACGGTCACGTCGAGAGCAGTGGTGGGCTCATCTGCCATCAGTATCTTCGGCTGCCTCGCAAGGGTGATAGCTATCATCGCTCTCTGACGCATGCCCCCACTAAACTGGTGCGGGTATTCCTCTAGACGCCTTTCAGCGGACGGCACACCCACCAGTTTCAGCAGTTCGACGGCTCTCGCCAGTTTCTCCTGATAGGACATGCCCTCGGTGTCCAGCGATTCCATGATCTGTTGCTTAATGCTGAGCACAGGATTGAGTGCAGTCATAGGCTCTTGGAAGATCATCCCGATTTCGCGTCCCCTGATCAATCGCATCTGCGCCGGGCTGAGTGCAAGCAGATCAAGTCCGCCATATTCGATATTCCCTCCGATGATCTTTCCAGGAGGAGGTACGAGCCTGAGGATGGATTTGAGCGTCATGCTCTTGCCAGAACCGCTCTCGCCAACAATACCATAAGTCTCGCCCGTTCCCAGGTTGAACGTCACGCCGTCAACGGCCCTGACAGTCGCGTCTTTCATGAAGAAATACGTCGTCAGGCCGTTGACTTGAAGCAGTAGCTCGACGGGTCGTCTGCCTTCCACCTGGCTCATCGCCCCTTTGTCCTGAGGAGGTCGGCAAGCCCATCGCCCAGCAGGCTGAAGCCGGTGCCCGTAATGGCCAGAGCAACACCCGGCAATGCAGCCATCCACCACGCGCTCGTCATGAAGACACGTCCATCAGATATGAGCGCCCCCCACTCCGGGATGGGCGGCTGGACTCCTAGGCCGAGAAAGCTCATTGATGCTCCTGCAAGCATGCAGGAAACGACATCCGTGGCAGCAAACACAACTGAAGAACCGAGGACATTCGGCAGCACATGCCTCATGATAATTCGCGCATCGCTGTAACCAAGCGCGCGTGCAGCGTTGATATAGTCCAGATTCTTGACGACCAGGACCTCACCTCTGATCAGCCTGGCAAAAGCCACCCAGCCAACGAGGCTTATCGCAAGATAGAGGTTGAAGATACCGGGCCCCAGCACCGCAACAATGGCAATCACGAGGACGATAAAAGGAAAGGCGACGACCACGTCCACCACCCTCATCAGAACCTGGTCTATCCACCCACCGTAGTAGCCAGCCAGGACCCCTATTGTGCTGCCGGTGATGAACGGAACCATCATTCCGATTATCCCGATCTGAAGGTCAACTCGAGTCCCCCATGCGATACGAGAAAGCATATCCCGCCCATAGTTGTCAGTGCCTAACGGGTGGTCGCGAGACGGACCCTGCAGCGCTAGGTCAGGGTTATGGCTATTGGGGTTGCACCGTGCAAGAACTCCAGGGAAAAACCCGACCAAGAACACCAGAGATAGGATGATGACCCCAATGTTCAAAGCCAGGCTGCGCTTCCAGAACGGGATCGTGCTTCTTACTGTTAAGGTTGTCTGCTTCTGCGGTTCAGACTCCGGCCGGCCCATCTCGCTCCCCCTATTCGAACTTGACCCTGGGGTCAAGGAAGGAATATGAGATGTCCGTGACAAGGTTCATCACCATAACCAGGAGGGCGAACACAAAGGTGATGGCCTGAATAATCCCGTAGTCCCGGTTGAAAATTGAGTCTACCATAAGCTTTCCGACACCGGGAAGAGCAAAGACGGTTTCAGTGATGACGCTTCCACCCAGCATCCTCGTGAAACTGATAGCCATGAGAGTGACCGTGCTTATGAGGGCGTTGCGAAGCACATGGCGCGTCATCACATCGCCCTCTCTCAGGCCTTTGCTACGCGCGAAGGCAACGTAATCCATCCGGAGCACGTCAACGACACTGTTACGAAGATTCCTTGTCCATACTGCGGACAGGCCGATTGCCTGAGTCAACGCAGGAAGAACCAGGCTGTGAAGGTGTTCGACCGCAGTGTCTCCGTAGCTGCCGACAGGAAACCAGCGAAGTCTGAGCCCAAAGACCAGGAGAAGCAGAATACCCACCCAGAACCCCGGCATCGTGAGGCCTAACAGAGTCCAGATCCTTACCCCTTGGTCGAATGCTGTATCTTTCCTCAGCGCTGCGAAATACCCAAGCGGGACGCTGATCAGACTCCCAAAGAAGGTGGCCATGACCGTCAGCATCACAGTCACCGGCACGCGGTTTGACAGAAGGTCGACGACGGGAATCCCGTACCGAAGCGAATTGCCCAGATCGAATGCAGCAATTCTCTTGATGAACAACACGTACTGCACATAAAGGGGACGATCGAGCCCCATCGCCTCGCGCAGCTTCGCTATCAAGTCTGGCGTGGCCTTATCACCGAGTAGAGCCTCAGCCGGATCGCCC
>Ga0315277_10009880_pt1 | contig 12151 bp, 13 predicted proteins | sample YL17G05_15_MG_FD_203695 | JGI IMG/M metagenome (GOLD analysis project Ga0315277, IMG submission 203695) | Sediment microbial communities from Yellowstone Lake, YNP, Wyoming, USA - YL17G05_15 | ecosystem: Environmental > Aquatic > Freshwater > Lake > Sediment | place: USA: Wyoming | collected... | reverse complement strand
TCACCCATCGCGTCGGCCGGACCGGGCGGATGGGGCGGTCTGGTCGCGCCATCACCCTCATCAGCGCTGCTGATCTGCCCAAGTGGCACGAGATCGAGCGGGGCCTGGGGCGGCGCCTGCCGCGCGTGAGCCTTACTGGCGAGGCGGTGCCCGTCCAACCCGTTTCCACCCCGGCGTCCCGCAGGGCGGCGGGCGGTTGGCGGCAGCGACGCTGGTCGCGGGCGCGAATATCAGCTTAGGGGACGCGAGCATGAAGAGCCTATACGTCGGCAATCTAGCTTACGACACAACCGTAGCAGATCTTCGAGCGGTATTCTCGCCGTTTGGCAAACTTGTGTCGGTGCGGATCGCGAGCGACCGGGGCGGCAGGCCAAAGGGTTTCGCCTTCGTCGAGATGGCCGACGAATCGGCGGCGTCGGCCGCGACGGAGTCGCTGAAGGGGACGCAACTCCACGGCCACACGATGGATATCGTCGAGTCTGAGCCTCCGGGCAAGCGGCGCAGTAATTGGAGCCGCGGCCGGCCTGGCGGGCGCCGCCGCTAGCAGGGCGTCGGGGTGCCCGCGCGCGTCGATCCCTTCGAGGTCATCGCAGAGAGAGAAGCGAAGCCTGCCATGAGTCGCAAGCTGTATGTAGGGGGGCTCTCGTTCGAGACGACGGATGCCGAACTCAGGACGTTGTTCGAGCAGGCGGGCACCGTCGAGTCGGCGACCGTCATCACCGACAGGCTCTCCGGCCGCTCCAAGGGTTTCGCTTTCGTCGAGATGGCCTAAGAATCGGCGGCGGCCCGCAGGGTCGCCCAGGTCGGCGTGGCCGGTGGTAAACGTACGGGGCAACACCACCATCTCCTCCGTCGTCAAGGCGCAATGCTCCAGCGGCGCCCACCAGCCATCGCCTACAATGGGTGCGGTGCCCCTGTCGTCTAGAGACCCCAAGACGCGGCCCTTTCAAGACCGAACCTAGAGGTTCGAATCCTTTCAAGAGCACCACAACTAGAGATTATTCGGGATATGACCCTCACTGACGACTTCACCCGGCAGCGGCCCATGCTGCGGGGCGTGTCCCATGTTAGCGCGGCCATCGCCGCGATGCTTGGGGCACCATTGCTTTTGCTGGCTGCGGACTCCCCACGGGCGTACGTTGGCGGGGCGATCTTTGCGACGAGCCTCATTCTGCTATACGGCACGAGCGCGGCCTATCACCGGATTGCCTGGACGCCCCTCTTCCGGGCGATCATCAGCCGGATGGACGATTCGATGGTTCTGGTGCTGATCGGCGGCACCTACACGCCGTTTTGCCTCGTTGTGCTGAACAACGCGTGGGGGATCACCATGCTGTCCGTGGTCTGGGGAGTGGCAGGTGCCGGAGTCATCACGAACCTGGCCCGGCCGGCGAGGCCGAGATGGCTCCGGGTGGCCTTCTACGTCATCCTCGGCTGGCTCGCGCTGGTGTCGGCGGGGGAGCTGGCGGCGCGGCTTTCGCCCAGCCCGCTGGCGCTTCTCGTGCTGGGTGGGGCACTGTACACGCTGGGTGGAGTCGTCTACGCGGTTAGGAAGCCGGACCCGTGGCCGAGAGTGTTCGGGTACCTGGAGGTCTTCCACCTGCTGGTTGTCGCTGGAAGCGCCTTGCACTACTCACTGGTCGCGATCTACGTGCTACCGAGTTAAGGTGCTGCCCAGGGGTAAGGCCTGGCGATCCTGAACAATTGCTCTCACGTCCCCCCGATGATGTCTTTCAGCCAATCCGGAGACAAAGGGCCTAGCGCTCTGGAGACAGAGGGCTAGGACGGGCCAAAAGCGGCCTTTGCGGGTTCCGGCAGATACGACGGGGCACCCAGAATCTTCCCAAGCAGTAGCTCATGCCCCGACCTGTCGGGGCGCCACCGCTGAATGAAAACGGCTTGCTGGCCGGGGGAGTGAGCGGCCAAAGTGTTGTGGTGGCACATCTCCCTTCCAAAGAGAGAGCGCGGGTTCGAATCCCACCCGGCCCTCCACATCCAGACCCGGCGGCCTCCTTCGTCGATTTCCACAACCACGGCCACTGCCACGAGGCGCTGGCGAACGTGACGTCTGCCGGCGTCCACAATGGCCGACGGGAGGCCGCCCTCGCCCGAAGGAAGGAGTTGGAGCGACGCACCATCGAGGAGGGAGAAAGATTCAAGCGCTGCTCAGTCAACCGCGAGGCATCGTGGCGCAGCCCTAGAGGATCTTGCCCAGGAAGAGCTTGGTACGGTCGTGGCGGGGATTGTCGAAGAACTGCGCGGGAGGGCCCTCTTCGACGACAACGCCTTCGTCCATCAGCATCATACGGTCGGCCACCTCGCGGGCGAAGCCCATCTCATGGCTGACCACGATCATGGTCATTCCCTCCCGCGCCAGCGACTTCATCACCTCCAGCACCTCGCCGACGAGCTCCGGGTCCAGGGCGGATGTGGGCTCGTCGAAGAGCATCACCTTGGGCTCCATGGCCAGGGCGCGGGCAATGGCCACCCGCTGCTGCTGACCGCCTGAAAGCTGGGCCGGATAAGCGTCGAGCTTGTCGCCCAGGCCCACCTTTTCCAGCATGGCTCTGCCGGCTTTCAAGCCCTGGCTTCGCCCCAACTTCCGCACATGGATGGGCGCATCGATGACGTTGCCCAAGGCCGTAAGGTGGGGGAATAGGTTGAACCGCTGGAAGACCATGCCAATGGAGGCCCGCATCCTGGCCACCTCCCGCTCGCTCTTCTCCACGAACTTTCCCTTGACCTCCCGATAGCCCAGAGGCTGACCGTCCAGGTAGATGCGCCCATGATCCACAGCCTCCAGGTGGTTGATGCAGCGCAGCAGCGTCGTCTTGCCGGAGCCGCTGGGCCCGATGACCACCACCACCTCGCCCTTGGCCACGTCGAAGGTGACGCCCCGCAAGACCTCCAGCCTGCCGAAGCGCTTGTGCACGTCCTGACAACGGATCATGGGGAAGTTGCCGTATATCTGCATGGCCGATCACCGAAGCCGCGAGCGGGCGACCCCAAATGCCTCCGTCATCCGTCCGAACAGAGTCGGCGGCCGTTCCCGCTGCCCGACAGCCAGGCGAGCTTCCAGCTCTGCCTGCGCTAGACTGAATGCCGTCGTCATTACAAGATACCAGATAGAGGCTACGGTTAGCAGCTCCAGAATCTTGAAGTTGACCACATAGATTGAGCGGGATGCCGTCAACAGCTCCATCAGGCCGATGGCGAAAGCCAGAGATGAGTTCTTGAGCATGCCGATGAATTCATTGCCTGTCGGCGGGACGATGACCCGCAACGCTTGCGGTAGGATGATGCGCCGCATGGCCTTGGCGGAGGTCATGCCCAGGGACTTGGCGGCATCCATCTGCCCTGCCTCCACCGACTCGATGCCCGCTCGTACGATCTCCGTCATATAGGCCCCTTCGTTCACTCCCAGGGCGAAGATGGTTACGCGGAAGGATGTAAGCTGGTGCGTGATGTCTGGATTGTCAAAGAGCTGCGGCACCCCGTTGTACCAGAAGAGGAGCTGAATCAGGAGGGGCGTGCCGCGGAAGAACCACACGTAGAGGTTGGCCGGAACGTTCAGCAGTGGGTTCTTGGACATGCGCATCAGAGCGGAGGCCAGCCCCAAGACGACGCCCAGCACCTGGGCTGCTATCGCCACAACGATCGTGCGCTGCGCTCCCTCCAGAATGACCGAGTTGAAAAGGTAGTCCCAGACGATTCTTGGATCATAGTCGAGGGACGGAAAGGGGATTGACATGGCTGTCGCCTCCTCTTTGAGCCTGTTTTCGGTCTTCGCTCATGACGGCTGGACTAGAAGAAGCCCCCGGGCCAGCGACTGAACGCCGGGGGCTTCGCCAGTGGCGGGCGAGGGTTGAGGGGACCCAGAAAGGTCTCCTCCCTTCCTATTCGATGGCGCCGCCCTCGAGGCCCCACGTCTTGAGGATCTCGTCGTACCTCCCGCTGGCTACCAGCTTCTGGAGGGCAACCTCGATCGCCGCCTTTAGCTCTGTGGATGTCTTGCGGACGCCGATGCCGTAGGGGGCTGCCTCGATAGCCAGGCCCAGCGCCTCCAGCTCCCCCTCCGATAGGCGGGCGTCGTTGGCCACCACCGGGGAGTCGGCCAGCACGGCGTCGACCCGGCCGAGGTGGAGCTGCTCCACGGCCAGGGGGTTCACGTCGAAGGTGCTAATGTTGATTTCCGCCTTCCCCGCCGCCTTGAGGGCCTCATTGGCCGCCTTCAACTGATCCACCTGGATGGTGCCCAGTTCCACGCCCGCGGCAAGGCCAGAGAGGTCTTCGATGCCCCCGATGTTCTTGGGGTTCCCCTTAGGCACCAGGATGTCAGTGCCAGCGCTCAAGTAGGGGACGAAGTCAATCTCTTTGCTCCGGCCCTCCGTAATGGTCATCGCCGACATGATGACATCGAAGCGACTGACGTCAAGGGCACCGATGATGCCGTCGAAGCCGGTGTTGATGAACTCGGCCCGCACCCCCAGCTCCTCAGCCAAGGCGTCGCCCAAATCGATGTCCAAACCTACGGGAGTCGTCGTTCCTTCCTCGAAGAACTCGATGGGCGCGTAGGCGATGTCCGAGCCCGCCTGAAGCACCCCATCCTGCAACTCGGGTACTCCCGCCGCTGGGGTGCCCGCCGGAGTACCCGCGGGCGTTCTCGCGGGAGTGGCCGTAGGCGTCCCCTCCTCCTTTTCCTCCTCGCAGGCTGCGAACACTATCAGCACCGCCGCCATCGCCGCCACCAGCCAGACTAACCGGAACCATCGTTCGAAACGCATGCTATCCCTCCTTGTGCTTGGCCGCCAAGAGCCGAGATTGATCCGATTATACCCTCAAGGGGGCGCTTGTCAATCAGGCCAGCCGCGGGCCACCCCATAGTGCAGGGGCAGGTTCGCTACCCCCGTGCGAGCGCCGGTCACTTGCGCCGTCGCCTCCCCTGGCCCGCGGCCGCTTGCACGTGGCGATAGCTGGCCTCGACCGCCAGCAGGGCCAGCGACACGTCACGCGGGCCGCTCAGGCGCAGGTGGAGCCAGTCGCCGAAGGGCCTGCGCTGGTGAGTGAAGGGGGTCACCCTGGCGTCCTCCAGGAGCTGCTCCCTTTGGGGCGAGGGCACCTTCACAACCACACCTCTGTCCTGGAAGAATGCAAACATCTTGCCCTTCACCAGATAGGCATCGCAGCCGAACATGCGGCGCGGCTCTACCTGGCCCCAGGCCATGAGGTTGGCCACGATCTCGGCTTGAGCCTGCTCAGGACCCATGCTGAGGTTGGGGGGTAGGGGAGGTCAAAGCCTCCGCCGCCTTCAGCGTGTTCGTCAGGAGCATGGCCACCGTCATCGGGCCGACGCCGCCGGGCACGGGACTGATCGCCGCCGCCTTCTCGGCCACCGCCTCGAAGTCCACGTCCCCCACCAGGCGATAGCCCGCCTTGCGGCTGGCGTCCTCCACCCGATTGATCCCCACGTCGATGACCACCGTCCCCTCGCGCACCATGTCGGCGGTGATCGCCTTGGCCCGGCCCATGGCCACCACCAGGATGTCCGCCTGGCGGGTGTGGTAGGCCAGGTCCTTCGTCCCCGTGTGGCAGATGGTGACGGTGGCGTTGGCGCCCTTCCGCTTCTGGATGAGGATGGCCGCCAGCGGCCGGCCCACCAGGTTGGAGCGCCCGCAGATGACCACGTGCCTGCCGTCGGGCGGGTAGCCGGAGCGGATGAGCATCTCGACCACGCCCGCAGGCGTGCAGGGCAGCAGGTACGGGTCGCCCTTGAACAGACGGCCCACGTTCATCGGGTGGAGGCCGTCCACGTCCTTCTCGGGGGCGATGGCGGCGGTGGCCCGCTGCTCGTCGATCTGCGGCGGCAGGGGAAGCTGGACGATCAGGCCGTGCACCTTGGGGTCGGCGTTGATTTTGGCGATAAGCTCCAGCAGCTCCGCCTCGGAGGTGGATTCGGGCAGGTGGATGGTCTGGGAGAGGATGCCGGCCTCCTCGCAGGCCTGGCCCTTGCCCCGCACGTAGGAGATGGAGGCGGGGTTATCGCCCACCAGCACGAAGGCCTGAGCGGGCATGACGCCTCGCTCCTCCTTCAGCCGGCGGACGCGCTCCGCCACCTCCGCGCGTATCTCGGCTGCTATGGCTTTGCCGTCAATGATCGTGGCGGTCATTCTCCACCCTGCGGGGCGAAGTCGTAACCCAGTTCCCGGAGCCCCTGAAGCAGTTTGATCATGACACCTTGCAGCGACCTCATGGTGAACGGAATATGCTCTCTGTCTCCGTGGATGCCAATTTCGGCCTCGACCCCCTTTTCGATTAGGAGGAACACAGGCTTCTCGAGCGCTTCGGCCACCGTCGCCTCATCCAGAACCCACTGCGAAGTACGGCGAGGGTCGGCGCCTGCGCCGCGCTTTTTTGTCAAAATGCATACAGCTATGGCCTGCTCGCGGATGCGCTCCTTAATCTTCGAAGAAACGCCCCGCGGCGAGTACGCCTCCCCAGTCTCGACGCGGAAGCCGAGCAGCCCCAGGAAGTCGCACAGCACACCAGCCACCAACTTGCCCGCGTTGTCGAAGCTGTGCGCCAGAAACACGCTCCTCCCGGTGCTCGGACTTCCGCCCGGGAGCGTAGCGCCCGTCTTCCGGGCGTCCGCGGCTTCCGGCGCGCGCTTACCGCCGCCCGGCACGCGGCCCCGTCTGACGCGACTGGCGCTGACCCTGCCGCGGGGGGTTATGAACGCGCTGTATCCTCCAAACGTGCGCGCAACCGTTACTAGTCCCTCCAGCTCGAGCTCGTCAAGGTACCCCTCGACCAGCGGGACGTCGATGTTGACCGCCGCACCGATTTCAGCGGAGTCTACCAGTTGATCGCCCTCCGAATCCAAGAAGAGCAGTATGTCATCGGGTGGCTCCAGTTCGGGGGCCTGCATCGCCTCACTTGGCTCGCGCGTTGCTTGGACGGCTCCGACTCTGGGGGCCGCGAAGGTCAGGTCGAGATCGTGAAGCCCAGAGCCCCATTCCGGCGACTCCGCGGCGGTGAGGTCAGCGCAGCGGAAGACGATTCTGCCGCCTGGGAAGCATGGAGGCCTCACCGGCATGGGCGCGGGAATGGTGACAACGTAGCGCCCATCCTGGGTAACCGCACTACCCCACTCAACCTCGTCGATGAGCGCCACGATCCGGCCTCCATCAAAAGCTGGCTGGCCGTAGATAGTGACGCGCCCGTTGTACGTGCCTGGAATTACAGGGGGACAGAATTCGTCGGTCGCCATCGCTTACACCTTCTCGTGCGGCGTGCGGGCCACCTGCGTGCCGTCGGCCAGCTCCACCACCGCGTAGTCGCCAAACATGCTCGGCGCTTCCTTCTGCATGATCCGCAGTATCGCCAGCGCCACCTTGCGTATCTCCACGTCCGCCCACTCGTTCGCCCGCATCTCGATGAAGTGGCGCAGGGCGCGGGCGTTGGCCGTCACGAAGATCATCGTCTCGGTGGCATTGGGCAGGACGCTGCGGGCGGCCTGGCGAGCCAGCTTGCGCCGCTGCGTGCGGTCGGGCAGGTCCTTGTACTTGGCCGCCAGCCCCTCCACCAGCTCCACGTAGGCTCGATGGGCCATCTCGACGGCCCGCAGCCAGATGGCATGCAGCCCCTCGTCCTCGGCGATGACATCCGGCTCGACGAAGTTGGCCATCGATTCGTCCACGTAGCGCTGGGAGAGCTGGCTGTAGCCGAAGCCGGCGCGGTGGCGCACCAGCTCGTGGGTGAAGGAGCGCGACACGCCGGCGATGATGAAGTTCCAGACGGCGTGCTCCAGGACGCTCCCGTGCTTGGACTCGATGATGTTGGCCAGGTACTCGCGACTGTCCTTGCGCCCCTTGCCGTAGGACAGATAGCAGAGGCGTCCGGCCGCTTCGGCCAGCACCTCCGCCCCCACCTCGCTGTCCGTCTCCCAGGCCATGCCGTACTCGGCCAGGAAGCCATCGATGGCGGCCTCGTCGATGAGCTGCCGCCCTACCAGATAGACCTTGGGCTCACGGATGATGTTCACAGCCCGCCTCCCACCGCTAGACGCCTCGCCAAGGGCAGGCTCATTATAGCTCGCGCCCCCGAGGGGCGTAAAGAGATTATACGATTGCTCCCCTGCACAGTTTCTCCCCTCCATGCCCCAGCCTTGTGGTCATCAACTATTCAGATTCATCTCTGAGGGTTGAAACCCTCAGCTTCGAGGAAGCTGCGGATTTCAATCCGCAGGGAGACTCTATCTTCTCGATGCCCTTCAGGCTGAGGTTGTGTGTTAATCCGGCAGAGGGGCTGTGCTAAAATGAGCGGGACTATGGGCTCGTACGCCGTGGGCATCGATATCGTCGAGCTGGAGCGGGTGGCCGCCGTCCTGGAGCGCCACGGCCAGCGCTTCATCGACCGCATCTACACCCCCATCGAGGCCGCCATCTGCCGCGGCCGCCCCCACGAGCTTGCCGCGCGCTTCGCCGCCAAGGAGGCAGTGATGAAGGCCCTGGGCACCGGCGCTCGCGGCGTCGCCTGGCGGGAGATCGAGGTGCTGCTCAATCGCCGCGGCAAGCCGCTGGTCTACCTGCACGGCCACGCCCGGCAGCGGGCCAGCGAGATCGGCCTGGATGGGCTGGACCTGAGCATGTCCCACTCTCGCCAGCATGCCATCGCCTTTGTGGTGGCCAGCGCCAACTCCCATCACGCTGAGGGCGACCCCGACCGCTGGCGAGAAAGGCTCGTCGAAATCCTCAAGGAGCGCGGGCTGCTGTGAAGCTGGTCACCGCCGAGCAGATGATGGAGCTGGAGCGCAACGCGGGCGTGCCCGTGCCCCAGCTCATGGAGAACGCTGGCCTGGCCGTCGCTCAGGAGGTGTGGCTGTTCCTGGGCGAGGTGGCCGAGCGCGCCGTCCTGGTTCTGGCTGGCCCCGGCAACAACGGCGGCGACGGCCTGGTGGCCGCTCGCCAACTGCACGACTGGGGCAGCAAGGTCAGCGTCTACATGCTCAAGCCGCGCGACGCCGAGCAAGACCAGGTCTACCGCCAGGTGGTGGCGCGCGACATCCCCGTCAAGACCGCCGCCGACGACAAGCGCCTCCAAGCCCTGGAGAAGATGCTCTCGCGGGCGGAGCTGGTCATCGATGCCCTGCTGGGCACCGGCCGCATGCGGCCCATCGATGGCAAGCTGGCCGCGATTATGAAGCGCTTGGCCGCCGCTCGCCAGGGGCCCCTTCCCCCCCGCATCCTGGCCCTGGACCTGCCCACCGGCGTCGACTGCAATACCGGCGCCGTCGACCCCCTCTGCATCCCCGCCGAGGTGACGGTGGCCCTGGGCCACAGCAAGGTCGGCCTGCACACCCTGCCCGCAGCCCAGTACTGCGGTCGCATCGTGGTCGCGGACATCGGCATACCACCGGCTCTGAGCGAAACCCTGCCCTACGAGCTGATGACCGCCGCCTGGGCACGCTCCTCGCTCCCCCCAAGGCCTCCTGAGGCCAACAAGGGCACCTTCGGCAAGGTGCTGGTGGTGGCCGGCTCCACCAACTACATCGGCGCCGCCTATCTGGCGAGCGTCGGTGCCGGCCGCGTGGGGGCGGGCCTGGTAACGCTGGCCTGCGCCCGCAGCATCTACCCCATCATGGCCGCCAAGCTGGTGGAATCCACTTTCCTCCCCCTGCCTGACGTGGATGGCCTCCTGACAGCGGAGGCAGCCCAGAGCGTCCTTCAGGCCCTCGACCAGGGCTACAACGCCCTCCTGGTGGGCTGCGGCCTGGGCCAGATGGCCTACGTCCAGGCCTTCGTACTGTCCCTGCTTCCTCGCCTGAAGCGCGAAACCCTGCGGGCGATGGTCATCGACGCCGACGGCCTCAACGCGCTGGCCCGCAAGGAGCACTGGTGGCATGAGCTGACCGTACCCGCCATCCTCACCCCCCACCCGGGGGAGATGTCTCGTCTCACCAGCCTGCCCATCGCAGACATCCAGGCCGACCGCCTCCAGACAGCCGTTCGCCAGGCGAGCGACTGGGGGACGACGGTCGTCCTCAAGGGCGCCCATACGGTGGTGGCAGCCCCCGACGGCCGCGCCCGCGTCAGCCCATTCGCCAACCCCGCCCTGGCCTCGGGCGGCACCGGCGATGTCCTGGCGGGGGCGATCACCGGGCTGGTCGCCCAGGGTCTGGAGCCATTCGACGCCGCCGCCCTGGCCGTCTACCTGCACGGGCGGGCGGGCGAGAAGGTGCGCGGCGAGCTGGGAGACGCCGGCCTTCTGGCTGGCGACCTCCTGCCGGCGCTGCCCAAGGTGATCAAAGAGCTGAGCGGCCGCTAGGATGAAACCGCGCAGGCGCTGGCTGGTCCACCCTCAAGCCTCGGCCCTCGCCGGCAGCCCTTTCCCTCCCCTCATCCGCCACCTCCTCCACTATCGAGGCGTGCGCAGCGAGGATGAGGCCGCTCGCTTCCTCTTCCTGGAGCACCGCCCGGAACACGATCCCCATCTCCTACCGGACGTGGAGCAAGCCGTTGAACGGCTCTCGGCGGCCATCAGCGGCGGCGAGGGCATCGCCGTCTTCGGCGACTTCGACGTGGACGGCGTGACTGCGGCCGCCCTCCTGGCCGAAGCGCTGGCGGAGCTGGGAGCGAGGGTCATCACCTACATCCCCAATCGCTTCAGCGAAGGCTATGGGCTGAACGTGAGCGCCATCACCGGCCTTCGCCAGCGGGGGGCCAGCCTGCTCCTGGCCGCCGACTGCGGCACCAGCTCAGTTGCCGAGGTGGAGCACGCCTGCCGCCTGGGCATGGATGTCATCATCCTCGATCATCACGCCATCCCGCCAGAGCTGCCGCCGACCGTGGCCCTGGTCAACCCCAAGCTTCTGCCAGAAGCGGGTCAGGAAAGCCCTCTTGGGGAGCTGGCCTCGGTGGGGGTGGCCTACAAGACAATGGCTGCCCTCTACCAGGCCCTGGGACGCGCCTGGCAGCCGCAGCGCTTCCTCGACCTGGTGGCCATCGGCACAGTGGCCGACGTGGCCCCGCTGGTGGGGGAGAACCGCTATCTGGTGAAGGAGGGCCTGGCAGCCATCGCCAGGGCGGAGCGGCCGGGCCTGTGTGCCTTGACCGCGGTGGCAGGACTGCGGCCCGAGGGTGTGGACAGCGAGGCCATCGCCTACACTCTAGGGCCTCGCCTCAACGCCGCCGGTCGCCTGGCCGACGCCAACCTTAGCCTTCGCCTCCTCCTGACGCAAGACGAGAGCGAGGCAGCCCAGGTCGCCCGTCAGCTCAACGCCCTCAACCAGGAGCGGCAACGCCAGACCGAGGAGGCCCTCGCTACGGCGGCCGAGCTGCTGACCGCCGAGGACGCCCAAGCGTCCCTCATTTTCGTTGGCCATCCGGACATCTCCGAGGGCATTGTGGGACTGGTCGCCAGCAGGCTAGTGGACGAGCGCTACCGACCCGCCATCGTCTACCAGCGGGGCGAAAGCGAGAGCAGAGGAAGCTGCCGCAGCATCCCCGAATTCAACATTGTGGCCGCCCTTGGCCGCCAGGACAGTCTGCTGGTGCGCTACGGCGGCCATGCTCGCGCTGCCGGCTTCACCATAGCCAACGCCAACCTGCCCGCCCTCAAGGAGGGACTGCTGGAGCAGGCCGCCAGCGAGCTTGCGGGGGCGGAGCTTTCGCCGGCGCTGGCCATCGACGCCGAGCTACCCCTCGGCCACCTGCGGGGTGACGACATCCGCTGGCTTCAGCGCTTTCAGCCCTACGGACAGGGCAACCCCGAGCCCACTTTCCTCAGCCGCGGCGTCTCCGTGGTGGAGGCACGCCTACTGGGCAACAACGGCCAGCACCTGCGCCTGAAGCTGAAGGATGGCCCTGTCACCTGGCCGGCCATCGCCTTCGACATGGGCGAACGGGCGGTGGAGGCTGGCCAGCGAGTGGACGTGGTCTACTCTCTGGCCAGCGAGCGGCGGGGCGAAGATGCCCTGGAGCTGCGCATCAAAGACCTCGTCCCCAGCGGCTAGGGTATCGCCCCGATCTTGCCGCCCCCGTGCCCCTTGCGCTACAATCGCCTCTGGACGCCAGAAGGGAGAACGCCTCAATGAAGGAATACGCCACCGAGAACATCCGCAATGTGGCCCTTATCGGCCACGGCAGCACCGGCA
>Ga0315277_10009879_pt1 | contig 12153 bp, 8 predicted proteins | sample YL17G05_15_MG_FD_203695 | JGI IMG/M metagenome (GOLD analysis project Ga0315277, IMG submission 203695) | Sediment microbial communities from Yellowstone Lake, YNP, Wyoming, USA - YL17G05_15 | ecosystem: Environmental > Aquatic > Freshwater > Lake > Sediment | place: USA: Wyoming | collected... | reverse complement strand
GACGACCATGACGAAGCCCGTCACGGACATCGTCAAGATCGCCATCGCGACGCTGACGGCGTACCTGGCCGTGTCGCTCATCCTCCAGACCCGCGACGATTTTCGCTTCATCATCCCCTACATCGAGTTCGCGAAGCAGCAGAAGGGGGGGCGGCCGCTCCTGCTGGACACGAGCGCCATCATCGACGGCCGCATCGCCGACATCGCCGAGACGCACTTTATCGACGCGCCGCTGGTTGTGCCGCGCTTCGTGCTGAGGGAACTCCAGACGATCGCCGACTCGGCCGACAAGTTGAAGCGCGATCGCGGCCGCCGCGGCCTTGACATCCTTAACCGCCTCCAGACGATCCGGGGCGTCGACATCCGCATCGAGGACGCTGGCGCCGCGGCCGCGCCGGCCGGCGCGGCTGAAGGCGTCGACCAGATGCTCGTCCGCGTGGCGGCCGAGCGGTCCGGACGCATCGTCACGGTCGATTACAACCTCAACAAGGTGGCCACCGTCAGCGGCGTGGAGGTCCTCAACATCAACGACCTGGCGAACGCCCTGAAGCAGTCGGTCCTGCCGGGGACGACCCTCGAGGTGAACGTCCTTCGCGCCGGCCAGGAGGAAGGGCAGGGCGTCGGCTATATGGAAGACGGGACGATGGTGGTGGTGGAGGACGGCAAGGACCAGATCGGCAAGGTGGCCACGATCACGGTCACCAACGTCATCCAGAAGAGCGCCGGCCGCATCATCTTCGGCCGCATCGATGCCGGCCAGAAGCCGCGCGGGCGGTGAGAGGGCTTGTCAGTACTACAGCGCCACTTAGCGCGGCGGGTCTCCTGACCCGCCGCGCGGCCCCGCGCCATAGGGCCGAAACCGCGTATTCTTGCGCGGTGGGTCAGGAGACCCACCGCGCAAAGCGGACTACTATGCACGGGGCGACATGCCAAGCGTGACCGTCAGCGTCATTATTGCGGCCGGCGGGGCGGGGCGGCGATTTGTCGCGGCCTGTGCCGGGGGAGCAGATCCCTCAACGCGAGACGCCTCAGCGCGCCCAGACCCCTTGGCGCGTCTGGGCAAAGTGTTTATGCCGCTGGCGGGCCGGCCGGTTCTCGCGCACACGCTCGAGCGGTTCGCGGCGGTGGAGAGCGTCTCGGAGGTCGTCGTGGCCGTTCCGGCCGTGTGCCTGGCCGAGGCGCGCGAGTTGTTCGGCAATAGGATTGGCGGAAAGGGTCAGCCGGGAAAGGCGGGAAGGGGTCTGGAGCCCTACGCTGTTAAGGCTCCTGACCCCTTCCCGGCGGCCGGCCGCCCGCTCACCTTTGTCGCCGGCGGCGAGGACCGCGTCGAGAGCGTCGCGCGGGCGCTGGCAGCCGCGGACCCGAAGACCGACCTCGTGGCCATCCACGATGCCGTGCGGCCGCTCATCCGCCCGGCGGTCATCCGCGAGGCCTTCCGTGCGGCCGCCGAGCACGGCGGCGCGGTCGTCGGGCGGCCGGTGGACCACACGGTCAAGCGCGTGGCCGATGGCCGGCGCGTCGTCGAGACCGTGTCGCGCGACCGCCTCTGGGTCGCCCAGACGCCGCAGGTCTTCCGCCGCGACGCAATCACGCGGGCCTACGCCGCGCGCAGCAGCGCGGGCGCAGCCATCACCGACGATGCGCAACTTGTGGAGGCGCTGGGCCTGGCGGTCGTCATGGTCCAGGGCGATGCGGCGAACCTGAAGATCACCACGCCCGAGGACCTGAGGCTGTGCGAGGCGCTGCTGGCGGCCGGGTGGCCGTTCGGGGAGTGACCAGGCGCGTATGGCGACAGTTCTGCGGGTGGCACGGCCACGCTGTTGCGTGGCCGTGCGAGCGTCCGAGCGTGGAACACGGCCACGCAACAGCGTGGCCGTGCCACCCCCGAGATTCGCGCCGTGGCGAGCGCGGGCTAGTTTTTCTTCTTCGCCCCCGGCTTGCCCGGCGGTTGCGGCGGGGCGGGGGGCTTCACGGTAACCACGAGTTTGCTGGTCGAGGGCAGCAAGAGCCGCACCGACTTGATGTCCATCTCGGGATTGACGCCGCCGATGAAGAACCACGGCACGTCGGGCCTGAAGTTGGCGAAGGGTGTCAGCGGCGCCAGCGGCCCCTGCCACGACATCGGGCGTCCCCCGTCCACGGCCAGCGTCACGCGGATCTGGTCGCCGCGGGTCGTGACGGAGAACTCGGCGACGTAGCGCTTGCCCTTATCGACGGTAAGGGTGTCGTCGCGGACCCTTTCCTTTCCGCCGACCGAGAGGGCGCTGGTATTGTCCTGTTCCGCCAGCCACCATTCGCCCCGGGCGGGGCCCACCGGGAACCTCACCCACATGGCCGTCGAGTTGTGGAGCACGTCGACACGGAGCCTGTAATTGCCCTCGACGGTCACGGGGAACGCGAGGTTGTCGCTGAAACTGTGCAGGCCGCGGATGATGATGGCGTCGCCCTGGCGCTCCCACTGGGTGTGGTCGGGGGGGAAAGGGATCCGTGCCAACGGCAGGAGGTCGATCCAGCCGGCGTAGAGGGTGGCCTCGATCTTCTTGAGGCCGGCGGTCGCCCGGCCCTTGAGTTCGTCGTCGACGGTGTAGAGTTCGAGGAACCGGCTGTAGTACGCCGCCGCCCGCGCCAGCATGGCCGCCTTGCTGTACGCGGGAGCGCTGCGACTGAGGCCCAGGTACCAGTCGCCGAGTTCCAGGCACGCCGGGCCGGCCGTCTCGGCCAGGGGCGTGAGGGACTCCGTCAGGCTCTTGCGCATCGTTTCGTCTTCGGCGTCGGTCAGGTACTTGGCGGCCTCGGCGGGGTCGTCCAGGAGGACGAGGTAGAGGCGCAGCAGTTCGCCGCGCGCCGCCTTGTCTGCCGGTTCGGCCGCCACCCTGGCCTTGAGGTCGTCCCGCTGCCTGGCCGTCTTCTGGCGGAAGGCGATTTGGGCAATCTTGTCCTTGACGGTGTCTTTGCCCTCGGCGGTCGGGGTCACGGCCAGGGCATGGCGGTAGAGGGCCGCGGCGCCGTCGAAGTCCTCGGCGTCGGCCCTGGCCTGGGCGGACTTGCCCAGCACCTCGACCAGGAGTTCGGCGGCGGCGTTGTGCGCATCGCCCTTGGTGGTGTCGTACTGGCGCTGCCGCAGCGCGATGATTCGGCCGAGGCAGTCGTCCTTCCTGTCGGGGATCAACTCGGCCAGGACTTCCAGGGACCGGACCGCCACTTCATAGTCCTTTGCGGCCTTCATCGCCAGGTCGAGCGTCTTCTCGCAGAGCAGTTCGATCATCGGCTGCGGGGTGTTGGGGACCTTGGCGGCCTCCAGGAGCGTGGCGGCCAGGTCCAGGTCGTCCTGCGTGTCCTTCGTGGCAAGGACGCGGCTGGACTCTTCGCCGTACATCTCGTTGAAGTTCTTGACCATCTCGTCGTCCGCGGTCGCGGCGGGTGCGGCAGGCGCGGCAGGCGCCACAAGGGCCAGAAGGAGTAGAAACGGGTTGACCGCCGCAAGTCGCATAAGGTCCCCACCAGTTGCAGGGTGCGCCCGGTATGCCCCTGCAAGGCTGATGCACTGTGCGGGCCTGCTGCCGCATCACTTCTTCGGCACGCCGAGCGGGGCATGGAGAAGAATGTTTCTTCCCGAACCCGACCGCACTTGCACCGAGGCAAAAGTCGCCGTGCCGTCGTAATAGCCGATGCCGAGACGGTCTTTTGCCCTCAGGCCCCCCGACGCCGTTAGGTCGCTCTGCGGCCCCACCCATCGGACGACGGACTTGCCGTCCAGTGCGGCGAGGAGGGTGGCCTGGTCGCCGTTCAGGCGGACCTGGACCTCGATGAGGCCGGCGCAGTCTGACGCGAGCGGGCTGTCGAAGAACGTGGAGTTCTGGCCGGGGCTCTTGTCGGCCACTTTGTCCAGGCCGGCCGGTTTGCCGCCGACCTTGAGCGTTGTGTAACCGGCGCCGACCGGCAGGAAAAGAAGGACCTGCGATTTCGGGGTTGTGCTGCCGCCGATGAACCGCACCTGGAGGTCGTAACTCCCCTGGAGGTAGACGGGCAGTTGGGTCCGCGGCGTATCGCGGTTCGGGTCGGCGGCGACGAGGGCCGTGCCCTTCTGCGTCCAGCCCGTGGCTCCGAGTTTGCCCTGGGCGTCCTTGGCAAGGTCGGTGAAGGGGAGCACCTCGGTCCACCGGCCGGTCGGGAAGTAACAGCATTCGGGGGCGGTGCTCGGGTCGGCGCAGAGCGGGGTCATGTGGTCTTCGATGCTCTTGAGGTCCTTTTCGGCGTCGGAGCGGTCCTTGTCGACCCTGGCGTGGAGTGTGAGGTATCGCACGAAGTAGCCTCGCGCCCGCGCGAACATGGAATACCGCGCCCAGGGATAGGCGATCCCGCTGAGGCTGCGGTACCACCGGCCGAGTTCCAGGCACATCGGTTCCGACGCCGCATTGAGCGGTTTGGCGGCGACCGGAACGTACTTCAGAAGGCCCGGGTCGATCCCCTCGGCCAGGAACTGCGAGGCCCGGGCGGGATCATCGAACGCCACGAGGTACAGGAGGACCACCTGGGTCCGCAGGGTGGCGTCGGCGGGGTTGGCTGCCAGTTGCCCCTTCATGTCGGCGGCCAGTTTCTCGGCCTGCGCGCGGTCGACCCCTTGCGCCAGCAAGGGCGACGCGAAGGCCAGCGCCAGGGCCCCAAGCACGGCTGCGAAGAACGTTTGCCTCATCGTCCCTCCCCCCCTTCGGATGCGCATTCCACCAAGGACTCGCTGATAATCTACATTCGTTCGAGGGAATGTCAAGCGGGAAGGCTGTGGGGAGGCGGCAGGCCGCCCGCCCCGCGCAGCGGCGCGAGGTCCGGCGCTCAAGGCCTGCCGGACGTTTCGCTCGACGGCCGCGCCGATGTCGACCCCGGCGGGCGGGCCAACTCGGGTTTATTGCCGTCGGATTTGTAGAGGCGGGCCTCCTGGGCGGGCCGCATCCGCAGGAGGCCGTACGTGACGGTCGTGTAGTAGGCGTGCAGGCCCAGGCACCGGCGGTCGACGGTGCTGTAGGGCGAGAGGTCGGTCTGCGGCCCGCTCCAATTCACGAGGGGCTTGCCGTTGAGCGTGGCGAGGATGCTGGCCCGGTCTCCCGTAACGGTCACGCGGACGTCGATGGTGTGGATAAGGTTCAACCCGAGCGTCGTCGGCGTGCCGGTGCCGTTGGAGTAGGCGCTGTTGCCGTTGATGTACTCCAGGCCGCTGGTGCCGGCGCCGCACACTCTGAGCATGACTGACGTCGTCCCCAACGGAAGGTATACCCCCGCGCTGCCGTGGGAGTGGTTCAGCGCGAACTTCACCTGCAAGTCGTAACTGCCTTGCGGCATGACGGGAACGGTGATCTTGGACTCGGAACTGGACGAGTACCCGGAGTTCGAGCAGACGATGGTCTTCCCGTCGCGCCGCCACCCTACCGGCATGGTGCCGAAGACGGGGTCCTTATTGGTGTCGACATACTTCAGGACGTCGTGCCACTGGTTGGCCGCCAGGGTGTCGCTCGTCGCGGCGGCCGGGGCGGCGGCCCCCGCCTTGGCCGGTGCGCCAGTCCTGGTGGGGCCGGTCGTCTTGGGGGCGGGCGTATCGGCCTTTGCCGTTTCGGCCGGGGCGGGGGCCTCGTCGAGTTTTTTCGCGGCCAGGGTGACCTGCGCCCGCGCGACGTCCTCGGTCGCGTGCAGCGAGAGGAACCGGCCGTAGTAGGCCCTGGCGCGGGTCACCAGGGCCGTCTTGGCGGGCCCGGCGGCCTGGTCGGCCAGGCCGCGGTACCAGTCGCCCAGTTCCTTGCATGCCAGTTCGGGCGTCTGCTCGAGGCCCTTGGCGGCGCCCGGCACGAACTTCTGGAGCGCCGCGTCGACCGTCGTGTCGACGAACTTCGCGGCCGCGGCCGGGTCGTCGAGTTCCGTCACGAGGGTCTTGATGAGGTCGGTGCGCGTGGCGGCGTCGGTCGGGGCGCCCTGGAGGCGGGCCTTCAGGGCGGCGACTTTCTGCGCCGCTTTTTGTAACGCCGCCAGGGACTCCAGTTTGGCCTGGATCGCCGCCCGCGACTCCGACTTCACGGTGGCGGCGACGGCGAGGGCCCTGCGGCAGGCGTCGGAGGCGGCGGCCGCGTCGCCGGCCTGCATCTTGGCATCGGCCAGGGCCAGCAGGGCCGCGATCAGCGCCTCGCCGGCCGGGGCCTTGCCCTCCGGGCGGCTGGCATCGTACTCCATCTGGCGCAGGGCTGCGATCTTCTCGATGCACGCGGTCCTTCGCTCCGGGACCTTCTCGGCCTCCAGTTCCATCGCCTGGATGGCGGTTGCGCGGCCGCCGGCGGTGGGCTTGCCGAGTTCCGCCGCCTTCTCGCACAGGACCGCGAGCAGGGCCGGCTGGCCGGTGATGGACTTGGCGGCTTCGAGCAACTTGGCGGCCAGCGCCACGTCATCGGCCGTGTCGGGCGTCGCGAGGCTGCGCTTCATCTCCTCCCCGTAAAGGGAGTTGAAGGCCTGGAGCGCCTCGTCTTCGGGCGTCGCCAGGGCGGGCGCGGCGAAAACGAGCGAGAGGGTTGTCAGACGCAGCCATAACGTGAGCATGATATATGTCCTCAAAAAAGGCGTCGCGGGCCGCAGGCGAGCAGAATCCATCCTACCACGGCTTGGCGCGAAGTCAACGCCTTCGCGGGTTCCTTTGAGATTGAACACGGCAGGACCGCGGGAGTCTCACTGTTGTCCGGGGGGGTGGTCACGCTGTTGTGCGACCATGCTGTTGCCCCCCTTGGCCGAAGCATGGTCACGCAACGTACGTGTTTGGCGTGGCACAGGACTCCCCATCGAGGGCGCCGCGGCTTGCTTGTCAAGCCGTGCGCCACTTCAGGCACCACGGGTTGGCAAGCAACCCGTGGCGCCCGGCGGGGGCCATGCTAAACACATATCACGCAACAGCGTGACCATGTCACCCCCCAAGAGTGTCGCAGTACTATGCGGGGGTTGCCGATTTGACTTTGCCCATTTCTTGTGTTACGCTTCGCTGGAATTCTGAGGTTGGTGTGCGCGGGGGGTCGGCGTCGCGCCAGGCTTTGGGTGCGAGGGATGCCATGCAACGCTCGGTCCGATTTGCCACGCTGTTGTTCGTGCTTCCGTTGGTGGCGCTCGGGTTGGCCGGCCCGGCCCATGCGGCGATCATGTATGGGACGAGCACAGTCACCGCCACCTGGGACAATGGAACCACAGCGAACTGGGCAACCGTTTCCGGCGGCCCATACACCTCCGCATGGGCCAGCAATTCCGATGCGAAGTTCGAGGGCCCGGCCGGAACGGTGACCGTTTCCGGGACCATTACTTACGTCAACTCGATCGTGTTCGCCACCGACGGGTACCTTCTCGCCGCCGGCACCGTCACGATGACCGGCACGGGCGGCAACATCACCACCGGCGCGGGCGCCGACACCATCGGCAGCGTCATCGCCGGCACGGTCGGCCTGACCAAGGCCGGCGCCGGCACGCTCACGCTCTCCGGGGCGAACAGTTTTACCGGCGCCGTCAAGGTCAGCGCCGGCACGCTGAAGGTCACCGGCCCGCTCGCCAGCAGCAACATCCTGGTCCAGGGCGGCACGTTCACGGGCGGCAGCGGCACGATCACGTTCACCCTGGACCCCGACCCGCTGAAGGTGACCGACCGGATCACCATGACGAGCGGCACGCTGGACCTCTCCACGTTCACGATCGACTTCGCCGGCGCCGCGGCCCCCCCGACGGGGGCAGCGTACGTGCTGGTTGACTACTCGGCCGCGGCGTGCTGACCACGGCGACGAACCCCTTGTCGGACGACACCTCCTTTGCCGCGACGAACGTCCCGGCGGGGTACAGTTTCGAGTACGATACGGTTAAGAAGTAGATTCTTCTGGTCCCCGAGCCGGCCACGCTGGCGTTGCTGGGTCTCGGCGGCCTCGGACTCCTCTTCCAGCGCAAGCGCAAGTAATCCGCAACACCGGACGAAGAATCGCGGCGGCCCCGATTTCGAGACCGCCGGTGTTTTCAAGAAAAAGGGAGATAAGCAATATGCCCCCGGAACTCCGGAACTCAAACGGCCGACGGTCCGCGGCGTTCGCGGACGGCGGCGCCTCTGGGAACCGTCGGATGATAAACGCGCCGGCGCCGCCAATGAGAACGGCTCATTGGCATCTGCTCATCGGCCTGCTGGCGCTTTGCGCGGCGCCCCTCCTCTGCGCGGCGGAGAATCCCAGCGCAAAGACGGTGGCAGCCTCCCCGGCGGCGGGCGTTTTCACGCCGCCGCTGCGCGACGCCTTCCTGGCCAAGGCCGAGGCGGACCTTCGCAAGGCGGCGAAGGTCTCGCCGGAGTTCTGGCCGTGGCTTGCCCGGCATCCCGAACTCAAGACCGGCCTGCTCGTCGCCAAGAGTCCTGCGCCGGCCGTCTTTGCCGAGAATCTCGACCTGATGCGCAAGGCGGTCGGGCCGGCAATGGCCGACAAGTACGCCGGCCTGCTCCTGGCCGTCTCGCTCAGCGAGAAGCCGCTCGATACCGCCTCGCAGACGTCGCTGCCGCCCGCGCCGCCCGAGGTGGTCAAGATGGCCGCCTGGATGAAGGCGTCCGGCACGACCTACCTGGCCGTGATGACGAACCAGGCGGACGCGCTGGCCAAGGCGGGGGTGCCGGCTCCGCCGGCCAAGAACCAGGACTTCTGGCGGCAACTGGCTTTTGCATCCGGCACGTATCCGCCGATCCTCCGCCAGAGCGTGCCCGACTTCATCAAGGGGCTCCTCCGGCGGCTCGAAACGCCCGCTCCCAAGGACGCCAAGCAGCCGTGGCCGCTCTTCCCCGTCGACAAGGCCCCGTATCCGCTGCTGACGTGGCTGTCCAGAACCACCGCGGTCCGCGAATGCGACTGGATGTGGGACTATTACTGGAAAAGCGGAATGATCAACTACGGCCGCTACTCGTGGGACTACGACCGCAAGCCGGAAGTCAAGTACAAGGCGAGCGAATGGCATCCCTCCTCCCTGCCGCGCATCAAGGAAGACGGCGGCGTCTGCGGACGGCTCTCTTCCATAGCGGAAGGCTGCCGGGTCATCATGGGCGTGCCGGCCAACGGCATCGGGCAGCCCGGCCACCGCGCGCTGTTGGTCTACACGTACAACGCCAAGACCGGCCGCTACGGCTGCCAGGGGATGCAGTGGATCGCCGGCGTGGAGAAATCGCGCCTGTTGCCGGAACTGGGGCTGCCCCTGCTGAACAACTTCATGCAACGCGGCGCCATCCAGGCGTTCGCGTTGGCCTCGGCAGTGAACCTCGGCCTGGACCACTACCACGACGGCCTCATCGCCGCGCACCTCGCGATGGCGGAGACCAACCCGGCGCGCAAGAAGGCGCTCTTCATGGCATCGGCGCAGTGCAATCCGTATCAGCCCGCCGTCTGGAAGGAACTCGCCGACCTGGCCGGCGCCGCCCCGCAGGCCTGCGCCGGCGTGCTCAAGGCGATGGATACGCTTGTGCTGAATCCGGGCTCGGCCGAACTGAGTGAGGCGACGGATCTGCCCGCCAATACCGATTTCTCGAAGTTGCCCGAACCCGCCGTGCAGAAGACCGGCGAGAAGAACTACGGCGCCGACTTCGCCCGCGTCATCGGCGATGCGCTGGCCGGCGAGATGTTTTCGAACGTCCTGGCCGCCAAGCGCGACCTGCCCGCCGCCGGCGAGACGTTCCAGGCCGAGTTGAACCGGCGCGCGGCGCTGAAGATCCCCTACGGCCCCGAGGTCTCGCTGGCGCTGCCGGCCAAATTCGACATGGCGACCGGCAAGACGGACGAAGCCTGCCGGCGGGCCGAGGCCGCCATTAAGGACGCCGACACCCAGAAGAGCAAGAAGGCCAAAACGGCCGCTGACGCGACCGCCGTCGCAGTCGTGCAGGCGGTTACAGGCCCGATGCCGCCCAAGGACGCCGCCGCCTGGATCAAGGACCACTTGGCCAAACTGGAGGCCTCCCGCCCCCGTTTCACGGTGACCGACGGCAAGCCCGTCGTCGAAACGCTCTACGCCGGCCTGCACGGCATCTACATGCAGAGCCTGAAGCGCCAGGGCGGCAAGATCGGCCAGGCCGACGCCAAGGAGGCGGCGAAAGTGCTGGCCGACAAGTTGGCGGCACTGCCCGTTGAGACGCAGCAACCCGCAACGCCGCCGAAAGGGTCCGGCACTTGAGGTGTCGCGCCTGCAGCCATATTCCTCCCCTGGCCGGGTCCCCAGGTGCGCCGCTAAGGCCTGTTGCTGCCTGAACCTGGCGGCGGGGGAAGGAACCACGCGGAAATCTGTGCGATCGTTTATCGAGCCTTCGGCGGCGATCTTCAAACCGCCGTCCTACAGGAGCGGATGGCCGGACGTCAACATCCTGATGAACTTGTAGAGAATCAGCCCAAGCATGGCGGCGAGGTAGATGGGCAGAATGTAGAGGGCGATCTTCACCATCCGGGTCATTTGAACGCGTGGCATAGCGCACCTTAGACCTTGGCCCGAGCCTCGGGCCCCTTCATGATGTCCTTGTAGTGGACGACGCCGAGCAGGTGATCCTTGGCATTGACCACGGGAATCATCCGGTAGTGATACTTGGCAAAGAGGGCCTCAAGGTCGTCGCGAAGGAGACTATCGTCGGCTGAGACGACCGGGGCGGCCATGATGTCGCCGAGGGTCTTTTCGTCGGGCGCCAGGAGGAGTTCCCGAAGGTCCACCACGCCCGACAGCACGTTCTGGTCGCCGGTGACGACGTAGATATACGGGATGCTGTGGCGGTCGCGGCCGGACGTGCGGATTTTGGCCAGGGCCTGGCCCACCGTCATGTCCCGGGTCATCGCAGTGAAGTCTGTCGACATGAGCGCCTTGGCCGAGGCCTCGCGGTCGGCCATGATCGGACGGATTCGCGCGGCCTGCTCTTGGGGCAGCAGGCCCATCATCTCCACTTGGTCGTCGTGCGGCAAGATGGAGAGGAGGTCCGCCAGTTGCGGCACGGACATCTCGGAGAGGATCGTCCGGGCCCGCTCGTGGCGGAGGCTGGCGACCAGTTGGCGCTGGGCGCGCGGCTCGGCCTCGATGAGGGCCTCGGCGGCCTTGTCGGAGTCCAGGGCCGAGAAGACGGCCTGCTGCTCGCGGCCGGTGAGTTCCTCCAGGATGTCGGCCAGGTCCTCGCCCGGCAGTTCCTTCATCTTGCGGCGCGTGATGGAGAGCGACAGCGTGTCGGTCGCCGTGTCGACGACCGAGAGCGGCTGCACGTACTTCCACGAGACGAAGCGGTCGGGCCCCCAGGCCAGCCACGGGAGGCGCCACCGCCTGAGGAAGCCGTTGAACGAGACGTCCACGTGGACGATGAGCATCCGCCCCTGCGACTCCAAGAGGTGCACGTCGTTGACGACCTCCGTCCGCCGGCCGTCCATGTCGAGGATCGTCTGGCCCATCAGGTGCTCGTTCACCAGGAGCAGGTCCGGCTGCTCGACGAACGGCGGGTAGCGCGGGCCCTCGGGCGGCTGGACGAAAATGGCGTCGTCGTCGATCTTCACGACCTTCGGCCAGGGGATGAACTCCGTCGGGTTGCCCCACCCGTGCGAAAGGTACAGGCCCACCGCCTCCGGGTACGGGTCGGCCAGGCGGAAGACGATGTCGGTCAGGCGGCCGAGTTTGTTGCCGATCTTTCCGGCCGAGACGCGGCGCTTCAGGAGTTGCGAGAAGTAGAACGTCTGGAAGTCCTTGACCCCTGCGGCGGCCTCGGGCGTCTTCGAGGTCCGGATGTGGGGCGGATTGGTCATGGCGCGGCTCCGGCTCCCGGTAGATCCGAGAAGAGGTTGGTGACGGCGTACGCCACCGACATGCCGATAACGAAGACCACGATACTCCAATTGGCGACGTTCTGCCAGCGGGTGTTGGTGTGCTCGCCCATGAGGGGCTTGTCGTTGAGGAGCAGGATGAGGAACACCAGCGCCGCCGGCAGCAGCGTGACCGCCACGACCTGCACGAAAATGGTGATGGCGTTCTGCACGGCGATGCTCGAGATGAGCGACACCACGCCGGCCGACAGCAACATGCCGATGTACGCCACGTAAAACCACGGCGCCTCGCGGACCCCCTTGTTGAGCGAGTGGGCCCAGCCGAAGACCTCGCCGAGGGCCCACGAGGTGG
>Ga0315277_10009877_pt1 | contig 12154 bp, 8 predicted proteins | sample YL17G05_15_MG_FD_203695 | JGI IMG/M metagenome (GOLD analysis project Ga0315277, IMG submission 203695) | Sediment microbial communities from Yellowstone Lake, YNP, Wyoming, USA - YL17G05_15 | ecosystem: Environmental > Aquatic > Freshwater > Lake > Sediment | place: USA: Wyoming | collected... | reverse complement strand
AGTTTTCGCGCGGATCTGTTCTTCCGGCTGGAACAGGCGCCGCTGTATTTGGCGCCTTTGCGTGAACGCGGCGGGGACATTGTCCCCTTGATTCGGCATTTTCTTGCCGAGTTCGATGTTCCCGCGCCTGGACTCGGAGATCTGCCGCATCAAACGTGGGTAGGGCGTGCCCTACAGGAGCCGTGGTACGGCAACGTCCGTCAATTGCGCAACTTCCTGTGGCGGCTGTCCATCTTGGTTGAATCGCCGACAAATGGGGAGTTCGCGCAGTGGGCGGAACGGCTGATAGACCACCTCCACCTCGCCGCCCCCAGAGGTGTGGTTCTGTCTCCGGCGGATGACCAGCCGGTTCGCCTGCGCACGGTCCTGGAGCGGAATCGTTGGAATCAGCGCGCCGCCGCTCGTGAGCTGAGTGTCTCCGAGGCCGGTGTCCGCCACCTGATGCGGCAGTGGGATATCCAGCGGCCGGCGTAGATGACGCCACCGGTCGTGAGGCCCTACCGCCAGGTAATCTTGGTATTCAGGTTGAAGAAGAAGAAGCTGAACGGGCGCAGGTAGCGCGCGGCCGTTGATCCCAGCAGTTCTCCCACTTCGGCGGCTGAGAATCCGACGCCGACGTGCATCTCCTTGATGACTCCCGGACGTTTGTCGTGCGCGGTGGAATACCCGACCCCGAACAGCGGCATCCATACGCGACGGAGCGGGCGGATGGTGAGCCAATAGACGTAGTCGTCGTATTGCTTGTTCGTGTAAGCGATCAACCGCGACTGTCCGGCCAGGAATGACCGTTTCACCGAGATCTTCACGTCCCAGATCGGTTGATCTCCGGGCCGCGCGTGATGGTAGGCGGCCATCACGCCCACGGTGTTGAAGAGCAGATCCGAGACCCCGAATCCCTGCCCGGGATTGTAGGCGTCGATCGGATACTCCACCGCAAACATCCAGAGCCAGGCCTCAAACGCGGCAAAACGCCGGGCCCGGTCGGCGTCCATTCCCGTCCAAGCGTACCCTGCGCGGCAGGCACGGCTGAGCTGATAAGCGGCGAACAGATGGGACGCCTCATCGGACATCGCCATGCCGTCGCCTTTCCAGTCGTTCTTGAAGTGGAACCTCCCCCTGGATGAACCCCAAGCGGCCTGAGATTGGCGAAAGGCGACAACTGCCGCGCCGGCATTGGCTGCTGCCCAGATGAAAGATCTTCCGGTCCTGACTCCACTCCGCCCTGCTGGGTGGGAGATCGGGATCGACGGGAGATCATACCGACCAGATACGGGCGACGTCGCCGGGACTGACACCATACCCGGCACGCCCACACGGGCCCAAGTGATCGAGCCGCGAGGTGACGACAAGAACAACGTGTCGGGCATAGGCACACCGACCGCAGCGACCACCCGGCCAGCCATGAACCCGGCAAGCAGCAGAGCAGTGGGCAAGAGGAGGCGGACCCGTCCCAACAAAGTCTCCTGTGCCCCCCACACCAAGATGCGGCATTTCGCGGATTTGTCAAGGTGTCCAAGTTGGCGGTCGCGATCAGTTGGAACCGCCGACAGGTCTTGGCCGGAGGATAATTCCGATTGCTGGTGGGCCACGAAAGGCGGTATGTTTTTTAGTTTTCGGGTCCCGCCGGCGACGACGGGGCTGAGACCCAGCCGATGATTGTCACGCACACCTATCAACCCGACCGCGGCATCGTCCGCACGGAGGGGATGCTCCCCTTCGATGAGTTGTTGCGGGCCCACAACCAAGTCTTCTGGGTCGACCTGTTCAATCCCACCGACGAGGAATCATATCTGCTGACGGCAGATTTCGGTTTTCACCCTCTGGCGATTGAGGATGTGATCGCGGAGTTGCCGGGGCCGAAGGTCGATGACTACGGACAGTACCTCTTCGTGGTTTTCAAGATCGCCAACTACGCCAGCGCGAGCGAGGGACTCACAACTAAGGAAGTAGACATCTTCCTGTTGCGTTCCGGCGTGGTGACGATCCACTACGATCCGATTCCTCCGTTGGATGCGGTTGCCCGGCGCTGCCAGAATGACGAGCGCCTGTTGTCCCGCGGGGCGGATTTCATGTTCCACGCGGTCCTGGATCACCTGGTTGATCACTACGACAGCACGCTGGAGCGGCTGGAGTACGAGGCGGACGAAGTGGAGGATCGGGTGTTCGAAGCGCCGGGTCGGGATATCACCAAACGCGTGTTCAATCTCAAACGCGATCTGGCGCAGCTCAAACGGATTGCCACGCCACAGCGCGAGATCCTGAATCGCTTTGCCCGTGACCAGTTTCCGCTGATCGGTTCACAGGCGCGCCTCTACTTCCGTGACGTATTCGACCACATGCAGCGCATCAATGACCTGGCCGATTCATTGCGGGACACGCTGAACTCGGTGCTCGAGGTGCATTTCTCCGCGGTGCAGAAGAACACCAACGACACGATCAAGATCCTCACCGTCATCGCCACGGTGTTCCTGCCGATGTACTTCCTCACCGGCGTCTATGGGATGAACTTCAAGTACCTGCCGGAAGTCGGCTGGAAGCATGGGTATCTCTTCTTCTGGGGATTGTGCGCGGCGACAGTGACCACAATGCTGTGGCTGTTCCATAGGCGCAAGTGGCTGTAAGCACCAGGCGGATGACGGCCCCTCCGTCGCTGCTTGACCGTCTTCGCACGCGATCTGCCCGCCGCGCCCCATACGGTAGCGCGCGACGCCCCCGGATTGCGGACCTCGGTCCTGGCTCTCACGCCAAGGATCGCGATTCTGCCCAAGCGCCGTGCACGGGAATTGCGTAGCTTTGGGGCGGCCGGAGAGTCTGGCCTGATGCCTGTGAGCGGCGATGATGATCACCCCGACCATCCACACGGCGAAGTTCCCGGGACGGGCCCGTTTGTACCTCGACGTGCTCTACGATCCGGATCGGGCCGGGGCGTTCTTCCTCTGGCCGCACCCGACACCGGCGGCCTTTGAATGCTGTGCCCGTCGGCTCGATTACCCGGCGGTGGAGCGGAGCCGCGCCGCGGCGATGCTGGTCCGTCAGAACCGCGAGTTTGGTGCGCCGCCACCTGCCCTCACGGCCGCCGGTGAGCTGGCCGAAGAGGGGGCAGTGGTCGCCTTCACCGGGCAACAGGCGGGGCTGTTCGGTGGGCCGCTGTACACGGTTTACAAGGCGGTTACACTCCTGGGATGGGCGGCGAGACTACGTGCGATCCTGAACCGTCCTGTGATTCCGGTGTTCTGGATTGCCGCCGACGATCACGATTTCGAGGAAATCCGTTGGACCGGGCTACCGGACACCGAGAATCAGGTCCGCCGCCTCCTGTTGACGGTTGATGGGTTGCCGCCGCGTACACCGGCATCCCGCATCCGACTGGGCGCGCAGATCTCGAATGTGCTCGCTGACCTGCGCGCCGCCCAGTTGCCGACGGAATTTTCCGATGCAGTCTGTGCCGCGCTGGCAGCGGACTATGCTCCCGAACACACGATGGTCGAGGCCTTCGGACGGTGGATGACCCGTGTTTTGGGCCCGCTGGGATTGGTCTTGTTCAACCCCGCTGACCCGGAAGCGAGGTCGCTGGCGGCACCGCTGTTGGCACAGGAAGTAACCGGGCACGCCGAGACAGCGGCGGCGCTGGCAGAAAACTGTCAACGGCTGGAGGAGTCGGGGTACCATCGTCAGGTTGCCCATCCCGAGGGGCACACACACCTGTTCCATGTTCAGAATGGCCGGCATGCGATTCGTGCTGCCGACGGCAAGCTATGGACAGATCAAGACGACCGGCCGCTTGATCCGCAGGAGTGGCTGGCGCGTCTGGAAGATGATCCGGCGGCGTTCTCACCCGGCGTGTTGTTGCGGCCGGTGGTGCAATCGTACTTGTTCCCCGTGGTCGCGGCGGTCTGCGGCCCGTCAGAGATTGCCTATTGGGCGCAGGCACGCGCTCTGTTCGACCGCTTCGGTCCGACCATGCCGGTTGTCCTGCCGCGTTCCTCGGCGACCATAATCGAGCGAAAGGTCAAGAGCGCGGTCGAAGCGCTGGGACATGAGGTGCCGGAGTTCCTCGGGGACATTGAAGCGCTCATCAACAAGCACTTTGAACGCTCCTTTCCCGCCGATCTGGGAACGCGCTTTGCCGGGGAGAAACGTCAATGGGAGGAGCGGCTGTCGCGCCTCAAAGAGAGTGTGGTGGCGTTCGAACCGACTCTAGGCAAGACGTTCGACGTCGATGGCGGAAAGATCGCCGCCTCATGGGATCATCTGGAGAAGAAGGTCTTCCAGGCCCACAAACGTCGAGGCGATGAGATTCGCGCCAAGTTCTACAAGCTCGCGGCGCATCTCTACCCGGAAGGTAAGCCGCAGGAACGTGTGTTTGGCGTCGTCTATTATCTCAACAAGTATGGCCCTGGTTTTCTTGATGCCGTCCAGCGGCAGTTGCGGATCGATACCCCGGATCACCAGCTCATCGAGCCCTGATTGTGCAGTCCATCATGATTGATCGCCCGCTGAAGATCGGCATCACCTGTTACCCCGTTCCGGGAGGTTCGGGTATTCTCGCCACGGAACTGGGCGCGAAGCTGGCGATGCGGGGGCATGAGGTTCATTTCATCAGTCACGCGCTGCCGTACCGGCTCGACCGCTTCGACGTCGATCTGTTCTTCCATGAAGTCGACACACCGTCCTACCCGTTGTTCAAATATCCACCGTATACGCTGTCGCTGGCGTCCAAAATGATCGAGGTGGCGCAGCAGCGCGGTCTCGATATCCTGCATGCGCACTATGCAATCCCGCACGCCATCTCTGCCTATCTGGCGCAACAGTCGCTGGGTCATTCGGGTCCGCGCACTGTTTGCACGCTGCATGGGACGGACATCACGCTGGTCGGCTCGGATCGCTCGTTCTTTGAGATCACCCGTTTTTCTATCGATGCCGTTGATGGGGTGACCGCAGTGTCGGAGTACTTGAAGAACAAGACGATCAGCGTCTTCGGCACGAAGCGGCCGATTCAGGTGATCCGCAATTTCGTCGACACGACCCGGTTCTATCCGCGCCCGGTCGGGGAATGCCGCGCGCGTTTCGCACCGCCCGGGGAGAAGGTCGTCGCGCACTTGTCCAATTTCCGTCCGGTGAAGAACGTCATCGGCGTTGTGCAGATGTTCGCACGGTTGAGGCGCCGCCTGCCCGCCCACTTGTTGATGATTGGCGATGGGCCGCAGACCGCTGAAGCGTTTGCCCTGGCGAAGTCACTCGGGGTCGCCGATTCGGTCCAATTCGTTGGCAACCGGGAGGATGTCGATCAGATCCTGTGCGCCGCCGACGTGTTCCTGCTGCCGTCGCACTATGAGGCCTTCGGTCTGGCGGCGCTGGAGGCGATGGCATGCGGCGTGCCGGTGATTGCCTCGCGCGTCGGCGGGGTCCCTGAACTGATTGAGGATGGCGTCAACGGGCTTCTCGTCGGGCCGGATGAGTACGACGAGGGCGGGGAGCTGCTGTACCGGGTCTTGACCGATTCCGGCCTTGCTGAGCATCTTCGTGAGGCGGGGTTGAAGGCAGTGCGGGAGCATTTCACTGCCGAGGCGGTCGTGCCGCTGTATGAGGCGTTCTATCGGCAAGTGCTGGGCGAATGACCGTTGCAAGGGGCTGAAGCCCCTTGCCCGCGAGTCGGACAGATCCCGCTCTGTAGGGTGGGCTCCGCCCACCGTGTATCGATGACGATGAGGACAGAGGCAGCCATGCCCGTCACGCGCCATCAGGTAGATGACCAACTATGACGACTAGAGCGACCACAGTCGATGCGCTGGCACTGGCGGCACACCGCGATGACGTCGAGATCACCAGCGGCGGGCTGCTGATCAAGTTCGCCGATTTGGGATACCAGACAGGGATCATCGATTTCACCGCCGGGGAGATGGGCACGCGCGGCACCGCTGAAGACCGCGAGGCCGAGGCCGAGGCAGCGGCGAAGATCATGGGGCTGGCATACCGTGAGAACTTGAATCTCCCCGATGCGAAGTTAGACAACACGTTGGCCAACCGGATGGCCGTGGCCGCGATCATCCGACGGCTCCGTCCCCGGCTGGTGGTTCTGCCGCACTGGACCCAACGGCACCCCGATCATCGGATCGCTGGGGAGATCGCCTATGGCGCCTGTTTCCTGGCGGGATTGAAGAAGCTCGATTTGGACGGCGAGCCGCATCGTCCGCTTAAGATCCTCTACACCGCCTTCCTGCGGCAGCCGCCATATTCGTTCCTGGTCGATGTGAGCGCGCAGTTCGACCGCAAACTGGCGGCGGTCCGTGCATACACGTCCCAGTTTGGCACTGCCGAAGGAGCACGTTCGATCTATGAGCCGGGGGTGGATATCTTTGAGCTAATGACCGTCGAGGCGCAGCATCTGGGACGGATGATCCGCAAGCGGCACGCCGAGGCTTATGTGGTCAAGGAGGCAATCGAGATTGATGACCCGTTGAAGATGACGGTGCCGTCGATTTGAGGACACCGATGGATTGGATGTAGGGGCCGCTCTGAGACCGGCCCGGGTGTCTGCGCGAAGATATAGGAGGGCGGGTTTGAAACCCGCCCCTGCGCAAGATCGATTGATGAAAACGGCAGCACGTTCGTTGCGGATCCATTATGTTACGGCCGGAAGAGGATTCGGTCTGGTGGCCGGCGCGGACTTCAAATCCGTAGGCGGTCGGCCTCGGGTCGGCCGCGGTGGGTTCGATTCCCACCCCTTCCGCTTGATTTCTTCGGCATGATCAATACCGATTCCTGTCACCCCCTGCCGCCGTCGGACCGCCCACCGGCGGTCGAGGTCATTCTCGAACATGATCGATTGGCATCGCTGATAAGTCGGCTGGGGCGGCCAGCGGTGACTGAGCACGTCCGGGCGGTGCTCTCCGAGCGGCGCCGAACCCTTGCGGTCGGGGTGACCTGGCCGGGGATCGAGGCGATCATCGCAGACGTCGAAGCCCGCGCGACGGCGCACGAGCGGTATCTGCCCCGGCGTGTCGTCAACGGCACCGGCGTGCTCTTGCACACCAACCTCGGTCGGGCGCCATGGGACCGCCGAGTGTTGGAAGCCCTATTGCCGCGACTGACGTCATATATCTCGCTCGAATATGATCTGGAACAGGGAACGCGCGGCAAGCGTGGCGCGGCGCTCGAGGCCGAGTTGGCAACGTTGGCGGGCGCGGAAGCAGCGCTGGTCGTCAACAACAATGCAGCGGCGGTCTACCTCGTGCTGTCGGCATTGGCCTGGGACCGCGAGGTCGTGATCTCCCGAGGCGAACTGGTGCAGATCGGCGGCGGATTTCGCATCCCGGAAATCCTGGCGAGAAGCGGCGCGGTGCTGCGTGAAGTCGGCACCACCAATCGGACCAACCTGGCTGACTATGAGAAAGCGTGTGGTCCGCAGACAGCGCTGATTCTCAAGGTGCATCGCTCGAATTTCGTGCAGACCGGGTTCGTGTCTGAGGCAGAGCCCAGGGAACTGGCGGCGCTCGGCAAGCAGCGCGGGATACCAGTCGTGTGGGATCTTGGTTCCGGTGCCGTTGGTCCGGGATCGGTGTGCGAGTACTCCGGCGAACCGACCCTGAAGGCGGCGGTTGCGACTGGGGTTGATCTGGTCACGTCCTCCGGTGACAAGCTCCTCGGCGGACCGCAGGCGGGCTTGATCTTCGGCCGCGCCAGTTTGATCAATCGTCTGCGCGCCGATCCATTCTATCGCGCCTTGCGCCCCGGTAAGTCCACGTTGTTGCTGTTGGAGGCAACGGTGGCGGCGCATCGCGCGGGACGGGCGGAGATGGAGATTCCACTCTATCATTTGATCGCTGTTTCTGCAGATGAGCTCCACCGGCGTGCGGAGCACCTCCGGGCAGTCGCCAGTGAATCAGGATGGGATGCCGCAGTCATCGCGACGCAGGACACGTTTGGCGGCGGAGCCGCGCCGGGGAAGACGATTCCCGGCTGGGGATTACGTCTGTCATCGCCGCCGGATGCGGAGGTCATCGCCAAAGCGGCGCGGGCGTTCGCGCCGCCGATCATCGGTACGATTGCGGATGATGGGTTTGTCCTCTCGTTGCGCACGATGTTCTCGAGGGACGATGAGGACGTCGTACGTTTCCTGAAGGAGACCAGTGCATTGCTGCACTGAACCTCGATGTCCATATTGGCGGATTCGCAAGGGGCTGAAGCCCCTTGTCCGCGATGGGCGGGACAATTCGCAGTCAAGGTCAGGAGCCCCGCGCTCCTGACAATATGCGTGGGCCAGCATGTATGTGATGGGCACAGCCGGGCACGTTGACCACGGGAAATCGACCTTGGTCACGGCCCTTTCCGGGATCGATCCTGATCGCCTTCCCGAGGAAAAAGCGCGTGGGATGACAATCGACCTCGGCTTCGCGTGGATGACCACGAAATCGGGCGAGACGATCGGAATCGTCGATGTGCCCGGGCATGAGCGGTTTGTGAAGAACATGATCGCCGGCGTCGGGGCGATCGACTTCGTGCTCTTGGTGATCGCCGCCGACGATGGCTGGATGCCGCAGTCGGCAGAGCACCTGGCGATCCTGCGCTTGCTCGGGGTTCGCCGGGGGATCGTCGTCATCACGAAGTGCGATTTGGTTGATCCCGAGTGGTTGGAATTGGTGAGGGCTGACGTGCGCGACCACGTCGTCTGTGCGTTCCCCGATTGTGATCCGGCGCCGATCGTGGCGGTCGATTCGATTGCGGGAACCGGACTCGATCAACTGCGCGATGCTATCGACGTGATGACGCGTTCGTTGTCGCCGCGGCGAGACATCAACAGGCCGCGGCTCTATATAGACCGTGTGTTTGCCATTACCGGGCGAGGTGCGGTAGTCACCGGGACATTGATCGATGGGACGCTCTCGGTCGGACAGACGGTGGCGTTGGTTCCGAGTGGCGCAAGCGCGCGCATTCGCGAACTCCAGATTCACAAACACAGCGTCCCGACCGCCTCGCCGGGCCAACGGCTGGCCGTGAATCTGGCGGGTGTCGATGTCGCCACAGTCGCGCGCGGACAATGCATCGTCGTCCCGGAGGACGCCGGGACCTGCGATCGGTTGTGGACGCACGTCGAGGTTCTTCCCGATGCCACTCATCCGCTGAAACGTCAACGGCAGGTGCTGGTGATGCTGGGCACAGCCGAACCGGAAGGCGTGGCATATCCGCTGGGCGAGGCCGAAATCCCCTCCGGTGGGGAGGGATTCTGTGAGTTGCGTCTGACCTCACCAATCAAGGCGCGCCTGAAGGATCGTTTCGTCCTGCGCTGGCCGACGCCGGCGGTCACGATCGGTGGCGGAGAAATCCTCGATCTCGGTGGGGATGGTCGCACGCGTCGCGACTTGAGTCTGGTCCCGCGACTTCAGCAGCGTCGCGGTGGATCACTCGCCGTCTATCGCTCCACCGAGCTTCAGAGACGGGGTTTCGCCGCGCGCGCCGACTTCCTCGCGCAGGGACCGTTTAACGCAGCCGAGGTATCGGCAGACCTGACAGTTGCGTCACGGAACGGTGAGCTCGTTGAGGCCGGGGGATGGCTGTTTGATCCCGCCTGGCTTGAGCGCTGTCGGGAGCGATTGATCGAGATGCTTGCTGTGGCCCATCGCGAGCAGCCCCATCTGGCGGGACTCAACCTAGCCGCGTGGCAGGCACGCGCCGATGTGCCGCCGGCGCCGATATCGGCGATTGCCGAGTGGCTGGCGGGCCGGAATGCGGTCGAGCGTACCGGCGAGTCATACCACCTGCCGGGTCATCGAGCCGTCCTGCCCGCCGGTTGGAGCGAAGAAGCCGACCGTCTCTGGAAAGCGCTGGTCGGCGGCGGGCTGCAGCCGCCGGTGCGTGATGAACTGGAAGCGGCATCGGAGCACGCCAAGGCGATTGTCGGCTTCTGGGTCTCTTCGGATCGTGTGGTTGCCTTGGGCGATGGTGTGATTCTCCCGGTAGATGTCTACGCCTCCGCGCGGGAGACTGTCGTGGGTGCTCTGCGCGCACAGGCATCGCTGACCGCAGGGCAATTGCGCGATCTGTTGGGTACGACCCGCAAGTACGCTGTGCCCATCGGCGAGGCGCTCGATCGTGAGGGGATTACGCGGCGTGTCGGCGATGTGCGTGTACTGACGGAAAGGGACGACCTGTAGGGTGGGTGCTTTGCACCCACCGAATCCCGATGCAAGGGGCTGGAGCCCCTTGTCCGCAACCGATGCTAAAGGACCCACCCGCCGCAGTTGTGTAGGGGTCGCTCGTGAGCGACCCGCAAGAGCCCAGGGCGGTTCGCAAACCGCCACTACAAGTACGCGATGACGGTGGGTGCAAAGCACCCACCTACGAGACGAGAAGCTGATATTGAGATCCTCTCCGCCGATGTTGCGCTTCAGCGGTGGTCCGATTGTTACGATGGATCCCGACGATCCCGTCGCCGGTGAAGTGGTCACGCGCGGCCATTACATCGTCTGGGTCGGACGGCGCGGTGATTCCCCTCCTGAGTACCAGCGGGCGCGGGCGATTGATCTGCGCGGCTGTCTGCTTCTGCCCGCCTTCTCCGATGCGCACACTCACTTCTTGGCTTTTGCACGAAGTCTGGAGGCAATCAATCTGCGTGGGGCGCGGACGCTGCGGGCGGCGCTGGCGGTCGTTCGGAACCATGCCCGCTCTTTGGCTCTCCGGAGAGATTGGGTGATCGGACATGGATATGATCCCAATCTCTGGGGCGATGAACGCCCGAGCAGTGGCGCGCTGGATCGTCTCCTGCCTGACCGACCCCTGGCGATCTGGAGCCATGACGAGCACTCCCTATGGGCCAACTCGGAAGCACTGCGTCGAGCGGGAGTCAATCGTCAGACGCCCGATCCACCCGGGGGGCGCATCGAGCGCGATGCAGAGGGCGAACCGACAGGGGTGCTGCTCGAGATGGCCTGTCGTCTGGTGTGGGACAAGATTCCCGATCCACCCGCGGCGCAAGCGGAGCGCCTGATCGCGTGCGCCCAAGTGTCCGCCCACGAAGTCGGCGTCGCCGCCATCCACGACATGGGAGAGGCGGCGACACTCGGCGCGTTTGCCGCTTTGCGTGACAAGGGCCGTCTAAGGCTGCGCCTGTGGAAATCGATTTCGTTGTCTCATCTTGAGTCGGCCATCGCCCTGGGGCTGAGGTCGGGGCTGGGAGACCGGTGGGTGAAGATCGGTGCTATCAAGATGTTCCTCGATGGCGCCCTCGGGTCACGGACTGCGTGGATGTACCGCCCATATACCGGCGACCGGGCCAACTACGGCATCTGCCGGATGGAGAAGCAGGAGTTCGCTGACGCGGTGCGGCGGGCCGCGGCGCATGGATTGTCCGTGTGTGTGCATGCCATCGGCGATGCCGCCGTGGGCCAAGCCATCGACATGCTCGTGCGTTATCAGCTGCGTTTCCCTCGGCACCAGCCGCCCCGGATTGAGCACCTGCAATTGATCGATCCGAAAGACCTGAGAAAGCTCGCCGGTTCACGGATCATTGCCTCGATGCAGCCATCGCATCTGCTCACCGACCGCGATTACGTGGATCGGCATTGGGGTAAACGCGGGCGTCACGCCTTTGCCGTTCGCACCCTCTGGAATCAGGGAGTGCCGATGGCATTCGGCTCCGATGTCCCGATTGAGCGGCTCTCGCCCATCGAGGGGATCGGTGCCGCGGTGCACCGGGCACGGCCCGGCGACCGTCGCGGCTCCTGGTATCCACGGCAGTGCCTTTCGGTCTGGGAGGCGGTCTGGGGCTTCACGGCGGGCGCGGCGCTGGCGGCGGGCGATGGGGAGCGTCGCGGACGGATCGCGCCCGGCTTCCTGGCCGATCTGGTCGTTCTGGATCACAACATTTTCGCGGTCGATCCATCCAAGATCTTCGCCGCCCGTGTGATGATGACCGTCGTCGACGGTGAATGCGTCTACGAGCGCCGAGGCTAAGAACCTCTGGCAGAATGAGTGAAACGAGATAACACCCTCACCCCAACCCTCTCCCTGAAAGGGAGAGGGGGTGGTCTTTGGTACAAACCGGGCACATGGGTAACAGAATAGACCGGGGACATGGGTAACACTTTCTTGGCAGGCAGACCGGGAGGAATGCCATGCCGTGGAAGGAGACCTGTGTGACCGACCAACGATTGCAGTT
>Ga0315277_10009876_pt1 | contig 12154 bp, 10 predicted proteins | sample YL17G05_15_MG_FD_203695 | JGI IMG/M metagenome (GOLD analysis project Ga0315277, IMG submission 203695) | Sediment microbial communities from Yellowstone Lake, YNP, Wyoming, USA - YL17G05_15 | ecosystem: Environmental > Aquatic > Freshwater > Lake > Sediment | place: USA: Wyoming | collected... | reverse complement strand
TTTGTTGGATTTACCGACTGACACATCCTAAAATCCCCCCTCTGTATTAGTGCAGTTCCAGGACCTTGATGCCGTACCCAGTGACCTGTCACGGGTACCATACCCGGCTTAGTGGACGCAGTGCCATTTCGCGTCCATATACGGGATGCAACCCGTACATGAGGTGCCTGCTCTCCCTGATGACCCTTCATCATGCCACATGCAAATCTCCTTAAGGTACGTTTCGAACTCGAAGAAATCTGATGATTTCTTCTCATGGCAGTCACTATCCTACGGACAGTAACATGCCAAAAAGAAGCCCGATACGGGCCCGGATTGGCTGTTTTGGGGGTACCGGGATCTCCCTGGCGGCACTAATTCGCGAAAAAGCGGCACTATTGTTTTCGGGAATCCTCAATTTGAACCCTGTTTGCTGGAATTCGGTATAAAATGGCCTCCAAAAAATCATCAAATAGCACTAATTGGACGGCATTTTGGCTGGCAGATCATACCTCAGTGGGTCAGAACGGAATGAACCCCTGTTTTAGCCATGCCGGTTTCCAGGGTCTGGTATGATCCGAAACGGCCGGGTCCTCTCCTCCTGACGAAGAGCTAAAATCAGCCCAGGTGGTACGACATCCCATCTTCCTGCATTCATGGTCGCTCCGACGGTAACCGCCTCACTATTGGATATGGGCGGGAGATCATTTTCCTGAATTTTGTGCCAAAAATGGCGAATTCCGGTACATGGTTTTTGGAATACGCGATAATCGTTGTCCGTTTGCCAGATTTCGGTTGAAAATGACCTCTAAAATGTTCGCTAATAGCGCCTTTTGGACGGCCTTTCTCAAGGCTGTTCAGTCAATACTACTGATGAGGGAAAAGAACCCCAGTTTTCGAGGTATTTAAAGGGTGTAATGATACCCCCTCCGGAGGTGTGATGTCAAGTAACATCGTGACCTGAAATGTTAAAAAAAATTTCAAAATTTTTTAGTTCTCCCAATTTTTTTTAAAGTTTTCAAAATTTTTATTTTTTTGGAAAAATTTTCTCTCGTCCACAATTTTTTTAAAAAAGATTTCTCAAAGGATATAAAAAAAATCATCAAAGATTATGAACCGGAATTTTTTGAAAAAAATTGCAGGTATTGATTCGTGTACTTTCCCACACCCATAAAACCCATCAGCGCCAACCCTATGCCAATGGACGACTTCGACGCCTACTTCCCGTACGACCGCTACCGCCCGCACCAGCGCGAAATGCTGGAGTTCGCGGCGCAGTGTGCCCGCGAGGGCCGCATCGCGATGATCGATGCGCCGACCGGCAGCGGGAAGTCGAGCGTGGTCGCGTCCCTGCTTGCCGAGCGCAAAGGGCGCAAGGTGGTGATCGCCGTCCGGACGATCAGCCAGCTGGGCACGTTCATCCGGGAACTAACGCTTGTCAAGCAAAAACAGCCGCAGGTCAGAACCGTGTACCTGGTCGGCAAGTCAAGCATGTGCCCGCTTGGCGGTGAAGGGGATGTGTACCGCCGTTGCGAGGGCGTGAAACGCTTCTCGTCCTCGCTCATGCGGGACCGTGCGGAGAAGGGGGCGCTCGTGCCGGCAAAAGACCCGTTCATCACCCAGCAGATCCGGCGCATGGACCGCGAGCACCCGCTCATCTGCCCGTTCTTCATCCACAGCCGATCGTTCGTGCAGGGAGATACCGGGGGATTGAAGATGGTGCCGTCCCAACCCTTGCGTTCAAAGTCCGAGCGTGTGCTGGACGAGCCGGTGCCCCCGCCCCAGCTTTCAGAGTTCTGTGGGAACCTCTGCCCGTACGAGCTGATGATGCATGCGGCACGCAACGCGGACGTGATCATCCTGAACTACCACCACCTCTTCGATGACGCCATCCGCGAACAGGTCTACCTTGCGCTTTCGATCGAGCCGAAGGACGTCCTGCTGCTCATTGACGAGGCGCACAACTGCGGTGACGTGATCCAGTCCATCGGGAGCGTCGAACTCGCCGGGCGCGACCTCGAGCAGGCGTCCCGCGAGCTTTCCGCGCTCCGCCGGCGTCACAAGGGGGCAGAAGCGATCCAGCACGTGCTCCCCCGGCTCACCGAATTCATCAGGGGGCTTGGGAACTCAAACGAGGTGGAGGACTGGTTCGACCCGGTCATCTTTGACCGGATGATTGTCAAGGGCTCGCTCTGGAAGGAGATGGAGGAGATCGTCGATGAGCTGATGGGGCTTGCAGAGGCAGTCCGCGAGAAGAACCAGAAGAGCGGGGAGTACCGCGAGACGGCGATCGAGCGGCTGACCGCGTTTCTCTACCGGCTCTCGCAGTCCTCGCGCGACCCCGCCTACCTCACGCTCTACCGGAAGGATGAGGGCGGCACGACCCTTGAAGTGCGCAACATCGATCCCGCCGCACCCCTGCAGGAGATCTGCAGCTCCCATGCCTGCTGCATCCTGATCTCGGGAACGCTTTCGCCGGTCGAAAGCTTCTCCCGCTACTACTTCGGCGACATGGAGATACCCGCCCTCACGCTGCCCAACATGTTCCCCAAAGAGAACCGTCTCATCTGCGGCGCAGGCGACATCACAACCACGTTCTCGCTGCGGCAGGACCGGGGAAACAACGAAAAGATCGCCGAATATATCTGTGCGTTTTCCACGGTCAGAGGGAACGTCGCGGTCTACTTCCCCAGCTACCAGATCCTCGAATCGTTTGCGGAACGGTGCACGCCGGGCATCCGCGGCAAGAAGGTCTTTGCCGAACCCCGGGACGCCGCCGGTGCCGGGTCTGCCCTCTCCGAGTTCCTCTCCCTGCCGTCGCGGGGCGGGGCAGGGATGATGTTTGCGGTCTGCGGCGGCAAGTGGAGCGAGGGGCTGGACTACCGGGGTGAAATGCTCTCCGGTGCGATGGTGATCGGGCTTCCGCTCGCCCCATTCACGCGCGTCCGCAAAATGGTGATCGAGTACTTCAGGCACAAGTTTTCTAACGAGGGGGAGTTCCTCTGCTACACGCTGCCTGCCATCAGCCGCTCGATGCAGGCGCTGGGCAGGGTGCTGCGCACGCCGGAGGACCGGGGTGTGCTGGTGCTGGGTGAACGGCGGTTCCTGGAACGGGGTGTGAGGGCGGCGCTGCCTGGCTGGATCCGCGACGAGCTGGTCGAATGCGACATCGGGCGCTTCCGGGAGGTCATTTCCACATGGCAATCGTGAGCGGTTCGTGCCGGCTCGGGCTCTGGCATGTCCATGTCTGGTGGAGCGGGAACGTGGTGCACCGGGTGCGGTTTGCGACAACCGGAATTTCAGGCACGGTCCCCGGTCCCGTCCTGCGGTACTGCGCCGGCATGCCGGCGGATCTTTCCGTGCTGGGCAGCATCGCGCTTGATGGTGATTCGCTCTCTGCAGAGATCTACCGCGCCGTGCGGGACGTCTCGTACGGCAGCACCGCGACCTATGGCGCGATCGCGGCACGGACCGGCACAGCCCCCCGGGTCGTGGGGAGGGCGATGGCGCACAACCCGACCCCGCTTGTCATCCCCTGCCACCGGATCGTGGGAGCCCGGGGGATCGGTGGGTTCACGCCCTCGGTCGAGATCAAGGAGGCGCTGCTTTCGATGGAGAGGAAGGGCACAAGGAAGGTGCCGCGATGACCCAAAAGACGCAGGATTTCGTTACCTTGAAAGGTTTTTCACCCTTATGTTGTACCGGAACCATGGTCCAGGATCACTCCGGCGCCACGACAACGCCGGTCACCTTCACGAAGGGGGCTCCTGCCCCAAGCGGGATTGAATATGGCACCCCCTCACGATACCCTGCCCGTGCGAAAGAGATCATACGATTCCGGCAACCGATGAAATCAGCGGGGGAGAATCCGTGAGATCCGCGGTGGTGCTGGTCGGGGGAGCAGCAACGCGTGCCAACGGGCAGGAGAAATACTTCTTCACGTACGAGGGAAAGACGTTCATCTCCCGGCTCATCGAGTCCCTGTCGCGGGAGGTCGACGAGATCGTGCTGGTCGCCCGCGACCCGGCCCAGTGCGCCCGTTTTGACCATATCCACGGCGTCCGCTGCATGAGCGATATCAGGAAAGGGATCGGGCCGATCGGGGGGCTCCATGCCGGGGCGGAGGCGGCGAAAGGAGACCTGCTCTTTGTGGCCGCGTGCGACATGCCGTGCATCAACCCGGACGTTGTCGCCCGGCTCTTCGAGCTGATCGACGGGTATGATGCCGCGATACCCTGCTGGAACCGGGAGATGTACGAGCCCCTGCACGCGGTCTACCGCAGGAGCGCACTGCTGGCCTACCTTGTGGGCCACAATTCCCTGTCCCTGCGGGACATGGTGCAGAACCTCCGCGTCACCTACGTGCCGGTTGACGAGCTCCGCCGGTATGACCCCGCGCTCAGGACATTTACCAATATCAACCGGCTTGAGGACCTGCAGCGGTTCAATCACAATCCGGCGGGGGATCCGGACAGAAGAACGGTTCAACGCTGAACTGGTGCAGGGCACCTTTTATTCTGACGTTTTATATATGTTGAGATCGTAGGGATAGTATCGGAACATGAGTGGTATGCCGGGCGTTCCGGCCGGACCAAAAAAAAAGCCCTGTCCGGCAGATGCACCCGGCGAAGTGCCGGTGACGGGGAAAGGAGACGGCATGGATTTTGACATTTATGTGGACGATAATCTCATCCAGCTCTTTATTGTCACCGCCGCGACCATCGGGGCGATCCTGACCACCATCTTTTCCCTCTCCCACGGCATCTTTGAGGTCTTCCCGTTTCTCTATGTCCTGCCCATCATCCTTGTCGTGTACTTCTACCCCCGGCACGGCGTCATGTTCTCGCTTGGCATCAGCCTCGTCTACATCGGGCTTGTCTATTACTTCGGGTTATCCAACCCGACCCTCATTGCGATTTCCACGGCATGGTTTGCGATCTTTATTCTGATCGGCGTGGTGATGTCCTCGTTTGCAAACCGTCTGCATAACGAGAGAAAAAAGATCAAAAAAGTCCTCGAAAATGCCCAGGACGGGATCTTCTGTTTTGAACTCCGCTCGATGCGCCTGCACGAGATCAACCAGCGGTGCGCCCATATGCTTCACTACGACCGGGATGACCTGCTGGGCAAGGCACTCACCCTGATCTGGACAAGCGAGGCGGAACGGGCAGAGTTCCTTTCTGCCATCAAGGCAAAAAAGGGGCCGTTCCAGAGGGAGGTCGTGCTCAGGACAAGGGACGGCACGCCACGCCAGTACCTCGTATCGGCAGTACTCACGACCAACAATCTGGTCTTCTGTTCTGCCATTGATCTCATCAACCAGAAGACCGTGGATGAGGAGATCTGGCAGACGCTCGAGGAACTGGAGCGGCAGGTCGTGGAGCGTACCGCCCATCTCGAAAAGATCAACGAACAGCTCAAGTCGGAGATCCTGGAGAGCAGGAGAAACGAGAGCAAGATCCTGCAACAGGAGCACCGGGACGACATAAGGAGGCAGCCCCAATGACGATGGAACGGGTGCTGAGCCACAAGATGTTCTGGAACTGCATCATCGCACTGACCGTGTTTGGTGCCGTCTACTCGACCGTCTTCTCCCTCACCCACAAGATCTTCGACGTATTCCCGTTCCTGTATTTCTTCCCCATTATCATCTTTGTGTATTTCTACCCCAAGCGCGGTGTGATCTTTTCCCTGCTGCTCTCTGTCGTCTACATATGCCTCATCTATTATTACGAATTTTCCGACCCCAAATTAATGGCAATCTCGGTCGCGTGGTTCGTGATCTTTGTCACCATCGGGATCGTGACCTCATCGTTTGCCGTCCGGTTCAAGGCAGAGGAGTGCAAATACCAGCGGATCTTTGAAAACTCGCAGGCAGGCATCTTCACGTTTGACTGCAGGACCCTGCTCATCCGGGAGATCAACGAGAAATGCGCCGGCATGCTCAAGTATGAACGGCCGTCCCTGATCGGGATGGACCTGTCTGTGATCCTGCCCCCATCACCGGAACGGGACCGGTTCTTAACAAGGCTTAGGGAAAAATCATCGACCGGCGAGGTGGAGCTCCAGTTCCAGGCCAGGAACGGGGTCCCGCGCCAGTTCCTGATCACCGCAACGAGTGTCCCTGATTACACCGCGATCTGTTCGGCAATCGATATTACGGAACGCAAGATCGCAGAGAAAGTGATCCGGAATGCAAAGGAAGAGCTGGAGATCCGGGTGCGGGAGCGGACCGGTGAACTGTTGCGGACAAACGAGGTGCTGCGGACCGAGATCCAGGAACGCAAACGGTTCGAGGACGCAATCCAGCTTGCAAACAGGAAACTGAACACGCTCTCCTCCATCACGCGCCACGATATCCTCAACCAGATCACCGCACTGGGCATGTATCTCTCGCTGGCAAAGGAGATCGAGACGGACCCTGCAGTCCGTGACTACCTGGACAAGATCGAACAGATCACCCTTCTCATCCAGAAGCAGATCCGGTTTACCCGCGACTACCAGAATATCGGGACGACGTCTCCCCACTGGCAGAAACTACAGCACATCATTGACAACACCATCACGGACATGCAGCTCGGGAAGGTTGCACTGGAAGTCGAGCTCGGCGACCTTGAGATCTATGCCGACATGCTCTTAGAGAAAGTCTTCTACAACCTGATGGAAAACTCGCTCCGGCACGGGGAGACGGTCACAAAGATCCGGTTCTCTTACCGCAAGGACGACGCGGGGATCACCGTTGTCATTGAAGACAATGGTGTCGGCATACCCGAGCACGCAAAGGAAAAAATTTTCCGGCGCGAGTATTACCGCAATACCGGCTACGGGCTCTTTTTAGTCTCTGAGATCCTCAGCATCACCGGCCTTTCTGTAAAAGAGACCGGCGAGCCCGGCAAGGGGGCAAGGTTCGAGATCCTTGTCCCGCCCGGTTCGTTCCGGTTCGGGACCCCGAAATAAGGCCGCCCATACCCCCGTTTGTGGTTGGGTCCGGTTATTGCAGGGGAACGGCATTTTTTAACAGCACCTGCCCATCACTTCAGGAGCCACACGGGCAGGCAAAAAATTGCAGGAGAACGACTGCTCATACGGGGTTTTTCCTCCCGGCTGCATCCCGGTGGTAATGCCCGAATTCGCTGGCATGCAGCAGGTCTCCGGCAAATACCGGGCCGTCGCGGCAGACGCGCAGCCCGGAAGGGTCGATGCAGCACGACCCGCAGACCCCGGCACCGCATTTCATGTACCGGTGGAGGGAAAACTCGGTACGGTTTTCGATCCCGACCTCGGTCACCTTGGTCAGCACCGCCCGCATCATCAGCTCGGGTCCGCAGACCGCGATCCGGTCATACGCCCCAAAATTGAGGTCATCAAACAGGGTGGTGACAAACCCGCTGTTGCCCAGCGTCCCGTCATCCGTTGCGATCTGGAGGTCCGTGCACTCGTCGAGCTGGTCAACAAAGAGCAGCTCGCTCTCCGTCTTTGCCCCCAGCAAAAATGTCATGACGCAGTCAGACCGTGCCAGCGGGAGCAGGGGCGCGGCCCCGATCCCCCCGGCGACCGCCAGCACCTTCTCGCCTTTCGTAAACCCGTTGCCAAATGGCCCGCGGATCCCGATCCGGTCGCCAGCGTGCCGGGAGAACAGGGAGGCAGTGGCGTCCCCGACCTTCTGCACCGTGATTGACTGGGCAGAGGAGAGCGCCATCGGTATCTCATCCACGCCAGGAACCCAGGTCATGACAAACTGCCCGGGCGCAAAGGCAACCTGCCGGTCGAAGAAAAATGTCATGACCGATGGGGATTCCTGTTTTATCCGGACGATGGTGACCGGAACGGGAAGCCCTGCATCCGGCGCGTCAGCCATGGGCGCACCCCACGATCTCTTCTGCAGGGACCCCGTCCTTTGCATAGAGTTGTTCGCCGATCGCCTCGAATATGCGGATGTTACCGGCAACCGCGCTGCCGATCTCGACCGCGCTCGCACCCGCCATCATCATCTCAACCACATTGTCGGCAGACGAGATCCCTCCGCACCCGATGATGGGGATCTTACATGCTTCATAGAGTTCGTACACGCACCGCACCGCGATGGGAAAGATCGCCCTGCCCGAGAGCCCCCCGTACCGGTTGCCGAGTACCGGGCGGCGGAGGCCGGTGGATATCCGCATCGCTTTAACGGTATTGATCGCGACAATTGCGCTTGCCCCGCCCCGTTCCGCTGCCCTGCCAATGGCAGTGATGTCGGCCACGTTCGGAGTGAGCTTCACCCATGTCGGGATGCCTGTTGAACTGACGGCTCTCGTGCATGCCTCGACCAGTGCCGGGTCGATCCCGATCGCCGCCCCGTAGCCCTCCGCGTGGGGGCAGGAGAGGTTCAGTTCAAACCCGGCAACACTGCCCAGAAACCAGCCGGCGACCGTGGCAAATTCCGCCGGGCTGCCGCCAACGATGCTCGCGATCACCGGCTTTTTAGCAAGCGGTGCAAGTTCGTCGGCAAACTCCTTTGACGGGTTTGGCAGCCCCATCGCGTTGAGGAGCCCGTCATCGAGCTGGACAAGGCAGGGGCCGGGGTGCCCGTCTGCCGGGACAGGCCCGATCGACTTGGTCACGACGCCGCCGGCCCCAAGCGAGAGCATCCGCCCGAGCGAGGCACCTGTTGTCCCCAGAACGCCGGCTGCAAGGACGAGGTGGTTCTTCAGTGCCACCCCGCCTGCAGTCACCGGGCCCGGCCTGATCGAAACCATTCATCAGGAGATGGTCGTTATTTATTATAAAGTGCATCTTTTTTAGTAATGAAAAGGGAATTTTCCATAATTTGTGGTGTGTGTGCCGGATGTTTGAGATAGTTTGCATGTGAAGGATGTGATTGAAAAAAACTGATACATGAGCCGTTATTCAGTATTTTAACGTTCTTTTTAACATTTCTTTCCACATATGGAGTAAAAGGGTCTTTCAAGTTCAGAATCTCTGCGTTACTATTCTGATGCCATTTTCTATCATGGTACCGTTCAAAACAGGATTTTTTCCCGCTGCCACGCTCCCCGTATCGTCACCTGACCCATGGTCATATTTGAATGCGGTCTGGTTTTTATTTGTACCGCGGGCAGCCAACAAAAAACGCTCCATCAACCCCTGACCCAGCAACGCTTTATCCTACCATTTTCCATAGTAATCAAACGTGAACCCGGATGGTGGACAATAAGTTTGTTAAATTGGTTTTTTCCTTTGGGTTCTGCCTCCTTGCCGGTTATTTTAATTCGTTATATGCCCTCCCCCTGATCCCATCCTGGTTTGCATCTCTCAAAAAACCCGATCTTTTCCTTCCCGATTCATGGTTTTTTCCCGCCGGGTTGGTTTTGTACCTGCTTCTGGGTTTAACATTGTATTTCATATGGAAGGCAGATACCACGGAACCTCATGAGAAACACGTTTGTATCGTTCTTTTTGTTTTCGGCCTGATTCTGAACTGTGTGTGGGTCTATACCTTCTTTGGGCTTCGATCTCCGTTCTTTGGGCTCCTGATTATCGTCTTTCTTTTTGCGATTCTTATGGCTACCATGTACCAGACAGTACGGGTATCGTTTGGAGCCACGCTTCTGTTATTACCGTATTTACTCGTAACATTCGCGGTGGCCTATACAAATTATCGTATCGTGATCATGAATCCCAGCATTCCTTTCTTCCCGATATAACGGCAACAGGAAGGATTTTACAATTCATGGAATGATTTTTTGGATTTCGGGAATTGTCCATGCTTGGATATTGTACGATTCTCATAAAAAGACCGGTCTTAAAAAAAACGGGTTTGTCTGCTATCGTTCCCCTTGCTCACACGCTATGTCAACTTATAATGATAACTGATACCAGCTGCGATCACTCCAAAAATACATGCCCAGAGGGGGGGTGTCCCCATTAAAAAGAAGCTGACCATAACGACGGAATAAATCGCGATAGCGGCAATGAAAACCTCAACCATGTATAAAAATTGTGTTTGCATTAATAAATGTATGTGAAACCGGTTTTTTTTGTGATGAATCAACCTCACAGGGGGCACTTAATTATTATCAGCATACCCATATTGAGATCGAATGGTGCGGCTTGCGGTGATGGGGGTCGGCAGGGTCGGCGGGGAAGTCGCCTACCTTGCTGCATCACTGGGGATTGTAAACGAACTGGTCCTGTACGACAGCGCCGCTGACCACCTCAACGCCCAGGTGCTCGACCTCCGCCACACCGGGCTTAAAACCGCTATCAGCACGAAAAAAGACGATGTGAGCCGGGCTGATATCTGCATCTTTTCTGCCGGGATGCCGCGTGACCCGTCGGTAAAGTCCCGCGCCGACCTGCTGGATGCAAACCTCCCCGTCGCCCGGGAGTGCACGGCATGCCTCGCGGGGTTCTCCGGCATCCTGATCACCGTGACAAACCCGATGGACGTCAACAACTACTACCTGTGCAAAACAACGGGCATCCCGCGGGAGCGGTGCATCGGGTTTGGCGGGCAGCTGGACAGTGCACGGTTTGCGCTCGCGCTCGCAAAGCGCAGGATCAGCGGCTTTTCGTTTGTCCTGGGAGAGCACGGTGAGCACCAGGTGCCGATCTTCTCTACGCTCTCGCACTATATCCCCGAAGAGCAGCGCAACGAGATCCTCACCGAACTCCTCGGGGCGAGTATGGAGATCATCAGGGGCAAGGGGGGTACGGTCTTTGGCCCCGCGCTGCACATTGTCAACCTGATCCGCATGGTCGCCGAGAACGCACGTGAGCTGGTCACCTGCTCGTGCGTGCTGGACGGGGAGTACGGCATCGACGGGTGCTCGCTTGGAGTCCCTGCGAGGATCGGCAGGGAGGGGATCCACGCGATCGAGGAGTGGCGGCTCGACCCGTGGGAGAAGGCGCACATGGACGAGGCGGGGAGATCGGTGCAGGAACTCTGCCGGAAGGCGGTGGCCTGACATGGCGACACAGTCGCTCCATCCCCCTGTCAGCATGAACACGCCCTATCATCCTGATTCCGGGGGGGGCATCACGATTGCGATCAACCAGGTCGAATACACTCCGGAAGGACCGGTTGTCCATATCTTCGGACGTGATGACAAAGGAACAGCGCATACAATCAGGGTCACGGGATTCAGGCCATACTTTTACGTTCCCGCCTTTCAAGTGGTGGGAAAGAACCTCCCGCAGGAGATCACTGTTGATATAACAAAAGAATACTCTTCGATTAAAGGGGAGAAACTACGAAGACTGTATACCCGGCGCCCATCGGATGTGCGCAATTTTCGCGAGCAGTTCCAACATTATGAAGCCGATATACTGTTTACGACCCGTTTTCTCATTGATTGTGGGTTGACGGGGGGGGTCGAAGCACCATCTGGGGTTGTAGATTTTCGGGAACTTACACCTGCAATAGTCGATGCTCCAGCCCGCGTCTGTATTCTGGATATTGAATGTGAGGATGAACGAGGATTTCCCGAACCCCAACGTGACGCAATCATCTGCATCACCTGTTGGGATTCTTTTGATAATGATTATAAAACATTTTTATTGCTGGGTAGCGGTGATCTCCACGGCATATCAGAGAATGAATCCTCTGGTGGTCTGGCAAACGGTTGTTTCCGGAAAGGAACACATCAGATCTGTACTTATGCTACAGAGAGAGAGATGCTCATAGATTTTGCCAATTATATTAAAGAACGAGATCCCGATGTTCTTTCCGGTTGGAACTTCGTTGAATTCGATATGCCGTATATCGCGGCACGAATGGAAAATCTGAACCTTAAAGCCATCGATCTCCTCGCCAGGCTCAATGTTCAGACTGAGAGAAACGCTTTACCCGGTCGTGCATTATTCGATCTCCTTACCGCATACAAGAAGATCCATGGCGCACAAAAGGAATCATACCGCCTCGATGCCGTTGCGGAAGATGAACTGAATGAACGCAAGGTGAGGTACTCTGGGACCATCTCATCACTCTGGAGAGAGAACCTGGCGCTCCTCGTTGAATATAACTTCAAGGACGTGGAGCTCTGCGTCAAGATCGATGCCAAGAATAACATTATCGGGTTTTATCGCGAGATCGCCCGGTATGTCGGCTGCCCTCTCGACAAAACCCTGAACTCCTCGAGTGTTATCGATGTCTATGTCTTAAGAAAAGCATATAACCGCTATGTCCTTCCTT
>Ga0315277_10009875_pt1 | contig 12156 bp, 7 predicted proteins | sample YL17G05_15_MG_FD_203695 | JGI IMG/M metagenome (GOLD analysis project Ga0315277, IMG submission 203695) | Sediment microbial communities from Yellowstone Lake, YNP, Wyoming, USA - YL17G05_15 | ecosystem: Environmental > Aquatic > Freshwater > Lake > Sediment | place: USA: Wyoming | collected... | reverse complement strand
GTGGCGGCCGCCGAGGCCGAGCCACTTCCTGTACAGGTCTTTTTCGACGCAGAGCAGGACCGACATGTGGTCGCGCGTGCGGTAGGGCGAGCGGTAGGGATCGAAATCGCGGCGATACACCAGATAGTCGTAAATGTCGCGCCAGGCGGCTTTGCTCGCGGCGATCTTATCCTCGATCGTCATTCCGGCCAGGCGGCCGCGGTCGCCGAGGAGTCCCCTCGCCCGGCCCTCTCCGTCGGTCACCAGGCCGGAGCGATACTGTTTGGGCACGAGCGCCATCCAGATGTCGAACAGCCGCCCGATCGAGGCCATCAGCGGCTCCTGGTGCCACCATTCGCGAAACGGAACGCGCCGCACGACGTAGCCGTCGAGGAGCCACGGATACTTCGACAGCGCAGGAACGTCGCGGTGCAGCTCGTCGAGGTACTCGTCGAGGATGATAATCGGCGGTTTCGGCGCGACCGGTCCCACGCGCATCATCTGCCAGCGGCGAAAATACCACTGACCCGGCCAGAGCGAATCGCCCGCCAGCGTCAGGGGAAAGCGGTCAATCGGCCGGCCGTCGGCGCGCGCCACAATGTCGCGCACGTCCTCGACCATCGCCTTGTAGTCGGCGGTCGTGTGCGTATATACGAGGCGTTCGGCCGGATTGGCGCCGTTGACGAAGCAGAGCCGCAAAGCGACGGCGGCCGTTGCGATGAAAGCGGCGACCGCCAAGGCCGGACCGAGCGTGCGACGAAGTGGGGCAGGTTGGCAACCTGCCTTGCTGGAGATGATCTCTTGTGCAAACATCGCCGCCGTGACGATCATCGGGAAAGCGACGTGGACGGCGATCCACGGCACTTTCTCGCCCGCGTAAGAATACGCCAGAAACGCGACGACGCTCCACCAGAGAAAGAACCCCTGGAGCCGGCGCCGCTCGACGGTCAGGACTGCAAAAGCCGCCGCGCCGAGCACGAGCACCTCGACGGCAAGCCACAGATGCCATCCGCGGGTCATGTGAGTCAGGTCGGCAAACGCGCGCGGGATACGATAGGGCCACAACACCGCAAGAAGCGCCGCGCTCCACGCGAGCCATCCCCACGCGATCCAGCCGCGCCGCCATTCGGCCCGCTCGGCTGAGTTCGTCGCAAGCCGCCGCAACGTTCGCCCGACGCCCCAGACGAAAAGGGCCAGAAAGAGGAATTCGTAGATGATCAGGATCGGGACGTAGTAGTGGAACTCGCCGAAAATGCGCTGTTCCCTGTGTTGGCCCGCCCAGTAGCGGAGCGCCTCGATGGGTCCGGCGGCGTGCTCGAGATGGCGAAAGAACGTCGTGTAGAGCGTGACGATGATCGCCAGCGCAACGGCCGATCCGAGCGCCGTGACGGCGGCGAACCGCCGCCGGAAGTTGGGGCGCGCCGCGGCGAACTGGGCCAGTTTCTCGCGCAGCGACGACGGCCGCCCTGACGCGGCTTCAACCAGAGCGACCGCCACGGGCCACGTGGCCGCCGTGAACAGAAAGATCACGTAGGTCTCTTTGATGCAGATCATCCAGGCCACGGCCAGCAGCGCCAGAAACCAGTAGCGCAGCCGCCCGCCTTCGAGGAAACGAACCATGCACGCGACAAAAAGCATCGCCGCCAGTGTGAACGGCACGTCGTTGCGGTTGAAGCGCGAATAGTACATCAGAGTCGGCGAGACGGCCAGAAAGACCACGGCCAGCCGAGCCGCGAGACCTCCCAGCCGGTCGCGCAATCGCCACACCGCAACCAGCAGCAGCACGCCGGCTATGGCGCTCCAAAGCCGTGCCGTGGCGTCGCTGTCGCCGAAGAGAAGGAAGATCAGCGCCGAGACGTCTTCGAGAAACGGGCCGTGGAGAACCGGCTCGTAGTTGTAGTCCCCGGTCATCCGCAGGTGAAAGGCGCGGGCGGCGAACATGCTCTCGTCATGGTGAAACGGCCTGGCGCCGAGCGCCCAGAAGCGCGTCGCCAGGACAAACGAGACGACCAGCAGTAGAAACACACGGTGGGGCAGGTTGGCAACCTGCCTTGCCGGTTCTGACGCCGGGGCGGTGTCCATGCGAGGCGGATCGCCAACCCGCCCCGCTCCCGGATTCGCCATCGGTGCACAGCCCCTGTTTGGTTCTTCGTAGTGTGACAAGTTGCCAACCTGCCCTACTTCGCATCTCCCCGAGCCGTGTTCAGAAGCGCGACGTCGTTGTCTTCAAATGCCGCCGTCAACATCCGGCGCAAATGTTGCCCGGTTTCGGGGCCGTACAAGGCGCGTTCCCAGCGCCCGACGAGAACGTAGTCAATCCGATAGCGCTCGATGATCTCGCGGACGAGGCCGTCGTTCTGCGACGTGTACAGCGCGGCGAGATCGGCCATCCGGCGGCTCATCTCCTGCCAGACGGGAATTGGCCTGCCCGGATCGCGCGACGACGCCACCAGGCCGCGCCAATTGGCCTCGTGCTGCGGCCACGCGACGACCGTGCGGAGGCCCGTGAACGTGGCGATGCGGCCCTGGAGCGTGTAGGAATCGCCGGCGCGGCAGCCTTCCGCCACGACGGGCTTGTCGCGGATTGTCTCGGCGATCCATTCGATCAGACGATACTCGCTGCGATTGACCGACGCATAGTAGCGCACGGCGTCGAGGGCAGGACCCTGCGGCAGAGCGACGCGATCGCGAAACTGCACCCGCCCTTCGAGTTCGCGCGCGCGGGCCAGCGTCGCCGCAACCGGATAGACCGCGCCCATCGCGAGCACCAAGATCAGTCCGGCCCAGGGGACAATGACGCGAGAAAGTGGGGCAGGTTGGCAACCTGCCTGATGCTGCGGGAAGAACCATAGTGGGGCAGGTTGGCAACCTGCCTGACGACGCCGCAAGAGCCATGCGATGGATGCCGCGAAACTCACGCCATAGAGCAGCCAGACGACGTTGTAGATTTTGAAGACCGTGTTATAGCGCTCGAACGGCCCTTCGTAGCCGTCGTCCACAACCCACACTTCGGCAAAGAGCGAAAGAAGGAACGCGATGGCCGACAGGGCGCCCACCGTCGCGAACACATGGTTCCACTGCCGCTCCTCCGGCTCTCCCGATGTCCGCGCCCTTTGCAGTTCGACGATCGCGAGCGCCACCGCGCAGGCGACCATCTCCGTGAGAAAAAACAACAGGAAGTACCGCTGCGCGAAGAGGAACACGTAGAGCGCGACTACGTAAGACAATGCCAGGACGTTGGCCCAGACGCGGCGGCGGGGTTCCTCGCGGCCTCGCGCGCGTGCGATCAGCCGCGCGTGAATCGCCAGTGTCAGCGGCACGAGCAGAAACCCGAAGTGAACCATGTAGTCCTTGAACTCGGACAAGTGAGTTGTCCCCAGCCACTTGACCGGTCCGAAAATGTAAAAGGCGGTGGGGTCGCGCGTGATGCCGACCGGCAGGGCAAACGTCTTCAAGTGCGGAATCAGGAGGACAGCCGCGCCGACCGCCACCGACGCTGCAAGGGCCAACGGTCGGATCGTTCGGCCCCAGGACAAGCCATGACATTCGAACGAGCGGAGCAACAAGATCGTTGCGACAAGTAAACCCAGCGACGGCGCATCCCACGTGTTGGCCATGGCCGTGACGGCCAGCAGCAGCGCGAGGAAGAACGCGGCCGCTGCCGTGGCGAAGGCGCTGTGGCGCCCGGCATTCGGCTCGCTCGCACCTCGCGCGGCGACCGGATGGAACGGAAACAGAAGCGCGATCGCCAGCGCCAGCAAATAGGAATGGAACGAGATTCCGTGCGCGTGAAAATCGCCCACGACAAACGTGAAGAACGGGAACTCCGTGATCGGCCCTGCAATCTGGCCGTTGACGATCGTGCCTTCGACGATCCGCGAGGCGTCCCAGAACTGATAATTCCGAACGCCCTGGAGCAAAAGTTGGACGAAGCCGTAGGGCGATCCCATGATCGGCACGGCATAGGCGGCGAGAAGGCCGGCGCCGAGGCGGCGGGTCAATCCGAGCGCCAGCGAGAACGCGTTGGCCGCGATAAGGGCGAAGACCGCCGCCTGGCCGATGTTGAACCCGATGCGCGGCGGGATGAAGGCCATCCGGCCAAACGTCGCCCACTCGAAATGGCCGAAGTAGTAGTAGTTGATCGGATAGCCGGCCAGCCAGGTGTCGCGCGGCGGCAGATGGCGCTCGCGAGAGAGGCTGTTGAGCAACGCGAGATTGGTGAACTTTTCCGAGGCGCTGCCGTCGTAGTCGCGCCCGCGTTCGTCATAACGGAACGTGGCGTCGGGACTCAGCGCCCTCACGCGACACAGCGAAAGAAACACGGCCAGAAAGACGGCCTCGCCGACGAGAATGGCGCGGCGGTGCCGGCGCGCGAGGTCTATCAGTTCGGCGGGGCGCATGCCCAACGCCGCATAGCCCGCCGCGCCCAGCGCCACCCATACGAACCAGACGACCGGTGCGACGATGGGTATGCCCGAAAAGCCGATCAGCCACGTGGCGTAGGAAACCAGCACGAGGCCGAGCGATTTGGCGAGCGGCAGGGCGAGGTCGGGGGCGGTCTGGTTTGAAGGCGGCGACGAAGCGCGCCGGGTCTCGCGGCCGCGCAGGACGATGAGCAACCAGGGCCATGCCGCGACCGCGAGGAGTTGCAGAACCACGTAGGACCAAATGACCGGAACAAGATCGGACACGCTCAGGCCTCGTCGCGGCGAATGTAGTGAGGAGAGGTCTCAGGTTTCAAGTTTCAAGTTTCACGTTTCACGTTACAAGTTTCAGGTAGTGGCCAGCGGCTCATTGTCCATTGTCCATCACCCGTTGTTCATTGCCCGTTTCTCATTTTTCATTGTTCATTGTCCGTTGTCCGTTTTTCATTGTTCATTGTCCATTGTCCGTTTTTCATTGCATCCACCGGATGACGGTCGCGAGCACTTTGGTGTTGATGTTCCTGGCGATGATCTCAGATTGTCGCTTTCGTCCCAAGCGGCGCAAATCCGGAGGGCCAGGAGACGACTCCGTGAACGCAGACACGCCGGATGGTTCGGCCAGATACGGACGCATCGAGCAAACCCTTTCGCCGGCCGAAGAACGCTTCGAGCGATGGCGGAGTACCATCGGCCTCTTCCTCGGCCCCCTGGTCGCCGTGATTCTATACGCGGCGAGGATTCCCCAATTAACCGCCCGGGCTCATACGCTCGCGGCCATCATCGGATGGGTGGCCGTGTGGTGGATCACCGAGCCTGTGCCCATCCCCGTCACGGCTCTACTCGGGGCCGTGCTGTGCGTCTTGTCCGGGGTGGCAAGCGTGAAGCAGGCGTTTTCTCCTTTTGCCGAACAATGGATATTCCTGTTCATGGGCAGTTTCATGCTTGCCGAGGCGATGGTGGTGCACGGGCTCAATCGGCGCTTCGCCTATCGCATCTTGTCGCTGAAGGCGGTAGGCAACAGCCCCGGACGTCTCCTCTTTGTCTATGGCGCGACGGGCGCCCTCCTCTCCATGTGGGTCAGCAACACGGCTACCACCGCCATGATGTTCCCGATCGGGCTGGGTCTGGTCTCCGCCATGGCGCAGGTAATCAGCAGCCAGACGGGGAAGAGCGTGGCCTCCACCCATCTGCGGTTTGGCACCGGCATGATGCTCATGGCGGCTTACGCGGCATCGGCGGGCGGCATTGGAACGCCGGTTGGAACACCGCCCAATCTGCTCGGCATTGCCATGATCGAGAAGTTCACCACGGTGAAAATTCCGTTTTTTCAGTGGATGCTGTTCGCCGTACCCCTGTTGGTCGTCATGTACTTCGTGCTCTTTTTTCTCCTGTACTATCTCCACAAACCCGAGATCAGCCGCGTGGAGCGGGTGCCGGAATTCGTACAGACCGACCTGAAGAACATGGGCGCCTGGACACCGGGCGAGCGCAACACCCTGCTGGCCTTCTCGGTGGCCGTGGTGCTGTGGATCATCCCCGGATTTCTGGCCGTCATTTACGGGCCGAGGTCGCCGATTGCCGAGGCGTACAACGCCAGGATTCCCGAAGCGGTGGCCGCGCTCGTTGCGGCGGCGTTGCTCTTTGTGCTGCCCGTGGACTGGAAGAATCGCAAGTTCACATTGAGTTGGCGGCAGGCGTCACGGATAGACTGGGGTACGCTGCTGCTCTTTGGCGGGGGACTCAGTTTGGGCGATCTGATGTCGGAAACCGGCCTGGCCAAAGCCATAGGAGAAGGCCTGCTCGCTCTCTCCGGCGCCAGCTCTCTTTGGAGCATCACCCTGGCGGCCATTGTGATCGCCGTGCTTGTCAGCGAAGTCTCCTCCAACACGTCCTCGGCGGCCATGGTGGTTCCCGTCATCATTTCCCTGGCCATAGCGGCCAACGTGAATCCCATTCCGCCGGCCATCGGAGCGACGCTGGGAGCCAGCTGGGGTTTCATGCTGCCCGTTTCCACGCCGCCCAACGCGATTGTTTACAGTTCCGGGATGATTCCCATCACGAAGATGATACGAGCCGGGTTTCTCTTCGACATCCTGGGGGCGATGATCATCTGGATTGGCCTTCGAATCCTGCTGCCTCTTGTCGGCCTTTGCTAGCAGGCCGTAAGCGATGAATGATGAACGCCAAGTCAGATACCAGAGCGTCTGGATCGGAGGACTGAGGTCTTCCGATCCGAAACTCAGGACTCGAAACTTGAAATGCGAGATTCGAAACTTGACACTTGAAACCTGTACCCTGAAACGTGAGACCTGAAACCTGAAACTCTTCGCCGAGGAACGTGCCATGAAACTCATCTACTTCACCAAGTTCCTTGCCGGCCTGAGCGCCAAAGAGGTCGGCGACACCGCCAAACGCCTTGGCTTCGACGGCCTCGATCTGGCCATTCGCAAGGGCCAGTGCGTCGCTCCCGAAAACGTCGCCACCGCCCTTCCCGACGCCATGAAGCTGTGGAGCGGCCTGGGCCTCGCGGCGCCTCTCGCCTCGATGGAAACGAAGCAGACCGACCCGCGCGATCCGGTCGTGCGGCGGCTCTTCCAGGCGTGCGGAAAGGCCGGCATCCACGAGATCAAGATCGGCTACTGGAAATGGACGGTCGCGCAGGCCTATTGGCCGGCGGTCGAGAGCATCCGATCCGATCTCAAGGAGTTCGAGGCCATGAGCCGCGACGCCGGCGTCCGCACCCTCATCCACAACCACTCCGGCGGCAATTATGGAGGCAACGCGAGCGCCGCGATGGACCTGGTGCGCGGGTTCGATCCGAAGTTCATCGGCGTCTATCTCGATCCGGGCCACCTGGCCGTTTGCGGCGAACAGCCCGACATGGCGCTGGCAATTGTGCGCGACTATCTGGCGATGATCGCCGTCAAGAGCTGCCGCTACGTCAACGCGGCGACGAGCGGTCCGGCCAACTGGAAATCGGAATGGTGCCAGCTCGACGAGGGGCTGACGAACTGGCCGCGCGTGATCGAACTCCTCAAGCAGGCCGGGTACGACGGCCCGTTGAGCGTCCACGGCGAGTATTCGGGTCCCGAAGACCGCGAGGCGATCCTGGCGCGCGTGGCGAAGGACATGGCTTTCTTGCGCAAGTACGTGAAGTGATTTATCCACGAAGGCCACGAAGGAACACGAAGCGAGAAACAAGAAACTGCAATCCGCAATCCAGAATCCGAAAGAAGTGATTCATCCACGAAGGGCACGAAGAAACACGAAGCGAGAAACAGGAAACTGCAATCCGCAATCCGAAATCCCAAATAGGTTCACCACTCGCTTGGCGGGATGATGCGAATGCCCGTTCGGCCGGCCGAGAAGCGCATGCCGCGAATATCGCTTCGCGGGCCTTCCTCGTAATAGACGCAGTAGATCGTTCCATCGGCAAGCTCGGCCATGCTCGGATAGGCGCCGCCGCTCGAGGCGAGCTCGACGTTCTCGCTCCAGGTCTTTCCGTCATCGAGGCTGTAGTGGAGGCTCGTTCCGGGAATGCGGTGGCCCATCAGGAGAACGCCTTTGCTCGTTCGGAGGAAATAGATGGATTGGGCGAGGAACCCGAAGCCGGCCGGCGTGGACCAGGTGCGCCCGCCGTCGTTCGACCGGGCATAGGCGGCGGTCGTGCCCCCAACGGACGCCCGCATTCCCGCGAGCAGTTTGCCGCCCGGCAACTCGACGATGTCCGGCTCGGCGTCGAGTTTATACGGACCGTCCTTGCCGATGGGAACCGGGGCGGACCACGTCAGCCCCTTGTCGGTCGAGAACGAGACTCCGCCATAATGGGCCCCCTTTGAATTGATGGGGCCGATGTAGTAGAGCGGAAGGGCCAATCGCCCGTCCGAGAGAACGCGAATGGGCGAGCTGCACGCCCACTGGTCGAAAAGCGGTTGCTCGTCGCTCCAGGTGGCGCCCCCGTCGGTCGAGCGGACCAGCGCCGACCAGGCGAATTCGTAGGGCTTGCCGCCGGCGCCGGCTCGGTGGGCGAAGTAGTTGCAGAGGAGCGTGCCGTCGGGCAGTTGGACGATCGAGGGATCGCGGTCGTCGCGCGGCGTATCCACGACGATTGTGGGCTTGGACCAGGTTTTGCCGTTGTCGCGGCTTCGCACCAGGCAAATGCGGCCGGCGTTGGGACAGTTGGCCGGCAACCTGCCTCCGGGCGCGTAGGCCGGAAGCGAGACGTGGGCAAACCCGGCGTAGAACACGCACAGAAGCTCGCCGTCGCGCGTGCGGCAGAGATCGGGAAACGCCTGGTAACCGCCCGCGCCCGCGTCGCCGCACACGACGACGTAGCTCCGTTCGGCCGCCGCTCCGCCGGCGCCGCGCGTCCCGCCCAGAGCGATTGCCGCGAGAACAACCAGCGGAGCGATCGGCCAGGCCGACGCTGAGGGAAAGGCCGCCGCCGACCCGGCGATACGATGTTGGCGAACATGCACTGCGATCCCCAGCCTTGACCCCCGCGCGTTTTGTTCCGTTGTAGAGTACGATTCGCCGCCGCCGCGATTCAAGTGCAAACTCCATTCGGAGTTCGGGCCGCGACGGCGCGCCGCCGCCGACCCCGCAAAAACCGTTCGCGCCTCATTTCTCTCTTGACGGCCGCTACTATGCAATGCACTATAGCGCTATTCGATGTAGCGGAGGCCGTTCCGTCTCTCATGCGAACTTGGGTCCCCCAACTGCGAAAAGGTCTGGTCGAACTCTGCGTCCTCGGCGTCCTGCGCCACGGCGAAGCCTATGGCTACGAGATCCTCCAGCGCATGAGCGCCGCCGAAGGGCTGGCGATCACCGAAAGTACCGTCTATCCGATTCTGGCCCGTCTGGCCGACGAGAAACTTCTGACGCTGAGGGCGGCGCCTTCGCCGTCCGGCCCGCCGCGGCGCTACTATCGTCTCACCCCGCTGGGACTGGCTCGTCTGCGCGAGATGGCCGCCTATTGGAATGAAATTTGCACTGCCGTGAATCATCTCGTGGAAGGAGAGAAGAAATGACCGACGAAGCGAACCATGCCGGCAACGAGCCGCGCGCGCGGATTGACGCCTACCTCGACGCGATAGATCGCGTCCTGACCGCCTCCGGAATGAGCCGCGCCGAGCGCCGGAACGTTTGCGACGACGTGGAGACTCAGATTCAGGAAATGCTGGCACGGCGCGCCGGCGATGCGCCCTCGGTCGCCGACGTCGAAGCCGTCCTGGCCAAACTCGACCCGCCCGAAGCCTATGCCGCCTCGAGGACGGAATCCGGGGAGTCGCAACCGGCCGCTTCTGAAGTTGGGCCTGTGTTGCCCGCGAGGTTCTCGCGGACGGCGATTGCGGGTGCGGTGTGGGCACCGCTCTTCTTTATTGCGTTCACCACGATATACGTGGCTCGCCGCGTGGCAGTCGAGCCGGGCAGCCAACCGCCGGGACCCGCCTGGTGGCAGTACGTCCTGATGCTCACGCTTCTGGCGGCGGGCCTCGTCGCGCCATTTGGAACGACGGTGCTGGGGATCATCTCGATCGCGCAAATCCGCCAATCGGCGGGGCGGCTTTACGGAATGGCGCTCGCCGTGTTCGACGCTTTGCTGTTTCCGTTGCTCGCGCTGGATGTTTTGATCGTCAAGCGGTGGAGTAGTGTGCTCGCGAATGGGCCGGCAAGCGCTACTGGCGCCGCCGGCGGAAGGACACTGCTCGCCACGTGCGCGCTTGTGGACGCCATCGTCATCCTGCTGGTCTGGAGAGCCGCCGCCCGGCCCGCCGGGGGAACCGTGGCCGGTCCGAAAGAGTCAGCCGCCGACCAGGAGAAGCGCGCGCTCCTGGCCAAGATCGCTCTCGCTCTCTGTCTCGGCGGCATCCTGCTGGCCGGACTGGTCGCGGGAACCGCCCGCGCCCTCGGACACGACCCCGAGCAGGCGGTCTATGTGCTCTTTCTCGCCTGCCAGATCGCCGCGTTCGTAGCCTGCCAGATCGCCGCGTTCGTACTTGGAGTCATGTCCTGGCGCGATCCATTGGGCAAGGCGGGCGCGGTCATCGCGGCCATCGTGGCGGTTGCCGCGTTGCTGCTCGTTGCCTGAAGAGCCTCTCGCAGAACCCGAAGTGGCGCGGGTTGTCAACCTGCGCGAAGTTGACGATCAGGCAGGTTGTCAACCTGCGCGAAGTTGACGATCAGGCAGGTTGCCAACCTGCCCCACACGGGCAGCCTGAAGAAGGCAGAGGATAGGTGGCGTGGCGGGCCGAACTCCAAGCGGCCCGTCACGCCTTCTCTTTGTTGCGCGGAACTTGACACGCGCCGGGTTCATCCTTAGCGCTATTGGCGGGGAGCGACCGCTCGAAGCGCCCGGCGTTCCCGACTTCGCCTCACTTCGTTGTGGAGAGGAACCCGAATGAACAAGAAACGCTGTTCGCAATGGCTGGCGGCGGTGGCGTGCGGCTGCCTCGCAGCGGCCGGCGTTCAGTGCGCGTCCACGGCGGCCAGGCCGGCCGCACAACGCGCCTCGCGTGTGTTGAGGCTCGCCGACCTCAAACCCGGCGACTCGCGGCTCATGCCCGGTCTTCTCGGCAACAAGAAGATAGACCACGGCGGCGTGTATATCTTCCAGCCGGGCGAGACGGCCCACCCCGAGCCGCGCCACGTCCACGACACCGCCGAGGTGTTCCTGATCATCCAGGGCAAGGGCGTGATCCCCATTGATGGCGTCGAGTATCCGGTGAAGACCGGCGACGTGGTCGTTGTGATGCCGGGCGAGGACCACCACACGCGAAGCTCGGTGGACGATCCCCTGGTCACCGCGTGGTACGTGATGGAAGAGTAGAATTGCGGATTGCAGATTGCGGATTGCGGAGAAAACCACAGAATCAGGGGTCATCCCCGAACCCTGTACGCTGTACCCCGAACCCCGAACCCCGAACCCCGAACCCTATACCCTATACCCCACACCCGATACCCTACACCCCACACCCGACACCCTACACCCTACCCCCGCCCCGATATTCTGCTCCAAAAGGCTTGACACGCTTCTGGGCCAAACGTAACTAGACGGCCCATCGCAGGTTGTTGCATCGGCATCGCGCGCTTTCGGGCTGCGCCGAATCCTAAAAAGACCGAGGGGAGACTGACCCAGATGAAGAAACGGCATCTATTCACCCCGGGACCCGTGGACGTCCCACCCGAAGTCCTGGCCGCCATGGGCGAACCGCTCATCCACCACCGCGCCCCCGATTTTATTCCCTACTTCAAGACCGCCAACGAGGGCCTGAAGTACGTCTTCCAGACCCAGAACCCCGTCCTGACGTTCGCGGGATCGGGAACCGCCGCCATGGAAGGCTCCGTGGTCAGCGTCCTCAGCCCCGGCGACAAGGCCATCACGGTCGAGGGCGGGAAATTCGGCGAGCGCTGGACCGAACTGTGCCGCGCCTACGGCATCGAGCCGGTCGTCCTCCAGGTCGAGTGGGGCAAGGCGGTGACGCCCGAACGCATTCTCGAGGCGCTCAAGGCCAACCCCGGCGTCAAGGCGGTCTATCTCACCCTGACCGAAACCTCGACCGGCGTTCTGACCGACGTTGAGACGATCTGCAAGGAACTCGCCAAGACCGACGCGATCAGCGTCGTGGATGCGATCAGCGCGCTCGCGGCCGAGCGTTGCCTGAGCGACGAGTGGCAGATTGACATGGTCGTGGCCGGGTCGCAGAAAGCGCTGATGTTGCCGCCGGGCCTGGCCTTTTGCTCGGTCGGGCCG
>Ga0315277_10009871_pt1 | contig 12157 bp, 11 predicted proteins | sample YL17G05_15_MG_FD_203695 | JGI IMG/M metagenome (GOLD analysis project Ga0315277, IMG submission 203695) | Sediment microbial communities from Yellowstone Lake, YNP, Wyoming, USA - YL17G05_15 | ecosystem: Environmental > Aquatic > Freshwater > Lake > Sediment | place: USA: Wyoming | collected... | reverse complement strand
TGCGGTAGGCAGGCTTTGGAGAAAGATGTCCAAAAGACAGGGCTAGCCATTCATCACATCAAACCTCGGAATCCCGTCGACGGTGGGACCGACGCACCAGAAAACCTTATTACACTTTGCTCCCCTTGCCATCACGAGTGGCACGCGCTGGAAATGGTCTCCACTCTTCCGTTCTCCCGGTGGCTCGGCTTACCGACGTTTTTCCTTATGGTAGCCTCTTTCCTCGTGGAGTTGCCCGAAGACCTCAGTGCCCGGAAGGCGCGACAAGGCTTGCTCGACATACACAGCCTACACAAGGAGAAGAGACGCGAGTTGAAAACAGAGGACGAATTCAGGAAATGGAGGGAAGGATTGTCTGCCTTCGCGCTGGGGTATTGCGGAGAGGCACTTCATGAGGATAGAGATGAGAAATCCGGGCCGGGACAGATTGATACAGGGGCAAGTACGCAGCGCGACTCCATTACCAGTCAGTCACAGCTGGACAACGACGATGAGCACTAGCAGACTCGTATGCCCGAAAACAGGCGAAATGGTCGAGGCTGACGGCGCGGACGCTCGATGCCCCAGATGCGGCGCAAAACACCTGACAAGAGCAGCTTCAGAGGACCTTTCATCCTCCTTCTTCGCCGAGTTGGTCGGACACATGCGGGGAAGGTTTGTTGAGGCGATCCGTGTCTCTAGCGACAGGGGACGGTCTATTAGCACAGACGCACACTCAGATGGGTCCATCATGAACTCGACCCAAGCAAAGCCTCGTCACGGCGAGACAGGAAACCTCGAAGTCTGTTCGAAACTACTCCAGCGGCTTGAGAGAGACGGTGACCACTGGACGAATTGCGGTTGCCCCGGGAGCTCCGACGATGACGTGGATTGCCGAGCTTACGATGGCGAAAAGGTTTTAGAGATACAGATTACGCGTGCCGTGTACAAGAAGAGCTTCTGGAAAGCCTTGGCATTGTTTCGTCTTGCTACTTACTCCTCGACGGCGGACGCGGCAGCCGACGAGTTGGGGCAAGCGATCGAGAAGAAGAGGCACCTAGCTCGGAAGGGCTTCGTTCTGGTTCTCGACTCGATAGAGACGCCAAGTCATGTGACAGACAAAGTGCTTTCTTCGTTCCACAGCCGCCACGGGGAGCCGAAACATTGTGGCTTCCGGGCCTTGAGCCCGAGTAGAATCGAGGACTGAGGGGCACCCATGGATCGTCGTGATATGGCGGACATCCTCGGAGAATACCTGCGGAACGTCAACGTCTACTTTGACCGTGAAAAAGAGTTTCCCAAAGGCCGAGGGCCCTTGAAAACGTATGTTCTGGAAGCTCATCGCCCCGATGGGGATTCCTTGAATCATGAGAGTGCTGTAAAGACGCTCTTGGGAATTGCAGGGGCAGCTAAACTCGACGTTCGGGAAACTCGAGACGAAACACTGTTCCAGTTAACGAAGGGGGAAGTCGGGTTCTTTTTCGACATCTTGGACCCACGGTTCTGGATTATCCATACGATGTCTAACATCGATGAAAGCGAAGAATTGCTTGGCGCTCTTGTTGAGCTATACCCGCACCTTGACTATGCTTGGCCTCCATCGGACCTGATGCGCATCATCCAAGGTGAAGGGAAAGCACTTGGGTTTGCAGTGGATTTTGACGAAACACAATTCTTGGCGGAGTCAGAATCGCACCTTATCAACGAACCAAATGCCGTCGTGAAGTTTCGTTTCGGCGGCACGCGCGCCGAGGTCTGGCTGAATGAGTTGGAAAGATTCGCTCCGGACGCGCTGGCGTTTTCGATGGTCAAGTTCGCCCGCGAGGACCAAGTCACACGATCCTACATAATTGACGAACTGAACGAGCGGGGAAGGTTCAAAGCTGCAGGAAATTCCTTTGACTTGCACATTCAGAATGTTTCGCGGTTCCTCCACAGCTATAGGTCTTTCATCTTAGAAATCGAGGATGTTGCCCGCATTCGATCTCGAGCGCAAGCCGCAGGTGGCGGATTGTTAGACGGAGAGCCGTTGGTCCTCGAGTTCCCAAGGCCACTGCGCAATCTGAACGCGTTTGTCAGAGAGCTGGTGTCTTGCAGGGCGCCGCTCAAAATATGGGGACTCGTTGACCAAGTCCGTGAGGATTATTTTCAGATCGAAGCCGTGGACTTGCACACCAGCAGCAAACTCCGGTTCGATCTAAGCCCGCAGTACATGCGTCTATATCTGGGACCGGAAGCATGCGGCAACACTGTGGCGCGCCTCCTGCGCAACCTTCAATCCCACGTGGATTCCACAATCAAGCTAGAAATACCAGCGGAGAACGTTCCGGCCTGAGCGGGTGGCGCAAGATTCCTTTTTCAAATCTTGCGGCTATTCCACTTCTTTTCGGGGACCTTGAAAAGCCACAACTTCAAAGAACGGAAGTTGCGCTACCAAACAGAATCTTACAACCGGGTGTTTTTGTCGGCGGCAGATTCAAGGCTCCCACACACAGGCGGGCGGGGGGGATCTAGAATTCGTGGGGAATTAGCTTGACACAGGGGGTATAATAGTTGTGGCAGTTAAGCGTAAGTCCTGCGGGAACCGCGCGCAAGCGTAAGCTGGGTTAGCCCCAGCCGGCCGCAGGTGCTAGCTGCCTTTTCTGTTTTGAGGATCGAAATACAGGAACTGAGCCCACCTTACTTTCTTCTCCAGCAACGAAAACCAGGTTCCCTTCCCATCCTCATACTTTGACTTGATGGCCCAGCACACGAAATCCGCAGCCTCGACTCCCCGGACACCGAATTCAGCAGCCACTCTCTCGGCGCCTGACACCTCACTCGGCGATCGCCAATAGCAATGCTCGATTTGCAGCTTGAGCGAAGGCTTCATTTTCTCCGCCCGCTCCAGGGCTGCTTGCGCCTCCAAGTAACCATCGAATTTGAGTAGGTTGTGGTATTCGCGATTCCGCCTATCACAGTAAAGGCTGACCTCGGGGAAATAGCACAGTGGCCCCTTGAGGAGTTGCCACGCGAAGTAGTTGTACAGAATTGCGTTCGGGACCTCACGAAGGTGCGGTTTGATTGTGTCCAGTTTCACGACGACGTATTCAATGTACAAGTCAAGCTGCGCGATGCGGTCCAGCACGAATTGCATTGGCACTTCGCGTTTGTGTTTGTACGCGTACCCAGCCGGAATCTTCTCGTTCTTAGCAGCGTGCCAAAGGTTGCTCGCCTTGATTTCCACCTCCGGATTCCACCCATTTCGAATCAGGTGTGCGTTGAAGTTCTTTATGCATTTGCTCAACTGCTTCCCGCTTTTGGGTGCGACGAACGCCATCACGAAGAAGGCGGTACCTCCCTTGCCAAAAGCAAGCGTTCCGCTCTCGTCCAGGAAAAGGTGCTGCATAGCTCGTCGTTCCTTCTGGCGGGGTCAATTTCGGAGCGAGGATTGTAGCAGAGGATTCGCCCTTCAAATCTCGCAGCTTCACTATTTCTTTGAACGACAATGAAGAGTTGCGGGTCCACAAAGCGAGACTTGCGTTACCAGGCTCCTCGCGCCGTCGGGCGCTTAGGCTCCACGATTGGTGATTCAAGGTTCCGGATTTCGATGCGCCATGCCCGGTTGCGTGTAGGTTAATGCTGTCGTAACATTGGCTGAGATACGAAGGTAGGACCAGAAGGGGAGATGACGGATGGGGACGACCAACATCAAGGCAGAAGCCCAGAAGCTGATTGAGAAGTTGCCGGACGATTCCACGTGGGACGACTTGATGCGCGAAATCTATGTGCGCCAAGCCATCGAGTCAGGGCTGGCGGATAGCCAGGCGGGCCGCACGACCGATGTTGAACAAGTCCGCGCAGAGTTCCGCCTTGAGGGGTGAAAGTCGGACAACGCCTGCCACCTACTACATTCCAGCTACCCCATACCGCTATTTCAATTCCTTGATATAGATATTCTTGAACTGGACGAGGCTGGGGGGGCCGGCCCATTTGCCGTCGCGTTTTTCGCCGTGGTGCTGAAGACCGAGGGGGCCTTCGGCGGCGATGCCGGGCATTTGGGCGTTATCGATCACTTTGACGCCGTTCAGAAAGACGGTTTCGCGGTCACCACGCACGGTGATTTCAAAGTGATTCCACTGGCCGACGGGATTATCGGCCTGGGTGCGCGGCGTGACTCCGGCGCGGACCTCGGTCGGCATCTTCTCGTCCATGCGGTAGCCGTAATTCTCGCCGGAGCCCGCGGGCCAGCACCAGATATTGACCTGGCTCCGTCCGCGGCCGCGCAGCAGGATGCCGGAATCGGAATCGGGCAGCGACATCTTCATTTCCTTTCCGGTGATGTCGCGCGCGTGCGTACCATCGGGAAGGATGTACGGGACGTCGGGATTCAAGTAAGGCGCTTCCTTGAGGCGCCAGTCGACCTGGATGACGAAGTCGCGATAGGTGCCCACCGTCCAGAGGCTCTTGTCGCGTTTGGCTTCGCTCTCGGCATCGTAGTCGATGACGCCATTGATGACCTTCCAATGCCCGCCATCGTTTTCCGGGACCTTCCAGCCGGAGAGATCCCGCCCATTGAAGAGCGAAACGAAACCCGCGGGGGCAACGTTGTCTTCCGCGCGCGCGGCGGGCAGCACCACCAAAGCGGCAAAGGCTGCTGCCAAGAGGCACACCAAAATCCAGCGATTCGTTTTGATGATTACGGTTTGCATGTTGACTCCTTTCAGGAAGCAAGAGCCGCAATCCCGCAGAGCGGGATTGCTCTACTGAGATGTCATATTCGGTCCGGCCGTCTGGGCGCGCGCTAGTTCGACTTTGGCGGTCGACTGCGTGTGCAAACTGGCGAGCTGATCGAGCAGTCGCATGCGAGCGGCGGCAAATTCGTCCCAGTCTTTCTTGGCAACGGACTCGGCGGGCGGCAGTTTAAGGCGGAGGAAATTCAAGAACTGCCCGTGGCGCGCGACGCGGAAATCGAGATGCGGCCCGGTGGCAAGTCCGGTCGAGCCGCTGCGCGCGATGAGCTGGCCTTGCGCGACCTGCTGGCCGGGGCGCACGAGGACGTTCGAGAGGTGCAGGTAATAAGTTTCATAACCCATCGCGTGCCGCAGGTGAACCATCTTGCCGCTGTCGCCGTTCCAGCCCGCGGAGATCACGCGCCCATCGCCGATAGCTTGAACGGCGCTGCCCACCGGCACTCCGTAGTCCACTCCGAGATGCGGCCGGTATCGTTTGAGAATGGGATGGAAGCGGTTGTGGCTGAAGCCCGAAGTCACAGGGGCTCCGAATTTAAGCGGCGAGCGCAGGAAGGCTTTCTGCAGCGATTTCCCGCTGGGCGCGTAATAGGCGGGCTTACCGGAAGGGTCGCGGAAAAGCACCGCCCGATGGAGTTGGCCTGCGTTCTGGTACTGCGCGGCGAGCACGCGCCCGTAACCCCAGCGCTCGCCGTTGAGCATCTTCTTCTCGACCACGACCTCGAAGGTGTCGCCCGGCTGCGTGTCGGTGCTGAAGTCAACGTCCCAGCCGAAAATGTCGGCGATTTCAAGCGTCAGCCAATCGCCCTCACCCTGGTCGCCGACCGCCTGGAAGAGCGAGTCGGTCACCGTTCCCGACACCCCCGCCACGGTAAGGGTGTAGGGAACGGGCCGAATTTCGGCGTGGAATCCCGTTTCCTGTTTCGTGATCCAGAGGATGCGGTCGCGGTCGACATCGTAGCTAATGGCACGCAGCGCACCCTTGCCCGAGCGGATGATATCCAGCCGGTTGCCGGCGCGAATCTGGGCCAGGTTGTAAGCCGGTCGCGCCTCGCGGACGATGTACTCGGCCGTCCGTGCGTCGAGCCCCGCCTGCTCGAGGAATTGCGTGATGGTCGCGCCCGGGGAGACTTCCTGTTCCGCGTGGACCAGGCGGCGTTCGTTGATGACGTCGATCTCCGCCACCGCGAGGCGGGATTCGTGGGCCAGGAGCCTTTCCGCGAGAAACCGCTGCCGAAGGATCGAACCCAGCGGCGCGCTCCCTGCGGCGAGGAGCACCACCCAGATGGCCAAGCGGGTAACCAAACGAAAACGGTCAGGGGTGGGAGCCGCGGACTCCTGAGGGACTTTGCCGCTCGCGGCGTCCGGGTCGGGCGGGGGCACAACCATACCCGCCCAATCTACCATAAAGGAGTGAGAGATATTCCCTGGAATCGACAGAATTCCCGGATTTGCACAACCGCGTTTCCGAAAGGCGGAACGGGCGTTACCTGGTTACGGGGTTTGTGGGATAATCCCGCTGCAAGTGAAATACTCAATCATCGGATGCAATGAAGGAGGGACTTATGACATCAAGGCGCGCATTTCTGGGAAGCGTGGGGGTGGCGATTTTGGGAGCCCGAGCCGCGCGGGCGGGCGCGGCGCTCGGCTGGGCGGCGCCGGCGCAGCGTTCGTTTAAGGGACCGTTAGGGATTCAGCTTTACAGCCTGCGGAACCAGCTCGACAAGGACGTTCCGGGCTCGCTCAAGCTCATCCGCGACGCCGGTTACACGGACGTCGAGACGGCGGGCTTCTACAAGATGACCCCGGCGGAATTCAAGAAAGCGCTCGACAAGGCGGGCCTGAAGTGCACGGGGATGCACTCCGGCGACGACAATCGATTTCGCACCAAGCTCGACGAAATCATTGCCGAAGCGAAAGTGTTCAAGCCCGCCTACGTCACCTCACCCTGGATTCAGGAGGAGCACCGTAAGGACGCGGACGGCTGCAAGCGCATCGCCGCGGAATTCAACGAGTGGGGCAAGAAACTGCAGGCGGCGGGCTTCCGCTTCGCCTTCCACAACCACGACCTGGAGTTCAAGCCACTGGGCTCGACCACGCCGATGGACATTCTCATTCAGGAGACCGACCCCAAACTCGTGGACTTTGAGCTCGACCTCTTCTTTGTGAAGAAAGTCGGGCTCACCCCGGCGGATTATCTGAGGAAATATCCGGGACGGTTCAAACTGGTCCACCTGAAAGACATCGCGAAGGGCACTCCGGCCGGATTCGGCGAAGCGCCGGACAACGCCTGCGTGCCGCTTGGCGAGGGTCAAATCGATTGGCCGAAGACGCTCGCGGCGGCGACGGACGTCGGCGTGAAGTACTGGTACATCGAAGACGAAAGCGATACGGCGCCGGAAGGTATCAAGAAGAGCGCCGAGTACCTGAAGACCGTGCGGTTCTGAGCGACCCGCCGCGTTGTCGAAGACTCGTCTTCTTCCGCTCCGTCCTGATCAATGTCGAGCGAGGCGGGGAGTCCCTTTTTGTGGACCGAAAAGGGAGCTTGCAGCGTACTTGATAATGAAGGGGCGGGGCGAATGTTACGCCTTTTGTGCGTTCTGATGCTCGTGTCGCCCGGCGCGATGCTGGCGGGCGAGCAGGCGGCTCCGTCGGCGGAAGAGATCATGGCCCGCGTCGCTGCCAATCAAGACAGGGCCGAGAAGCTTCGCGCCGAGTACGTCTATCACCAGCGCATCCGCATTGTCATCCGCCGGACCAACGGCAAGCCGGCGCGCGAGGAGGCCGCGGAATACGACGTTGTTCCCAACGCCGAAGGAACCAAGAAGGAGCTCAAACGTCTCGAGGGCCGCTACTGGCACAAAGGGAAGTATCTGGATTTCCAGGGCGAGCCCGCGCCACAGCGTGACAGTCTGGACGGCGATCTGATTGAAGATTTCCGAAATGACTTCTCCAACGATCAATCGAAGGACGGACTGGGCCGTGACCTTTTCCCGCTGACCAGCAAGGAGCAGGAGCGGTACCACTTCGAACTGGCGGGGGAGGATACCCTCCGAGGGCGGAAAGTGTATCGCGTGCGATTCCGTCCGCGCGAGAAGGCTAACCTGGCCTGGGCTGGCGAAGCGTTCATCGACGCGGAAGAGCTGCAGCCGGTTCGAGTGTTCACTCACCTGTCGCGGCGTGTTCCATTCCTCGTCCGGACCCTGCTGGGCACGGATCTCCCCGGCCTGGGTTTCAACGTGGAGTACCGCCGCTTCGACGAGGGCGTGTGGTTCCCGGTGAGCTTCGGTACGGAGTTCCGCCTGCGCGCCGTCTTCTTCATCAATCGCGACGTCATGATTTCGCTCGAGAACTCCGCTTTCGAGCGCGCCAAAGTGGAAAGCAAAATCGTTGGCTATGAATCCGTCCAGGAATCCCCCCACTGAAGCATTCGCCTCGAGTCCCAATCCCTGATTGCGCGCTAAGCCGACATCAGCAGTCGGTACTTCTTGAATGCAGCGCAACGCGCGGCGTGAGGGTTGAATTCCCTCCCATGACTTGATAGCTTTAGCCCGCAAATTGCATCGGAAAGGAACATCCATGAGAAACGGCATTCTAACGATTTTGGCTCTTGCGGCATTTACTTTTGCCGCGTGCAACTCAACGAAGCAGCCAGAGCAGCCCGCCGCGCCATCCGAGCCTGCTCCGCAAACCACCGCCCCGGCTCCCCAGGAGGTGCCCAAAGAGGCTGCCGAGGTGGCCAAACCCGCTGCCCCTGAGCCCAAGATGGTGACGACGCCCTCGGGGCTGAAGTATCAGGAACTGGCCGTCGGCAAGGGGCCGATGCCCAAAGCCGGCAGCCGTGTGATGGTGCATTACACCGGCTGGCTGACCAACGGGCAGAAGTTCGACAGCTCCGTGGACCGCAATCAGCCGTTTACTTTCACGCTCGGCCGCGGCGAGGTGATCAAGGGCTGGGACGAAGGCGTGGCGACCATGCACTCCGGCGGGAAGCGCAAGCTCATCGTTCCGCCCAGTCTGGGATACGGCGCGAAGGGCTTCGACGCCCTGATTCCTCCCAACGCCACACTGGTCTTCGAGGTCGAGTTGCTGGGGTTCCAGTAAGGACGAATCCGCAGATTACGCAGATGACACAGATTGAAGAAAGAGACCCTAACTACCCGAAGGCGACCGGTCTCGAAGTGGGGTTGCTGCTCAACTTCGGAGGCAAATCCTTGGAAGATGGCCGGTTTGTTTTTTCTCATTCTGTGCAATCTGTGTAATCTGCGGATACCTCCTGCGGATTTGTGTTATCCTTAAAAATCCGGCTATGGCCTTGATTGCGCCTTCTCTACTTGCGGCGGATTTTGCGAGGCTGGGGGAGGCGCTCGAAATCCTCAAGGCGGCGGGCGCGTCCATGGTCCACGTGGACGTGATGGACGGCCACTTCGTGCCGGAGATCTCGGTCGGCCTGCCGGTTATTGAGAGCCTACGGAAAGCTACGGATCTCCCGCTTGACGTTCACTTGCTGATCGAGCGGCCGGAGCGCTTCGCAGAGCGTTTTGTGAAGGCGGGCGCTGACCGGCTGGCGGTTCACATCGAGGCCACAAAGCGCTTGCACAGGGTCCTTGACCAAATCCGGGCGTGCGGCGCCAAAGCTGGTTTGGCTCTGAATCCCTCAACATCGCTGGAGTCGGTTTCCGAGATGTGGGGGGAGATTGATTTCTTGAACATCCTAACCGCTGAGCCGAGCCTGCGGGAGCAGGGAGTGATCCCTGCCGCGACCGCGAAAGTTCGCGCCGCCGCACAGGCGCGAGCCGACCGCCGCCTCGACTTCGCGATCCAAGCGGAAGGGGGCATTGGCCCTGGGAATTTGGAGGAGCTGGCGCGGGCGGGCGCAGACATCCTCGTGGCCGGTTCTGCCATCTTTAATAGTGTTGACCCGCGGTCGCAGTTAGCCGAGATGATCCGTTTGGTCGCTGGTGTTCGCCTGACCTCAAAAGCCTAGTCAGCCGCCGTGGGTGGTCACCACGCTGCGCAAAGGATATTGACGAGTTGAGTTTCCGACGTCCACTGGCTGGAATCTTAGTTCTCATCGTGGCAGTTCCCTTCCTCGCCGGATGCGTGTTCAGGCGTCACCGCGGCGAGGATGCGGGCGCGGTCAACCCGGGCGACCAGCCGGACAAGATCCTCTATGAAAAGGCCCTGCGCGAGATCGAGAAGGGCCGGTACGACGTGGGCCGGCTGACCCTCCAGACGCTCATCAACACTTACCCCGACAGCGAGTTCCTTTCGAAATCCAAGCTGGCCATCGCGGACTCTTACTACTCGGAAGGCGGCGTCTCCGGCCTGACGCAGGCCGAGGCCGAGTTTAAGGACTTCATCACCTTCTTTCCCACCGCCCCGGAGGCTCCCGACGCCCAGTACAAAGCGGGAATGTCTCACTACCGCCTGATGGCGAAGGCCGACCGCGACCGCACGGAAGCCAAGCTCTCGGAAGCGGAGTTCAAGGAGTTTCTGCTGAAGTACCCTGACAGTCTGACCATGCCGCGAGTGAAGAGGCGCCTGCGCGAAGTGCAGGAGGTGCTGGCCCAGGGTGACTTCAAGATCGCGCGATTCTATTACGGCAAAGGCGCCATGCGCGCCGCCCATTCGCGTTTCCAGGAAATCGCCGACCGCTATCCGGATTTCAGCCGTGTCGACAGCGCGCTCTGGTACGTGGGGCAATCGCTGGAGCACTTGAGGAAGGCCAACGATGCCGCCCCCTACTACGCGCGCATCATTACCGAACACCCGCTTAGCCCGCTCGTCGATGATGCGAAGGAGCGGCTCACCGCTCTGCATCAACCCATCCCGCACCCCACGCGCGCCATGCTGGCCCGGGCGCAGGCCGATGCTGCTCGCCGCCCAGGCAAGGATCTGTTCCAAAAGATGGGCGGTTTTCTCTCTAGCGGGCCCGACACCAGCGCCACGCGGCGCGGCCCGGTGCGACTGGGCACGCCAAAACCTTCAGAGGTTGAAGTGGCGAAAGCGCCGGTACCCACGCCGGGAACCAGCAGCATCGTCGTCCAGTCGGTGGGTGAGGACAGCTTGAAGGCCGGTAAGCCGGTCGGGGGGACGCCGGCTGGCGGGAGCGAGACGGGTGGAACTCCGCCGGACTCGCAGGAATCGACTGGCGCGCAGAAACCGGCAGCAGCGGGTTCTGCCGCATCGGGCAGCCAGGCCTCCGACCCCGCCCCGTCCACAAAAAAGAAAGCCAAGCGCGGTCTTCTCAAGAGAATTATCAAACCGTTCTAATTTACTTCCCGAAAGCATCGGTATTCAGGCGGGCCGCGAAGTTCCGCCGCGCGCGCCGCAAGCACTCCGTCAATAAGCGCCAAGAAATTCGCGCAACTTCAAGCATTCGAACTGGTTGCGCCTTGACTTCGATTCGCTAAAGTGGTATTCCTCAACCGTTCAGGGTGTCGCACGCGGGAAAAGGAGGCGCAGCGTGGCGCGGACGATTCTGGTTGCAGACGACAGCCCCACTCACCAAAGACGAGCGACTGGGATTCTCACCGGTGAAGGCTTGGAGGTCGTCACGGTATCGAACGGCGTGGCCGCGATCAAGAAGCTCGCCGCGATGACGCCCGCGCTTATCCTTGCCGATATTTCCATGCCCGGCCGGGACGGCTATGAAGTCTGCGAGCATGTGAAGAACTCGCCGGCGCTCGTCAACGTGCCCGTCCTGCTGATCTTCAGCGACCAGGAGCCCTTTGACGAGGTGCGCGCGCAACGCGCGCGCGCTGACGGGAAAGTCAAGAAACCGTTTGTCCCGGAAGATCTGGTCGCCGCCGTCGCCCGATATCTTCTCCCGGAGCAAGTCGCGGCGCCGCCCCCACCGCCGCCTCCGCCTCCTGAGTTTTCGGTTGTGAACGAGCCCGTGGACCTTGAGCCGGAGATGTCCACGAAGCCCGACAGCGCGGAGTTCAGTGCGTTGCCCGAGGGGATGGAGTTTGGCGCAAGTTCGCTGGATGAAATGCCCCCGCCGGCTGAGGCGCCGCCCCCGTTTCCGGAACCCCCTCCACCCGAGAGTGGGCCGCCGATCGACCTGCAATCCCGGCTGGACGCGGCGATTTCGCCGGAGCCTGAAAGTGCCGCGGTGACGGAGCAGCCCGGCGCTTCGGTCGAAGAAGCTCCGCCGCCCCCGCCCGTGGAGGCGCCTCCGGAGGAGCCGGTGTTCGTGGAAGAAGAGGCGCCCACGTTCACGCCCGAGCTCGAACGTCCCGCCGAGCGCACGATGATGTTCCGTATGCCCGTGCAGCTCGCGCAGCCGATTCTGGCCGACGATCTCGCGCCCACGTCCCCTGCCGCAGCCGAGCCCGCGCCGCCACCTGCGAAGGACGACCGCCCAGCGACTCCCTTCTCCGCCACCACGCTCGAAAGTTATTCGTTGACCGACGCGACAGCCGGCCAGGTGCGGTTTGCCG
>Ga0315277_10009868_pt1 | contig 12158 bp, 11 predicted proteins | sample YL17G05_15_MG_FD_203695 | JGI IMG/M metagenome (GOLD analysis project Ga0315277, IMG submission 203695) | Sediment microbial communities from Yellowstone Lake, YNP, Wyoming, USA - YL17G05_15 | ecosystem: Environmental > Aquatic > Freshwater > Lake > Sediment | place: USA: Wyoming | collected... | reverse complement strand
ATCATCTAGTTAGTAAAACGTATGCAGAATTTGGCCAGCCGCCTAAATATATGGGACGGGAACTTTATTTTTTATTCCAAACTATATTTTTGTTGATTTGTGACGGAAAACAAATAAAGTAACCTATCTTAAGCTTGAACCGTTAGATAGCAATTTATAAAAAGAAAAAAATGCTAAATAATCAATTTGATTTGCGGTTATGGCTTCTGCAAAATGTAGCCGATATCAGTTACCTGGAAGAGTTTTATAAATTATTACTTTACTTCTTTTTTTTAGCTTTCATATTTCTCTCCCTCTCGCCCATTCTATTGGAAAGAATCCGTAAAAACAATATCATTAAACGATTATCGCTGTCGGATTTGATATTCGGCGTTTCTTTAGCCACACTTATTGTAGTTTCGCGTTGGCCCGGTTTTTTAGCGCCCGCCCTGAATCCGGATGAAGCGTGTTTTATCGCAGGAGGTATGAAACTTCTTAGGGAACCGGTTTTTTGGCGCGCCGTTGATACAGGAAGTTCAGGACCACTTAATATCTATCCCGTTGCCTTGCCCGCTATGTTGGGATTAAGATTAGAATACGCCAGTGCTCGCATAGTTGGTTTAGTTATGATGATTATTTCTGTTTTATGCTTGTATTATTCTTTACGGGAGATATACGATAAAACCATCGCTCGTTTGTCAATTATGCCTGTAGTTACCTGTATCGCGCTTATGACGTATTTTGATTATATACACTACAGCGGCGAACATGTTTCGGTTTGCATATTAAGTATCGCATTATTAATGCTTTGCAGATATTATTCTAGGGACGTAGGCAAGAATAACGGTCTCATATTTTGCCTAGGCTTTACAATCGGGCTTATTCCCTACGCAAAATTACAAGCCGTTCCTATGGCATTGACATTATTTTGTATTTTTTCACATATTCTTTGGGTTAAAAAAAGCAGCAAGGATCAATTTCTTAGGCGCTTCTGCTTTTTTCTATTTTCGGCAATGTTATTTTCTATCTTGATTACGGTATACCTGATTATTTTCTCATTACAAGAAGCCTTTTGGTTGGGCTATATTAAACAAAATATAGTTTACTCAAAGTCCTTTTTTAGCTTTTCAAAAGAGTTCAACTGGTTACTTCTTATGATATATAATGTGAGGGATTCGGCTGCATTGTTCGGTTTGGCCACAATCGCGTTATTATCGGGTTTACCATTTTTAATCGGAAGACATGGCTGCTTGCTTTCGGAAAAAGGAAAGTTCGATACGTTTATATTTGTCTATTATTGCCTAGCTTTTCTGGGTGTTTCAATTTATTCGGTTATATACACGACTCGACATTTTCCGCATTATTTACTTTTTCTGATAATTCCCAGCGGGTTCCTGATTGGTATTTTTTTAGGCGAGCTTAGGCAAGTTTTACAAATTAACGAAAGAAACCGGCAAAGCCAGAGCGTTTCATTTATTGGTTGTATTGTTTTAATAATAGTCTTGAGCACTTGTCAGCAGTGGTATCGAACCATGAAGGGAATAAATATTTATCTAACTTACCGCAAGGCTTTTCTTAAAGATTATATTAGCCCGATTGCGAGAACTATTCTTAATTATGCCTCTCCTGGCGAGACAATGGCGATTTGGGGATGGATTCCAGGGTTATATGTTGACACAGGCCTTATTCAGGCAGCAAGGGACGGTGTTACTTATTGGCAGATTTATCCTAGTCCGGAGCAACCATATTATCTTAAACGATTCGCCGATGATATTCTAAGCCACCAACCCGGCATTTTTGTCGATGCCGTTGCTCCCGGCGCGTTTGGCTTTAACAATAGAGAAAAAGAGGGCCACGAAAATTTTCCTGAAGTGGCAAGTATAGTAAAAGAACATTATAAGCTAGCCGATGAAGTTAATGGAACCCGGATATACGTCAAGAAAAATGAGAAAAAAACGGATACAAAGGAGAATATAAATGAATAAGAATTTGAAGGTCGTAATTCTGGCGGGCGGTCTGGGAACGCGGCTTCAAGAAGAAACCGGGGTTAAGCCGAAACCTATGATTGAGATTGGCAATAAGCCGGTCCTCTGGCATATTATGAAAATCTACTCTACATACGCATTTAACGAATTTATTATAGCTTTAGGGTATAAGGGTGAGCATATAAAGAAGTATTTCTTGAATTTCTACCATCTTCACCAAAATTTCACCTTACATACAAAAGATGGGCGCATTGAAATTCACGACGGTAAGCATGAAGATTGGGTTATACATCTTGTCGATACCGGCTTTGAAACTCAGACCGGAGGGCGGCTTAAAAGACTCAAGAAATGGATTGGGGGAGAAACTTTTATGATGACATACGGGGACGGTGTTGCTAACGTTGATCTAAAAGCGCTTTTAGCTTTTCACCGTAAACAGGGAAAACTTGCTACGGTGACTGCAGTGAGGCCTGAATCACGGTTTGGTGGTCTTAGCCTGCAGGACAATTTGGTTACAAAATTTGTAGAAAAACCACAGATAGAAGTCGGTTGGATAAGCGGAGGCTTTTTTGTTTTGGAGCCAGAAGTTTTAGATTATATAGATGGAGACGATGTGCCTTTCGAAAGAAAACCTGTAGCGAAACTTGTAGCTGAAGGACAACTGGCTGCTTACCGCCACGATGATTTTTGGCAACCAATGGATACAATAAGAGACGTGAGATTGCTTAATGCCCTCTGGGCAAAGAATAATGCGCCTTGGAAGATATGGACATAATAGCATGGACCCTTTGCAGATATATAAAAATAAAACAGTTTTAGTAACAGGGCATACCGGCTTTAAAGGTTCTTGGTTGAGTATTTGGCTTAAGGAACTAAAGGCAAATGTGATAGGTTTTTCTCTTAAAGAATGGAATAATGATTACGTATTTAAGAATGCCAGACTAAACGAGCGTGTCATTGACGAAAGAGGGGATGTAACTGATTATGACAGATTGAGCCAAGTGTTCTTGCGATACAAACCGGAGATTATTTTTCATCTTGCGGCACAGCCTTTAGTAAGAGAATCTTATATCGACCCTGTTAAGACATTTAGCGTCAATATGATAGGTACCGTCAATGTTCTTGAATGTATAAGGAAATTTGATTGCGTTAAATCAGGCATTATCATTACGACAGATAAATGTTATAAGAATAAAGAACAGAAAGAGGGATATAAAGAAACCGATGAACTGGGAGGGGATGACCCGTATAGTACGAGCAAGGCGGCCGCAGAACTAACGATTGAATCATATAGAAAGTCTTTTTTCGCGAGCTTGGGAAAACTGGTTGCCTCTGCACGCGCGGGAAATAGTATAGGGGGAGGAGACTTTTCAAAAGATAGGCTAATCCCCGACTGTGTCTCGGCCTTAAAAAACAATAGGCCTATTAAATTAAGAAATTGTATGTCTGTCAGGCCCTGGCAGCATGTTTTAGAGCCTATTTATGGGTATTTACTATTGGGCGTTAGGCTGTCAAATGATGAAAAAGAATTCGCTCAGGCATGGAATTTTGGTCCGGAAAAGGAGTCTATTATATCTGTTGCAGGAATTGCGGATCTGGTTATAAAAAATTGGGAGGAGGGAGAATGGCAGGACATACACGACCCCGGCGATTTACGCGAATCTAAATTCCTTACCCTCGATATTTCAAAAACTAAAGAGAGGCTCAAATGGAAACCCAGATGGAATATAGAAAAAGCTATTGAAAAAACGATTAGCTGGTACAAGAATGTTAATGAATACAATACTTACAAATTGTGTAGCCAGCAGATAAATGAATATCTGAATGACAAGTAGCCGGAGTAGATTGAAATCAAAGATTGATGGGCTGATAAGCAAATATTACAGAATCAGCTTTGCTAAAAAGGAATTCATTCCCGGTGAGACCCCTGTTCCCGCTTCCGGTAAAGTATTTGATGAAAAGGAATTGTGTTCGGCAGTCGATGCGGTTTTGGATTGCTGGTGGACCGAAGGCAGGATAACTAAACAATTCGAAAAAAAGTTTAACAGATTTCTTGGCATAAAACATACGCTTGTTGTAAATTCCGGTTCGTCAGCAAATCTTATTGCATTGGCTGTTTTGACTTCGCCGAAACTAAAAGAAAGGAAACTTTCTTCAGCGGACGAAGTTATTACTATCGCAGCTGGTTTTCCAACGACAATCAATCCAATAATACAATATGGTTGTATTCCGGTTTTTTGCGATATAAATCTCGAGACGTACAGCATAAATACTGAACAGTTAAAAAAGGCCATATCACCAAATACAAAAGCTATATTCATAGCGCATACATTAGGAAATCCTTTTAATATTTCTAAAGTAAAAGATTTTTGCAGGAAGTACAATCTGTGGCTGATTGAGGATTGTTGCGACGCATTAGGGTCTAAATACAGGAGTCAACGTGTTGGCATATTTGGAGATTTGAGCACTTTTAGTTTTTATCCCGCTCACCATATTACAATGGGAGAAGGCGGAGCTGTTTGTACAAATAATGAGTTGTTATACAAAATCGCCAGGTCCTTTCGCGACTGGGGGAGAGATTGTTGGTGCGGAACAGGAAAAGATAATACATGCGGCAAGCGGTTTAGCTGGCAATTCGGCGAACTGCCCAAGGGCTATGACCATAAATATATTTATTCGGAAATAGGTTACAATCTAAAGAATACCGATCTAAACGTAAGTATAGGATTAGCACAACTAAATAAGTTGCAAAAGGTTATCGAGATAAGAAGAAGAAACTTTAAACTGCTATATGAAGGGTTAAGTAAATTTAAGGACTATTTTTATTTACCGAGAGCAGAACCTTACTCTGCTCCTTCTTGGTTTGGGTTTATGATTACTTTGAAAGAAAATTGTAATTTCATAAGAGACGATTTGATTAAATTTTTAAATGATAATAAAATCGGCACAAGGTTATTGTTTTCAGGCAACGTCACTAAACAGCCCTATTTTATAGATAATAAAATTAAATATAGAATGATATCAAATCTCCACAACACAAATTTAGTTTTGAATAACGGTTTTTGGATTGGCGTCTATCCTGGGCTGACCGAGGAGGCCGTCCATTATATTATTGAAAAATTCGGATTGTTTTTCCGGGGGAGATATTTTTGAATGAACAGAATTAATCCGATCATTAAGGAAGATATAAGAGAGATAATTTCTGACGGGAAGGGGATTTTTGATGAATTGGAAGGGAAAACCTTGCTGATTACCGGAAGTAGCGGAATGATCGGTTCTTATTTTTTGCATACTATTTTTGAATTGAATAAAATTTTTAAAAAAAAATGTAAAGTATCCGCGTATATACACGGTCAAATTGCCGATAAGAACAGTATCCATTACTTAAAAAATAATGAAAACATATGCTTTGTCCAGCAAGACTTATCCGACAATATAGACATACAGGGAAAAGTAGATTATATCATTCATGCGGCCTCTCATGCATCCCCTGATAAGTACCGCAGATACCCTACAGAAACAATGAAATTGAATACCCTTTGTCTTTTCCATATAATGGATTACGCTGTTAAAAATAAAAGCAAAGTCTTATTTATAAGTAGCGGAGAAATATATGGTAACCCGGAGGCGGACCAAATACCCACCTCAGAGGATTATGTAGGCAGGAGCAACCATCTATCAGAAAGATCATGTTATGCTGAATCTAAAAGATTTGGAGAGACAATATGCATCAATTACTTTAGAAAGTTCGCTGTTAATGTAAAAATAGCAAGACCCATCCACGTATTCGGCCCTAATTTTAGTCCTGACGATTCTAGGGTATGGGCAGATTTCATTAAATCAGGATTAAATGGAAAAGATATTGAGATACTCGGAGACGGTGAAAGTTCCAGAGGATTCTGCTATATAGCAGATGGTATTTTGCAAATGTGGTATATTTTTCTTAAAGGTATTCCAGGCGGGATTTATAATGTCGGTAATCCGTTAGAAACAACTATAAAAGAGTTTGCACAGTCAATCTGCGATATTTTTGATAATAAGATTGGTTTTAAAATACTAAATAGGATACAGTCTAACGCAAGTCCAATACGCAGCTGCCCAGACATTAGTAAAGTTTCTAGGGAATTTGGTTTATCAAATAAATACGCCTTGAAGGAAGGATTAAGAAAAACGATAGCCTGGGCAGAGAGGGGCCTAAAATAAAAAGATTAATACTTATAATAAGTCAAAATTTTGTTAATAGGGATGAAAAAGAATTCAAAGAATTTAAAAGTCTTGTCCATTTATAATCTTTTCGAAAATTTTAAGTCAGGCAGAATTAAGAGAGAAAAATTTTGGCTGAAAATGAAGGATTTTCACAGCGGGCTGAAGGGATATTCAAAATTATTAAAGGAAAATTATAATCTAGAGAAGATTGAAATTAGTGCCGAGGGGCTTTTTATTATTCTCAAAAATGGCTTAAAGATGATTTGGAATCCAGAAGATATCCGCGCCGTTCCAAGCATGTTAATAAATCACGGCGAATACGAATTCGAGGAGCTGCAACTATTAAAGGTTTTGGCTAGAAAATGCGAAGTTATTTTTGACATCGGGGCTAATGCCGGCTGGTACAGTTTAAATTTCGCAAAATTTGTTAAAAAAAAGAGTGTAAGGATATACACGTTCGAGCCGATACCGGGAATTTTTTCTATACTTAAAAAAAATATCAAGTTAAATGATTTTTCAGGAATGATCCATCCATTCGATGTTGCGTTTGGAGAATATAGCGGCATAGCGAAATTTTATATTCCCAATTTTACGGGAAGCGTTGCGTCGTCTCGTACGAGATTATTCCCGCATCAAGAGAATAAAGTTGTTAGATGCAAAATGCTGAGATTGGACGATTTTATTAAGAAACAAAAATTAAATTTGCTTGATTTAATAAAATGCGATGTTGAAGGAGCGGAACTATTAGTTTATCAAGGCGGGTTAAAAACAATTACTAGGTTTCGTCCGATTATCATATCAGAAATGCTTAGGAAGTGGTCGCTAAAATTTCATTACCATCCTAACGATATCATTAAGTTATTATCAGGAATCGGTTATAAATGCTTTACCGTAAAGGATAACAGATTAGTTAGGTTTTTCGAGATGAACCAGAATACCGTAGAAACTAATTTTTTCTTTCTCCATTCCGTAAAACATGCCTCACAAATACGTTCATTAATCAGTTAGTAAAGGCTTGATGGATAAACAAAAATCGCCTAAAAAATTAGCCCAGTCAATTCGCAGGCATGCCTTAAACATGGTTCATCAAGCAAATGTCTCACATATCGGAGGTTGCCTGAGTATAGCTGATTTATTGGCAGTGTTGTATAGCCGAGTACTGCGGATCGACCCTTTAAATCCTAAATGGGAAGAGCGCGATCGTTTTATTTTGAGTAAAGGCCATAGCGCTGCCATTCTTTATGCTGTACTGGCCGAAAAGGGATTCTTTCCTAAACAGTGGCTGGATACTTATTGTCAGGATGGTTCTAAGCTAATTGGACATGTCAACTACTCTGTTCCGGGAGTAGAAGTTTCCACCGGCTCTTTAGGCCATGGTCTTTCAATCGGTTGCGGTATAGCCTTAACAAAAAAGAGAGAGAAGGGAACTCAGAGAGTCTTTGTTGTGCTAAGCGATGGAGAACTTGATGAAGGCTCAACGTGGGAGGCTATTCTTTTCGCTTCTCATCACCGGTTAGATAATCTGGTAGCGATTGTAGACTACAACAAAATTCAGAGTTTTGGCGCTGTCAAGGATGTGATAGACCTCGAACCCTTAGCAGAAAAATGGCGGGCTTGTAAATGGTCAGTGCGTGAAATCGACGGGCACGATCATAAACAAATTGAGGATGCCTTGATTAATATCCCCTTTGAACCGCAGAAACCAAGTGTTATTATTGCTCATACTATCAAGGGTAAAGGTGTGAGTTTTATGGAGAATAGACTTGAATGGCACTACAGGTCGCCTAGTGCTAAAGAATTAGAAAAGGCACTGGAAGAAATAGAGGCGCAATAGTGAGAACGGCATTTATTCAGGCTCTCTATGAATTGGCAGAACAAGATAGCCGGGTTTGGTTGCTATGCGGTGACATAGGCTATTCGGTGTTGGAAGATTTTTCCAGCCATTTTCCAGATCGTTTTATTAATGCAGGAGTAGCTGAGCAGAACATGATTGGGATTGCAACAGGTTTGGCAATGTGCGGGAAGATTGTATTTGTCTACTCCATCGCTAATTTTCCCACTTTGCGCTGTTTAGAACAAATTCGTAACGATATCTGCTATCATAGGGCTAATATTAAAATTGTCGCTGTAGGCGGTGGTTTCGCTTACGGTTCTGCCGGCTATACGCACCATTGTTTAGAAGATTTGGCGATTATGCGCGTGTTGCCCGAGATGACTGTGGTGGCACCGGGAGATCCCGTAGAAACTAAGTTGGCAACTAAAGCCATCTTTAACTGGCAAGGGCCGTGTTACTTACGGTTGGGTAAAGCCGGCGAACCAATTGTATATAATAGCGAGCCGGATTTTAAAGTCGGCAAAATGATTTTAGTCAAAAATGGCTCAGATGCCGCTGTTTTTGTTACCGGAGGCATGCTTTATACTGTCTTGGAGGCTGCTCAAAAAGCAGAATCCCAAGGATGTTCAGTCGCTGTCTGGAGCTCTCCCTGGTTAAAACCTTTTGACGTTGAGACAGTTATGGAAGCAGGGTCAGCTTACCCGGTTATTTTTACGGTCGAAGAGGCGCAAATCAACGCAGGATTAGGCAGTAGCGTGGCAGAAATTTTGGCCAGCTCTCCTTCCTCTTGCGCCAAGCTGCGAAGGCTGGGCGTAGCCGATGTTTTTCTTAGGGAGGCCTACACCCAGAATTCAGCGAGAGTAAAAATGAATCTTGATGCATCGGGTATATGCCAGACTATATTAGGCACCGTAACTCAATTTAAAAATAGCCACAGCGCATAAAACGTGCATTATTAACCGTGAAGACAGTGGGGCTAGGAATAATAATACAAAAGGTAAGGAGATAAGAGAAAATTATGGACGAGAAGCTAGTTAGTGTTGTAACTCCTTGTTACAATGAAGAAGCAAACGTTGAAGAAGTATATCTGCGGGTTAAAGAAGTTTTCGATAAATTTAAAAAATACCAGTATGAACATATTTTTATAGATAACGCCTCAAGCGATAAGACTGTCCATGTGCTTAAGGATATTGCAAAAAAAGACCGTAGAGTCAAGATAATAGTTAATACAAGAAATTTTGGCGCCATACGCTCCTCATATTATGGCCTAATTCAGCCTAAAGGAGACGCTGCTATTTTAATCTTCGCTGATTTACAGGACCCACCATCCCTGATCCAGGATTTTTTAGAGAAATGGGCAGAAGGATATAAGGTTGTTAAGGGTATTAAAATTTCCAGTAAAGAGGGTTTTTTATTGTATTCCCTAAGAACTTTTTACTATCGTCTTATTAATAAGTTATCAGACGATGTGAAATTGAGTAGTCATTTTACGGGCTTTGGATTATATGACAAGTGCGTTATAGAGGCGTTACGTACAATAGATGATCCCTATCCATACCTTAGAGGGCTTATTTCAGAATTAGGTTTTGAAAGCGTTGAGGTCGAGTACAAACAAGAACGACGTAAAAGAGGCATCAGCAGCAATAATTTTTATAGCCTTTACGACACCGCAATGCTTGGTTTAACTAGCCATTCGAGGGTTCCCTTAAGATTGGCAACCCTGCTGGGTTTTGTTTTGTCTATATTGTGTTTATTCATAGCCGTAGCTTCTTTAATAACAAAGCTGCTGTTTTGGAATTATTTTCCCGTAGGAATAGCGGCAATAATCATAGGATTATTTGCGTTAGCTTCCGTGCAACTTTTCTTTATCGGCATACTTGGCGAGTATATAGGTTTGATGAATATGCGGATTTTAAAAAGGCCAATAATTGTAGAAAGAGAACGGATAAATTTCGATAATTAACTGAACCGCTGACTGGCGACTATAATACAAGTTAGGATAGAGCGGGATAAATATTTTGTGTAGCAAAATTCATATTTTAGATATGCCGACCTTTATAGTTAAGTACCTTTTATGCCCATTCCTTAAGCCCTCAGAACAGCCTCAAGATTTCAGGCTAACCGCCTTTTTTCGCCGTAAGCCAAAATAAACAGGCATTGCCGGGCATTTTCTGTTTTTGCCGTTTGCTTTTCTACAGCGCGGCGGCAAATATAAACAGAAGGATGAATGGGGGGTAAGATTTTACTTGACTCCAGGATGGTATATGTTGTATATTTAATAGTGTTGATAGTTAACTATCTTAACTATCAAGGAGGCTAATTATGAACAGGCCTGCTTTAGCGGGATTCGCCGATAAGATAAACGAGATAATACCGGTTATCGCCAAGGAATTTACCCGCTGCCAGTCGAAAGAGTTCTATAAGACAAAGATTACCATCCCCCAGCTTTTTATTTTGATGCTGCTGCATAAGGAGGGCGAGATAAAGATGAGCGGGCTGGCGCATTTTATGAATGTGACCACTGCCGCGATGACCGGGATGGTGGACAGGCTGGAAAGGGAGGGTTACATTGTGAGGGTCCTTGAGCCTCATGACCGGCGCATCATAAAAGTAAAAGCGACTGCCAAAGGCAGCCAGCTGGTAAAAAAGGTCAATGAAGAAAGACGTCAGACGATTATTAAGATATTCGGCAAGCTGTCTGAATCCGACCGTGCGGAGTACTTAAGGATTCTTACACAAATAAAAGAGGCATTAATTAAGGAAGAAGCCGTCATAAAATGAAAAGGCCGGTTTTATTTTTAATAATATTTATTTTTGCGTCTGGTCCTGTTTGGGGGGCAGAGGAGATTTCTTTGACCTTAGAGGAGGCGGTTGCCATAGCCCTTAGGGATAACCGCGATGTATTGCTTAAAGCCGAAGACCTCCGGAAGGCGCAGGAAAAAGTCAGGGAAGCGCAAGCCGGCCTTCTCCCCACTCTAAATTTTACCGGCAGCTGGACGGAAACCAGAGGGCTTTATGCAAAAGACTCAAGCCAGACGGCGACCCAGGCGACCCTGAAGCAATACCTCTATAAGGGCGGCAAGACCGTTAATGCCATCCGGCAGAATAAGCATAAGGAAGAAGTTTCCGCCGCGCTTTTAGATAAAGTTAGATTAGAAACTACCTTAAGCGTAAAAAAGGCGTTCTATACCCTTATCTTGGCCCGGGAATTGGCAAGCCTTAATAAAGCGATTGCCGATAATACGCAGGAGCATTTAGATTTTACCAGGGAGCGCTACAAAAGCGGCCAGTCCTCAGAATCGGATATTCGCAATATCGAAGCCTCATTAAGCGGCGTTCAACAGGCTTATCTGGAGTCTTTAAATCAAGCGGAGCTAAGCCTTAATCTATTAAATAATTTATTATATCTGGACGATGATACCAAGATAAAACCGAAAGCCGAACTAAATTATCAGCCGATGGAAGTCGCCTATGATGCGGCGTTCCTTCAGGCAATGAAGAGCAGGCCGGAGATAAGGCAATACGAAGCGCAAGTCCAGGCGGATAAAAAGGCGATTGAGATCGCCAAGGCCGATACGCGGCCGAGCATCTACGCCTCCTGGGATTACTACAGCCGTTCTCATATCGCCGCAACTACAAGCAGAAACTGGAATGATTATAATGTCATAGGCTTGACGTTTTCCTGGCCGATATTCGACGGCTGGGCAACAAAGGCAAAGGTAGGGCAGGCAATCGTCGACTTAAAGCAGACGCAGCTCTTGAAAGAAAAAACAATAAAAGACATCGCCCGGGAATTAAAGGACGCCTATTTGTCTTTGAACAATGCGATTGCCGGGATTGAGTCTGCCGAGGCCGAACTGGGCGTTTACGGTGATAATCTCTCAACCGTGCAGCAAAAATATAGCCAGGGGGTCGCCAGCCTTCTTGATATGCATGATACTGATTTAAAATACAGCGTTTCCGCCTTCAATAAAAAAGAGTCGGTTTATGATTATATTATTGCCAAGAGTGATTTTGATAAAGCAATGGGAGGCCTGTAATGAAGTCGCAAGTTATGTTAATTTTGTTGCTTTCTATTTTATTAGTCTCGGGCTGCCAGCCGCAGGAGAAGAAGGTGCAGGGCCAGGAGGCTATTCCGGTTAAAGCCTCCAGGG
>Ga0315277_10009866_pt1 | contig 12159 bp, 10 predicted proteins | sample YL17G05_15_MG_FD_203695 | JGI IMG/M metagenome (GOLD analysis project Ga0315277, IMG submission 203695) | Sediment microbial communities from Yellowstone Lake, YNP, Wyoming, USA - YL17G05_15 | ecosystem: Environmental > Aquatic > Freshwater > Lake > Sediment | place: USA: Wyoming | collected... | reverse complement strand
TAGGCCTGGTTGCATTTCCCAAAAGGGCGCAACAGTCATCAGACAATCCAGCCATCCTTGTATCCGCATTCGATCAACTAGCTTCATGTCGCTACCAGGACTTAAAATGGTTATATTATCGGGGAATCAGATTGAAGAGATTAGTGCCGAGAAATTTCTCGGTGATATTGAGATCTTAAATGTATCGAAGAACCGGTTGGCTTCACTCGAATGGGTGCGTTATTGCCCGAATCTCAGAGGATTACGCGCCAGCGACAACCAGATCACCTCGATGGCACCGCTTGCGTCACTCAAGCACCTCGAATGGGTCAACTTGAAAAATAATCACATCGAGCGCATTGAAGGCTTGGAGGGGAATCTGTCATTGCAAAGACTTATGCTGAGCGACAACCATATCAACCGCATCGAGGGACTTGGTGGGTGTAATGCTTTGACAGAGTTGGGTTTGAACGGTAACCGCATCGACCGTATCGAAGGATTAGACGATTTATTGAACCTTGCGAGTCTCGATGTCGGTAGCAATAAAATCACCCGGATCGAGGGCCTCAATCGCTTGCACCAATTGAACCGCTGCAACTTGATCGGCAACCCCGCCATCGCCGAGGAGCTCGACGCTGCGAACAATCATCCCGTGGTTTATTGCCGCGTGCAGCGAGCCGTGGACGTCATGATCCCAGTATTATCGAAGGAATTGGTTCAACCGGGCAACATGATCGAGCGGTTCTTGTATGACGAGAACACCGAAGGGTTTGGCTGGATTTTCAATGACCAGAAAGATATCCCGCTCAAGCAGGATTATTGCGAATATAGCAGCCAGATCAACGAGGTCGTGAAGCAAGCCGCGTCGATTTTCGGATTCACGGTCAAGGTGAATTACCAGGATGGTTCGCATAAATATAGCTGGGCGGGGCCGCCGACGTTCGTTATCACGAGCAATTCATCGGGAGATGCAGATGGTTACGTGGCATTCTTGCGACGGGTCGTGCCGCGGCTAGCGTGCAAGCGACTCATCGATTTTTTTTACTTGCGCAACGACGCGATCATCCTCAACGAAACCCCGCCTATTGTTGCCGAGAATGGGCTTTCTTCCAAGGAGAAGAAAATTCGCTATTTCTTGGCAGCCACGTTCGAGGCGAATTACAACCCTTACGACACCCACGACCCGTGGTCTACTATAAGGCCATATTATGTCATTAGTAACTATTCTTCTGGAGGCGTCATTCAAGAGTTCCGAGCTGATTCCCCGGTCGATAATAGAGGACAGTATCACTCGCCATGCGCAATAATCGATGATGGATCGGGTGAAGGCTGCACGTACTCTCCGGAGAAAATTGCGGAATTCAACGATCGTGCACGTTACGAGGCTCAATGGAACTTGCTCGTGGCGAATCCTCTTGCATGGAAGAAAGGGAAGACCGTCCAGACATTTACAGCATCTTGCTGAAGTTCAGAATCTTACACTCTTGCTCTTTGATTTGCTAGTTTCATTAGATCCCGAACGGGAGACCGAGAAGGATTGCCGACTGAGCAAGCCCCGCCCGCAAAGCCCGTACCATTAATAGTGCTGATTGTGCGTCCAGCTCGATCGTGCTTTTGATCGTTCAACAAACCTATGTGAAAGATCAAGGTAATAAAAAAAAAGTGATAAGAGTAAAGGGGTTAATTTGGTGAAAGATTTTGACCTATGATGCTTATTTCATCTTCAAGACGAGGTCAATATCATCCCGGGTGAGTTTTGTCCGCTTCGAGTGGCGGGTGAGCTTCAGTGCATCCGAGGTAACCGATTTCGCCTTGTCTTCAAGGTAGGAGATCAACAGATCGACTGCATCACGAGCGACGATTTGCGCGCCCACGCTCTTCATAAGATCTCTTACGGGGCTCCAAGCCAATGCTTTCTTCCGTGCCATTTTTATCATCCGTGTGTGTTTGTGTTAAATGCCTATTTTTGTCGAAGCCTGGCGCCAAAAAAACCTAGCAACCGCGCATCCAACCAGTACTTCTAAGTAATATCATCTACGAACTCAGATATAAACGTTTTGGAGAAAGATGCAAAAAATCAAGATGCGACACTTGTTCATGGGTGGCGCGTGATCGATCCCTCGATGATATTTTTGTCAGTCGAAAGCTGTTCGGAAGGTGCATTGATTCTCGAGGAAGGCATGGATCCCATCAAGGACACGAAATCGATGAATATACGTGCTAGACTTGATACTGGAATGGAACACGCGCGCCGGGATGGTCGCGTTCCGGCGCGCGGGCTCGTGAAAACCAACAAGCGGGAACGATTCGCGCCGAAAATGGCATGACTTGGTCAATGCCGGATTTCTTTTTGGCCGATTGCATCGGTTCGCTTGAAAGTACTATAGTCGGGAATATCTCCGCCAGCATCATTCAAGATACCGGCCCAAACCTTCTCGACCAATTCTTCCTCCACATCCACGACCGCATTGTGCATGCATCGCGGGTCCTGGTCAAGAAAAAACACGCTGATCGGGATTCCATTCGTGTTGAAACACATCCAAACGCGTGCATCCTTGTACCACAGCGTGTTCCCGTACCTGGACGTCACGTGGTCACGCCGCGTCCAGCACTCGCCGCGCAACAAGCCAAGAAGGCTCTGCCCGTCGATCGCGATCCCATTTTTCGTCACGTCGATGCCTGCAGCGTGGTACACGGTCGCCGGGATGTCGACGTTCATGACGAGATCGCCGCGCGCGGTCCCTGCAAACGCTCCTTCCGGGGCATGCACGAGTAGCGGGAGCTCCATCACCGCGGGATACATGGCTTGCTGCGGCTTGCCGATGATGTGCTCCGGGTTCTCGCAAAAGTTGGTGCCGTGATCTGACGTGAAGACCACGAGCGACGTGTCCCACAAGCCCAGTTGCTTGAGTTTTTCCATGAAATGGCCAGCCCAGGCATCGACTTCCGTGCAGAGCCCCAAGTAATGCGCCTTGATGTTCTTGACTTCATCGGCCGTGTAGAGGCCATCGGCAGGTGCATAGTGCGTGTGCACGATCGTCTTGCCATGATATGCGGGATCCGCGTACATCTTGTAATACCGTTCGGGTGCTTCCCATGGCTCGTGCGGGTGGAAGCAATCGAGGAACAAGTAAAACGGTTGCTCCTCGCGGTTATCCTCTACGAACTGCATGCCCCAGCGGAACACTTGCGCCGTGAACGTGTCGTTCTCGGAATGAATGCGTGCCGTATTCGCGACGTGCTGGACAACGAGCGAGCTCGGCCGCGCGCCCTCTTTTTTTCCCGCGGCGTTGTCTTTACCGCTATATTTAACGAGCTGCTCACGCGTGACGGCATATGGCGATTGCCAGCGGTCTTGCTGCTGCCCCCGTATGAATTCCCACTGGTTGAAGCCCCGGGTGAAGTTGAAGCCAGGCGCGAAGTACGGCAGCGTGTCCGTGCAAAAGCCAGTGTGGTACCCTGCCGCTACCAGGTTCTCGGCGACCGTGTCCTCGCCGTTGTCCATGGGTTGCCAGCCTGGCAAGTACACGATGTCCCATTTCACTGGCTTGTACTCGCGGAACGGGAATGCTCGCCGGCCGGTGTGCAACGCCCGGCGCACCGGTATCGTGGGCAATGATTCCGGAAATGCGTTGTCGAATCGCACCGATTCTTTTGCAATGGCATCGAGATTCGGCGTTTTGATGGTCGTGTTCCCGTAACAGCCCAGGCAATCCTTCCGGAACGTGTCCGCCACGATGATGACGATGTTCGGCCGGGCACGATGTTCAAGTTTCACCATGCAAACCGTAGTACCTCGTCCTCCAAGAATAATATCGTTTTTCCACGCGCCCGGAGCACGCCGGGCTCGAGGTTTGGCAGCGCGTTTCCTCTATAGAAAGCAGCATGTGGGCTGTTTGTGGGGAAAATTGACGGGCATATAAAACGTTATATATCGTACGTCATTTCATGTCCTCAATGAAATAGCCCCGGTTGCAAATGAGGCGAGGAGTGACGTCTGTTGACTATCATCGATGAAAAAAAGAAAATTATCGAACATCTCCCGAGGGATGCATCAAGCGGGAGGGAAACACCGTCATTCGACCCGTCTGCCATCACGGACGTGGAGAGCGCGGTCCTGGCCCTCCAAAATTGCGGCCCAGCTGATGGAAATCTCGGCAAAGCTCTTGAAGTCCTGGCGATGATGGTCTCGGAGCCGTCGTGCTTGCGCGTGCTCGCCATGTCCGGCGCGATGATTCCCGCGGGTATGGAGGAGATCATCTGCCAGCTCGTCGAGAGGCACGTCGTCAACGTCATCGTCACGACAGGTGCCAACATCACGCATTCACTGGTGAACGTGCTCGGCGAGGATGGGACACAAGCGCATTATCTTGGCAGCCCGAATGATGATGACGTGGACCTCAGTCGAAATCACGTGTTCCGGATCTATGATACCGTCATTCCGGAGAATGAATTCGACGTCGCGAACGAGACATTGTATCAGATCATCCGATCGGAATTTCCCGGCGCGGCGCAGGTGGTCACGTGCCCGTCGGAACTCTTCGCGCTCCTCGGCAAAAAGATTACCAAGCGATGCATGCTCAAGGTGGCCCATGATAACGGCGTGCCCGTGTTTTGCGGCGCGACGTCGGACAGCGAGCTCGGCATCAATCTTATGAAGTTCCGGGATTTTCACGATCTCAAGATCGTGCTCGATGAGGTCGGTGATATCGGCAATTTCTCGAAATACATAACAGCCTACCCGTGCCATGGCACGATCATCATCGGGGGCGGCGTTCCCCGCAACTGGACACAGCAAGTCTTTCCCTACATCCACGATCTTGAAGTGGCCCGTGGTGCCGGGCTGAAACACAAGGGTTACGACTACTCCGTGCGATTTTATACGGCAGTGCCCGACGATGGTGGATGTTCTGGCTGCACGATCTCGGAGAACGTGTCGTGGGGCAAGTATCACGCGAAATCCATGCACCAGGAAGTATGGGGCGATGCGACCGTCAGCTTCCCGCTCGTCGTCACGGCGCTGTTTCAAATGCTGGAGAAGCGTGTGGAAAAAAAAGGAGCGTAGTACCCCGAGCTCGTCGAAAACGTGAGAAGTTACTTCGATCATGTTACTTTCTGCTTTTCATCGCCCGTGTCCACGAAAGGCCAGAGGTTCTCCGCCTTGTCCTCGGGGGTCACTCCCATGTCGCCGTAATCGCAGGTGATCTCCTCGCCTGCCTTGATATCCATCGCCGCGCACGTCGCGTCATCCGTCTCGTACGTGTTTGATGATGACGAATGGTTCATGAAGCGCGCGTTGTCGACGCAATAGTAATACCGGCCCTTGAACATGAAACAATACCTTTTAAAAAAACTCGCCTGCCACGGCGCCATCCTTCCAAGTTGTTGCTTGTACAGCACGATATCGAAGCCTTGATCAAATTGCCAGATGCGTGCTCCCTTTGGGATGTCCACGGCAGCAAAGACGCCAAGCCCCTCGATGGGTGAGGCCGCAACGTACGTGTCAACGAGCATCATGTGCATCACCTTGCGGTAACATAGAAGAATAAGGCCCAGCCCCTTTTGTAGATGTGGCCAGGTGGTGTTGCTTGCGTCATTTGCTTATTTTTCGGCCGAAAAGGACGATGCTGCAACCAGGGGCATACATTGGCAAGCGTTCTTCCAAGCCCGTGAGAAATGTGTACCACGCGACCAGCCGCTTCGACGGTTTCGTGGTGTCCAGGAATGTGCTGGGGATGATGTTCGTGATCGAGTTGATGGACCAGCGTTTTTCGACGCGGAGCCCCGCGCGGCGCAATTCAGCCGCGAGTGCCGATTCGGTGAACAGGTCAAGGGGCATGTTCACGGGTTGCTCTTTTTCGCGGAACTTGAAATTTATCCAGACATTCTGCAGGGGGTTCTTGAGCACGACGGGCCGGATCCCCTTGAAATCATCGTTGATACCCAGCTTTCCATGCAAGAACGGGTCGATGATCGTCCACGCGGCATCAAAATTCCACCGGGTATCTGTTTCGATGAAAAACGTGCCACGATCCTTGAGCACCCTGGAAAATTCAGCGATCGCGAACCGGAACCGTGGCACGAAACTGAGCGTGCTCCCGCAACAATTGACGTGATCGAAGCTCCTATCTTCGAAATCCATTTTCGCGATGTTCCCTTGTTGGAATGTTGGCTGCTTATAGATTCTATTATCCCGCAATTTCGTGACGAGTTTCTGGATTATGAGGTTATATTTCTTGACAAATGAGAAATACACGGGAAACAGCTCGCATTTCACCGGATCAAACGTCTTTTTTTTCGCTTCGGCAATCGCGAGGAGATCCTTGGCCACGTCAACGCCGATGACCTCGCTCCCTGCCGCGGCGTGCAAGTACGACTGGAATCCCGTGCCGCAACCGGCATCGAGAACCCTTGCCGGATTACCTTCAGTGCCAAGCGTATCCGCGATGAAGTAATGCAGCCGAGAGAACAGCCACGAGTACCAGAGGTCGTTCACATCATCGTAGATGTCTTTTATGCCGTTAAAAATCGATGCCGTTGTTTCGATGGCGTTAATTATTTTGGGATTATTTTTTATGTCATTGTTTATTTTCCGATTTTCTTTAATGCCGTTGGAAATCGTCGCGACGTCAGCCATATAATATTTAATAAGTGTTTCCAGTTTAAATCAAATGCGTTCCCCGAGTTCCAGCGAATATTTTTTTCCCGCCGCGCCGAATGCAACGGGATCACGACATGACAAAGCCGAACTTCGTGTTCATCCTCATCGATGATATGGGATGGCGGGACCTCACTAGCTATGGCAGCACGTTTTACGAGACACCAAATATCGATACCTTGGCCCGCGATGGTATGCTCTTCACGGATGCCTACGCGGCTTGTCCCGTCTGCTCGCCGACGCGCGCGAGCATTATGACCGGCAAGTACCCGGCCCGGCTTGGCCTCACTGACTACATCGGGGGCAGCACCAAGGGAAAGCTCCTCCCACCCCCTTACATTCGATACCTCGCCATCGAGGAAACAACCATCGCCCGCGCCTTGAAGGACGGCGGCTACCAGACCTTTCACGTGGGCAAATGGCATCTCGGTAGCGAGCAGTACTGGCCCGAACGGCACGGCTTCGACGTGAACGTGGGTGGCTGCGACTGGGGCTCGCCGAAGCACGGGTATTTCAGCCCGTACGGCAACCCGCGGCTCAAGGACGGGCCATTCGGGGAATATCTCACCGACCGGCTCACCAGCGAGGCCATCACGCTGCTTAAGGAGCGCGGGCACGAGCCTTTCTTTATGTACCTTGCTTACTACGCGGTGCACATCCCGATCCAGGTGCCGAAGCGGTACGTGGACAAGTACAAGGCCAAGGCTGAAAAATTGGGCTTGGTCAAGCAAAAAGCAACCCAGCGTGGCGAATACTTTCCCACCGTAGGGCGGCAGTTCCTGCGCCTCAAGCGCCGCGTGATCCAGTCCGACCCCGGGTATGCCGGCATGGTCGAAAACCTCGACGAGAATGTCGGCCGTGTCTTGCAAGCCATCGAGGACATCGGGCGGGCCAAGGACACGGTCGTAATCTTCACGTCAGACAACGGGGGGCTATCGACCACGGAGAGCTCGCCCACGTGCAACGCGCCGCTCGCCGAGGGCAAGGGCTGGATGTACGAGGGCGGGACGCGCGATCCCCTGCTCGTGAAGTGGCCAGGACACGTGAAAGCGAGGAGCACGTGCACCATTCCAATCACGTCGACCGATTTTTATCCAACGCTCTTGGAAATGGCGGGCATGAAATTGATGCCAGAGCAGCACCGGGATGGCACGAGCATGATGCCGCTGTTGAAGGGAGAATCGCCTGCCGAGCGCGACGCGATCTTCTGGCATTACCCGCACTATGGCAACCAGGGTGGAACGCCAGGCACGTCTATCCGAGCTGGCGATTACAAGTTGATCGAGTTTCACGAGGATGCTCGCCTCGAATTATACAATTTGAAAAATGACATCGGGGAACATAAGGATTTATCCAAGGACCAGCCAGACATCGCAGCACAGCTCAAGGAGCGGCTCGACGCGTGGCGCGTGGACGTCGGTGCAAAGGCCCCGACGCTAAATCCCGCGTACAAGCGGGGGTTACGGCGATTTTTTTCCCGATGATGTACGAATCCATTTTAAAATCTTATGCCCAATATTTCATTTAGGTGAAATTAATCCATGTATAAAGTCGATGCAGAGCGGGTCTACGTGCTTGACAGGGTGCGTCGGGATCCACGTGCCGAAAAGCGCCTTGCACGGATGCTCGCGGCCATTCATCCGAAAGAAATCATTGATATCGATGACCAGCAGTTGAATCGCATGGTGATCGAGCACGGATGGACGGGCGGGCATGAACAGAGGACTGGTGCCTACCATCGCGAGGGTTCTCCCGTGCTGGTCTTCAGCACGTTCCGGTGGGACAACAAGGAACTCGCGCGCGTGAAAAAACAATATCCGGCCTTGGATTCTTGCTTGCTGCTCGGGCAAAACCCCGTGACCACGCGAAGCCGCTTCAATCAGCATGGGCCAGATTGGTGCGTTTGCCAGCTCGCCAAGGAGATTCACAGCATCTACGGCTGCCTCCATGCTTGCGATTACTGCCACGTCGAGGACTTCGTGAACATCATGCTCGACCTGGAACGCCTCGTCGACTTTGTGGCCAAGGTTATCAAGGCGACACCAGACCAGCACCTGTACAAGTACGACAACTATACCGATCAGATTTGCTTCGAGCCGGAGTACGGGGCGTCGGAATTGCTCGTGCCATTTTTCGGTACGCAAGACGACAAGTACATCCTGTTATACACGAAGAGCGACAACGTCGATCACTTGCTCGACCTTGATCACCGGGGTAAGACCATCATCAACTGGAGCCTGTCGCCCCGCACGCAGAGCACGAAAATCGAGAAGGGTACGCCGCCGTTCCAGCGCCGTATCGCAGCGATGCAGAAATGCCAAGATGCTGGCTACACCGTGCGGGTCAGGGTTTCACCTATCATCCCTGTCGAGAATTGGCAAGATGAATACACCGAAATGATCGATCTCTTGCTTGCGAGCATCAAACCCGACGTGATCACGCTAGATGTCGTCGGTTTTATGAGCCCCTCTCAGATGAAGGTGGCGTTGGATACCAGCTTGTTTGACAAGTATGCGAGAGCCTTGCTTGACCAACAGGAACGCCTCGAGCGGCCGAGCTGGGGGAAGCACGTGTTTCCGGATGAGTACAGGAAGGAGTTATACGAACACGTGATCGGGGAGATCCGGAAACGAGTTCCCGGGCAAATTGTTTCTATCTGCAACGAGACCTTTGACATGTGGGAGATCATGGCGCCGGCGTTGGGAGCCAACAGCAATCCCGACGAGTTCACGTGCTGCTGCGGCCCCAATTCGGTGCCCGGGCATCACTTGTTAAAGGGCTGAAGCCTTTCCGGCAGCCTCAAAGCCAATGAATGCTTCAATCCAGGTGTAAAATGGACAATAGGAGCATTTCTATGGTCGAATACGTCATCGAAAACCGGTTTCCAGAGGAAAGTGAGATCGACAAGCTCAATGAATTTCTAAATCGAATCTGGCATGAATACAACTATGAAGAGGGATTCTTCGATTTAAACAAGGACCTGTTCAACTGGTATGCCAGTTCCCCACTGCAGAAGCCGGAATACTACTTTATCTGCTTTGACAAGCAAACCCGGGAAATCATCGGGTTTACCATGGTCGTTGCCCGGCAGATGTTCATCGACGGCAAAGGGCCATACACGATGATCTATGGCGGCATGATGACGGTCGACCAGCGCTATCAAGGGCTTGGCATCGGGAAAGACCTCGGGAACACCATGGCACACGTTACCGATAATTCTGACATCGCCGGCTGGTTCGCTATGATCGAGCCCGGCAGCCGTGGCCTCGCGACGGTCAGGAAAATGGAGTACAACAATCGCATCGAGCTGTGGGATCATCCCAAGATGTTCCTCCGCCCGCTGAACGTCAGGAAACATATCAAGCTCGGCAATCTCGGCGTGCTCGAAAAGATCGGGGCGATCTTGATCGAAGGCGTCAAGGCGGTGAAGGACCCACGCATAATGCCCGTGTCGATCGACGCGGATATCGATCAGCTGCTCGACTTGTTGAACTCGTATGCAAAGGTGTATCGACTCGCGCGATGCTGGGAGAAGAAGGAACTGCTCGGCTACTTGAAAAACCCGCTGTGCCGGGGCATGGTGCTGAAAGAACAAGGGAGGATCACGGGGGTTGCCATCGCCATCGTGACCCCGTTTTTCTTGAAAGGTGAAAAATTCATCCTGGCAATGCTCGAGAACTGCCATTACCGGGATCTCTCCAAACCCGATCAAAATTTGCTCGTGCGTTCCTTGCTCTATCAATTGAAACAAGAAGGCATCGTTGCCGTGACTGAGTTCGGCGCCGGTTACTATGATCTGGCACCACTTCGTGCGAACCGTTTTATCGGGTACAAGCGCCGCATGGTCTTGTATTTCTTGCCGGTCATGAAGCCGGATGACGAGCGGTTGAAAAAAATAAAGGAAAACAAGGATCCGATATACGTTGATATCCGGTGAAATGCTCTCAAGGCGTCTCCGGTTCCCCGAATTCGCGTGGAACCTTCTGGATCAGGTCCTTGATCTTTGCGAGATCGAAGGAATCCATCTTTTCTATTTCCTGGATGATTGAATCTATATTTGCCTTGGTATCTTCCGTGCGTTTCAAGCGTTCCTGGATGCGGGCGATGACTGATTTCAGCATCGACCTGACGCCGTGGAAGTAATCGAGCGCATCTTCCTTCGACGTGAATTTTTCGATGTTCTTGAACATCCGGCGTTTCGGACCCTCGCGCATGAACGGGTTGCCGTGAATGTCGGGCGGGGCAATCTCGGAAAGCATGGCAAATCGGTTCGCCCATTCTTCCTTCAATTTCTCGACATATGCCTTTCCCTCCGCCGTGATCGTGTAATACTTCAAGTTGCGGCCATTTTCCACGGCCTCGCGGGTCGAGACGTATTTATTCTCCTCCAGCTCATCGAGCGTGCGGATGAGATTACCGCGCGGGATGTCGTACTTTTCCTGGAGCTGGTAGCCAGTGATGCCGTCGGGGGCGTCCTGGATGATCATGAGCACGAAGAGGTGCTTGATCTCTTGGAATGCCTCTTTGGTGAGCAATGGTGGAGGGCCAGGTGGGCCGAATGGCCATCCAGGAGGTGGTGGGCCTTGCGGACTGCCGGGTGGTGGTGGACCATGGGGGCCGTGATGGTGTGGCGGGCCGAACCATAGACCTGGGCCGCCGTGGGGTGGACCAGGGCAAGGTGGAAATTCATCGAAACCGGGATCGTTCGGGTTGTCCATGATAGGTCACTTTTATGTCAGGTTCCGATCATATGATCGAAATGAACACGTATAAAGATTGTGATCGTCTAGGACACGTGTAACCATGCAATATCTTTGCTGTTTAGAGCAAAATATCTCTCTTTTGTTAAAAAAAAGTGCAGGGGGAGGGATTTTCGAGCGTGCGTAAACCGCAGTCACTTTTTATTCGAACCCCCGGACTCCTGCGAGACGGGATGTGCCATCTCGACCCTATTGGTTGAGATCTTGAGTCCCGCGCCGATGATCCTCCTGGAATGCCAGGAATTGACCGACTTGGCTACCCCTGCGGAATTAAAAGCGGACAAGGAGGGCTTTTCGCCCCGCGCTAAACACGCTCGGGAATTCGAACCCCCGGCCAATAGGTTAAGAGCCTATCGCTCTACCTGGCTGAGCTACTTGTCCATGGAATTTCGTCGTTAGGGTTTTGATGGCAATGCGGTTTGCTTCAACCAGAATGACGATACCAAGTGATCAAAGCATCCACGCATCAATCGAACACGAGATAAAATGTGCGCGGCATTAAAAATCTATTCAAATGGCGTTGTAGCATAGTCAAGTCGTTAACACATTTCTGACAAGTCGATATCTCACATCATTTTTTTGCCCGACATCGTTAAATCGCGAGATCGGACAAAGAAATTGCATGACCTTGCAAATGACCAAGGGTTATGAAAAAATTCGACGAACCAGGCGAACTTGGTCTTGAATGCATAAAAGGGAGTTGTTTTTTTCACTTTGTTGGTATGGCTTCATCTTTCTCTGGAATCACCACGCGGCCTCGGC
>Ga0315277_10009862_pt1 | contig 12160 bp, 9 predicted proteins | sample YL17G05_15_MG_FD_203695 | JGI IMG/M metagenome (GOLD analysis project Ga0315277, IMG submission 203695) | Sediment microbial communities from Yellowstone Lake, YNP, Wyoming, USA - YL17G05_15 | ecosystem: Environmental > Aquatic > Freshwater > Lake > Sediment | place: USA: Wyoming | collected... | reverse complement strand
CTGAGCAATGGTGTCAAGGTACCTCAGGTCTCCATGACCATCCGTGTGCCAGCCGAACGTCTGGATGAAGCCCTCACCACCATCAAAGCTGAGACCGACCAGCCAATCATCAGTGAGAACGAGTCCAGCCAGGATGTGACTGCCGAATATACCGACCTGAATTCGCGCCTGACCAACCTGCAAGCCGCTGAAAAACAACTCCAGGAAATCATGGCTTCTGCCACGAGAACCGAGGATGTGCTCTCGGTTTATTCACAGCTGGTCTCGGTGCGGGAACAAATCGAGCTGATCAAGGGACAGATGAAGTATTACGAGCGGTCAGCCGCTTTGTCTTCAATCAGTATTCAGCTGATCCCCAATGCCGCGGTGCAACCCATCACCATCGCCGGCTGGCAGCCTGCTGGTGTTGCCAAGGAAGCACTGCAGTCGCTGATCAACACCCTTCAATCGATAGCGAACTTCGGCATTCGTCTGGCAATCCTGTACGTCCCCGTCCTTTTAGTTATCTTTGTACCCATCGGACTTATCATTTGGGGAATTGTGAGACTGGTGAGGAGAGGTCGTAAGCCAAAAGTCGCTCCAACCCCTGCTCCCGAAGCGTAAGCCTATTAAATAGAACTCATGAGCTGTCCGGTTTATGCTCATGGACAGCTCATTTGCTTTAATGTCGTTCAGTTCAGATCGAACTCGAGGAAAGATTTACGGACCTATCAACCAATGCCGTGTCCCTCGCCGGTCACTTTCCATCGGCCTGCTATCTCAACCTCAGCACCTGACCCGGGTGGACGATATACGGGAATTGAAGGTTGTTCAATCCAACCAGCAGCAACCAATCAGCATCAATACGATGAGCAAAGTTGAGTAATGTATCGGTGTGCAGTACCATGACTGTCTCGATGGGCGCTTGCAAGGTGGGGAGGATCTCCTTGGATTCAGCGGTCTCGGCCGCTATATTCCGCTGTATGATCGGTAAGCGTATCCGGAAATTAACTTCTCTTATCGTTGGTGCAGGTTCAGCAGGCTCAGGCTCTGGCTCAGGTTGTGATACGGGCTCAGCCTCTTGGGCTTCTCCTCCAGGCAGCTGCAGTACCTGGCCTGGGTAAATGGTGAAGGGATAGCCAACAGAGTTCGTCTCTGCCAACTCTTGCCAGGTGATACCAAAGCGTTTAGCCAGCGCAATCAGGTAATCACCCTTCTGTACAGTGTAGGATTCCCCATGAGCTTCAGGTGGAGGATCATCATGACTGATGACCTCTCCTGAACCAAATACGGCCATGTTTCCCAACACTGCCCAAGAATTCAGGAATGAGTTCAGCCAGTACATCTGGTACTGCCCAGAATAGGCATCCACCACCTGCACGCTATCGGAGCTGTAACCAGTCAGGATCATGGTGTGCTCAAAAGTTGCCACCCTGGAAGTGCTCCCATCCTCGGCTTCATATTCCACTGGTGACCCGCCCCACATCTGCCCAATCACCCACACGATCACCGGGCGACCAGCATTGATCTCTTCACGCAGGTCATCCCATCCCAGGTCGTTATGCGCGTCGGCGTTCAAGCCAAAATCTCGCAAAGTCTCTGCCACTGGTCCGGCATGTACCCCGTATCCTTGCGGTGGAAGACGCCCCCAGAAATCATTCGGGTCACCAACAAAGCCCTCATCCGGGTTATCGGAATTTGGCAGGGCGTCCAGAAATTCAGTCTCGCCGATACTTACACCCCAAAAGGCAGCCCAGTCAGCTGCGGAGCGCGCCTCGCATGAGAGTGAATAACCTTGGGCATGCCCGCTCAATCCAGAGACATAGGCATAATCGGGCAATGAATCCCCTTGTGCGCTAGAGAAATCAACAAGGATCAGCAGTGTAACCAGTGCAATAATGTGAAACAAGCGCTTCATTGAGTTCATCCTGTTTGACAATCATCTTCGAGGATCTTCGAACTGCTGCCCAACCCGTTGCAAGCCTCATGCCAGGCTGACGTTGCGTGTATAATCGGAAATCATGCAGGTATTGAGCCAATATGCCCACCGCCAGCTGGGATTGCGTCTATCGCGTTCCCAACTTTCAGCCCTCTCCCTTTATGAACGCGAGCTGATTGATTGGAACACACGCTTCAACCTGACTGCCATCCGTGACCCACAGGAAATCCACATCAAGCATTTCCTGGATTCACTCACCTGTCTCCTGGCTATGCGTGAAAGCCCTGTTGGACGGTTGGTTGACATCGGCACGGGCGCTGGGTTTCCGGGGATTCCGATCAAGATCATTTATCCCAAGATGCAACTCACCCTGGTCGAATCAGTGGGCAAGAAAGCCGAGTTTTGTCGCCATGTGGTTAAGATCCTCGACCTGCAGGGGGTGGAGGTAGTCCAGGAGCGCGCTGAGACCATTGGTCAGGATCCAGATTACCGTGAGCGCTATGATTGGGCGGTAGCGCGGGCAGTCGCCATCCTGCCAGTGTTGGCAGAATATTTGCTGCCACTCGTGCGTGTGGGAGGAGGCATGCTTGCCATGAAGGGTGAAAGCGGCCCTGCTGAAGCGCACACCGCTGAACATGCCCTGCGAGTACTGGGTGGTCACCTGCGCCAGCTACTTCCGGTTACATTACCTGGTGTGGTTGAAGAACGCTATTTGGTGGTGATTGATAAAGTTGCTGCTACCCCCCGCGGATACCCACGCAAGGTGGGGGTGCCTGCCAAACGCCCCTTATGACTTGGAGGATGAATTCTTTTCCACCCTGCCACCGACCACCCGCCATATGGTTGCCTTCTGAACAAATTCTGGAGTAAATAAATCCAAATCGGTGGTGGAAAGTAGCACCTGCTCAGGTTGGTTCAATCTTTCTAGCAGGTCGAACCGGCGCTGCGTGTCCAGCTCTGCCAACACCTCATCCAGCAGCAAGATGGGCCAATGCCCACTCTTGGTGTGCATCCAGGCGACCTCGGCAATTTTTAACGCCAATATGGCTGAACGAGCCTGACCACGTGAGCCATAGGTCCCCAAATCGATCCCATTCGCCAAAAAACGTAGCTCATCCCGGTGTGGTCCGATGGTGGTGATTCCACGGGCGATCTCCTCCAGCCGTAATTTCTGCAGGCAGTCCAAAAAGCCTTTACGGATTTGTTCCTGCGAAAAACCCGCCCGGTTTATGGCGGCATCCAATGGCAAGGCGAACTGACCAGGTGTCTGCGGAAGAGGATCATAAGCTGGTTGGTAGCTCAAACGAAGCACTTCATTGGCATGGGTAAGCTCACGGTGTGTGCGCGCTGCCAGCCTCTCTAGCTCTTGCACTGCCCGGATGCGGGCATGGATCAGCTGTGCTCCATAGGTGGCGATCTGATCATCCCAATAATCCAACTGTGATGTATCACCTTTTCGCTCGTAAAGCTGTTTCAGCAGGGCATTGCGCTGTAAAAGCGACTTGTTGTATTCCGCGAGAGCCGCTTGATAATGTGAAATGACCTGTGCCAATGCCAGGTTCAGATACCGGCGACGTTCTTCTGGTCCGCCTTCTATCACACCCATCATCTGGGGTAAAAATAGGACAGCATTAAACTGCCCAATCGCCTCACCGGATTTACGCTTGACTCCATCCAGAAGCACTTCTTTACGCAGGTGCGTGCCCCCATTCTGACCATTTGGTTCTTGAATGATGCGTACTTCCATACGGTGGTTCTCTATCCCCCGACAAAAATCAGCTACGATCCGCCCTACCGCCAGGTTCTGGCGTGCCTCGATAAAGTTGATCAGCTGCTTATCACTGCTGGCATGGAACGAAGTTAATGTTGCCAGAAAATAAATCGCTTCGAGCAGACTGGTCTTGCCTTGGGCATTATCCCCCACCAGCATGACCGTTCCGCTCGGAACGTCCATATCCAGGCGGGTAAAATTGCGAAAATTGGTAAGTGATAGATGGGTAAGCCGCATTTCCTCAGCCAATCATGCAAATGCCACGGATGAGATTCGCCGTGGCATTCCAAATGTGCTTAAATTATATCAAAAGAGCAGAGTTTCGCAGGTCTGATACAGGTCAATAAGTTGGTAGATTTATACCTTGTCTGGGATGACCTGTCCCTGATGTTCCTCAGCCTGCCAAAGTTTTTCGGCACGGTCAACAAACAGGATGCCTTCCAGGTGATCGATCTCGTGTTGGAAGATGCGCGCCAGCCAACCTTTGGCTTTAACGGTCATCGGTCGACCATGCCGGTTCAATCCTTTGACGGTCACTGTCACAAAGCGCTCTACATCCCCCTGAATACCCGGGATAGACAGGCATCCCTCCGTACCGATCAGCGTATCCTCGGAGGAGCGGGTAATTTCGGGGTTCACCATGATGTAAAGTTTGGGTGGAATCTCGTCATTCTCTTCATCGCCATATTCAACGACGAGCAAACGGGTCGATTCACCCACCTGTGGGGCTGCCAATCCCACTCCCGGGGCAATGCGCATGGTTTCAACCAGGTCTTCAACCAGGGTTTGGAAGTCAGATCCAAAATCACTCACCTTATGAGCCTTATGCCGCAAGATGGATTGCGGAAGGGTAACAATTTCTCGGACAGTCATGGGGGCTATTTTACCCGAATTTGGTCAAATTTGGGGAGGTTTTTTCGTTTGGCGGATATCTTCTGCCTGGCGGTGGTAAGCGGCAATATAGCTGGAGACCCGCTCCTGTTCCTGCAAGGTATCAGTCTGTTGCTTGTTGCGCCGGTGCTCAAACATATAGTTGAAAATATCCCTTTGAGCGCGCGCCGGGTTATGAATCCCATAGAAGATGAATTTGTTGTCTGTTCCAACATTGATGATCACATTGCCGAAATTCAACACCACACCCAAAAATCCCAGGCGTTCATAATCCAGACCGATAATGTTCTCCAAGGGGGCAGATTTGGTCATTTCATCCCCAAGGGGCTTCCGCTCGCTATCGATAATCTTATCGGGGGTGATGCGATAGATATCATTGCTCCAATCCACAAATTTGTATACCCACCAGAGAGTAGCCAATACTATCAGGGCAATGCCAATCAGCAGGATCAACCCTGGGGTGAGAAGACTGATCAGGTCATTCGTCCGCCAATAATAAAGTAGTCCTGTTCCAACCATCAGTCCCAATGCGCTTGCCGCCGGCAGCCAGGTCATCATGAATAGCACATACAAATGCTTGCGATAGGTGATCATTCCGCCCGCTTCCCAGCGGGTTTGAAAGCGCGCCAGAAGCGACTGCCAAAAGTTTAAATTCTCGGGGATGAGTTTTGTTTCCTGTTTGGATGTGCTGCCTGTTGCCATCTCTGGTGCCGGAGCAGTCACGCTCATCGGGACGGTTACAGCCTGTGAAGGCTCAATCTTTTGCCTGATCTTCCCTTCAATGGTATGAATATCCGTAGTCATCTGCCGCTCGATCGCCAGCTTGCGCTCCTGATCGATCATATTCTTGATTTCGCCTGGGTTACCGACATGGCGGAAGAATACTTGCCCCATGAATGTCTGGGTGATCACATCACCGAAGCCTAACGAACGCCCAAGAAGGCTGGATTTTGTCTCACCGGCTTTGATCGCTACCAATGGAGCCTCCTGCCGGCTATCATAAAGCCCGATCGTGCGTTCCAGCCATACGATCCGTTCGTCAGTGATGATGTAGAAATCGTTCCCCCAATCGAAAAAACGCCAGATTGCCCATAAACTTGCCGCACCCACCACCGCCGTCCCAAGCCATCCCACCGCCAAACGGAATGAGGCCGTCGAAAGCTGGGTGGCAAAAAGGATCACGAACACCCCAACCCATGCAACCACCAGGGGGGCAAGCTCGACAACAAACAAGTACGCCGGATGCTTCCGACAGACGATCTTTACGGTTTCTTCCTCCCCCAGCCAGCTAAATGGTTTTGAATGGATCAGCTTATACCAGGATAATTGCTTTTTTATATTCTTGGTTAACCTCGGGATAGTGTTTAGCAACGCGCGCAACGCTTCTACTTGAAAGCTGAAAAGCAGCGCTGGTTTTAGTGCCACAAGGCTAAATAACCTCGGCCTGCCTCGGAATATCACATCTCCACCAAAAAAATCTCCGTGTTTAAATACGTAGCTCTGTCCCTGGCTTCCTGTTATTGGGAGGGTATAACGCGCTTTCCCTGTGACGACAATGTAAAACGGAAATATTTTCTCATCCAGACGCAAGGTTTCCCCTTCTTTCAATAGTACTGGATGGACGAGCGCCGCCACTCGATCTAGCTGAACACTATCCAGCCCATCGAATAACTTTAGCTCTTGGAGCATAGAGATAATTTTCTGTTTATCTTCCGGCATAATATGATTGTAGCATGAACGACGCGTTTCGTTGATGTCGATGCACGATGCATACCAGATAATCAATAGGCCTAATCTGTGGAAATATCTGCTTGTGATAGAATCAATCCCACGTTTATCCGTCTCAGGAGGATGCTTCCATGCCCATTCACTTTGGTACTGATGGCTGGCGTGCCGTTATTTCAGATACTTTCACGTTTCACAATCTACGCTTGGTCGGGCAGGCAATCGCGGATGCAGTCGGATCGGAACACTGGCTGAATGGCAATACTTTAGTTCCGAATGTCGACCTACACAAAATGGTGGTGGGTTATGATACACGGTTTCTGTCCGACCGGTATGCTGTGGATATGGCGCGCGTCCTGGCAGCCAATGGTTACACGGTTGTCCTTTCGCAATCAGATGCTCCCACCCCGGTGATCTCATTCGCTGTTCGCCAACAAGGCGCCATTGGAGGGGTGATGATTACTGCTTCGCACAATGCTCCACGCTATAACGGGGTTAAGTTAAAAGCAGCTTATGGTGGCTCTGCACTGCCTGAACAATGCCGGAGGGTGGAAGTGTATTTAAATGATAACGAGGAGCGCGGTCGCGGCCCCAACCAAATGGACTTTGAACAGGCACGGCAGGCAGGGTTAATCCAACGCTTTAACCCACTCCCATCCTATTACGATCACGTGCGCAAGCTGATCAATTTCGATCTCATCGCTGAGAGTCCTCAAAGGGTGGTTGTCGATTCGATGTATGGCTCAGGTCGCGGGGTCATTAAAGGCATCCTGCAGGGCACAGGCTGCGAGGTTCAGGAGATCCGCGCTGAGTTGAACCCAGGTTTCGGAGGGGTCCACCCCGAGCCAATCAGCCGCTATTTGGGAGCACTTGCCAGTGCCATTAGTATGGGCATGGGTGACTTGGGGTTGGTAACCGATGGTGATGCCGATCGCATTGGCGCTATGGATGGGCGGGGAAACTTCGTCGACCCACACAAAATCATGGCATTATCCTTACGCTATCTGGTAGAAAAGCGGGGCTGGCGGGGCCCGGTCATCCGAACGGTATCCACCAGCAGCATGATTGATCGGCTGGCGGAGCGGTATGGGCTAACCATGCACGAGACACCCGTCGGTTTTAACCATATTGCTGATTATATGCTCAAGGGTGATGTTTTGATCGGAGGCGAAGAGTCGGGAGGCATCTCGTTTCATGGGCATATTCCTGAGGGTGACGGTATTTTGATGGGTCTATTATTGCTGGAGATTGTTGCCACTTCCGGAGCAACACTCTATGACCTTGTGGAAGATCTCCTTAAGGAGGTGGGGCCTGCCTTTTACCAACGTTCTGATCTACGCCTGAGCCACCCGGTTTCAAAACAGACAATGAGCCAGGTGCTGGTGGAGGATGCCCCAGCTGAAATTGGTGGAGAAAAAGTAGCTGGCGTTTCGACGGTTGATGGGGTCAAGTATCTGATCGCCGATGGGTCCTGGATGTTAATCCGACCGTCTGGCACAGAACCAGTGTTAAGGGTTTATGCCGAAGGTCGTACACCTCAAATGGTACAAGCTTTACTCGGGTACGGCGAACAGATAGCAACCCAGGTTGCATGAGGTATTTAAATAATAAAGATTGGGATCGTCCGGGCGCAAGATGCCTATCCGATCCCAATCTTCTGATTTAATGGGGTTGAATCCTTTAGGATGCAGTTCTCAATCTACGCATCAAGAAGATGATCACCACGAAAACAAAGGCTGCTGTGATAAGACCAGGTGTGCCCAGCTCGTCTGCAATCCCTGTAACTGGCAGGGCGGTCGTGGTTGGTCCTAGGGGTGTTCGTGGTGGTGTTACTGAGGCTTGTGTTACCTTTGCCGCCGCTGTCACCGCTATCTGAGTGAGCAATGCGTTACGGGTGGCTATCGCAATATCGATTGTCGGTGATTTAGTGGGAGCCAGAACAATGACCGGTGTATTTGTCGGAGGTAGAGTATTTGTTGGGGTAAAAGTAGGTCGCCGGGTGGCTGTGGCAGTGGGTGCAGATGCAGTTTGACTGGCAGCAAAGGCAATTGCTGTTGCCTGGGCTGCATTGGTCGCACTAGAATTTTGTGCAGCACGCTGGCCGGGTAAATATCTTAATAATGCCAGTCCGGCAATGCAAAGTAACGCCAAAACCATAATCCCGCCTAAAGTACCTGCGATAATTAAAAAAGTGCGGTTGCCATTTTTTTTAGGTGGTTTCTCTTCTCCAAGTTCCTGTTCGACATCATTCATGTCTGTAAAGGCCATAATACTCTCTCCTCACTAATCCATTTTGGGTGATGGATCGTCACCCGATTATCTCGAGATTTGCCAGGGGAACCTGGACTGTGTCTCCATTCAATAAACGAACCCCTGCTGCCTGTGCTCGTAGACCACTTGGTAAAACCGATAAACCTGGCATTAGGTTGGTGAGCGTGCCAACCAAACTTTTATAGGGAGCACTGACCACTCTTACAGTTTGACCAATGGCAAAAGCAGCCGAATCGGTGGGAATCGCAGGGAGAACCCCTTCCGGCAGAGAGATGACCACCTCAGGTCGCGTATTTGCGATGCGGTTCCAGGGTTCAGCATTCACTGACACTTCTCGCATCCTACCAGAAATTAAGATGTTAAACGCATCCTGGTTCATGGGTAGTTTCCCAAAACCTTCAACAAGCATGATTGGATAGCTCACACTCAAAGCAACAGGTACCAATGCTGAATCCATACTTGCTAGTATCATGCCGCGAACGGGCAGCTCTTCTGCTGAGGTGAGCACTTTTTCGTCCTCGCAATTACACGCCATGACCACCGAACCCCGTAAGCTAACATCCATCACCGCAGGGGTGACCAGTTCGTCGGGTGCATGTGCCAAGATATTCAACAACCCATAGTTAATCTTGCCATTGCCCCATACTCCTTGAATAAGCGAGCCTACCGATTCGATGACCACGCCTCGATCACCAATTATATCTGCAACTACCCCTGAATAGCCAGCTTTGAGCCCAGAGAATACACCTTCCAATTCCAGGAGTACCTGTCCACCACCTGCCAGCACTACGGTGCCAGATTTTGGCGCACGCACTACTCGGCGCCCAATACCGACGGGACCTGCAATTACATCGCCCTCCCCCACCTCATCTCCGGCTCTGTGTTGAATATAATGATCGGCTTCATTGGGGGTCAGTCCCAAACCCCTTCCGATATCCAATAATATATGCTCCGGCCGGAGCATCGCTTCAGCTACAATGTCAGCCGGGTTCACTTCCTGACCCCGTCGGGCTATGATGCGCCCTCCCGCTGACATTAATCTTTCACGCCGGATTGCTGCACCAGGTAGGATATGGGTGATCTGTGCTTGCATTCTCACTTCTCCAAAGCACATCTTGCATGAAACCGAGTTCCAAACAGGGGGTGTATGTTGATTACCATTAATGTTGTCCGGGACCCGTTGTCGCTAGCCAATTATTCAGCAATTCGCGCCTTCTAGCAGGTTCTGCTGGCATCCGTAGAGGTCGACCGCGGGCATCAATCACCACACCCAATACGCCACCAATGACCTTGACCGTGCCACCTCTGCCAAGACCACCCATGCCTACATCAAATCGGCGGAGGGGTGTCAGATGCAGCGTTCCAGCCTGCCCCAAGGGTAATCTGATTATAGCCAGAGAACCATGCTGTATTTCTAGCTCAGTCTCACCGCCATCATCACTGGTCATGCGGACGCGCAGGATTGGCGTTCCAAGCGGTGCATTCCCGATCGGGGAGATAATCGTACACAAGTTAACAAAATTCGTTGCGTCCAATGACTGAATAGTCAATAGTGGGGTCACACTTGCCGTTGCTCCCAGGGAGGGTGCTAAATTATTACGATCCAATGCAACGGTGGTCACTCCAGTTGGTTGTAGACCATTCAAGATCATCATCAAAGCCTGGTTACGTGTTGGTGCCTTGGTAATTACGCTACCTGAAGCGATGATCGGTTCAAACCACGGTAAAAGACCAGGGATCGTCCCTGGAAGTTCTGGAGGGTATGACTTGCTGGCTTGTTTGACCGCCAATTGCATTGCCTGACAGGCGAGCGCTTGTTCGGTTGCCAATTCATCAGCAGTAATTGGTAAGCTGGTGGGATAAATCGCTTTATTATAGATATAGTCGCGCACGTATTTATCAGAGACATCAGTCGAGATCCAGCGCATTATGGCACCCAAAGAACATAGATTGAGGATCTCCGGTAGGTTCTCTCCCAAACCAAGTCCTGGATAGATACTTAATCTTAAATCTCCAAAAAATGCCGAAGCTACAGTCGTCGCCGAGGCACCAACGTCTACCCCTAAAACACCCTTATGGGTGTGGGCGTATTCCTTGCTGATATATCGTATGGTTCTTCCGAAAGCAATGGCAGTTGGCATTAAATGATTGCCAGTCCATAAATCCACTTCTTGGATGCCCCTGATCTGGCGGGAGCGTACCATGCGAAATACTTGAGCCAGGGCAGGCTGCGAAGGCGTTAGCTGTTCGCTCTCATAGGATGGGCGGACATTCGGGGCAATGTGTAAATTTGCCAATGTGCCGATCGATTCCTGCACGTCTTTAACTAGTTCTGAGTTGCCTGCATATAGTACTTCCGGGCGCTGTTCTTTGGGCATTAAATAACAAGCCAGACCAACCGCTTCAAGCAAGTTTATTACCGATCCCTTCGCACCACCTTCAATCCCTCCTGCGACTACGATCAAGTCTGGGCGCATCTGCAGGATGGTATCCAATCGGGCAACGCTTCCACGCCGGTCATTTAAGCTCATCGTCTCCACCACGCGGGCATAGGTAGTGGAAGCTAAATTTTTTGCACTCTCCGTGGAGATGTCCTCTAATAGACCAATCGCCACCACATTTAGGGGAGGCCCTACCGATACAGTCGCCACACACGCATCCACCCCGGATCCGTTCGGTTGGGAGGGGATTACAATCTGTCCTCCAGCATCAAAAAACACCCTACCCGTGATGTCGTGTAATTGATCCAATGCTTCCTTCACGCCCACACTAACGTCATTAAAGGGAGCGCCTAATGTAGTCTGCACGCTACCTTGTCCTAAAAAGCGATAACGGCCCTCAACGACATCGAAGAGGATCACTCGCGTGGAAACAGTTCCAATTTCTATTGCAAGGACTGAGTCAGCGTCAATGAGTGAAGTTGGCATATCGGTTAACTACTAGACAAAACGAAGAATAATATCCCAAAGAAAACGGATTCGATCAATCAGTGCTGTGAGGGCAGCGATGTATACACTGGTAAAAAGGACTCCCAGGGTGACAACAATGAATCCCTGCCCGACCGTAGATATGTATTCCATGAATACCGAACGTTGTACTGGCACACCCTCCTCTTGAGGCTTGATTCCAAATTGGAAGTAGATGAGTGTCGTTATGGTTCCCACCAAAATGACCAGCCCATTGATGAACCAACCGACCAAATTATTCAACTCAGCTGGAGCTGAATGGGTATTAAGCAGATTTATCGATGCTCCAACCTGAGGGAATAACGTCCCTCGAACCGCTCCAGCAACCACTGTAGCCGCCCCAACCCCGGTCAGAAAAGCCAATACTGGCGTTCCCCAGCGTGCCAGGCGCGGTGACGCCTTGGTCAGCATCCAAATTCCCAAGATGACCGCAGGTATCACACGGAAAGCATAAGTGACCAATCCGTCTATTTTACCTGTGCTAAATATTTGTAAAACAGGTACAAGTACCTGGAACAAGACCACGTTATATAGAATCAAGACCGCTGCATATCCCGAAGCTACACCGATGAAAATGTGGATCGCCAGACGGAACAGGGCATTATCACCGATGATATA
>Ga0315277_10009861_pt1 | contig 12161 bp, 12 predicted proteins | sample YL17G05_15_MG_FD_203695 | JGI IMG/M metagenome (GOLD analysis project Ga0315277, IMG submission 203695) | Sediment microbial communities from Yellowstone Lake, YNP, Wyoming, USA - YL17G05_15 | ecosystem: Environmental > Aquatic > Freshwater > Lake > Sediment | place: USA: Wyoming | collected... | reverse complement strand
CGGATATTTCCAGTCCAGGGATAGACCAGGATCTTCTCCTCGGCCTCTTTTGATATCTGAACAAATCCCTTTTTAAATTGTTCGTTAAATCGATTTATAAAGAAACGAAAGAGTGGAAGAATATCCTCTTTACGTTCCCTCAGGGGAGGGATGTGAAGCTTGATCACATTGAGCCTGAAATAGAGGTCATCACGAAAATTTCCTTTCTTGATCTCGGACTCCAAATCTTTATTCGTTGCTGCGATGATCCGGACATCCGCCTTTTTCTTCTCAACCCCTCCCACCTTGAAGTATTCCTTCTCTTCAAGTACTCTCAACACCTTCACCTGTGCCGAGGGAGAAAGCTCTCCCACCTCATCGAGAAAAAGACTCCCCTTTTCTGCAGCCTCTACTTTTCCTATCTTTCCCTTTTCCAGTGCCCCGGTGAAGGCACCCTTTTCATACCCAAAGAGCTCACTCTCAAAGAGATCTTTGGGGATGGCGCCGCAGTTGATAGGGATAAAGGGAAAGGAAGAGCGGGGACTTAGAAAATGAATATATTCAGCAAGGAGTTCTTTCCCTGTTCCTGTTTCCCCTTCGATCAGGACAGTGGTCTCCGAACCTTGGGCAACCTTTTCAGCTAATCCCAAAACCTCCTTCATCTCCTGACTCACTCCGATGATCCCTCCGGAACGGAACTTTTCCTGGTATTGCGCTCGGAGCCATTCCACTTCTTTTTTTAAACGAACTCGGTCAAGTCCCCTCTTAATCAAGTCTTCAACCTGGTCGAGCTCAAAGGGTTTGACAAGAAAATCAAAGGCTCCCATTTTCATCGAGCTAACGGCCATCTCGATTGACCCTTGGGCCGTCATGACGATCACGGGGGTTTCAGGATCTTCCTCCTTGATTCTGCGAAGTACTTCGTCTCCGTTGATTCCAGGGAGCCAGTGATCCAGGAGAACAATGTCAGGATCCTCCTTCTGAAATCGCTCGAGTCCCTCTTCTCCTGTTCGGGCAGTGATTACATCATATCCTGATGTTTTCAAAGCGACCTCAAGAGAATCCCGCATGATGGGCTCATCATCGATCACTAAGATTTTAAACTGCATGACTCCTCTTTTTAAAACATCGCAAAGCGCATAGAACATAGCGCATAGCGAATTTAGTTAAGATAGATTTGAAAATTTCGTCCCTGGAAAATGAATGGTAAAGGTTGAACCCTTTCCTTCCTCACTGACGACATCAATGGTCGCCCCGTGATTTTCTAAAATTTTCAGAGTGATCGAAAGCCCAAGTCCCGTGCCTTCAGATTTTGTTGTAAAGAAAGGATCAAAAATCTTTTTCAGATGAGGCCTGGGAATCCCAACCCCTGTATCTCTCACTTCGATCCCAACATCATTCCCATCCTCTGAGAAAGTCCGAATGGTCAGTGTACCTCCCTTCTCCATGGCCTGGATGGCATTGAGTAAGACATTGATTAAAACCTGCTGAATCTGATGGATATCGATTCGAACCTTAGGCAATCCTTGTCCTTGTTCGAAGACAGAGATGATGTTTGCCTTCTTCAATTTGGTCTGGAGAATAGCCATGCTCTTCTCCACGACTTCATTGATCTCCTCTTCTCTAAAATGAGAGGCCTTCGGTTTTGCGAAATGGAGCATGTCATCCACAATCTTCTGGATCTTTTCAATCCCCTCCTGCGTGCTATTCATAAGCTTCTTCTCCATTTCTGGAAGATCTTTTTTTCTTGAGAGGATCTGGGTATTGATCTTGATCCCGGCAAGGGGATTGCGAAGTTCATGGGCTACCCCAGCGGTCAGTTCTCCAAGGGAGGATAACCTTTCGGCCAGAATTAATCGTTCCTCTGCTTTCTTCAAATCGGTAATGTCTTTACAGATCCGGGAGACACCAACAATTCTTCCTTCTGCATCTCTCAGGGGTGAAATGGTCATACTCGTAATGATCTCCCTACCCTCCTTGGTTTGCCTTTTTACCTCCACATTAGGAACCACTTCCCCTCTTTTCACCCGTCCCATCAATTGATCCATCAATTTCTCTTCTTCTGCTCTCAATCTTTCATCCCGGGGATAGAGGAATTGAGACAACTTCTTACCCAATATCTCTTCTTTCTTATATCCATAAATCTTTTCAGCCCCTTCATTCCAATAGAGGACTTTCCCCTCCAGGTCAACCACAGAGATGGCATCCCCTGCCTTTTCCACAATGGATTCGAGAAAGTTTTTCGTCTCGATCAGTTCTTTCTGAAGCCTGACTTTTTCCAACATCAAACCATGACCTTCGATGGCACGATTCACCACAAAGGGAAAGGCCTTGGCGCATTCTGCCGAGCGGTTGATATAGTCAAAGACCCCCTCCTTCATGGCTTCGATCGCCAATCGGGGATCTCCCTTCGCCGTCACAAAAATAGTGGGAATGCCAATCCCTAACTCATTAAATCGCCGAAGCCAGTCCAGTCCTTCTCCATCCGAAAGGGCATGATCTAAAAGTAGGATGTCGAATTTCTCCTTCTGGAGCTTTTTTAAACACTCCTTTCCAGATGAGACCTTCTCGGTATGATACAGGCTACCCGAAGCCTTTAGAGAATCTTCCATCATCTTTAAGAAACCTGAATCTTCTTCCGCCACTAAAATCCGTATTCTTTTATCCAAACCACAATCTCCCTTAATATTTTAACACCCACTTTTTTTACTATGTGAGGGTCAGGCCTTCACCCTGCACCCAACGTGGTGCAGGGCCTCTCCCCTTCTAAAATACCCTATTTCCCTCTTATTGACAATCTTCTATCATTCTTTTTAAGATGAACCATGCGCTGTTTGATCATCTTCCTCGTCCTTCTCTATTCGATCCCATCCTTCGCAGGAAGCATCAAGGAATCACCCCTTCAGATTTGGAAGGTGGGAGACCGGCGGTGGACAGTCGAGGAGGAGACCCAATATGGCAAATGGGTCGAAAAGAATATCAATGAGGATTTTTTTATCCGCTATAAAATTCCCATTGATTGTGCCGATGTTCCTTATGCGGTGCGATGGATCTATGCACGGATCGCTCACCTTCCTGCAGCCGCCTCAACAAAAGACGGCAAATTGATCGGCCACTGGTCTACGGAATGGGGAAAGCTACCGACTCATCCGGAGTGGCATAAAGATCTTCGTTTTCGCAAAGCCCTCCTTCACATGCTCTCCGAGACGACCACCCGAACCCTTCCCCTCGACACTTACCCCATTCGAATTGATCCGGAATCAGTCATCCCTGGAACCGCTTTTTTTATTACGGAGTCCCATTCCGGGGTCATCGGCCATGTCATCTTAGATGGAAGTACTGTCCATCCCCTTCAAACCTGGGAGGCGACGTCTCCTGTCAAACTTCAGAAGTTGAGTGAAAGGGATTTCCTAACGACGAGACCCGAGTCGACCATTTATTCCGGTTTAGTGAAATTTCGCTGGCCGATATTTGAAAAGGGGCAATGGAAATACCTCCCCCCTGGTGAACATCCCTTCTATTCACTGGAACAATACTCGGGAAGTTTCTCGGAGGGCTATACCGATTTCGTTGAGGCTGTAGCGAAAAGGATTGACCCCATCGATTATGCTTCCTGGGACAAGATGGAAAAGGTTTTGGATTACACGGTTCACTATATCAGAGAGAGGGTTCCCATCGTTTTGGAAGGATACCAAAGGTGTCGCAAAGGGCGTTGCCCGGAAGGTTCGGATTTATGGGAAATCCATAGCACGCCTAATCGTGACGGGAGGATTATCCTATTAATGGACCACCTTCATCATCTCATTGAATCGAATGGCCTCGATGAGGACCTGGTAAAAGAAATGATGGAGGGGATTTCGATTCGTATTCAAAAAGGCCAATTCGTCACTTTTTACCATCTCTACCAGAACTACCTCTGGCTTTCTCCCAATCCGGAGGATTCCATCGAGGCCCGATGGGGATTGAAAAAGTGCGAGATGATTCTTTCCCAAATCCGAAGTGCCGAGAACTCCACTGCCTTCATTGAAAGGACCTATCGAAAAAGAGACCCCAAATATGCTGACTTCTCCATCCGACAGCAACAGGAAATCCTTCGGAGACTCTTTGAAGAATGGTACAAGTCAGAGTGTAAAGAACCCGTCGTACCCCCTCCGCCTCCCAAGAAGACAAAGGATAGGGTGATAAGAAAATAGGGAGACAGAGAGAGAAATAATGAGGAGATGGGGTGATAGGGTGACGGGGGGACAAAAAATTTGGAGTGCGTCTGCCTGCGGCAGGCAGGGATTGCAGAATAAAGAATTAATTACTAAGCTTTGGGCTTTAAGCCTGATGACCCATACATTATACAATTCGTTCACGTATTCCCTTGGCATAGTCCTGGGCAGGAGGGATGGTAGATGAACTTTTCCAAAAAGGTTCAATGGTCACCTTATATAGCTGGAGCATTGATCGGAGTGGTTAGCTGGTTTTCTGTCCTCACGGCAGGAAAGTTCCTGGGCGTATCTACTACCTTTGTTCGAACGATAGGGATGATTGAAAGTATCCTGATTCCAGAGCGTGTTGCTTCCTTACCTTATTTCGTTAAGGAAAAACCTCTGATTGATTGGCAGTGGCTGGAAGTTCTTGGCATATTGATTGGTGCATTTGTTGCTTCAAAACTATCAGGTGATTTCAAAAAGGGATTTGTCCCACCCATGTGGGAGAAACGATTTGGTCCGTCTCGTTTTAAACGTTGGGTAGTGGCTTTTTTCGGAGGTGTGATTCTAATGTTTGGCGCCCGGGTGGCTGACGGCTGACCGAGTGGCCATGGCATCAGCGGTTCGCTGCAATTAGCGTTGAGTGGTTGGATCTCCCTCATCTGTTTCTTTATCGGAGGGATGGCCATGGCACGTCTCCTTTACGGAAAAGGGGGTGAGTAGAATGGGTATTCTGACCTTGGGCTTAATCACCGGGATATTCTTCGGGTTCTTTCTCCAGAAGGGACAGGTATTAAAATATGACAAGCAACTCGGAATGCTCAGATTCAAGGATTTCACTGTGCTCAAGGTGATGGTTTCAGCAATACTCGTTGGAATGGCAGGAATTTACTTCTTTGTGGATATGGGCTTAGGGGAACTGAGCCTGAAGCCAACGGTCCTCGGTGCGAATATCATTGGAGGACTGATCTTTGGATTGGGTTGGGGCATGCTGGGGTATTGTCCGGGAACGGCGGTTGGGGCAATAAGTGAAGGTAGACTGGATGCCTTTTGGGGAGGAGTCCTTGGGATGCTGGTTGGTGCCTGGATATTCGCAGAGGCCTATACATTCCTCAAAGACAACCTTTTGAGATGGGGAGATTTAGGGAAGTTGACTATTCCGAAAGTAATTGGAATCAACCATTGGGTCATCATTGCAATTCTCTGGGTGCTCATGATACTGGTTTTCATAGGATTAGAGAAAAAGAAGGTTTAAAGATTTTTAAATATGTTTTAGGATCGAAAATGGGTTGAAGGAAGGCAGTTGTTATGAGGGCATTTTTGAAGAACTCCGATTGGAAAACTGCAAAGGTTCAAATAAACAGCTCTGGGAGAAATCAAATTTAATATTGTTTTTTAGAGACGGGTCCCACTCGGTCCTGCAATGGGTTTTAAATCTTTGAACTGTGGGCAATAGTCTCGCGGATATTTATAAGCCCTGTAAATATAGTTCAAAGGTCCGGGTGGTGAGACCGGGGGTTCTGGAACCCATGGACTTACCCACTCCCATACAATCTCTCCTTCTTTGGTCACCTCAAACAATCTACCTGGCCATCCCTCCACGACGAAGGTATTTCCGTTGGGAAGCCTCTGGGCATTGCCGACAAAATTGCTGAAGAAGTGGCCCTGCTGTGTCACACGCTCACCCCATGCGATGGCTTCATATTTCCAGACGATTTCCTTATTCACAGGATTGATTTCAATCGCTCTCGAATAGCCCCTGATTTTTCTTGGATAGCCCGCCTCACCGCCATTATCAAGGATGAGCATATTGCCTGCTCCCGGTAACCCTTTGGGAATAATGTAAGGTTCGTGCTGCCCAATGATCTGATCCACCTTGCCATCCGGATAGTTTGGACCCAGTTTCCATACGATTTTTTTTGTATCTTTCTCAATGATACAAATGACATTTAAATCCCTGGAGCTTATCAAAAGGTTTCCCGGTTTGAACCTTTGATCACCTTGATCGAACCATTTATTCGGAGGTAATACATTTAGGCTATTGCACCTTGCCCAGTGAGGTCCAAATACTCCTGTTTGATTAGAAATGAGTTTCTTCTGTTCACCTGTGAACCCAAACTGGTCATAAAGATCGACCATCTTCAGTTCCCAGACCACTTTGCCCTCAGGAGTCACCTCATAAAATGTGTCATCCATGAGTTCCTTATCAGAGATGTCAGGACGCTTCACCTTATCCACTGCAAGGACAAGGGTGTTTCCGTTTTCCAATCTGAAGAAATCATGGTGAACGGGTCCGATGACAGGTTGCCTGCCCGGAATCTCACCCTTCCATTGCCAAATTTTTTTGCCATCCCAATTGAATTCAGTGAGATCACCAGCGTAATTGCCTGCAAGTCCTGGGACAAACTCTTTTTCATTCAAAAAAATATTTCCACTTGAAAGTAATTTGGTTGGTTTTCCACCAAGTTTATATTCTCTAACGATATTGCCGGTCAAATTATCGATGAGGATGGCGCCCCTGCCCGGAGCATTGGGTGTGAGTAAGATGTACCCAGGCTCGACTCTACCAATCTTACATATGGTCAACCCCCTCGGGTAGACAGTGGGCCAGGTAAAGGCCAGATGCGTCAATGTAACTGAAATGGCTACTGATAAAAGTCCTATCAGCAGAACCCTCTTATTACTCTTCATGGGATTTCCTCCTATCAGGTCGTGACAGAAATCTTCTAACTGGGGTTTTTTATTATTTCCGCCTCTATACAAAATATCATGTTTTGGCCTTGAGGTGAAGAGGTTCCATAGCTAAGATACTGTATGCCTACCCCAAAAATACGGAATGCACCTTATTTTGTTTATGCGAAATCTTGTTATATAATATAAAATAACTGATCAACTATGGCAATGGAATGGCTCCTTCAAGCGGAATGATGAGCGGCATGGCGAAGGGGACATCTCCATAAATCTTTCTTAAAGGAGAAGATCATGAAACGACAATCATTGAAGAACCCGATAGTCCTGGCTGCCGTCCTCATATTTGTTTCAAGCTGGTCTTTCGCCTGGGAATACCCTGTCATTAAGGGTTACGGGCCCATGGATCCCCTTCCCCATGCGGCCGTTCAACCTGATCAATCGATTAAATACAAGGTCATTTTTGAGATCACACGGGTAGCCCAGAGTCCGGATAAGGTGAACCCCGGCCTTGACCGCGTTGCAAGATTTCTGAATGTGATGGCAGCTTCAGGCATCATGCCCAAAGATGTAGAGCTCGCAGCGGTTATTCACGGGCCGGCGGCTCCGATTATTTTGAAGAATGAGATCTTCAAGGACAGGTTCAAGATGGACAATCCGAACGAAAAAATTATCAAGGATCTTAAAGAAGCAGGAGTGAAACTCTATGTTTGTGGGCAGAGCCTGGCTGATAACGGATTAGAACATCAATGGGTCAATGAACAGATCGCAATCGCCGTGTCTGCATTGGTTGTGGTTCCGACCTATCAACTGAAAGGCTACGCCTACCAGCCTTTTTTCTAACCCGGTTCGCTAAAAGGGCAAAAAGTGTGAACAATCCTATCATCGCCATCAACATGTGCAAGAGGAATAGAAAATGAAGAAGAAGAATATTCTTTTCAGTGGGGTGATCATTCTCCTATCTGCTATTGTTGGAGGAGCTCTTTCCCTGATCATCAGTAAATCTATTCACTTCAGTCCAGCCGAAATCCCCAAACCGCCGGCAGCTCCAAGCACTTCTGTAACCGAAAAGACCTACTCCGTCTTCTTCAATCCTCCTCAGCCCCAAGAGGCTCCACCCGATATTAGGGATGCCGTCATGCTTGGGTATAACATTTTGATGGATACTCAGAAGTACGCTCCTCAATTCGTTGGTAGCAAAATGAACTGTAGGAATTGCCATTTTGAGGCGGGAAGGACGAAGAAGGGTGTTTCACTGGTTGGAGTGGGTGCAGCATATCCTTGGTACAAAGAGAGACACCGCGATTCTGTCAATCTCGTGACGCGGACGAATGACTGCTTCGAGCGGAGCATGAACGGAAGGCCTTTGCCCTACGACAGCAAGGAGATGAATGCTATCGTCACCTATTACCATTGGATTTCCAAAGGGATACCCATCTATGCCGACATCCCATGGTTGGGGCTAAAGCATATTGGGAGCACTCATCAACCAAATCCTACCAAAGGCAAGGAGGTCTATGGTCAGAAGTGTGCAGCATGCCACGGGCACAATGGAGAGGGAACCCCGATCGCACCCCCTCTCTGGGGAAAAGATTCATTCAATGACGGAGCAAGTATGGCCAAGCTGACGTACCTGGCGGCTTTCACACATAAATTTATGCCCCAAGGAAACCCTGATTTAACCGAAGAGGAGGCCCTGGATGTGGCCGCTTTCGGCACTGGCCAGCCAAGACCCCATTTTGTGCCTAAGAGGAAATAGATTAACATGTGTTGTTTTAATTTTCGGAGATGAATCTAATCCTGAATGCCCCTGCCTGCCGGCAGGCAGGGATTGTGGAATGCGGAATGAATGGTTCTTTGAGCCTTGAGCTTTTAGCTTTCAGCGTTAAGACTAAAATCCTTTCTTAACACCTTCCTTAATTTTTTGTTTTCGATCTTTATCAATCTCTATACCCATCGTCTTAGAGACCACGAAGAGAATCCCGATAGTGGTCGTTCTATCGTACTGTAAAACCATATTCGTCTTTTCGCCCCGCCAAAAATATTCCTCTTGCCCCTTAGTCGTCAGATGTCCCTTACCGAACTTCTCAAACATCACATCACGAAGTCCCTCCCAATTTGGATAACCTTTCGTCAGTACCTTCACACCACAGAATTTATCTTTCCAGAATCCGTATTCGATTCTTTCGAGGCTCGCCGCCCCGATCGTCAATTCATCACCATTTCTCAGGTAGGTACTTATTTCGCTGGAGCTCGGATCAGATCCTGAAGGGACCATATCCAATAACATCGGATAGATCGGTCCCCCAGTTTATTCCTCTAAAACCTTCGAGTTCGGCTCCTGACGTGTAAAGTCCGGAGCCTTTTGGTTTTGACTCAATCGAAGATCGATACTTCTCCGGGACTTTACTAATATCATCTGCGAAGTGCACATTTCCCTGCTCGTCGGTCCATTTGAGAATTTGAGCCGAAGCCGATACAGAAAAAAGGAGAAAAATAATGATCGCCCCCAAACTTAAAATTCTAATCCTCATCCTCATTGCCGGAATCTCCTACCAAACCATGTTCTACAAGAAATACTTAGCGATGTCGATGTGATATTTATATGGATCCAATGTCTTGACGATGCTTCCTAATGAACTTTCTTAAAAAGTTTCACCGTCTCAAGGATCTCATTCACTTGGAAGGGCTTCCCGATAATCCAATCCACACCCGACTCTTCGATCTTCTTTTCATCTAAATTCGTCCCCCATCCCGTGATAAGAGCTACAGGGAGCTGGGGGATTTTGGTTTTAATCAATTTGGTCACTTCCCAGCCATTCATGCCAGGCATTCCTAAATCAGTCAACACCATATCAAATCCACCTTCCTCTAAATGTCTCATGCCTGACTCTCCATCCGATGCCTCGATCACTCGGTACCCTCCAAACAGGAGGATATCTTTGAGCAAAGTTCGAACCCGTTCGTCATCATCGATGACAAGGATGGTCATCGGCTGTTTGACTTCTTTTTCCACTTCATCCTCCTACAACATCTCTCCGTTAGCGACGGGAAGTCTAATCATAAATGTAGTTCCTCTTCCTTCTTGGCTTTTCATTTGGATCTCCCCGTTGTGACGTCGAATAATTCCATAAGAGACACTTAGTCCTAACCCAGATCTTTGGACTCCCTTCGTTGTAAAAAAAGGATCAAATATACGTTGCCTGATGGTTTCTGGTATCCCGATCCCGTTATCGCTCGCCTCGATGAAGACATGACCATTCTCATGCCCTGTCCTGAAGGTGACCATTCCTCCTTCAGGCATTGCATCAATGGAGTTGATGAGAAGATTTAACAACACCTCCCTTAATTCACTGGGGTCTCCCACAACCTGAGGTACTTCTCCTTTGATTGTCCGCACTTCAATCTGAATCCCCTTTGCCTCGGCTTCGTCTTTTATCTTAGTCTTTGCCAATTCAATCGCCCCGTCTATGATCTCATTGACATCAATGGAAACGAATTTGGATCCATCTGTTTTAGACCGTGTAAATTCTTGGATTTTCTTGATAGTATGGGCCCCGTCCATCGAGGCCTGTTCGATGATTTCCAATTCTTGTTTGATGGTCTCATGGGACATCCTTCCAGGTTCATCTCTTCCATTCATTAATCCCAATTTGATCAATTGAACCCTACCTAATATAGCCCCCAAGACATTATTTAAGTCATGGGCTACTCCTGCGGCCATCTCTCCAAGGGCCTTTAACTTCTCGGATTGAATCAGCCATTCCTCCATCTGTTTTCTATCGGTAATGTCTTTCAGATAAATAATGGCGTGAGCTTCACCCGTGGGGTGAAAGAACTGTGCGCCACTGACCTCCACCCTTCTCTTCTCCCCATTTTTCTGAAACACATCGGCCTCGCGAATCACAGGTCCATCCCTTGAATCTGAACTCCGATCAGAACCTTTTTGGATTTCATCTCTACTAAATCCATTCATTATCTTTGTGAATTCCATTCCCGTTAATTCATCAGGGGTATATTGGGTCAATGGAATTAGCCGTCCATTAAAAAATTTTATTCGATTCTTTTCATCTAAAATGGCGACCGCATCGTGAGCTCCTTCAACAATTTGTCGATATCTAAGTTCTGATTCTTCTAACTCCTTTAACTCCATTTTGATCTGCTTCGTCCTTTTTTCGAAGGACTGGACGAGGAATCCATAAAAAATATTCATAATAAAGATGAAAGGAATCCGTAACAGAATCCCTTCCTCTAAAGACTTCATATTCCATCCTTTCGTCCAGAGAAACCAACCGTAAATTCCACAGATTACCAAGGCATTGATCATTAACAACTTAAAACTTCGGGCAATGGAGGCGAAAAGGATGATTAAGAAATAGACCAAATAAAAATCTGTCTCAAATTGAGAGGTAATATAGATTCCTAAAGAGACCACAAGGGTATCGAAGAGCAGGACGATGTAGAAGAAGGAGATTTTTAAAAAATACGATGAAGGAAGAAAGTAGGCAATGACGTTGGAAAAGAGATAAAAAGAAATGATTAAGGAGGGGAGGAATTGTGGGGAGGCGATCCCTCGACCAAATAAAATGAGGTAAGAGGTGATAATGATAGTCACCCACCTCAGACGGAGAACAATTTGTTTAAACCCTGTCGAGTCCTCTAAATTAATTTCCCTAACTTTAAATAGCACCCTTAACACTCCTTATCACAAATCATTCAGAATGATTCATCCTCTCTCTCATAGGAAATACTTGGCAATGTCGATGTGGTATTGATAAGGATCCAAGGTCTTGACGATGCTTCGTTTGTAATGGCCTGCTCCATCCGTTTCGGTAAGATCAATCACTTCTTTCTTAACATCCCCTTTTTCATCTCGTGCGACCAGGATGACGATGGGACGCTCCAGCCATCTGGCATCATGACTGGGTTTATAGACGATCCCCAGTTCACGCGTGTTGAGAAGGACCAAGGACCCGATAGGAAAAATGCCGACTAGACCAATGAAGATCTTGAGGAGAAGAGGGTCAAAATGGACCGTCTTCTCCCTCAGCATGATGGCGAGAGCCTGTTCCGGGGTATAGGGAGTTTTTTTATAAATTCGGGGGGTCGACATGGCATCGTAAGAATCTGCAATCTGAATGATCCTCCCGAAAAGGCTCACCTCTTTTTTCCGAAAAAGTTTTGGGTATCCTGAAAGATCGCTCTTGAGGTGGTGGTCAAAGATACCAACCACCATCCTGGGATTGATCTCCCCTAATTGCTTCAGATTGAGAACGATCTCCACTCCCATTAAGGGAT
>Ga0315277_10009860_pt1 | contig 12163 bp, 10 predicted proteins | sample YL17G05_15_MG_FD_203695 | JGI IMG/M metagenome (GOLD analysis project Ga0315277, IMG submission 203695) | Sediment microbial communities from Yellowstone Lake, YNP, Wyoming, USA - YL17G05_15 | ecosystem: Environmental > Aquatic > Freshwater > Lake > Sediment | place: USA: Wyoming | collected... | reverse complement strand
AAGAGTCAAAAACCATCCAAGGATTCAAGTTCGTGAAAACCACACAGCCGTTGAGCTGATTACCGAGCATCATATTGTTCATCAACTCCGACCGCCGTCGAGCCCGATCCATTGTTGGGGGATTTATGCATTGAATGGAGAGTCGGGCGACGTCGAAGCCTACCTTTCCAAATCCACCTTGCTCGCTTCCGGAGGTTCAGGGCGGGTGTATTTGCACACCACCAATCCGTCCATTGCCACGGGTGACGGCATCGCGATGGCCTACCGTGCCGGGGCGGCAGTGGCCAACCTTGAGTTCATGCAATTTCATCCGACGGCACTCTGGCATCCGGATGGAGATTCTTTTCTCATTTCGGAAGCCGTTCGCGGATTTGGAGGAATTCTCCGGAACCGGGGCGGAGAAGCGTTCATGGGAAGATACCATCCGCTGGCGGAACTGGCGCCGAGGGACATTGTGGCCAGGGCGATCGATGCCGAAATGAAAAAGCGCGGCGAAGATTGCGTGTACCTGGACGTGACACACCTTCAAGCCGGTGACGTGATCGATCATTTTCCGGGTATTTATGACAAATTAATGTCTCTGAAGATTGACATGACCCGGGAGCCGATCCCGGTGGTTCCGGCGGCCCATTATATGTGCGGAGGTGTATTGACGGACCTGGAAGGCCGGACTTCCATCGACGGTTTGTACGCGACCGGCGAAACCGCCTGCACCGGTGTCCACGGAGCGAACCGGCTAGCATCCAATTCGCTTCTGGAGGCGCTGGTGTTTTCTGCCCATGCGTTTCGGAATGCTTCCGAGCGCATCCAGCGTATGTCCGATTCCCTTCCGTCGATTCCTCCGTGGGATGACAAGGGCATGTTCGACCAGGAAGAGTGGGTACTCATCTCCCACGATCTTCGGGAGATCCAGCGGCTGATGTGGGACTACGTCGGAATTGTCCGTTCGGACGAACGGCTCCAGCGGGCCGAGCGACGCATTTCGCTGATCGCCAACGAGATTGAGATGTTCTACAAGAAAACAAAAGTTACCGCACCTTTACTCGATCTGCGGAACATCACCTGCACAGCACTGCTGATCATACGGTGTGCATTGTTCCGGAGGGAAAGCCGGGGGCTTCACTACACGACGGACTACCCCAAACGCGACGATGTACATTGGCTCGGAGATTCGCTGGTTTTTGAAGGTCGGACGTTTTTACAACCGCTTCCCAAACCGCACAGTTTTTAGGGGTCGCATGGTTTTCGGATTCACTGCCGACAGCTTTCGTTTTCTTTCCGTTGCCAATGTGCTACGGATCTTCCGGTGGAGCGGTCTTCGTTTTGCGGAAGTGACCACGGCCGTGTTCTGCAATCCGGACAAAGCCCTCAGGTACACCGGAAGCATGAAATTGGGTTTGCATTTACCGAATGCAGGAAATCGGGGATACGATTTTTCTTCACAAAAACACGCCGCAATCATCCGAGACGACCTGCTTCGAATTGGTCACCATCGATGTCTTTTCCGTTTCCAATATGCCGTGTTCCATCCGCCCGAAATGGGTACATTGGACAGCACAAAGGAATTTTTTATTCAGAACCTTCGACAGGTCGGAGTCCCTCTGGTGCTTGAAAATATTCGGGGGTATACACCCGAAACCCTCATGGATTTTTACAAATGGCTGAAAAACGATCTTGGGGATCGGCTCTGGGGAATCTGTCTGGACATTCCGCACGCCCATCTCACGGACCGTAGGTGGAAAGACTATTTTTATATGCTGCGCGCATACGTCCGCGTCATCCATCTTTCCAATTGCAAAGATGGAGACGACAAACACTTGCCATTCGTGGTGGAAGGAGATCTGGCTCTCGAACCCATCCTGACCTTGTTAAAACGGGAAAAATATGACGGATTCCTGAATTTTGAAATTTTACCTCCGTCCATCCCGGATGCAATACGCCTCTTTCCGATGATCCAGCAGCTTCGGAATTATGGGTGAAATCCACAGAACGTAAAAGTCCTGTCGGTCTTTGATACAGTGTCCGTCAGACCAGGGTCAGAAAAAAACAGGAAATTGCAGACAGGATCGGACCGGGTTTAGGACTTCATCGGAAAAGCAGCGGGAAAGGCCGAATCCCTGGATCCTCGACCGATCGCACGGTTTCGGCTTGAAAATGATCTCTAACTTTTGTATTATGCCTTGAACTAAAAAGGGAGGGCTCTTTATGATTCGGGAAATCACCAGCAAATCCCTCAACACACGAAAATTCATCGAGGAGAAAGTCAAAGAAATTTCGGAAACCGTCGGCGGAGGCCTGGCCATCAATGCGCTTTCCGGTGGTGTGGATTCGTCCGTTGTGACCCTGCTTGGGCATCGCGCGCTAAAAAACCGGCTGCGAACGGTATTTATCGACAATGGATTGATGCGTGAAGGTGAACCGGAACGGGTACAAAAACTGTTTGCCAAGCTTCGCATTCCGGTCGAGATCGTTGATGCCAAAAACGAATTTTTTCAGGCCTTGGCGGGCGTCACCGATCCCGAAGAGAAACGCGAGGCCATCACCCAAACGTTTTACAAAAACGTGTTCGGCAAGGTTGTCCGGGAAAGCGGAGCAACGTTTCTGCTTCAAGGAACGATCCTGACCGATGTGGATGAAACCGTTGCGGGTATCAAACGCCAACACAATGTTTTCGAACAGCTCGGGATTGATCCGCTGGTTGCGTTCGGGTATAAAATCATCGAACCGTTGATCCAATTGCGCAAGGACGGTGTCCGGAAAGTCGGCCAGGCCCTGGGACTTTCCCGAGAGGTATTCCAGCGCATTCCGTTTCCCGGGCCGGCACTGTCGGCCCGCGTGATTGGCGAGGCATCGCGGGAGCGCATTGAAACGGTGCGAAAAGCGACGGTGATCGTGGAGAAGGTACTTTCCAGAACCCGTGCGTTTCAGTACATGGCCATTCTGCACGAAGACCGCGTGACAGGCATGCGGGAGAATAAACGCGAATTCGGATTTCAGATCGAAATCCGGTGCTGGAACAGCGTGGATGCACGTGAAGCAAAACCCGCACGGATTCCATACCCCATTCTGGAAAAACTAGCTAAAGAGATAACCACCAAAGTACCGGGTGTGGTCAGCGTGACGTATCACGTCGCGTCCAAACCTCCCTCCACCATGGAGGCGGTATAGGCAATGCCCATTCATGTCCTTGGTTTTTCCGGAAGCCTTCGCAAGGGATCGTACAACACGGCTCTGCTGCGTACCGCCGGTGAATTGATGCCGGAGAGTATGAGCGTGTTCACGAACATGTTCCCGCTAAACCGACCTGAAATTCTGGTCATGCGGGCGCAAGAAAAATTTGATGCCCAAGGGAGATTGACGGATGAAACCATGCGCGGGTTTGTCAAGGACCAACTGGCAGCCCTGGAAGAATGGACGAATCATTTCAAGCGTTGATTTCGGTGTTTTGGATCCTTGCACAAGATGCAGAATCCGAATCGGTAGGATTTCAAACAAAGCCGTAAGGCAAAGAAACGGTAAAACCATAATGATCCATTTGAAAAAAACAATCGCTTGCATCGCATTCTGTCTGTGTATTGCCGACCCGTCGGCTTCCCAGGAGAAATCATCGGTCTTGTTAAACAAGGACATCCTGGTGATCCAGGCAGAAGGGATTGCGTTTCTGGGTTCAGGAATCAACGAGGATGATGCAAAAACACTGGCCATCAACGATGCGAAACGAAACGCTTTGGAACAGGCGGGCACATACCTTGAATCGCACACTGCGGTGCTGAATAACCAGCTGGCAAAGGACGAGATCATCACATTTTCGGGTGGTCTGCTCAAGATTCGGGTACTGAAAGAGGATCGTCAGCTGATCAACAGCATGTTCGCTTTTCGGGTGGGTGTTGAAGCCACCATCGACACCAAACTGCTGGATCAGAGAATCGCGGACATCCGGAAAGACAAAGGATTGAGGGAACAACTGGAGGCGGAGAGGGCGAGAAACAAACAGCTGGAAGCCCGGATTTCGGAATTGCAGGCCATGGGCAGTTCGGCCACAAGCCAGGAAGTTAAAAGTGTGATCAACGAACTGTCGGCCTCCGATTGGGCGATCAAAGGATACTACGCCCAGGATTACCGATTGCAGATCGAATGCTATACCAAGGCCATTGAACTCGACCCCCGGTACATCATTGCCTATTACAATCGCGGCATTGCCCAGTACAGCCTTGGCAACCACGATGCGGCCGTTCAAGACTACAGCGCAGCCATCGCCCTGGATCCGCGGAATCCGGATTTCTACACCGGCCGCGGCCATGCGTACAGTGCCTTGGGCGATTACCAATCTGCCATTCAAGACTACAATGCGGCAATCCTGCTGAATCCGCAGCAGGCCAACGCTTACAACGGTCGCGGTCTTGCCTATTTCAGCTTGAAAGATTGCAACTCGGCCATCCAGGATTACAACACGGCCGTCGGGTTGAATTACCAGTTCACGGAGGCCTATTACAATCGCGGCAATGCACTGTATGCCCTGGGCAATTATCAAGCAGCCATTCAGGATTACAACATGGCCCTCACACTGAATCCGCAATACGGCCTTGTTTACAACAATCGGGGCAACGCGTACTATGCTTTGGGTAACGTCGCCACATCCATTCAGGATTACAACACAGCCATTCTGCTGAATCCAAAATATCCGGACACCTATTACAACCGGGGGAATGCTTATTACAGTCTGGGAAACTACGGATCGGCCGTTCTGGACTACAGCATGGCCATCGAGTTAAATCCCCAATATGCCTCTGCGTATTACTGGCGCGGTGGCACCCACACGTATCTTCGAAATCCGAAGGCGGCAGCGGACGATTACAACAATTATCTGAGAATCAACGGCAATCGAAATGGGGATGCTGAAAACATACGTCAATGGATCCGGAATCTGGGTTATACACCAGAATATTGATGCACCAAAGAATGACAATCCCTTAGGACATGCAAGGCTGCTACGGCCGGAAGTTTGATTGTAGGCATTCCCTGTTCCGCAGGCCAGATGCAGACAGAAGAAAACCGGCACGCAGGGATTTTTTAAGCATCCATAATGATTTTTTCCCATGGTGGAGGAAGCATGAAAGACACGGTCATGATTGTAGACGACGATCCGATGGCACAGGTCACGGTCAAACGGATCCTCGAATCCGCAGGTCTCAAAGTCACCACGGTCGATAGTGGTGAAGCCTGCATTCGAGAGGTGGAGAAGGGATTTAACGGTTTGATCCTCATGGATATCATGATGCCGGGTATGGATGGCTGGGAAACCATCCAATCACTCGTGGACCGAGGCATCATGAAGGGCAGTATCATTTGCATGCTGACCGGAAAGGAATCCCCAGACGACCGCATGAAAATGCTCAAGGAGTATATTTTGGATTATATCCGGAAACCCTTCGACCAGAAAAAATTTGTCCGGCTTGTGAAGGAATATTTGTCTTATCTGTGACGATCCGGCACCCTTGATCACGATTGGGAACCATAGCACCGGACCCGGTTTCATGGATATTGTAAACCACCGTGGTTCAGAGGATGCAATCGGGTGACCGCGTATCTCATTTTCAAGCGGGAGTGTTTATGGATAAACGGAAAATAGTCATCATTGGTTCTTCGGGTGCAGGCCTCCCCATTTTGAAAACGATCTTTGAGAATATGCCAAGGCTTCAAGGGCCGATTGTTCTCATTCAACACATGCCCATTTACGTCAACCAAACCGTATGCGACAACCTGGCAGCCAAGACCGAAATGACGGTCAAAATTGCAGAACTGGATGAACGGCTTCAATCCGGAGTCCTGTATGTGGCCCCGAGCGAAATTCATCTCAAGCTTGTCCAGAACCATCAAATACGGCTTGCGGGCCGTGAGAAGGTTAATTTTGTCTGCCCTTCGATTGATGTGGCCATGATGTCCGTTGTGAAGGAACCGAGTATTCTTCCCATGGGGATTCTTTTATCCGGTATCGGGGACGATGGGATTAAAGGCATCGGTCATATCAAGCGAATAGGCGGCATCACCATCGCCCTTGAAAAAAATCCTGACATCATCACCAACATGGCTGACGAAGCTTTTGCCGCCGGATACGTGGACTGGGTCCTGAATCCCGATGAAATCCGAAACAAGCTGATGGCGCATTTGGGGTGGGAGATAAAAAACCGGTGATTTCCGCGCGGGAGAAAAAGGATACCCACACCGCAAGCGATCGACATCCGGAATGCATAAGGATTACGGCACACGCAAGATCGGGTCGGAGGATGCACAACAGTACACAATGGCATAAAACACTCTCTTTGCTGTTCACGCTCCCATCTGCCAGCGTGAGCGGCTTCATGCGAAAAGGAGGCGTGCCATGCTTCAATACGTTCTGGCTATCGTGTTGGCACCGCGCAAAGCGTTTGAATCACTTTTGGCGGATCGCCGCAGGCTCGCGTACGGATCAAGGGTTATGATTTTAGTCGCGTTTTTATGCGCGCTTGGTATTCTCTTGGTTGCTCTTGGGGGTCACAAACCGCAAGGGCTGAAACCGTGGTTAAGCATTCAGCGGAATGTCTATTATTACTGGGAGTCTGTGTTTATCGCTCCTGTCATGGTTCTCGGTTGGATTCTTGCGGCAGGAGTCATCCAAAGTTTGGCGAGATGTGCCGGCAGCAAAGGTTCTTTCGAGGACGTGCTTGCCCTTCTGGGGTATGGAATAGCAGTTCCCACCATCGTCATCCTGATCCCCAAATTTGTCGAAGGATTTTTGACCCTGACACGCTTGGTTGACGTCGGCACCATGAGTCAATTGGCAGCCGCCAGGCAGGGACCGTACGGATTCTTTCTGTGGACTGTCGCTTCTTTGTATGCGCTCGGTCTGGTGGCTCTGGTTCCAAGGGTCGTTTCGGTGGTGCACCGTATTCGAGGTTTGAAAGCGTTTACGGTTGGGATTGTTGGTGTTGTCATTTATCAGACGGTGCTGTTTGTATTCAAGCGGTGACTTTTGTCTTGAACATGGTATTGGGCAGGCGAAGAAACCGTTTTTCCTAAGCGGCCGAATCCCTGAAATCCAATCCAAACGAGAAGTCCCGCGAAGTGGGCGCGGAGCCACAACACCTCTGATCCAAGTCGATTGTACATCCACGTTCCAGCGATTGGGCTGATCACCATGGCAACAGTGAAAATCCCAACGCCATGAACATTACTCCCACGGCCGTTCCGATGCATTGAGACTCGCCGGGCGTTTTTCCGGATCCTTGAAAACGCATTCAAGAACCGCGGCCGCCGCCAGGGATGTCAGACTGTTTGCCCAGAACCGCATGCATATTCCAACAGCGACGAGAACAAGAACGTATCCGTGGCATTGTCCGTTGTGGTTGGAGGCGAGGAGTTGTCGGAAATATAATCGTTGCGGGAAAAATCATTTAGGATCCACCTGTCAATACCTTTTGGAAATCGTTTCGAACGTCAAAACGATGGTCAGGAGTCTTGCCATGAAAACGAGCATGCTTTTACGAGCTGTGAAGCTGTTGATTTGCGGGAGTTGTGGTTCCGTCGCCTTGACCCAGACACCGTCTTCGTCTGTATACCAGGCAATTCCGCACCCTCAAGTCCGATTGACATCAGGTCTTTTTTCCAGCCGCGCGGAGCTCAACCGCACGTATTTGCTGAGTCTCAAACCGGACAAACTCCTCCAGAATTATTACCTGGAGGCGGGAATGCTCAACCTCATCCTCGATGAAAACGGCGCCTCGGAGCGTGGCGGCCGTCTCCACATGGGGTGGGAATCTCCGACGTGCCAGTTGCGCGGTCATTTCCTCGGGCATTGGCTTTCTGCAGCAGCGCATCTGATCGCTTCATCGGGGGATCTTGAACTGAAGGTCAAGGCCGATTCGATCGTGGCCGAACTCGGCCGCTGCCAGCAGCGGAACGGAGGCGAGTGGATAGGACCTTTTTCCGAAAAGTACCTGTACTGGATTGCGGATAAGAAGCAGATTTGGGCCCCTCAGTACACACTGCATAAAACCATGATGGGTTTGGTGGACATGTATTTGTATGCGGGGAATAAAAAAGCACTGGACATTGCCCGGAATTTCGCCCGCTGGTTTCATCGCTGGACCAAGGAAATTCCGAGGGAGAAGATGGACGACATCCTCGACGTTGAGACCAGCGGAATGCTCGAGATCTGGGCTGAATTGTATCAGATAACCGGAGAAAAGACGTACCTCAACCTGCTCGATACGTATGACCGTCACCGCCTGTTCGATCGGTTGCTGGCCGGCCAGGATCCATTGACCAACCGGCATGCCAACACCACCATTCCGGAGGTCTTGGGCGCGGCCCGAGCGTACGAAGTGACAGGCGACGTCCGCTGGCGCAGGATCGTCGAAGCCTACTGGAAAAAGGCCGTTACCGATCGAGGCACGTTCTGCACGGGCGGCCAGACTGCCGGAGAAATCTGGACTCCGCCCTTTCAATTCGCGGCCAGGCTCTCGGACAAGAATCAGGAACATTGTACCGTGTACAACATGATCCGATTGGCCGACTTTCTGTTCCGATGGACCGGGGAGGCCGTGTACGCGGATTACATTGAAAGAAACCTGTACAACGGCATCCTTGCCCAGCAGAATCCCAAGACCGGCATGGTCACATATTTTCTACCCCTGAATGCCGGGGCCAAAAAAAGCTGGGGGACGCCCACAGCTGATTTCTGGTGCTGCCACGGGACTCTTGTCCAGGCACACGCCCTTCACGGCCGTTATATCTATTACACTTCCGAAAAAAGCGTCACGGTTGCACAATACATCCCATCCGTTTTAAACCTGCAAATGGGAAAGACCTCAGTCCAGTTCCGGCTGTCTTTTGACCCCCAGGCATGCAATACCCAGGCCGTACACCTGGGAGATGACTCGTGGAAGCGACCGGAATCATGGGTGGTCCAGATGCAGGCGGACTGCGAAGTGCCGACTGAATTTGTTCTGAATATCCGACTGCCGTGGTGGATTGCCGGACCTGCCAAATTAGAAATCGACGGACAACCCGTGGTTCTCTCGGCCAGACAACCCGGATTTCAGAAGCTGAAGCGAGTTTGGAGCCACAACAAGATCCGCATCGAACTGCCGAAAAGGTTGACCGTATCGCCGGTTCCGGACATGCCCGGCATGGTTGCTTTTCTGGACGGACCCGCGGTGCTGGCCGGATTGTGCGAAGAGGAACGAAGCCTGCACGGGGATCCGAAAAATCCTTATACAATTCTGACTCCGGACCGCGAGCGTGAATGGGGCAGGTGGCTCAATGGTTGTTTCCGCACCTTTCATCAGGACCGAGGCATCCGTTTTGTTCCTCTGTACGAAGTGGTTGACGAATCCTATACCGTTTATTTCCCGATTGAGAATCGCTGATGTTCGAGAAGGAGGAAGATCGGCGGGACGGCAAATCCAAAAGGAGCGTGTGATGGCTAAAATCAGGAAACATGAAACCAATCCGCCAGATAAGAAATATATGGTGACCATCCTCAAGGATGGGCCTTATCTCGTTTCCGGCAACCTTCCTTTGGTGAAGGAAATCATTGTCACGGACGATGAAGGAATTCCCGTGGATTATGCCAAGGGCGAACGCTATCCGGAGCAGGAAAAATATTCACTTTGCCGTTGCGGCCGATCGGGAAAGCCGCCGTATTGTGACGGAACCCATGACAGAACCGGTTTTGACGGCACTGAAACCGCAAGCAGGGAAAGCTACCTTGAACAAGCCGGAGAAATACCGGGTCCTGATCTTGACCTGACCGATGCCGAGGAGCTCTGCGCCATCGCCCGTTTCTGCGACAGGGCTGGAGGAGTGTGGGGGCTTACCGAGGATTCCGATGATCCTGAATCGAGAGCAATTGCGATTGAGGAAGCCTGCAATTGTCCGGCAGGAAGGCTGGTGGCCTGGGATAAAGACACGGGAAAGCCTTTCGAAATCAGGTTCAAGCCGGGTATCAGCCTTGTTGAAGACCCGGGCCAGCATGTAAGCGGGCCCCTCTGGGTCAAAGGCGGAGTGCCAATTGTGTCGTCAGATGGGGCGCAGTACGAAATCCGAAACCGGGTCACCTTGTGCCGCTGCGGTGCATCCAGCAACAAGCCATTTTGTGACGGCAGCCACATCTCGGTCGGTTTTTCAGACGGAGACGGGTCGTTGGATAAATAAAACGGTGTTGTCCGGGATTCAACGATTCCAAATGCCGGTATGGTCAAGGTTTTAAAAGTTCGGTCGGGATTTGTTTTTTTATTTTCGTTGCATCTGGATGAAGAGGCAGTCACATGAAAAACAGACAATCCGCGGACATCGTTTTTCTGTCAGCGGTTCTCATCGTCCTTGCCGTCGCGCCGTTCGGGGTTCTGCTTTTTTCGAACACGATGGATTCGCCTCCCAGTCCGGTCATCGAATCTGTCTACCCGGAAGGGGATCCCATCCAACCCTTTTTAACGGACGGCGACCTTTGGCTCAACACGTGGGCGGACGACGGCAATGTCTATAGCGGATGGGGGGACGGGATAGGCGTAGCGTTGCATGCGGATCGTACCGATTGTGGCATCGCAAAATTTTCAGGTTCTTTTCCCACGATTACCGCCGAAGAACGATGTGTCAATGCACCCACGTCCGTGCCCGACGTCAATGACAAGCCATCCAGTCTTCTTTACTTCAACAAGCGGCTTTACGGGCATTTTCATTCGCCCTTGGGAGATGCCTGGATCGGTTTTCTCGCGTTTTCAGACGACTACGGCAAAACCTGGGCCCGTGTCGGTTTTTTTCAGGAAAAAGAAATCCAGCCAGTCAATGCTTCACCGTGGACACGCGATAAGAATTCCAAATTCCGCTGCGCCTTTTTTATCAACATGGGTAAAAACTTCGAATGGAATACCGACGGGTATGTGTATGCCTTGGGCATTGGCAAGGAATGGGCATGGTTCGGCGGCGTGTACCTGATGCGGGTGAAAAAAGAAGACATTCTGAAATACACGGCGTGGGAATACTATTCCGGTATAGAAAACAACAAACCACAATGGTCGGCGTCCCAATCCGAAGCGGCACCGGTGGATAATGTCAGAACCATGGAACAAGGTTCCGCCCTGTACCATCCGGGCGTCAAACGGTATTTGTTTCTGACGAAGACCGAACTGTACGATGCGCCGAATCCCTGGGGACCCTGGACATCGTCCGGCAGCTGGACGGATCAGAACTCTCCGATCCAGTGGCAAGGCGGCTACCAGCCCGGCATCATCGGGAAAGATACCGGCCCCGATTCTTTCTGGTTTACCATTGCCGGTCAGAATCAAGCGCCCAAGATCACCTACCGTCTGCACCTTGGCAAAATGAGGATGAAACTGCGCGTGGTCAAGGTTCATGATCGGGAAGAATCGCCGGAGAAAATGCATTGGATACAAAACTACCCCAATCCATGCAATCCAACGACTACAATCGCCTATGTACTCACAAAGCCCTCTGCGAGTCGTCTGATTCTATTTGATATTCAAGGGCAAATGGTTCGAACCCTCGTGAATCCTTATCAGCATCCTGGCCGTCATTCCATCGTCTGGAACGGCTGCGATGATCAGGGGCATCCCGTTCCCACGGGAGTCTATTTTATTCAATTTTCAACGCCCGAACTTCTGGATCAAAAGAAGATGCTTTTGATCCGGTGAACGGATCCGCGGCTGAATTGCAGAAGGCGGTGGATTTTAGGCGTCAGCCTTTCGTTCTTTTACCAGCCCTATTTGATGTTCTTGGTGCGCATGCGGAAGGAGTCGCCGACCCAGGCTCCCGTCCATGGCGGGCTCTTGGCGACACCCAGCCCTTCGCCTGTGATCATGGTCATCTTGAAGACGCGTGAAATCTCCCTATTGTCGTTATGGTAACCCACAGCCCATATGGGCAGGCCCCATTGTACAGTTTCTCCGAAAATATTTTTCTTGGCACTGACCCAGTTCCCCGCGATGTGCACTTTCACCGTGGTCTGGGAGGGGTCGCTTTCGTTGAAGTATTTGACGCAGGAGGCCGTCAATTCGGCTGTATTGCCGGGTCCGTCGAAGGCGGCGAATGGACCTGGAAATTGGGCCGTGTCCATGGTTTTCTCGATGTCGTCCTTTGATTTCTGCCGCATGGCCGCTATTTTGAC
>Ga0315277_10009859_pt1 | contig 12163 bp, 18 predicted proteins | sample YL17G05_15_MG_FD_203695 | JGI IMG/M metagenome (GOLD analysis project Ga0315277, IMG submission 203695) | Sediment microbial communities from Yellowstone Lake, YNP, Wyoming, USA - YL17G05_15 | ecosystem: Environmental > Aquatic > Freshwater > Lake > Sediment | place: USA: Wyoming | collected... | reverse complement strand
GCATGTCTAGTGACTACAGGTGCAGGTGTAGTGACGACAGGTGCAGGTGTAGTGACGACAGGTGCAGGTGTAGTGACGACAGGTGCAGGTGTAGTGACGACAGGTGGTCTGACTTTACGGTTAGATGCCAGGAGTATCCTGGAGGGGTCGTTTTGAGCTGCTTCAAGTCCGAGCTGGAGGAGCCCCAGGATGGTCGCATGTTCGGAACGACCCTCAGGGATGACCCTGTGGATGCTATCCCGAAGCGCTTCGGTGAGGCGGATACTGGTCGAGTAATTTACGGGCATGTAAGCCCATACACCGAATCGGTCTGTCGTGACGACAGGTTTGTGGTCTGTCGTCACGACTACAGGTCGCAGTAACTTTTCCAGTGTATTAGAGGTTCAGAACGACCCCTCTTGGAGCGTTACCTAGGGAGTGGAGGGTGGGATGGGTTGCCAGGTACGGGGGTCGTGGGTGGGGGAGAATCGACGGGGTTGGTTCAGAACGGGGTTGGGGCTGCGTTACCTAGGACATGGAAACGACGACCCGCTACCTTGGTACCTGCCCGGTTTGCACGGCAGAGCAGAAGTTGACCACGGACATGAGAATGGTCCACCACGGCTTCAAGCGCCCTGGTGATGGTTCTATCCACGGGGATTGCTTCGGTGTCCACTACCCGGCTTACGAGCTGAGCTGTGAGGGTACCAAGGCCTACTTGGTCCTGGTCAAGGCGGAGCAGGAGTCGGTCCAGGCTCGCTTGGACTCCCTCGTAGCGGGTCAGGTCAAGATGTTCCTCAAGGTCGTCAAGGAGTGGGTCAAAGGACGCAATGCTACGAGGAGGGTGGTTGAGGTTCGTGAGGCAGACGGCCTTGAGTTCACTCGCCTTCTTCGTGTCAACATCGCTCAGACGGAGAGCAATCTCAAGCATGTCGGGTACGAGGTTGCTCGGGTTGAGAAGCTCATTGCGAATTGGGCCCCCAAGGCTGTCCGTACAGTCGAGGAAGGCGCTCGTGAGGAGCAGGCGAACAAGGATGCCCGTAAGGCTGAGAAGGCTGCCCAGAAGGCCCAGAAGCTGGCTGCCAAGGTCGCTGGCTACCAGAAGCGGATCGACACGGCGATGAAGAACAAGACCCCTTCGACCATCGCTGACATCTTCGAGGGTGGGCCGTCGAAGATCCGGGACCTTGCCGGTTGCTCCAAGGCGGAAGCCCTCAAGCTCCTGAACCGTGACCACGTTTGGGCCCTCTTCGGGCTTGCCCTCGGTCAGGATAACGACAGGCGATTGAGTGAGATGAAGTACTTCGGTGACACTTTCGTGTGGCCCCAAGCGTAGAACCTTGGCGGGGCTTGCGAGCCCGCACGGTTTGGGAGAGGACCTACTGGGACGCTTTGGGGTGCGGTGAGTCTGATTCAGGAGCTACGGCCTTGGCCAAGTTGGCTTCTGACCGTGTTATGGCTCGCTAGCCAGCGCCGTCTCGGTGTACCTACCATCGGTCTAGTGTTCTCACCTCTAGTCTGTGCATGCCCGTGGAGGGTGGTCTTCCTCGGGCCTCTGCATTTAACCCCCTTGTGGGATGAAGGGGTAAGAGGAGACTTCGACCCATGAGTGACTACGACTACCGGGGCAAGCGAGCTGACTATCGAGACCCCGCCACCTTTTACAAGCTGGCGGAGGCGAGCTTCAAAGCCTCTGCCAAGGCTCTTCGGGAGGCCAAGGCAAGGGCTGAGGCTCTACACGAGCAGATGTCCGAAGAGGGTGGCTTCAAACAGGAGCGTGACAACCTTTGGCGCTGTGTCGAGGGGTGTGAGAGGGCACTAAAAGAAATCGAGAAAGCGGACGGGGCCATGTACCAGGCCGTCCACTGACCAGGCCCCACCCTCCACACCCTAGGTAACGCTCCCAGGTACCCAGTTCTGAACCGAGAAGAATTACTTTCTCCAATGGTTCAGAAACCCTGACCCTCAGCGTTACCTAGGACATGAAGAAAGAATATCAACGCCCCGTTCCCGGAACCATCCACGCGGCCATCATGCCATGCGTCTACGACCTTGCTCGTAAGGTCCAGAACGCCCTCCCGAAGGACCTGCACCTGGACAAGAACAAGGTGACCGTGGCTCAGACGGACCTGCCTACGGCGTTCTACCTTGAGTGCGAGGGATTCACGAAGGGCGACATCGGTTGCACCTTCATCGTGGCCTTCATGCTCAACCTACCCAAGGGGGAGCTGGACGTACGCTTCTCCTACGGGGACGAGTCGGGTCGCAAGATCCAGGACATGAAGACCTTCGGCTTCTTCGACGACATGAGCCCCGCCGTGGACATGGTACGGACCCACCTTTCTTCTATCTAAGGTTCAGAACCCTCCCACCCCAGCGTTATCTAGGACATGACAAACGAACACTCCAAGAAGATGACTGGTTGGGAAGCGGCCGAGCTTGATAAGAACGGCACACTCTATGCCGAGTACGATGATGATGTCGCCGGCTACGGGGTCTTCGGATCCGAGTCTGGCCACTGCTACGCCACCTTCTGTGGGCTGGCGGAGGCTCAGGAGTGGGCGGCCAAGAACGAGGGAGGCTGAGGCATGGACAGTGAAGTGATTTGGGAGGGTACGCTCCAGGACGTGGATGACACCACGATCCAAGTGCGTGTGACCCGTGACGAGGACGTCATTGACGCACAGGAACTCAACGACAAGGGGGCGTGGGTCAGCCTCCTGGACGATAGGCTTACAATCGAGGTCTATGAGGCAGCGTTGGCTAAGAAGGGATTGTGATCACAACCGGCTGTCGAGGGTGTAGCCGAACGAGTTAGAGAACCCTTTGAGGGCCTCTGCAAACTTCTCCCCTTTACCTGCCCAGTTGGCCTCTGCGATCAACCAGATGCCATCGTCATGCCCAGGGGACTGAGAAAGTGGCTAGTACAGGTTTTGAGCAGAGCCCCGTCACAACGGGCTTGGTGAGTCGGGGGCACTTGGGGGTACTAGCCCTCTACGGTACCCCCTCCTAGCTCGGAAGCCCCGACAACGGGTGGACATGCCAGACGAGGGTCCAGGGTGCTAGTCCCCGGACCCTCGTCCTTTTTAACCACATTTGAGAGTTTTCGACCCTTGTCCGAGTTCATCTCGAATTCGTCTCACCGTGTTACATCGACCCTCCCCCTCGGTGAATTCCAGTCTGAGCTGACAGTGCTCACCCAGGTACCACACCAAGGGTTGGCACGGTCTGTGTCAACCCGTGTTACGGGGCCCCCACCCCACCCACCACACCCTAGGTAACGCTCGCGGGTACCCTATTCTACACTTGGCACGATCATATTCGCAGGTACCTGGCACGCTATGTGTGCAAGTGGCGTCGATGAGGTCGGAGGCCCTCGTTGCGAATGTGAGAGTTTTCGACGACCCTCGGATTTTTGTTGAATTCGCGAAATCAAGCTCAAAGTGCAGCTCGTGTTGGGTGGGGTACCGGGTTGGCACATAAAATAAAAAGCAAGAAAAAACCGCTCCATTATTAATCGTGCCATCCGTTATGGCTGGATTCGGGCGTATTCAGTCCACGGACACATATGTTGCCATGGCGTAGCTCAGCTCTTCGGCTTGGCTTTTGCCTTTGCACTATAGGGTGGTTAGACCCCCCACCCCTTTTAATTCTGGCTCGGCGGTGTCTGGAAACGGACCCTCTACCCTTGAGAATTCTGTCCTGGTAATTTTCAAAACGGGGCCCCTACCCTTTCCAGAACTGGCTCGGCGGCAATTTTGGAACTAGGACCCGATACGGAACTGGGGTTGGGACCATTCTGATGCCCAATCTAAGGGCTCTGAGAGTGCGTAGATTTGAGCCCATTCGTCTCCGGTGTACGGGGACTTATGACAAACCGAGACGTTCAGGACATGCTTCAGTTCTTTACCTATTCGCATTTACCTCCGAACCTACAGGGGATGAGCAAGTTGTTTGCGGACCTAGCTCATGGGTTGGGGTCGATGACGGGGGAGGAGGCGGAGGGGGAGCGGGGGCTTATCCTTACCTCACAGGCACGGAGTCTCTTCACGACTCTTATCGGGGAGGTGGACGGGATGACGCCACCGAACTACCAGGCGACACGGGCGGTCATCAAGGTGGGGAAGGCGAAGGATGCGTTTGCCCATGGTTCGGAACTCATGGAGGTCCTCAACTTCTTGTTGGAGGGGAAGGATTGTGCGGTACGGGCTTTGTTGTTCAAGGTTCAGCCTCAACCCGAGTGATGGGGGACGCGGTATTTGACACCATGGGAAGCGGACATGAACTTGAACTTGGCTCAGGTGGCACGGGACACGTTGGGGATTCTTGACCGTGGCGGGTATGCGACACTGGGGGGTTGGGTTGAGATCCAGCTTCACCCTGCGGTTCGGGGGACTCGGTTGGTTGCGCCTACGGATGTTGTGGGGTCACGTGGGGGGAGGGATCCGGTCATTACGGTGGCGAACATCACGACGTTGGGTGCGGCTCGGCGGGTGGTGGGTCAGGGTTCTCGGGTCTTGGCTCTCAACTTTGCCTCGGCGACTAGGCCGGGAGGGGGGTTTCTATCCGGTGCGCAGGCACAGGAGGAGAGTTTGGTTCGGTCCTCGGGTCTTTACGCCTGCATCAAGGATTCGCCCTTCTACGAGGTCCACAGGGGGCTTCGCGACCCCTTCTATAGTCACCACGTCATCTACTCACCGGACGTGCCTGTCTTCCGTGACGACGTTGGGTCGCTCTTGGACCGTCCCTACCCGTGTTCGTTCCTCACCTGTGCAGCACCGAACAAGGGTGCCATCTTGGACCACTACCCGGAGAGGTTGGGTCAGGTGGACGGGGTCATGCGAGTGCTGTGCCTCAAGTGGCTGAGCCAAATCGCTTTGACCAGATCAGCAGGTCGAGCTTTCCACCAGTCCTGACTCCACCTATCCCAAGAGGCGATGAGGGGCTGACCCGTACCGGCTTTCCCCCCGTGCATTTTTTGGCCTGTAGGATTGAGTAGGTCTAGTTCGAGCCTCTCAAACCATACCGCTATCTTGATGACTTCAAGCTCACCTTTTTCGAAGGTGCGCTGAGACTTCGAAAGGACTTTCGGCAGGTACTTCACCATAGCTTGAAGCTCGTCTAGTATGACGGGCGGAAGTTCCAGCCAACGTGCTCCCTTAATGTCCATACTCCAACCAGAATCTCTCTGGGGGACGTTTTGTTTGGGAGTGGTGAGCACATCGATGTGTATTTTTCTCTTCCCCGAGGCATACAGTTCTTTTTCGTCATTTGCTGTTTTGGGGTGGGACCAGACCCTTGCAGCCTTGATCAAGAGGCTGATGTCAGCGACTTCAGTAGCGGCTTCACGTTGACCGTGGTCGGCGAGGGTTGCAGCAACTCGCTTGAGGGTGTCAGTCATTTGAGGTAGCTCCTTAGTTTGATCTGCCACTACAAAAGGATCCACTAGGGCAGGTTGAGGGGTCAGGGGTTCGGGCTGGGTTGGCCTCCGGTGTGACGGTGGACAACGTGGACGACTACCTTGTCGCGACGATCAGCCGTGGGGATGAGCTTGCCCGTTTGGTTCACAGCGGTTGAGGACCGGGTCTTGGGGTTACGGTGACGGTTGATCAACGAACACGATATGAACGGGTGCCCACCCATGAAGGCTTCGAGCGTGTTCAGCAGCCAAGTATCGAACGTGCGGTGAGACATGGCACGGTGATGTGAAGGATAACTAGCTTTTCGCTAGGAGTCGGGTTACTTGCGGACACGTTTGCCTACATGTTTTGGGCCATGTGAGGGTTGGAAATCGTGTCGCGTTAACACCGGTCACGGCTCGTGGATTTGGTGACAGGGTTCGCGAAGGGTTTAGCTCCCCGTTCAAATTTACCTTGGTTGGGGATACCCAGTTTACGAGTAAGTTCCCGGACTAAGGGGTAGTTCTTCAGGGGGTTCTTGGCTTCAAGAAGTCCATCGTCTAAGTCGTAGATCGAGATATCGAGAGGCCAACCCCAATGTCGTTGGATGGATTGGGCGAGGAGGACAGCCGACATGGAGGGTTCTACATCTTCGCTGGTGTCTAGGGCTCGTTGAGCTACTCCCCGCCCTGGCTTGCTTCGCAGGCTTCCCAGCGGAAGTACAGGATTTCTTGGGCGATTCGTTGGAGGTCAGCGGGGCTCACGATGAGCAGGTCCCCACGGGAGATGTCGAGGAGGAGTTGGGCATTGACGGGATCGAACTTGGGCATTCCGTTTACGTTCGGGGTCCAGATCAGGTCTACGTCTTGTCGGCTTACGAATCCGGTGATCATCTTCGGAGTTACACCGGTCCCGGTCGGTGTCAGGCTCTCCCATGGAGAAGCACCGTTACGTTACTCGGAAAGCTCATGGAGAGTATCCGGCGGGCTCGTCCTGCCTTGCCTACCGGGACGAGTGGGGCACGCTCTTCCTGGAGTTCGGGGATGAGGTTCTTGAGCTTGCGGACGGGTTCTTCATTGCCGGGGTCGAGTTCCCGGGTGGCAGCATGTTAGACCGGGCCGTATGGGATCTCCAGGCGCAAGAGGATGCACGGGTCTTTGAGCTTCTCAACCAGTATTCCGGTGTAGACCGGTGATGCCAAAAGAGCTGTCAAAAGAAGATGAGTTGAAGCGGTACAAAGTGGGGGAGCCGCACGTCAAGGTCACGTCGGACAATGACGTGCTTTGGAAGGGTTATCCGGACATGCCGTGGGGTCGGATTGAGCCGACTCGGGGGAACACGGGCTGGGGTGCGAATCTCGGCATGGTCTTTGTGCATGACGTGTGCAACGGCTTTGTCGATTTCCGGGGCACTTCGGTTTTACACAAGACCTTCACGTGTCGGCAGTGCGGTCTCCGGGTGGCTGTGCCCAAGCATGTTGAGACGTGGGCACAGCTACGGGAGCACTTCTCTTGTTACGTTCAACACCCCGTTACAGTGTAAATAACAGGCGGGTCGAAGTAACAGGTCAGTCGGGTCCCAGGTCCTTCTTGGCCTTTCGTAGCTCTCGGAGCAGGCGTGGGACTTGGGAGCGGACGCGGGTGACCGTGACTTTGGAGGGTTCGAAGATCATGGCTCCGTACATGGTCTTCTCTCTCACGTCCCAGCAGAGTCGACCCAGGTATTCGGGTTCGTCTGTCGTTCCTACGACGTAGTTACCGATGCTCACGGCATCACCTATCTCGATATCTCCCCAGTTCCCCACAAGGGTGTAGGTACCGGCTTGTTTGGAGGCGGCTAGGAAGAGTTCGATCAACATGGTGTCGAGGGCGTAAGGTGTTTTGGATGGGGAGAACTCGACGTGAGCACGGATGCTTGTGCAGTGTTTCGGGTTCCCTCTCTTGTTCGTGATGAAGCTCCCGCCGTCGGGGTTCACGTCGTACCAAGACATTCCGGGGCCGATAGAGTCGAGCATGAGTAGCGGACTGAGGACGGTTCGTTGGTGAACGGGTACCATCCCGGTTCTGACACCGGGTCTACAGTGCGTTAGGGAGATCGTCTAGAACGAGGTCGAGGCTCGACTGAATCGAGAGTAGGCGTCGGATCTGTCGTTCACTGCCGTTGGGTGCGTCTCTCAGCTCCTTGATGTAGCCAGCGACTTCGGCACGCTTCTTCTCCATGACCGTTTGGAGAGCCTCCATGCGAAACCTAGGCACGACCTGGATCCCCGCAGCATCTTCCAGGACGCTGTGGGCCATGGTGCCTTCGGCGACCCGTTCCTTCTCGCTCAGATAGAACTTGCAGGGGCCGGTATGGCCTAGGGCTCGACCACAGCGGACGAACCACGAGTGTGGGCCTCCACTGTCCTCTTGTTCGTTCGTGCATTGGGGTTTGAGTGTCACGTTTCGTCCTTGGGCCACTTGAGAGCCAGGTCGAAGATGGGGCTCTTGGGCAGCTCCATGGGTTTGACTTCCACGTCGCCTCTGAAGAGGCCTTGTGAGGACGGTGGGAACTCGGGCTTAGGCGGGTAGCTGGGCCAGGCCGCACCGGCCTTCTTGACAGCTTCCATAGCCTCGGGGATGGTCTTTTCGGTCGGGTCCTCGCCTAGGGTGGCCCATGCACGGCGGCGGTCCCTGTGGAGGGTCCAACCGAACCGCTCCAGAATTTGTCTCCGATCGGCTGTGACAGCGGAGCAGGCTTTGCGCCACTCCCACTCCCGCTCGAAGTCCTTCTCGGTCCAGTTATCGACTCCGATACGGCGTATCGGCGGGAACGGATTATCCATGGAGGGAGCGTACACCATTCTTACTCCGGTGTTTTCGGTGCAATCAGACAAAACGCCTGGGATCTTTGATAAATCCCCTTGCATAAATTACCTGTCGAATGTATGAGATTTTCACCGATGGACGCACCACGACACTACCAGTTGACCACGATTGCCTCGATTCTTGAGCGGGCGCAGTCCCCCGACTCTTTTAGGGGGTTATATGTTGGCCCAACAGGGTGCGGCAAAGGCACAATCTCTGCCGAATCTCTGGCGCTTCTAGCTAAACGAGGCCTTCGTGTTCTGTTCGTAGTTCATCGGACGATCATCGCTCGTGACATTTTCACTCGTATTCCTTGGTCCTCGAAAAGCCTGTGGGTTCCGGGTGAGGGGCGTGACCGTCGCGCAGCTATCTGTGTTACCACGGTGCAGTCATTAGCTAACGCAAACACTGAGCCGTTTGATGTTGTGCTTGTAGACGAGGCCCCTCACTACTCTATGAACTCATGGAGTTCGATTGTCCATTTGAGTTCAAGTAAGCATGTTTTCGGGTTCTCCGCGACACCGGAACGGCCTGATGGACGCCCTCTTCGGGAGATGTTCGACAGCGCTGAGATGATTACTTCATACACTGAGCTTCTTGGGTGGAATCAAGGTCTAAATCCTATTATTGTCCCTATGGATATCATCGCGCCCAATGAGGAACTGGATGGGTTGGCCGTTCATCCAGTAGACGCATACCGTAGGTATGCGGACGGGTCTCGGTGCCTTACCTACGTTCCTCGCATAGGCCTTGCGCACAAGACGGCTAAGGAGTTTTGTGACTCCGGGATCCCTGCGGAGGTCATCGTAATGGATACCCCAGACAGGCAACGAGCCAGCATTGTGCATCGACTGATGTCTGGACGAACCAAAGTCGTTGTGAATGTCAACACTTTATCTGAGGGTGTCGACATCCCTCAAGTTGAGACCATTATCCTTGGGCGCATTTGCGCTCATCGTAGTACGTATGTGCAAATCTCGAACCGAGGGACTCGTTCCTGCCCATCAACCAACAAGACCCGTGCTCTGTTGATCGACTTGGTAGGGGCATCGCATCGGCACGGGAACCCCGTTAGCGACTATGACCTGAACTTAGATGCGGTATTGGGGCCCCCACCTTCTCCGAGTTCTTCTCCGAGCCCCCCGTCACCCTCGCCTTCCTCAGATTCCGAAGGTGGTGCAGATGGTGACGGCGAATCTAGTGGTGGTAATGCTAGTGGTGGTAATGCTAGTGGGGATGGATCTAGCAACGATGGTGAGGGCGAGTCAGCAAAAAGGCCCGAGCCCGAAGCGCTTGATATCCGAAACGTAGAGCTAGCTCCCGTTTCAATCCCACGCTACGAGGGGCCCCCATGCAATTTTGAGAAGTTCTCGCCCGACGTGCTGTCTAAGTTGCATGAGGAAATGTTGACCCTACCAAGGGTCTCTCGTGCCGGATCAGTCATTTCCAGAGTTCTTTGGGGGTAGGGGATGCTTAAGCGAAAAGGGCAGACTGTGAGGGATAAATTCCCTTGCAAGGTATTCAAGTTTGGGAACCGTGGCGGCCATACGTTAGGGGAGAACGCCCATCTTGTTCAGGCCCACCTTCTTGGGTCACACCAACGTCGTAACGACTATACAAGCTTGGAAATTGACCGTCGAGAAGCTGTCAGGAATAAGGTCAACGAGGTTCAACTCAAGTTCCCTCAGATCCACGCTCTCACTCAGCGGATTGAGGAGGTCCAGGCAGCTCGTCTTGCATTGAGTCAAGAAATTCAAGCTGAGAAAACTCGACTTGCTCTGGTGAGCCTTTCTAATGCACCCAAGTTGTCCGACGCTGGGGCTATATCGACCCAGGCCACGCCGGAGGACATACGCATTCATCTGGAGAGGACACTTATCAAACGTGCACGTCGGGGCGCTGTCAATAAATCTAAGGCGAGGCAGGTGGACCCTGCGCTAGCTAAGAAGAGGGCAGAGCTTGCGGCACAATCCAAACAGCTCTCCGAGGATCTTCGGGAGTTGAAGGACCGCACCCCTGAATACAATAGGGAGTTCGACAGCTTTTGGGTGAAAGATAAGAAGGTCTTCGGGTTGTCCACGAAGGACTCGCTTGTTAAGAACGAAGATTGGATTCAGCACCGACTGGAGGAGAGGAACAAAGTCCTCCGAAAGGACGGTAAGCGGGAGGAGCCACCTCGGAGCGTCATCAAGCTGGTAGCTGGGACTTCGGATCTTGTTCGTAGCGCAGCGGTTGACTCCTCTAACCGCTGTAAGAAAAACGGGTGGGGGAGTAACTCCGACCCTAAGTTCAAGAAGTTTAAAGCCCATTACGGTAAGGACGCAGAGTATCCCGCAGAAGGCTCTTTGTGCTCAGTGGAGTCTCGTACTGGGTTTGCCCTCACAAGAGACGTGTTGTCTGGCAAGTCCTCTAAGCTTCGCTTAGAGTTGGTGAGCAAGAAGCGCAAAGTCCACGTCTATAACGTATGGCTGTGCGTCGGACGGAACGAGGAAGGCCCTCTTTGGGCGGAGTTCCGCAACATCTCTTTCCATCTCCGTAAGAACTTGGATGGCTCTTACGGAGATCCGTTCCCAATGGATGATACGAGCAAAATCCTCAAGGCGAGTTTTCATTACAGGCAGGTGGGAACCCAAGAGAAATGGGAGCTGCATCTGACCGTCGAGTCTCGGTTGCTTATTGCCCCTGTGCTTGAGCGTCTACCCAAGGTTGCAGCTATCGACTCAAGTTTCTTCCTGGACCTTCAGACGGGGGTCCAACGAGTGGGCTTCTTGGTCGATAGTGAGGGGGACAGGAAGACTCTCAGGCTTCATTTTTTGCCGCGAATGAGGGAGAGGCGGCTTTTCGATCGCGAATCAGGTGAGTGGTTCTACAAGCACCCTTTGTCCGAGTTGGCGTACAAGCACCCGAGTAAGGGGGTGCATTCAATTCCGAATGGCACGGGGATTTTCCCTGCTGACGAGAGCTACACAGAGGGTAAAGGTTGTAAGCACAATCGACTCAAAAGCTCGGACGGAATTAAAGCTGTACGGGATAAGGCACGAGACAGTCTGAAGGACGAACTTGGAGCGTGGCTTAGGGGCCGCAAGAACCTCCCGTCATTCCTCAAAGACATCTCTCGGGTCCTAGCTAATATTCAGAGTTGCGCAACTCTTTCCAGGTTGGCGAACACCTGGTCTGTCAACCGGTTTCAAGGTGACGACGACATCTTTGACGTGGTGGAGCGTTGGCGTCAACGGGACCGGCACCTCCATCAGTTTGGGACCCACCTCCGCGAACGTGCCTACAGCTTTCGTTTGGACACCTATCGAAAGTGGGCCAAGCAGTTGTGTAACGAGTACACAGAGATCCGTTACAGACTCCCTCCAAAAAGCACACGAGCCAATGCAGATCACGTTTCTTCCGTAGAGAAGGCCAAGAGTAGTGTGGCTTTCAGCGAGTTCGTAGGCGCTCTCCAGAATGCAGCTCGTAGCACTGGCACACGCATTGTGAACATGTCAGACCAGGCACACCACAAAAATTGCAATGCGTGCGGAGCAGCCCTTGAGTCGTCTGAGAGTCATTTGGTCGAGTGCCCTGTTTGCGGTGTCGTTGATCGTGGAGAGAACACGGCTAGAAACATGCTGAACTCCTCGCAGGACATTTCTCTCAAAGAAAACGATGAGTTAGGCGATATCTATACTCTGCCTCTCGCCGGAGAGTAGAGGCAGAACAGACGTTCGGTGAGAGGCGCTCGCAAACAGCCTTCTAACCCATTGAAAACTAAACACAATCTGCGGGAGCCCTCGCAAAGGTTGGCCATACCCTTAGAAAATGGCACTGAGATCATCCGTGTTGACTCTGCGCTCGTCCACGAACTTGCAAAGGTTGGCCATATCCTTAGAAAATGGCACGTACAACCTCGACATCAAGAATCCGAGGGCTGTGGACTCGCAAAGGTTG
>Ga0315277_10009858_pt1 | contig 12163 bp, 7 predicted proteins | sample YL17G05_15_MG_FD_203695 | JGI IMG/M metagenome (GOLD analysis project Ga0315277, IMG submission 203695) | Sediment microbial communities from Yellowstone Lake, YNP, Wyoming, USA - YL17G05_15 | ecosystem: Environmental > Aquatic > Freshwater > Lake > Sediment | place: USA: Wyoming | collected... | reverse complement strand
ACCATCTCCATGAAGGTGTCTATCTGGTTCTTGGTCTCAGCTTCAGAGTAGGTTTCGACGTCAACGATGTCGCTTTCCATGAACATCACTGGCATCTGAGGATAATAATCGCGAATGACTTGCCTGGTGAGAATCTGGCCCATCGTAGATGCCCTGCAGGAGCGTGTGATATGCATAACAACACCGTCGATAGAGAAATCCCTTATCCGTTCCAGGTGCGCCTGGGCCAGAGGTGGTATACCGCCGGCCTCCTTGCCACGCCGCTGCATCGCACTGTTTCGTTCAAAGGCACGCAGTGCGATTAGCTCCACGGGATCCTTGATATTGGTAGACATTTCGAAGGGCTCGGGTATCATGTAGGCTGTCTCGGCGGCGAAGACTGCACCAAACTCCTGGAAATAATCGAGTATATACATGCTGTGCCAGGGCGGTATTCCCACGCCCCAGAGCAGGCGATACTTTTCCTCATCGATAACACCTATCTTATTGTCCACTCTTTCCTTTAGTTCCTGGTAAAGGCCTTTATAGAAGTCCAGGGTTATGGGGTCGGTGAGCAGCATATGGTGGGGCACGAATATTACAAAATGGTCCTGGGTCGACATCGGGCATGGAATAGCCCTTCTCAGGTCATAAGCCTTGCGCCACCACTGTCGGGTTTCCTCTACCTGTTTTACAATAGCCGTCAGGCGGTCGTAGTCCATCTTTCTGCCCGTTTGTTTTTCCAGGAATGCGATTAGCCCTCTGAGTTCCTCAGCCATGTAGCGAACGTAGTAATCTTTGATGGCGTCGAAATCGGCATCGCTGGGAGGCATGAGGACTTCCATGTTATAGATTGGAGTGTCCTTGTATCGCCCCAGGGCCTGATACCACTTCCAGCGGGGATCGCAGCCCATACTGCACCCGAGGAGCACATCTGGTTCCGGCATGCCCCCGTCGGGGGCATCCGGCGGCATGGCTCCCAGTTCGTGTCGCCAGGCATCGAAGCCTATACCTACCTGAGCGTAGCCACACAGGACATCGGAGTATCCCTCAGCCTGAGCCTTCTTCATATATTGCTCGGCTTCCCTTTTGACAGCGCAGAGGCCGGCGTAGTTCTCGGTGTAGACCTGCACCACGTCCATGGCTTCAAGGATTTCCTCGTAGTTGCACATGACCATACAGTAAGCAACCTTACGGTTCTCCTCCTTAGCCTGCTGTGCCTTTTTATACATGCGTTTAACTATTTGGCGTATTTTACCTGCCGACTCCGTGGATTTGGCAGAGCTTGTCTTCTGCTTGGGCTCGGTTTTTGTCTCTTCTACCATGACTTTACTCCTTACGTGCCTCGATTGTTTCCAGGAAGGCTTCGACCCTGGTCTTCCACTGCCCTAAAGGAGACGTGATGTAGGTGTCCTCAAGGAAGAGTACGGGCAGACCTAAGCTCTGTATATAATCCTTCATCTCAGGCGCATCCAACTGATAAGTGTCGCAGAAACGGATGGTGTAGAGAATAACTCCTTGTACTTTCCAGTCGCGGACGAAGTCACCCAGATAGCTGAAGCGCTGAGCTGCCTTGCCGGGACGGTAGGTGCGTGGGCAGGTGATTCCCAGGTAGCGTTCGGCGAGCCCGTGTACGGCTCCTTTTGAAGCGTCAACATCTTGCCAGAAGAAGCGGGTGCCTGTGCATAGGTCATCCATTACTACATGGGCTCCGGACTCTTCAACAAGGCGTATCAACGAATCATCATCCACCTCGCTGCCCGAGATGAGAAGCCGCGGCTTACTGTCAGGGCTTGGCTTCCGGCTGTGCACTTCACTTACCACGTCTTCCAGAAGTTCGTTGAATTCCTGGATAGGGGTGGTCATCCCCGCCACCAGCACCCACATAATCTCAGTTCCGGAGATGAGAGGTGGCTCAGGTTTCCTCATCTCATAAAGCTGTCTGAGAAGAGCGCGGCTGCGATTATGGAGGCTGATAGCTTTAATTAGGTCATGCTCGGATGCCGAACGCCCCAAAAACTGCTCCAGGCCTGTCTTGAGGCCCTCTATTTCCTTTTGGAAGAATTCGTAAGAAGCCTGGTGAGTCATATGTGGGACGTACAGCGAATAGCTATAGGGCGGCTTGAGATGATACTTCCAGATATCATAAAGGCGGTGCATGGCATCGCAGGTGTGGGGAATAACGACGCCGGAGAAGAAATCGAATTCACCGCTCAACGCAATGTCGAAGCAACTGCGCACGTAGGGACATACAATGGACTCAAGATACTGCCCGGCCTGCTCAACTGGCTTACCCACCTTGCCCTGGATGCGGTAGGGCACCACGTCGAGGGCTGTGAAAATCTCCACAGGGGTGTAGGAACAGAAGTATCCTATTACCTTCTTGCCCTTTTTTGCTAGCTCCTGTGCTCTCGCCTCCCGATGTTCATATAGCTCCTGGGCTTTTGCCAGCCCTCGCTGAGCTATTTTGGCCACAAATCACCTAACCTTTTCTAGATGGCATCCTCCTGATTAGTTCCCGCGCCCTGGATTTCCGTCCGCCATAGTATCTTAGACGACTCCAAGTTATCACTATGTTTAAGGCCTTGTCAACCGCTACGGCCAGAACAACTTACGAGCTTCCTTTTTTAGCTCGGCACGAAAATCGGGATGCGCGATGGCAATGAGCTCCTCAGCCCTCTCCCGATGGCTTTTACCGGCCAGGCTGGCTATGCCGTACTCGGTGACCACATAATCAGCGAATTGACGCGGTATAGTCACCAGCGAACCCTCGGGCATTTGGGGAACGATAGTGGAACTCCCTCCGAAGGCCAAGGTGCGCAACACGCTGATTGCTCGTCCTCCTTTGGCCATGAAAGCTCCCAGATGGAAGTCTAGCTGTCCCCCCGGCCCATTAATCATCCTGGGGCCGAACTGCGTCTCGCATGTTATCTGGCCGGTGAGGTCGACTTGAAGGACGCTGTTAATAGCTACCATGTTCTCGTTTTGGGCGATGACGGTCGGGTGATGAACGTACTCGGCATCGTACATCTCGACAAGCGGATTATCGCTCATCCACTGATACCCTTCCCATCCGGCTCCATCGAGCGCCGTGAAAATCGCTTTTCCTGGATGGAGCGTTTTTCTCTTCCCATTAAACACGCCTTCCTTGATTAGTTTGTGTTGCCCCCAGGCTGACATCTCGGAGTGAATCCCCAGGTCTTCAAAGTTATCGAAGAGTCCAACCCTGGGCAGCCATGTGCTAGGCCTGCCGGCACCGATCTCGATAGTATCGCCGTTTTTGATTATCTCGCTTACATACCCCGCTATCGTCCTGGCCTCGGGATAAGGTTCTTCCAGCCCTATAAGTCCGGTGAAAAAATCGGGCGACATTAGATTCATCATCGGCGCTATCATGTTGGCCGCACGCCCTATGTATTCCGGCTCATGTTTATTTCCCATTACGAGAGCATCTATCCAGGCTTGCCTCATTTTTTCATCGGTAACAGTTTCCAAGACGAGTTTTCTGAGCTGCTCATCGGTGAAGCGGCCGGTAGGCGCCTCCACGAAGTAGTCAACGTCTGATACATGAATGAAATTGTCGCCCCGGTAGGGATAGACCATATTCTCGTCTACCTCGGCGATAACCACCTTAGCCCGCTTGGCGTAGCTTTTCTTGTTCCACATATGTGGACCGAAGCTGCAGAAGCCGTGTTTATCCGGAGGCGAGACGTTGGTCATGAAAACGTCGATACCCCTGCGGCCATGTAACCTCTCCTCATCGCATAGCTTGGCCCTCAAAGACATGAGACAGGGTATGAAGGAGCATATCTTGGCGTCATGAGAAGGTCGCCCCACAGGTCCCAGGAAATTGATGGCACCGACGAAGAAATTCTCCTCGCAGCCCGGTTGCAGCCAACAGGGGTCGAGCCAGGGGGCGTTGATCTCCAGATATACGTTTTTCAGCTCATCTTTACGCTTCCCCAGGGCTAAAGGGACCGCTGTGGGATGCGCAAAAGGCAAGACAACCCTGTCGCCTGACTTGACCGCCTTGGCTGCCTCGTCGGCCGGGACCGATTTCCTCTTGTATTCCTCTTTCCAGTCCCTTTTATATTCTTTGCGCTGATTGACGTCCGTTGACTTCATTTGCAACCCCCTGCGCGTCGAAGACTCAAAAAACTACCTCCAGAAACGATGCAATGTATTGAAAGAGAGAAGGCAGACCTGTTCCCTTTGAGCGAAGCGACACGAGCCGGGCGGGAATCCCCTTATCGGTGCCTGATGCATCAGCTCGTAAACCAAGCCCCCTCCCTATCCGGAGCGGAGCAAAATAGCGAAATTTGCAGAAAACCGAACGAATAATAGTTGAGTCAGGTGAAAGAATCGTACCCATTCGCCAGATTTTTGTCAAGCTCGTACGCGTTGTTGACCCTGAGTTGGATAAGGTCTAAAATTTAGCACATCGGTATAATCGGTTCTTAAGGGAGGTCCTATGAGCGATTTGGATATGATGAAACAGAAGATTTCCGAGATTGATGAGTTGAGAGGCAGGCTGAGGCAGGGCGGCGGCGCTGCTGAGGTTGAGAAGCAGCATAAGAAGGGTAAGCTTACCGCGCGCGAGAGGGTAGAGAAGCTTCTCGACCCCGGCACTTTCCAGGAGCTTGACCTTTTCGGCACGCCTATGGCTACAGCCTTCGACATCGACAAGACGGAAGGCCCGGCGGACGGTGTTGCCGTAGGGTACGGTCAGGTAAATGGACGCCCTATCTATGTCTGGTCGCAGGATGCCACCGTTTTCGGCGGGACACTGGCTAACATTCATGCCCGCAAGATTAGCGGGGCTATGGAAAAGGCCATTCATGCCCGGATCCCTATCGTCGGCATCATTGATTCCGAGGGCGCTAGAGTCGAGGATGCCATTCAGTTTTATCGCTTCTATTCTCCCGAATCTCTGGTCTATTTCCAGACCATGGCCTCGGGTGTGATTCCCCAAATCTCTCTGATTATGGGGCCGTGCGTAGGCGAGATGGCTATCTCTGCTTCTATGGCCGACTTCGTGTTCATGGTCAGGAAGACCAGCTACATGCATGTAGCGCCTCCGCCGCAGGGCAAGACCTCTGAGGAGACTGGTGACCCTTCAGGGCACTTCCGCAAGACTGGATGCTGCGATTTCCTGGCCAAGGACGAAAATGAGTGTATAGAGAACTGCCGCAAGCTGCTGAGTTACCTGCCCTCGAATAATAAGGAGAAGCCGCCTGTGGTGGACACCGGCGATGACCCCAACCGCAGGGAAGAGGAGCTTTTGAGCGTGGCTCCTCTCGATACAAATAAGCCATACAGTATGACCAAGCTTATCTCGCTGGTAGTAGATAAGGGCGAGTTCCTGGAGCTGAAACGGCAGTGGGCGAACAACCTGATAACCGGATTCGGCCGCTTGGCCGGGCAAACAGTGGGTTTCATAGCTAATAATCCCCAGTCTATGGGTGGCGCGCTGACCCTTGACGCAGCGGACAAGATGGCGCGGTTCGCCAGGTTCTGCGATGCTTTCAACATAGCTGTGGTCTGGCTGGCGGATACACCAGCTTTCTTGCCCGCCATCGATGAGGAGACCCGGGGACTTATCAGGCATGGCTGCAAGCTGGTGTTCTCCAACGTGGAGTGCACCGTGCCTCAGATAACTATCGCCATAAGAAAGCTTTATGGTGGAGGTCAGTTGGCCATGCCGGGCACGACGCTGGGAGGCGACCTCGATGTGGCCTGGCCCGCTGTGGAGCGCGGGTTGATGGGGGCGGAGGGGGCGGTATCCATTATTTATAGGAGGGAGCTCGAGGCCATCGAGGACGAAGCCGCGAGAGCGCAAAAGCTGGAGCAGCGGACCGTCGAGATGAGGCACAAGCTGCGAGCCCTGGAACGCGAGTGGGGACAGGGCTTCATCGACCCCAGGGATACCAGATCCTTCCTGATACAGGCGCTAAAAACATTTGCCAGCAGGGATGAGGGAAGACCTCTGCGCAAGCACGAGAATATCAGACTATGATAGGTTCAGTAAATGGGGAGTGCAGAGGGGCGAAGCCCCTTTGCTGGGGGTTTGGGGGTATCCCCCAACTCAAATCCCCCCAAGACTGGGGGACACAGGGGGTTGAAACAAGGTTAATGGAGAACATCAGATTAAGTCCCAATCAGTGTAATTAATTTCGGAGGGATCAGATGGCTGACGCGAAAGCAAAGCTGCAAAAGGTTGAGGAGCAAAGGAAACATTGGCTGCCCGGTGGAGATAAGACTGCGATAGACAAGCAGCACGGTCGAGGCAAGCTTACGGCCTGGGAGAGGATTCAGAGGCTTTTCGACCCCGGGACGTTCCATGAGATAGGCTTGTGGACGCAGGCGATGAAGACCGGCTTCGATGTAGATGACCGGGAGCTGCCCCGGGACGCCGTGGTTGTGGGCTACGGGAAGGTCAACGGACGCACTGTCTACTCCTATGCCCACGACTTTACTGTGCTGGCGGGCACGCAGTCCATGGTTCAGAACAGCAAGGTGGCCCGGGCCATGGAGCAGGCGATGGAGGAGGGCATCCCCATGGTGGGGATGATTGATTCGGGCGCTATCAGAATCCACGACCTGTTCGGCAGAAACGGGTTCAAGGTGCCGGTACGCGGCAGCCCGGTGGGCGGCGGCGGCGGGTTCATGTACTATCCTCCGCTGATGTCGGGCGTGGTGCCTCATATCAGCCTGATGCTGGGGCCCTGCTACGCAGGCTCGGCTTACTCGCCGATAATGGCTGACTTCGTCATCATGCGCAATCACATAGCCTTCATGTCCGTGGCCTCGCCGCCTATCTTGAAGGCGGTTACCTTCAGGGATGTCACCGAGGAGGAGATTGGGGGAGCTTTCCTGCACTCCACGGTCACCGGCTCTAACGACCTGCTGGTCGAAAGCGATGAGGAGGCCATTGACGCCAGCAAAAGGCTGCTCAGCTTCCTGCCCTCCAACTGGAGGGACAAGCCTCCTGTGGTCAACACAGGGGACGACCCCCACCGCACCGACGAGCATCTTTCGGACATAGTACCTGCGGATGTGAGCCAGCCCTACGACATGCACAAGGTGATTGCCTCCATTGTGGACAAGGGAGACTTCTTCGAGCTGCAGGCCCTCTATGCTGCCAGCATGATAATCGGCTTCGGCCGCATGGCGGGAAAGACGGTGGGGATTGTAGCCAATAACCCGGCTGCCGGTGATGGCTGCCTCGATGTTTATACCGGCGACAAGCAGGCGCGGTTCATCAGGTTCTGCGACTGCTTCAACATACCGATAATCTCGCTGGTGGACAGCCCGGGGTTCCTGCCCAGCCTGGAGCAGGAGCAGCACAGGGACGGACTGGAGAGGAACTCTGCCAAGCCGGTGTTCGCCATCTGCGAGGCTACTACGCCCAGGATCACCGTGTATATCAGAAGATGCTGGGGCGCAGCCCGGCTGGTCATGGGCACCGAGCGCATGGGAGTCGATGCCGTATACGCCTGGCCCACTGCCGACGTCAGGATAGAGGGCTACGAGAGAGCAGCCGACGCGCTGTACAGAGCTGAGCTGGCGGCTGCAGAGCATCCTGAGGAACTGCGGCGTCAGTTGATGGAACAGATACACGAGAAGTACGCCACAGCTTATCATCTGGCAGGGATTCAAGGTGCAGACGACATCATCGACCCCAGGACGACGCGGCCGATACTGATAAACACCCTGGAGAGGCTATCCCAGAAGATGGAACACTGGGAGAAGCTGGGGCCGGGTCCGGCGAGGCCGTGGAGAAAGCACTCCCTGATTCCGCTGTAGAGGCAGAACCTTGTGTCATTGCGAGGAATTCCGCCTGGGTGGACGACGAAGCAATCTCACACCCTTCGTGATGTCATTCCTGCGAAAGCAGGAATCCAGGCGCCCAGCGGGACTGTAGAACCGACTAAGTCTATTCAATTTTCGTAGAAGCTCGCATGCTTGAGGGACATCCTTCCCAAGAAGGAGGCCCCGCGCCTCTACACTCTCATCCACTGCCGCAGGAGTGGGAGCCCCCATATTATAAAGAACACTTGTTCTATTTGTCAAGGGGAAAATGTCGAGGCTTGAGGGGATGCTGGGTGAGCAGCAAACTCCCTCAGAAGTTAGAGCGAATTTTTGGGTATTGCAGACGTGCTCCAAGAGGACTTGCTTTTGAGGCACTATTAGAGGTAATATCACTATCGGCTACATAATTAGTCGCATAAGATATGTTTATATGCAACTTGAAAGTGCATGAGGTGATGGAATGCTAATCAAAGGTGAATTCTATACAACCCTGACTAGCAACAGACATGACTCTGACGATTTGAAGTCTTGTATGGAAGAGGCCGTGCAGAAACTACTCGACAATGATACTAGTGTCAATAAGCCTGGCATACTTCTAGGCAAAATACAAGGCGGAAAGACGCGAGCTTTTATAGGTATGATCGCTCTAGCTTTCGATAACACTTATGATATGGCAATAATTTTGACTAAAGGAACGAAAGCGCTGGCTCGTCAGACGTTCCAAAGACTCAAGAGGGATTTTTCTGACTTCATAGATTCTGACAAGATCCAGCTTTATGATATTCTACATATTCCCGAGAATTTACCTAAATATGTGCTAAGACAAAAGTTGATAATGATTGTGAAAAAAGAGACCAACAACTTAGAACGAATCATAAGAGCGCTTGTTGAAACGTATCCAGATTTGAGTCAAAGGAAAGTACTCATTATCGATGACGAGGCAGACTTTGCAAGCATAGGATTCAGAAAAAATAGACAAGAGGGCATCATTGAACTGAGGAAAATTGCCTCGCAAATTGATGAATTGAGAAAAAAAGTCTTGAGGTCTGACTTTTTGCAGGTTACTGCGACTCCTTATTCTTTGTATTTACAACCAGATGAACTAGAGATTACCAAAGGAGCACAGACGTTTGTTTTTAAACCCATTCGTCCGGCTTTTACAGTTTTGCTTCCCATATATAAAGGATATGTTGGCGGAGATTTCTACTTTGGAGTAGCAAGGATGAGAATTCAATTGCATACTACGTTTATGAAGAGATTCCGGTGGATGAATTAGATGCATTGAAGGAAGAAGATAGGAGAAGGTTTAAACTGGAGGAAGCTTTAGCACATAATAAAATCGAGGTTCTAAGGAAAGGAATCTTAAATTTCATAGTAGGTGCTTGCATAAGAAGGATACAACAAAGGAAGCTTGGTCAAACAGAACAGAAATATAGTTTTGTGGTTCACACTGAGCATGCAAAACAAGCTCATAATTGGCAAGTTAGGATTGTAACAGAATTGAAGCATTTACTAGTCTACAATGCTTCTCATAACCTTACCCTACTTTCTCAGCTTGTGAAGGAGTCCTATAATGATTTCTCAAAATCGATTAAGCTCATTAGTGTTCCCCTAGGATATGATGAAGTATTCGCTGAAGTATCGAAAGCTTTGAGCGATGATTATTTGATGATTACAAAAGTCAATTCTGAAGAGGAAGTAGAGGAGTTACTTGACGACAATGGAGAATTGAAACTCACGGCTCCTCTTAATATATTTATTGGTGGACAAATTCTCGACAGGGGAGTAACCATTAGGAACTTAATTGGCTTCTATTACGGTCGCCGACCTGGTAAATTTCAACAAGATACCGTGTTACAGCATTCCAGAATGTACGGTAATCGCTCGAAAGAAGACCTTGCTGTAACTCGTTTCTATACAGCCTTGGTTATATATAAGGTTATGGAAAGAATAAATGAATTTGATGGCGCATTAAGAGAAGCTTTTGAAAAGGAAGCCCATTCCGGTGTAGTATTCATTTGTAAAGATGTATCAAATAAAATCTTGCCCTGTAGTCCAAATAAAATATCACTCTCATCAATAACAACTCTTAAGCCCTATAAAAGGATGCTACCGATTGGATTCCAAACTAACTATAAAACGAAGATAAAGGATGTCTTGGATCAATTAGATCAGACCATTTTTAATGCCTTGCCTGATGATGATAAGAATGCGCCCTTCCTCATAGAACTTTATCTAGCCCATTCAATTATTGATAAGATAAAAGAGATGCTCATATCTGAACCAGATTATGAGTGGGATGTTGAAGCCTTGAAGGCAAGCATGGAATTCCTATCTAAAAATACAGAAAATGGAAAAACGCGAGGCAAAGTCTGGTGCTTGGTAAGGACTAATAGGGAATCCTCCCGGGTTAAAGCGGATGGTAGTTACTTCGACGTTCCTGATACATCAAAAACGGAGGGCGAGTTAGCCAGGCAAACAGCAATAGACGTTCCAATGCTGATGCTATTTCGTCAGAATGGAAATAGGGACCTAGGATGGATGGATTCACCTTTCTGGTGGCCTGTCATGATGGCTCCTCGAAAGACAAGAACAATGGTTTTTGCAAGCGAGTCAGTTGACGCAGATTAGGCCTGTGAGTTGTCAGGATAACTGAGTCCAAACGGTTTGTGAGCATTGAGGTAGCGTTAATCCCCCTCACTCTTATCTCTCCCGCAAGGGGCGAGAGGATGGGACACTTCGACAAATCCTTCGACAATCCTTCGGCAAGCTCAGGACATGGCTCAGGACAGGGCTCAGGGAGAACGGAAAAACGTCTATTTTCAAAGTAATGACATTATGCTGTAGACCGCTTAATCACATGGCAATCGGTCACAAATATGTAATGCCTTTTTAACATTTTCTGCTCGGATTTTATGATTTTTGTATATTTGCCTTGCTACAATAGAGTCCTAATAAACAATGAGGAGGTGGCAGATGCTGTTTCAGGTAGTTCACACTCATACCAATGAAAACTGTCCGGGTCGTTCGCCTGAGCAAACAAAGATCTTGGCCAACTGGTGGCAGTCCTTAAAGAAAACCCCGGGAGTGAAAGTGGTGGCCGGGTATACCTCGCCCATGGACCACACCTTGCACATTACGGTGGAGGCAGACGATTATCCGACTCTGGCGCGAGCACTCGGGCCTCTGAATAGCATGGGAACGGGGCATACCAGCCCTGTTCTTACGCTTGACCAGACACTTGCCATAGCCGAAGCTGGGGCGTTCCGCGCATCAAAATAGGGCTATGGCTTCTGAATTAATGTTTGCTTAGCTTGCAGTTTTCGGGTGTCCCCGTTGCGGAGGGCTCTTTGCGCATTGTGGGGGCACCTGGATTCCTGCTTGCGCAGGAATGACATGAGAAAGGGGCGAGAGGATTGGGGCGCTAAATCCACTTGATAATGCCCTGAGAAATATTTATAGTTCGAGTTATCAGGGAATCGATACGGATGAGATAAAAGGTACTCGAATTGATATATGCCGGATGTGATCTGGGAGTTGCTGCGGCAAAGGTCGCCATTATCGATGACAATGGTAACTTCGCCTTTGACATACTCTCCTACAAAAGCCCTACCCCTCAGGCAGCAGTTGACGCGATGGCAAAGGTCCTCGCTAAGGCGGGGCTCTCCGATAGAAAGATAGACCGCTGCCTCTCCACGGGCCTCGGAGGTAAAGCTGTACCCTATTCGGATGGGGTCGTTCCGGACGCAATCTGTCTCAGCCGGGCTGTGAGAGAGTACAACCCCAGGGTAAGAACTGTAATCAACATTGGCGGGCAAAGTACCACGGCCTTCAATACCGACGGCAAAGGGGGAGTGGTAGAGTCAGCTATCACTGATATATGCGTTGCAGGAATGGGGATGTTTATTGAAGTCATAGCCAACGCCCTGGAAATGCCGCTTGATGAGCTGATTCGGGCTTCACTGGGCTCAAAGAATCCTCTTCCTATAGCCAGTCAGTGTGTTGTATTTGCCGAGAGCGAGGTGATCTCTCTGATTAACGAAGGCTGTGATAAGTTCGATATCTTCGCCGGGGTTGCTTCCGCCGTTGCTGCCAAGATAGCCGGCCTGGTCAGAAGGGTAGATGTCATCGAAGAGGTGGCTATGGTAGGCGGTGTTGCCAAGAACAGCATCGTGGTAAGGGACCTTGAGGAGAAGCTGAGATTGAGGTTCGCCGGTTTTAACGGGGTTGACCCTCAAGTTCTCGGAGCCTGTGGAGCTGCGCTTGTCGCCAGGGAGGGATGCGATCTCCGCAGTGGAACCATCAGCATGATTTTAGCCGAGCGTTTTCACGGACGAGGAAAGCAATAACATGCTCGTTGCCGGATGCGATG
>Ga0315277_10009857_pt1 | contig 12163 bp, 10 predicted proteins | sample YL17G05_15_MG_FD_203695 | JGI IMG/M metagenome (GOLD analysis project Ga0315277, IMG submission 203695) | Sediment microbial communities from Yellowstone Lake, YNP, Wyoming, USA - YL17G05_15 | ecosystem: Environmental > Aquatic > Freshwater > Lake > Sediment | place: USA: Wyoming | collected... | reverse complement strand
ATCCTGAAGTTTCTTCTTGCCTTTCATACCCAGCGGCACGAACCAGTCCCCCGGCTGGAAATACCTCAGCGTAAAGGGAGGTTTCACCACGTCGCAATCCAAAAAAGCCGTGTTTGGATTGCCGTGTTCGACCTTTTGGCGGGGGTTCCACGTGCCGATCACCGAGGTGAAACGAATTCCGGCTTCCTCCAGATCGATGCTCCTGCCGATCTCGACTGCACGGGCTGACCCTTGATGTGTGTTTTTTTTCCAGACCAGCCGATTTCCGCTCTTCACGACCGAAACGCCGTCACCCAAATTCAGGAGGGCTCCGCTTTTCCTGTTTTGGATCAGTTCCAGCATCCGCTCCAATTCGTAAAAAGTCGGTCGGGCCTGAATGAACGGCGTGTTTTGGAACAGTTGAATCAGAATCTCTTTCTGAATTCCTTTAAAATAGTTTAAAAATCGATGAATATCAAGTTCAATTTCATTGGATTTCGAGCCCGCGATCATCCGATGCAACCGTTTGGACGCATCGCCCTCGATTGCCTGCGCAGCTTCGCTTGCAGCCGATCCTGCCCTGCAAATGGACGAAACCACGTGATTTCCAAAATTCTGTTTGAGGGTGGCCAGCACGCTCCATCGCATGCGATTTCGCCGGAATGTTTGATCCCGGTTGCTTCTGTCAGTCCGGTAGGCAAGTCCCCTGTCCAACAAATAGGCGCCTATTTCCTCACGTGTTGCAAACAGAAGAGGGCGGATAATTTTTCCCCGGAACGGAAGCATTCCTCCCAATCCTCGCAAACCAGCACCTCGAACCAGGTTCAGCAAGATGGTTTCGGCCTGGTCGTCCGCATGGTGGGCGACCGCCATCCGTTCAAAACCGGTTCGATCGAGAACGGATCGGAGGAAAGCGTAGCGCAGGTCCCTGCACCCCGTTTCGAGTGAAACTTTCCGGAGACGTGAATAGTTCCGGGCATCCGTCCTCAACGAGTAAAACGGAATCCCATTGCGCCTGCAGGCATCGCAGACAAATGCTTCGTCCAATAGGGCTTCCCTGCCGCGGATGCCGTGCTGGACATGTACGGCGGCCAGCCTGAGCTTCCAGGGTTGCTTGAGCCGGTCAAACAGATCCATCAGCGTCATGGAATCCATGCCTCCGGAAACACCCACTAGGATGCTTGCCTCCATGGAAAAGAGACGGTGTTTACGGACAAAGCATATGAATTTTTCAAACAAGTCTGCCATAACCGGTTGTTGGCGACTGCCGTTAGCAGCAGTCGGAATTGAACCGCGGTGTGGGGACACTGCATGCACGGATTGGGTGTTCCAGAAACTCGGGTGGGAACCTGTGCCGTAAAAAAAATGACCTTTCTCTACCGTGAAAGGCCATCCGCCTATTGGTACCCGCCTTGCTATTGCTCGGAGCGCTTAATTGTTGATCCCAGACAGCCTTTTAAAACCTATTTTTCGAGGAAATGGTCATTTTTTTTGCGCGCTGAGCAATAAGTAGCGGCGCAGGGACTCGAACCCCGGACACGCGGATTATGATTCCGCTGCTCTACCAGCTGAGCTACGCCGCCAATCCAACGGCTTTAAAGTTAATACTATTCGATAGCAAAGTCAAGTTTTTTTCGATGGTTGCGTAGGAGCAGGAAACGGAACGTTTTGCCGTTTGTTTGCTTCGTGATGAAAATCGAGGATGACCGAAAGGATCTCCTCTGCTGAATCCATGCCAAGCACAGTCCGGGAGAGTGCTTCGCATTCCTTCAGTGTGACCACGCGGATTCGTTCCTTGACTTCAGGAAGCATGATCGGACTCATGCTGAATGTCCTAAGCCCGAATCCCAAAAGCATGGGCACATACATGGGATTGCCGGCCATTTCCCCGCACAGCGAGATCGGTTTTTTCGCTCGTGCAGCAGCCTGTATGGTGCTGTTGATCAGATACAGGATTGCCGGGTTCAAGGGTTGATAAAACCGTGCGACTTTCTCGTTGTTTCGATCCACGGCAAGGGTGTATTGGATGAGATCGTTGGTGCCGATGCTGAAGAAATCCGTGTATTGAATGAGTCGATTGGCGAGAATGGCTGCAGACGGCACTTCGATCATAATCCCGCATTCGATGGACGCATCGAAAGGAATCCCCCCATGCTGCAGTTCTTCCCTGGATTCCTCCATCAAAGCGTTGATCTGTTCGATTTCCTCCAGGCTGGAAATCATGGGAAACAGGATGCGAACTTTGCCGAAATGACTTGCTCTCAGAATGGCTCTGAGCTGGGTTTTGAAAACGTCTTTTTCCTGGAGAAAAATCCGGATGGATCGCCATCCCAGAAAGGGATTTAATTCACCTTGAACTCCCTGGAATGGAAGGAATTTGTCGCCGCCGATGTCCAGGGTCCGGATGGTGACGGATCGGTTTTGCATGGTCTCGACCACGTTCCGATAGATTTGAAATTGCTCCTCCTCCGACAGCAGTTTTTCGGCGACCAGGAAAGGCAATTCGGTTCGAAAGAGACCGATTCCTTCGCTCTTGTATTTCTGTGCCAGGCTGAGATCGGCGATCATGGAAATGTTGGCCTGGAGGCTTACCGAAACCCGATCGACGGTTTCGGACGGGAGGTCGATTTCCTCGGCAAGGCGAGATTGGTACGTTTTAAAATCACCCAACCGTTTCTGGTATTCTTTCAAGAGATCGTGAGGAGGATCGATGTACACGGTTCCCGAGAGCGCGTCCAAAATGATGGTATCGCCTTCGTTGGCCTCTTGCATCAGCCGTTCCACACCCACAACCGCTGCCAACCCCATGGAACGCGCCAGGATGGAGGCATGGGAAGTCTCACCGCCCAATTCAGTCGCAAAGCCCAATACCTTATCCCGGTCGATGTGAGCCGTATCGGACGGAGTCAAGTTTCGTGCCACCATGACCACGGGGTGCTTGAAGAGCAGCGGATTGATCTCGGTTCGCAACAAGACGCGGAGAAGTCGGCCGGCCACATCCTGGATATCGTCGATCCGGTGTCTGAAAAAATCGTTATCCATCTTGAGAAACTTTTTCTTCAGGCGATCCAGCCCTTTTTTCAGGATGCATTCGGAATTGCGACGAAGCCGAACAATCAGGGCGGGAACTTCTTCCTGAAAAAATGGGTCGTTCAATATCGAAAGATGAGCTTCGAAAATTCGCGCTTCGTCTCTGCCGATCTCCCTCTTGACCCGGTCGCGGCAAACCACCAGTTGCTGGGCCACGTCATCGACGGCCTGTTTGTAACGCTTCAGCTCGTTTTGAATCTTGTTTTTGGCAATGGTCTGGGAAACCACTTCATCCCATGGGCTTTTCAGCAGCCATACTTTAGCGATGGCAATGCCTTCCGAAACCCCGATCCCTTTCAAATGCCCTCTGAAAACGCTTTTCCCTTGTGGCAAACCGCTCCTCGCTTTCTCTGGATTCGGTTCATTCGCTCCTCAGGCGTGATCCCTTCAGACTGTTTTTTCGAGTTTCCTCAACTTCGGCTTGAGAAGCGCCCTCTGGATGGTGCTGATATGATCGATGATCAGTACTCCGTCCAAATGGTCGATTTCATGCTGCAGCACCCTGGCCCACAACCCTTCTGCCTTCTGTTCAACACGTTCCCCTTTTTCGTTCAGGGCGGTCCACGTGATGGATTCCGGCCTGGAAATGTCGACATGAATTCCCGGAAAGCTTAGGCAGCCTTCCTCGGCGGTCTTTTTTTCATTGATTCGATTCACGATTTCCGGATTGATCAATGGCATCAATCCTTGCCCGATATCCACGACGATAATCCGTTTCGAGATGCCGACCTGTGGGCCCGCCAACCCCACTCCATCCTTCAGGTACATGACATCCGCCATTTCATCGAGTATTTTCAAAACACCGTCGTCCAGGTTCTGGACCGGTTCCGCCTTCTTGCGCAAAACCGGATCCGGATAGGTGACGATTTCAAGCATGCACTGTTCCTGCCTTATCTGAATGTTGTACTTCCGCGCGCACCGTGGAAAGCATAAACGCTCCGTGCCTCCGTCGGTTCCCGTTCGGGACGGAAAAGCAACGATTGATCGATGCGGATGGTGGTCCGGTTTGGCTGGTCCAAATCAACAAGGTCGGAAAACCTCGCCGGCGATTTTCATGGCGCAGAACTCGCCGCACATGGTGCATGTTTCGTCGGCAGGAGGATTGCCTTCGTCACGGATCCTCCTTGCGTATTCCGGATCCATGGACAGAGCAATTTGCTTATTCCAGTCGAGGTTCTTTCTGGCACCCGACATGGCCGCATCCCATTCCGCGGCTCCCGGCAACCCCTTGGCAATATCCGCTGCATGCCCGGCAATTCGCGCTGCAACAACGCCCTGGCGTACGTCTTCCAGGTCGGGCAGTTTCAGGTGTTCGCCCGGCGTCACGTAGCACAGAAAATCCGCCCCTGCTTCTGCCGCAATGGCACCTCCGATGGCGGAGGTGATGTGGTCGTATCCGGGGGCTACGTCCGTGACCAGGGGACCCAACACGTAAAATGGGGCGTTGGAACAAAGCCGCTTCTCGAGCTGGATGTTCGTCCGGATCTGATCGAGCGGTACATGCCCCGGTCCTTCGATCATCACCTGAACGTTCCGTTCACGGGCACGTTGCGTCAGCTCTCCGAGGATGAGGAGTTCCTCGACTTGCGCCCGATCCGTGGCGTCCCTGAGGGAACCGGGTCGCATGCCGTCGCCGAGGCTGAGTGTGACGTCACGGCGGAAAGCGATATCCAAAACGCGGTCGAATTGTTCGTAAAGCGGATTCTCCTTTTGGTTGGCCTTCATCCATGCGGCCAGAAAGGAGCCTCCGCGGCTGACGATGTCGGTCAACCGCCCCTGGTTTTTCAGCCGTTGGATGCTGGCCTGTGTGACCCCGCAGTGTACCGTGAAAAAATCAACGCCTTCTTCCGCCTGCCTTTCAAGCACCTCGAAGAGGTCATCTGAAGTCATGCGAATCAGGGCTCCACGTGAATGGATAGAGCCGATGACAGCTTCGTACAGGGGAACCGTACCGATCACCACCGGAACCGCGTGCATGATGCGTCGTCGCACTTCCGCCAAATCGCCTCCCGTCGACAAGTCCATGATCGTATCGGCTCCGACGGACACGGCGAGTTTCGCTTTCTCAATTTCGTATCGAATATCGATTTTCTGGCTCGACGTGCCCAGGTTGGCGTTGACCTTGGTGCGCAATCCTTTGCCGACACCCACCGGTTTCGAAATGGCATGCCGGTTATTCTTGAGGATGACCATTTCGCCGGAGGCAAGGCCTTGGCGTACGGTTTGGACATTCACATGCTCGTCTTCGGCCACAGCCTTCATCTCGGCAGTGATTTTTCCTGCTTTGGCAGCTTCCATTTGCGTCATGAAATCGGCTCCAAGTCGTTACATCACTGTAATATACGAAAAACCCAAATAAAAACCAAAAAGAATGACGTGCAAACCATTGGAATGCAAATGAATTTCTCGGGATGTAATTTTATTTGATTTTATCCTGGCGCTTTGGTAGATTGATTGAAAACAAGGAACCGCCATGAAAAATGACTCCCATTCCAATTCAGCCAGAACCGTCGACCTCCGTGGCTTGGTGGTGGGAGTGGATACCCCCGTGCCGGTAGCTGGAGGAGGAGAAAAGCCCTACATCAACTTCGACAATGCCGCCTCAACGCCGGTGCTGAAGACCGTGTTGGACACCGTGGCGGAATTTTCCATATGGTACAGCAACGTGCACCGCGGTACCGGATACAAATCAAAATTATCCTCCTGGGCATTCGAACAATCCCGCGAGCGCATATACCGTTTTGTCCAAGCTTCACCGGAACACAAGATCGTGCTTTTCACGCGAAACACGACCGAGTCCGTGAACCACCTGGCCGACCGTTTTCCATTTCAAAAGCGGGACATCGTGCTGACCACGGTCATGGAGCACCATTCGAACGAACTGCCCTGGCGCAGGGTGGCTCACGTCGTGCATGTGGCGGTTCTTCCGGACGGACGGATCGACGAGGTGGATCTGTGCGCAAAACTCAAACAATTCCATGGACAAATCGCCCTGTTTGCCGTTACCGGGGCTTCGAACGTGACCGGATTCATCAATCCCATCCACCAATATGCCCGATGGACGCATGAGGCCGGAGCAAAGATTTTCGTGGATGCGGCCCAACTCGCACCGCACAGGCCCATCGACATGAAGGACAAGGACGATCCTGAACATCTGGATTACCTTGCTTTTTCGGCCCATAAAATGTACGCCCCATTTGGCGTCGGTGTTCTCGTAGCCGACCGAAAGGTATTTGAGCATGGAGATCCGTGCCTCGTCGGAGGCGGAGCAGTGGACATCGTGAATCTTGAAAACGCCTATTGGTCCGACCTTCCGGACAAGGAGGAGGCCGGAACGCCCGACATCATCGGGGCCGTGGCCTTGGGCTCGGTGATCAAGCTGTTCGGCGAAATCGGCTGGCAGGCCGTCATCGACCACGAAACCGACCTGACAGCGTACGCACTCGCGCGGCTCAAACGGATTCCGGGCGTGACGGTCTTCGGCGACGCCGATCCGAAGAACGCCCGACAGCGGTTGGGTGTCATTCCTTTCAACTTGGGGTCCTTGTCCCACGCACTGGTCGCCGCCGTGTTGAGTTACGAGTGGGCCATCGGCACGCGCAGTGGGTGCTTTTGTGCCCATCCGTACGTGAAATGCCTGCTGCACGTGGATGACCGCGCGGCAAAGAAACTGGAGAAACGTATTCTCAACCGTGACCGCTCCGTCATTCCGGGATTGGTCCGGGCAAGCTTTGGGATTTACAACACCAAGCAGGAAATTGACGTGCTGTGCGAGGCTTTAACCGCCATCGCCGATGGGCGCTTTTTGGACGGGTATGCAATGAATCCAGAACGCGGGGAATATTCACGGAAGGATTTCTCGGAAGCATTTGAACAACGGTTGTCGCTTTAAGACAACAGTCGCGTTTGCCTATCCCTTTTTCCCGATCACACCGTCCCCGAATTTTTCCTTCAAACGGTCCACGGCCTGTGTCACCTTTTCTCTTTTTTCCGTCGTGACCGGTTGGAACAAATCGCTTTGAACCTCTTCCCCCGAAAGAAGCTGAGTAACTCCCACACCCAAAAGACGCACCTTCTGGCCGAGCAAGTCGCAGGAGTTAAAAAGGGCCGAAGCCTCCCGGTAAATGGTCTCGCTGAGCGAAAACGGTTGCGGCAGCGTGGCACGGCGATCCCACGTGGTGAAGTCCGAAATGCGCACCTTGATAAAGACCGTTCTCGCCAAAAGCCCCTCCTGCCTCATTCGAAATCCGACCTTTTCGGAAAGCTCAAGCAGGGTTTTTCGCAGGAGCACGGGATCATCTTGATCCTCACCGAACGTGTTTTCGTTGCTGATGGACTTGGCCTCGCGTTCAGGAACCACCGGATCGTCGTCGATTCCGTGGGCGTACTCCCAAAGGCAATCGCCCATTTTGCCGAATACGCCGTTCAGCGTCGATTTGGAGCGTCTGGCCAAATCGCCGACTGTCCAAATTCCCAGTTTGTTCAAATGTTCTTCGGACTTTTTACCGACACCCCAAAGCCTGGATACGGGCAAAGGCGCCAGAAAGGATTCGGCCTGATCCGGTGCCACAAGCACGAATCCGTCGGGCTTTTTCAGGTCGGAAGCGATCTTTGCGATCAGTTTGTTAGGGCCGATGCCGACGGATGCCGTCAATTGTTCCTTCTGACGGATTTTTTCCTTGATCGCACGTCCGATTCTTTCCGGACTCCCGAAAAGCCTTTCCGTGCCCGAAATGTCCAGAAATGCCTCGTCCAGGCTGACGGGTTCCACCAGCGGGGTGAATTCCCGGAATACCGACATGATGGATCCGCTCACCTCGTGATACCGTTCGTACCGCCCCCTCAGGAACACCGCTTCCGGGCATCGCCGGTACGCCTGGGAAATCGGCTGGGCTGAGTGAATTCCAAATCTTCTGGCTTCGTACGAGGCTGCCGCGACCACCCCCCGTCCCTTCCCCCCTTTCGGATCGGCACCCACCACCACCGGTTTGCCGCAAAATTCCGGACAATCCCTCTGCTCCACGGACGTGTAAAACGCATCCATGTCCGCGTGCAGGATGGTTCTATGAAAAACCGGTTTCACGATCGGCATTTTCCTTTTGCCGTTGCATCATCGCTTCGAACGGAACGGTCCTTCGGTGTTCGGAGTTTCTTCCAACGAAAGTAGTCTTCGAGAACCTTGCGGTGGTCAAAAGCCATCGGTTCCGGCAGGTCTTCTTCGGTGAACAATCCCACGGACCTTGCATCGTCCGCGGCCATGGGTTTGCCCTCGGCCTTCGCGACAAAAACCGTGGCGATGGTGTGTTTGCGCGGATCGCGGTGCGGATCGGAATAGACTCCAAGCAAAGCGACGGGTGTCACGTCTAGGGAGGTTTCCTCCTTTGCCTCGCGCACCGCCGCCTGCTCCACGGTTTCGCCGTATTCCACAAAACCACCCGGAACAGCCCATCCATAAGGAGGGTACTTGCGATTGACCAGGATGATTCTGTCTCCGACTTCAATAACGGCATCGGCTGTGGGGGCTGGATTCCTGAATTGCTCGATGTTTTCACCGCATTTCGGACAGGTCACAAATGACGTGTTGACCATTTTTCATCTCCGGATTGAAAAACGCTCTGGAACGGTAAATCGAAAATGAACCACTCCGCCGCAAGCGGCGGGGAATTAGACCCGTCGAGGCTGTGCCAAAAGCCCTGAAGGTATTTGTATTCACCTCTGAACCTGTACACTTTTTATCTGCATTTTGGTGTTTGCATTTTCATTTTTGAATTGGTTTTATTTATGGTACTTTTCTCCTTTGATAATCGTGAATGCCCGGTACAGCTGTTCGAGAAGGATCAACTTCACCATCTCATGTGCAAACGTCATGTCGGAGAGGGACAGAACCGCATCCGCACGCTCCAGCATCCTGCGGCCGAGGCCCAGCGGACCTCCGATGACGAAAACCACCCGACGGATTCCGAGGTTCTGCCAGCCGGCAATGCGCTTCGCCAGTTCCTCCGAGGACCATGGCCTACCGCGCCTGTCCAAGGTCACAACAACGTCGCCCTCCGAAATCCGATCCAGAAGTTTCTTCTCTTCTTTCTCCAGGATCTCCCGGTCCGATGTGTGGCGGGTTATTTTTTCTCCCGGGATGAAAACCGTTTCAAACCTGCAATAATGGCTCAACCGTTCGAAGTAATCCGCCTCGCCCTCTCGAAGGTAAGGAGTCTTGATGTCCCCGACGGACAGAATCCGAATTTGCATGAAATACCGCTTGTGATTATGGTATGAATTCTTTAATTTTCCCACCAGTATTGCTTGCCCGAGAGATCCGGGCTCGTTCACCCGTTTTTCTTTTCCAAATATAGAGAAAGAAAATTGGAAATCAAGATGAAAAAAATCGCATTCCAGGGCGAAAAGGGTGCGTTCAGCGAAGACGCCGCCTGCCATTTTTTCAAGATGCCTGTCCTCCCGGTTCCCTGCAGGACGTTCAAGGACGTTTTTAAGGCGGTTTCAAGCGGCAAATGCCGTTTCGGCGTGATTCCCATTGAGAATTCGCAGACAGGAAGCATTCACCAAAACGTCGACTTGTTGCTCGAATTCAACCTCCACATCGTCGGTGAATTGGTCTTGAGAATCCACCACTGCCTTCTGGCTGTCAAAGGCGTCAGACTGACGGATTTGAAAAAAATCTACTCCCATCCCCAGGCGATCGAGCAGTGCTCCCAGTACCTCGGCAGGTTCAAGCACACGGAAACCGTTCCCATGTACGACACGGCGGGCTCGGCCCGGTTTGTCGCAAACAATCGATTCCGTGACAGTGCGGCAATTGCCAGCCTCCGTGCGGGTAAAGACTACGGGCTGCATGTTCTGGCAAGGGGAATCGAAAACCACGAACACAATTCCACACGGTTTCTGGTTGTTGCACCAAAAGCCGTGTATCCCAAAAAAGGAGGAAAAACCTCCGTGGTGTTCAGCACCAAAGACATCCCCGGAGCGCTGTTCAAATCGCTCAGCGTGTTTGCCCTTCGCGACATCAACCTTCTCAAAATCGAATCGCGCCCTTTGCGGAAAGGCCCTTTCAAATACTGGTTCTACCTCGATTTTGAAGGAAGCATCGAAGAAGGATCCTGCAGGAACGCCATTAGCCACCTGTGTGAAATCACCACGTTCATGAAAATTCTGGGTTCGTATCCGCTCGGAAGGTTCGTCCCTTGAGGATCGGCAGGCCTTCTCTGCTTTTTTTCAAAACGGCAGAAAAACGCGAAGGAATTTTGGTGCGCGTGGGAGGGAAAGCGATTACGGAGGCCAAAGGGGAATTGATCTGACCGGATCTGGATGCCAATCAGCGTTGAAGGGCTTTCAAAATGTCTCGAAGTTCGCCGAGCACCCAGGCAATCCATCCGGAATTCGCATGCACACCTTCTCCGTCACGCGTACGAATTTCCGCAACAGGAGTCGCCTTGGATCCGCGTGCCTTCGGTGGAAACAGGATTTCCCTGATCTTATCGTTCGAAAATCCCTGATCCTTCAACTCCTTGATTTTGAGAACCGTTTGAAGATCGCCCGGCGAGAAGAGCCGCCTGCCGCCTCGCACAACGGATTTGAGCTGTGGGAATTGCGATTCCCAGCCGTTCAGGATGTGGGGCTTGATTTGGGCGATTTCGGCTATTTCACCCGAGGAATAGTAAAGCCTTCGAATGCTCGGCCCGGACATCAACGACCTTCCCTTGGCGCTTTAGGATTCGTCCCATTTCGGCGGTTTCACCAGCGATGTCCCGTGCGAACAAAAATTGATAAACCGCAATTTCGCACGTTCAATCGAGGCGGTCCAATCGCTCGAAAGCTTGGCCTTGAGGTTCCAGATACCGTCTATAAGATAATACGCTTTTCGATCGAAAACAAAAGAATCCTTTTTACCCTTCCCGGACAGAAATGCGCATCCGGCAGCATAACCGGTTTCCCGGCATGCCTGAACCACCCGCTTGTCGTACCGTCCGAACGGAAACGAAATGAACCGGACGGTTTTGTGGATGCGGTTTTCGATGTCCGTTTTCGACCGGTGCAGTTCGTTCATCAGCGTTCGCTCATCCAGTTTCGTCAGATCCGGGTGGTGCACCGTGTGGGATCCGATTTCGAATCCGATCCGGCTGAGTTCGCGGATCCGATCCCACGAAAGGTGCTTGAATTTCAACCCGCCCAAATTGACGTCCCATTCGTTCAACCGGCCTGCATAACCGGTAATCACGAACAGGGTGGCGGAAAATCCAAATTCCATGAGAAAGGGTAGCGCATGGGTGCAAAACCCCTCGTAGGCGTCGTCAAACGTCAGCACAACGGGTTTCTGCGGCAAGGACTTGTTCTGCATCAAGCGTTCGAGGGAAACCGTCTGGTACTGTTCCCGTTTCAGATGGGCCAGCACCCGCCGGAACTGGGATGGCGTTGTCCGGGTCACACCCCATTCAACAGCGGGGTCCACCTTATGGAACGCAAGTATCGGAACCTCGCTTTTGGGGTACGGACTCAATCCGGTTCCGGCTCCAGAATGACGGTGTAGCGTTTTTGACCGACAAACAGCTCTTCGGCCACCCGCCGAACGTCTTCCGCTTTCACATCGTGAATCCGCGCGACCACATCGTCCACGGACGAGTAGTGTCCCGAATAGGCTTCCATTTTGGCGAGGCGGTTCATCCGGCTGGAAGGATCTTCCAGCGTCAAGATCAGGTTCCGCGCAATCTGGTTGCGAATGCGTTTCAGTGACGTTTCCGCAATGCCGCGTTTCAGCATGGCCGAAAATTCCTGCTCGATGCTTTCCGATGCCTTCCGCGCCAGTTCGGGAGAGGTGCCCGTGTACACTCCCCACAATCCCGTATCCGACCAAAAATCGATAAACGAATAGACCGTATAAGCCAGACCGTGTTTCTCCCTCAGGTTTTGGAACAGCCGCGAGCTCATGCCTCCGCCCAGGTAGACGTCCAGAACGATCAGCGCAAATTTCTTCGGATTCAGGTAACCGTAAGCGGGCATGCCCAGCAAGATGTGGGTCTGGGCTGTCGGCCGGTGGATCGTCTCGAATGCCTGCCTGCCAAAACGCACCCGCCGTTTTCTTTCC
>Ga0315277_10009856_pt1 | contig 12164 bp, 6 predicted proteins | sample YL17G05_15_MG_FD_203695 | JGI IMG/M metagenome (GOLD analysis project Ga0315277, IMG submission 203695) | Sediment microbial communities from Yellowstone Lake, YNP, Wyoming, USA - YL17G05_15 | ecosystem: Environmental > Aquatic > Freshwater > Lake > Sediment | place: USA: Wyoming | collected... | reverse complement strand
GGGGATTTCTCTGAGACCAAAAAGTTAGTGCTCTTGAAATAACGTGTAGTGGTCGAGCTTGCTCGACCTGAACCTCTTGTTCGGGCTGGGGGTCCAACCCTCGCCCGAGCATGGAGAAGCAATTTTTTTCTGTGCCCGCCAGGTCCCCTGACCCGACGGGAAATGCCTGTCGGATCGGGGACCCGACAGACACACAACATATTCATTAGTTTCGCGTAATCCAGTAATATAGGATGGTTTGAGAATGAAACTTGCCCCTTTCAAATTATCCGCAGAATCCATAGGACCAATACTCATTATCCTCTTATTTACCTGCTTTTATCCCATCACCTCTTTCTCCGCCCCACAAACAGCTAACACCGCCGATGGTGCGACTTTTACTTTTGGAGTTTACGAACTTTCAACTAAGAAACGCACATTGGTTTCACCTTTTTACCAAGGGAAGCGACATTATGAAAATCATTATCATATAATTTTTATGCCCCGTGTTGGAACAAAAGCGACTCAAAAACAATTCGGCATAGATTTTGGCTTCGATTTGGCTACAGAGGAGCCACCTCCTGACGGCGAGCTACCCATTGTTCTTTTGGGTGAGGATTTCAAACTGCAAATCCCCAAAAACCGATATGTGGACTTGGCACTCGACCTCAAGTTCTGGTGGATATATCCGAGTGATCTCTGCTTTATAATTAGTAAGGATTTGAGCAAGGTGTTTACCCTGTATGGCAAGGGTGGGTGGTCGAATCGTTCTTACATCATCCCTCAAGAGGAAAATGAAAACACAGTTATTTCTATGTTTACCCTGGGTTCTCAGATTCACTTGGACAAAAACGTTTCATTTTTAGTAGAGATGGAGAGATGGTTTAACCCGGAATGGGATAAAAGGGAAAGTTTAAGATTTGCAGGAGTATTTTGCTTTAATGTCGCCTCCAGAAATTCAGAACCTTAAAGGGGTCCTTACTCCTGCTCTTCGAGGATGTTTTGTTCTAACCGACTTTAGTCGGGTTCCTTTTCCTTGCTCGTCGAGGATGTTATCATCTTCGACAAAATTCAAAGTTGTAGTGTAGTGGTCGAGCTTGCTCGACCTGAATCATACAACGCCATAAGAAAAAAGGTGAAAAATGAACTTCAAATACGATCCCATCCCTTTCATTTTTGCTAAGGGCGATCCTTATACCAAGCTATGTGTCTTAGAGTTCTCCGGATTAGCAGATACTCCGCTTGGAAATAGTTTACTCTTAGAGCTGTTAAAAACGCAAAAGAAGGATGGAGGCTTTCCTAGCAAGATCGATCCCAATTTCGGTGGAGTAAAAGAGACCGAAAGGATCGCCTTTCTGCTTTTAAGATGCGGAATGCCCAAAGATGGTCTGAATTTAGCAAGTTGTGTGAAATTTCTTTTGAAGAATCAAACCGAAGATGGTGGCTTCAAAGAAAATCCAAAGCTTACCATTCCTGAAAAGATCGTCGAACTTTCAACACAAAAAGGTGTAACCTGGCTTACCGCAGACATAGTGGATCTTTTGAGAGAATTTGGCTTGGAGAATACCAAAGCTTGTCAAAAGGGAATTCACTGGCTAAGAAAAGTGGAAATATCCGGAGGAGGATGGGGATTGTTTTCTGAAGGATCCCGCTTCGCGGGAGAAGGGGAGGAACTGATCGATCCCGACTCATCTGCTCAGATCACCTTTCTGATGAAGGATCTATTTGGAGAAGAAGACCCCCTATACAAAAGAGGAATTGCTCTTTACGAAGAACATCTTAATCAGATCGCACAAGATGCTGAATCCGGTTTTTATTATCGAAATGGAGAGAAAGCAGAAAACGATATTTACCATCTAACCCATCTTTTAGGGCAGTCCTTTTTCTTTGGCAAAAGAAGTGCCGATGCGGGGTATGATATTAAAGATGAAAGGGTAAGGAAAATTGTTAAAGCCATTATCCAAATCCAAAGGGAGGATGGTGGCTGGCGACCATTCTGGTCTGAGGAGAGTGACCCGACTTATACCGGCTTGGTCATCAAAATTTTCTTCTGGATCGGTGCCCTTCAAAAAGAAAAGGTCAAATCCATGATAGAAAAATCGATTTCCTCTTAAATAGGAGATTATCCTCTCCCCCTTGGGGAGAGGGCAAGGGTGAGGGGAGAATCAAGCTACCCAACAATTCTTATTTGGTAACGATTGATTGCAGCTCAGGGAAAATTCCATGGGGATCCAAAGATTTCTTGATGCGGGAACTTAAAATGGTTCTATAATCATCTTGATCTTCTGTCTCAGTCCCAGTCTCAGTCTTGGAGGGGTTTCTTTTCGGAACTTCAAAAGTCAAATTTTCATATTCTTTTCTTTTTCCTATTGGAACAAGCCTTAAACTGACCTCGGTAATCACCCCCAGAGTTCCCCATGACCCCACAAAAAGCCGGGGAAGATCATATCCGGTGACAGATTTAAAGGTCCTTGCTCCGACCTTCAAAATCTCGCCTTGAGGATCGACCACCTCTAAAGCCAAAACGTAATCTCTGGTCTGAAGATTTCGCTCTTTGACATTTCCTTTAAGATTAGACGCCACCGCTCCCCCAATTGTTCCCTTTGAGGTTTTGTCTGCCAAAGGATAAAAGAGATCGAATGATTGTAACTTTTCGTTTAAATCTTTTAAGAGAAACCCGGGTTCTAAAATGACATACAAATCCTCGGCAACCACTTTCTTGATCTTATTAAGCCTATTGGATTTCAAGATGAGTTCTTTACCCAATAAAAGACTTTGAGCATTGAGAATCGATTCAGTTCCTACTGGTATGGTCTTGAATTTGCTTTTATTAGCCAGCTTAACGATTTCTGCAATGGTCAAACTATTTTCTGGTGAGATTTCGATTCTTTGGGGAAGAATCTGAAGATTTTCCTCACCCGCTACTTTCTTTAAATTCTCTACTATTTCATGGTTCAGCATAAGAAGTCCTTGTTAAGACATGCAGGTTAAATATCCCATCATTGACAGAACGGTTGACAAATAAAGCTAAGACATGAATCTGCACAAACGTTCAATTTAGCAAGATAAAGTTTCGAATTTTGAGTTGTAGTTTTTAGTTTCGATCTTTGAGTTTTGCGTTTGGCTTCAAGATGTTTACCAACACTTTGCATTCCCGCACGAAACTATAGCAAACGAATTAAATAAGCGACATCATCACCCTCCCCCTGACCCCCTCCCGTCAAGGGAGGGGGGAATTTATGAAGTCCCCTCTCCCCTTGTGGGAGAGGGTCAGGGTGAGGGGTATGTAAATTCATTTCTTGTATTATTTAAATTGAAATAGATATATCTTTTCTCTGGTCTTTACGCTGAAAATCGATCCATCCAAAGAGAATTTTACCTTCGGAACAAAGACATTCCACAGTTTATAGGAAAGCTCTTTTTCCCAAGTCAAATCCCCTTTTTTGTCAAATAAATAAACATATCCTTTGGTGTGTCTTTCTTCGGAAGGCACATTTCTGCCTTTGTCAAAATCCACCCCCGCAATTATCCTTTCAGCATTCCTGGTTATATCTACTGAAATGAAAAACAACTCCGGCTGGTCCAAACTATACTGCCATAAAACCTCTCCGGTTTCAAAATCAAGCAGGTAGAGATTTTTTTTGTCGATCAGACTTACATATCTGTTATCTGGTGATAAAGCCATTCCCCTGGCTAAAATATTTTCCCCTCCTACGGATCCTGCGGACTTCCCTACGCTCCCCACACGGGTCTGGGTTACTAATTTTCCCTGGTGATAAAAGTTCAACTTATCATCGGAGACACAGGCGACCCGCTCGCCATCAAAAGAAGTAGTAAATTCTTGGCATGTTTCATATTTTCCTTTTAAGTCTCCTTTTTGGTCAAATACCAAAAGTCCATCTGTTCCGCTTCGGACAAAAACAGATCCTCCGTTCGGTGAAAAAGAAAGGCTTTGAAAGAAATTGATTTTCGTGCTGAAAACGGAATCGCCATTTTCATTATAAAAGATTAACTCCGACTCTTTTTTCCCCTCGAAACCTGAAACCCCCACCACCAATTTTCCGTTATTGGCGATGAAAAAAGCAGAACCCTTTGGATTTTCAATCTGCCACAAAGTTTTTCCAAAAGCAGAGTGCAGAACAAACTTTTCCGCTTTGAGAAATCCAGGCGCCCCTTTCGTGGAATAGGTCGTTATTCCGAAATATTCTCCATTTTCCGAGGTGATCACGTCTTGGTTTTCCTTGAGTTTTAATTTGAAAGATTCCTTCCCTGCCTGGTTCAATGTGCTGAGTTCTTCTCTGGAGGACAAGATTATTTTACCATTCACAAAGTTCGGGTTGACCGATTTCTCCTGGATAGGTCTTTCTAAGATCAAAACAGGCTCTAAAGCTTTCACCTGAACCTGAGCAATTAAAACTAAAAACAGAATAAGAGCACAATATCTCAAAATATCTTTCATAACCACCTCTTTAGCTAAACATCTCAAGTACTGGTTCAGTTTTAAAGTCATACCTTTGGGGGAAACATTGGAGTGTCAAGCTTTAGCTTGACCAGTCTCTCTTGAGGATGACAAACTCTTGTCTGGTTCACCTAAAGGTGAACACTCCAATTGATTTTCTCCGTTTATCAATATAAACAAAAGCAGGGTATTGTCAAGACTCAAACCTTTTTGGTCTTCCATTTTCCTTGCTTAAACCAAAAAGCTAATGTGGTCCCTTTGGCAATCGAAGTCAGAGTGATTGCCCACCACACACCGTCTACTCCTACCCCCCAAAAGATGGCTATAAGATAAGCCAGAGGAATTCTGAGAATCGACCCGGGGATGGAGACGGTCATAGGGGGAATGGTATTTCCAGCCCCGGAGAAAGAACCCTCTAATACGATCTCCAAAGCCATGAAGACTTGGGATAAGGCTAAAATTCTTAGATAATCAATGGCGATTTTTACCACTTTAGGATCGGAGATGAAAAAGGAGGCGATCCATTTCGGAAAGACAAGAAACATGACCGATACGAATCCGGTAATTAAGACCACGATGTGGACGGTTCTCCAGGCACATTTTTCTGCCCTCTCTGGCTTTTTCGCCCCCAGATTCTGTCCCACCAGGGCAGAGGCCGCCTGGGAGAATCCGAAACAGGTCAAAAAGGAGATCGATTCCATCCGATTGCCAATGCCCAAAGCGGCGATGGCTTCTGTTCCAAAGCTGGCGGTAACCTTATTCAGAAAAATATAGACCACGATGAAAAGTATTCCGGAAGCGGAAAGGGGAAGTCCGATCTTTAGGATTTTTTGAACTACAGAAAAATCCAAATTGAACCTTGGCAAGAGAGATAGCTTAAATCTCAGTCTCCCTCTGGTTATGAGAAACCCGTAGATAACAGCGGCGGTCCCCTGTGAAATAAAGGTGGCTAAAGCCGCTCCATTTGTCCCCATCCGTGGGAAAGGTCCGATTCCAAAAATCAACAAGGGATCTAAGGCAATGTTTAAGCTCAAGCTGACTAAAAGCACCTTCATAGGGGTTTTTGTATCTCCAGATCCCCGGAAACAGGCTCCAAATGTTTCGATTAAGAAAAGAAAGGGCGTGCCCAAAAAGACAATGCGTAAGAAATTAAGACCTAAACGGGTGACCTCCGGCTCCGTTCCCATCAGGTCGAAGGCATATCCTCCCCCTACCAGAATAATGAAGATGGCCAAGATTAAGGAGGAGATAATAGCAAAGAGGTAGGCTTGGCGGGCTACGTAGGCGGCTTGGTCTTCGTCTTTTGCTCCCACATATCGGGCTACTAAAGCCACGGTTCCCACAGAGACGACATCGCTTAAGACATAGATGAACCAGATGAGAAAAGTAGCTGATACCACTGCCGCCAGATTGACCGCTCCTAATTTCCCTACCCAGAACATGTTAGCCATCCCTCGAGCGGTCTCGACAAACATTGAAATGATCACGGGCCAAGCCAGTCGAAAGATGGTTCGGGTGATGGGACCTTCGGTCAAATCAAGACCTTTTTGTTCTCTTAAATCTGGTTGCACTTTAATCTCTTTCTCAGGTGGTTATGCTCAACAAAATTTATTAACTTTGGTACTCGTTGCCAATTTATCATTTGATATGCTTCCACGGTGTTTTGGGTGAAGCCAGCCCCAAACAATGTGGCAAGCATAAAATAAGATAAGCTCTTCAGCCTCACTTTGCAAGACGATACTCGGAAAAATCTTAGATTACAGCTAAAGCACCCGATTTTGAAGCCGATTTTAATCACATAAGTAGAACTTAAAAGTCCCCACAATTCTTTATCCAAAAATAGTAAATCTTCTTAAATGAAGTAGCTGAGACCCATATCTTTGCTTCGATTTACCGTCCCCTTCAAGCCTTAAGAGGGTTTGAAATTATCACCAGATTTTTGCAGCAGACATGTCCCCAATCGCCAAGCGACCTCGAAAGACATTTTCTCATTTTAGGAGTCGCAAATGATGAAAGAGGAAGGAAAGGGTAAAAAACACTCTATCGGTGAACCGGCAAAAGCACAACCGCAGGTTACTCAAATGAAGTCACCAGAAAGCGAGTATGGGCGGACGGAGGAGGAGATGAAAAGCCTTAAACAGCAGATCGAGTTCATCTTGGGCGCCACCAAAACCGGTCTTGACATCATCGACTCAGAGTTTAACATCAGATATATCGATCCAAAATGGCAAAAGATATATGGCGATCCGACTGGCAAAAAATGTTATGAGTACTTTATGGGTCGAAATGAGGTATGCCCGGGTTGTGGAATTGTGAAAGCTTTGGAAACAAAGAGTATTGCTGTTACCGAAGAAGTGTTGGTCAAGGAAAACAACAGACCCATCCAGGTTACGACCATACCCTTCCAGAATGATAAAGGAGAATGGTTGGTTGCCGAGGTCAATGTCGACATCACCGAGCGCAAACGGACAGAGGAGGCGCTGCGGGAGAGCGAAAGCAAGTACAGAACATTGGTTGAAAACATCCCGCAAAAAATATTCATCAAAAATAAAGATTTAGTCTATATCTCTTGCAATGAAAACTACGCAAAGGATTTAAAGATCAAACCTGATGAGATAGCTGGGAAGACAGACTATGATTTTTATCCTAAAGACTTGGCTGAAAAATACAGAGGAGATGACAAAAGAATAATCGAATTATGGACAACAGAAGATATAGAAGAACGATATATCCAGGATGGACAGGAAGTTTGGGTGCATACTATAAAGACACCGGTTAAAGATGAAAATGGGAATGTTGTTGGTATATTAGGCGTTTTCTGGGACATCACCGACCGCAAGCGGGCAGAAGAAGAGTTGCAGCGGACACATTTTGCAATCGACAGCGCGCCGGAAGGCATAGCATGGCTCGATAAGAACTTTCATTACATATATGTCAACGAGGGCATGTGCAGAATGTTGGGGTATACGCGAGATGAGCTTCTTTCCCTGAAGCCGAGCGAGATAGACCTGATGTTCCCACAAGTGCCGCCTTCGGAATTGTGGGTTGAGATGCGGGGGATCAAGTCGCAAGTCCGCGAGGCATTATTCCGCAGGAAGGACAGCACTACCTTTCCGGTCGAGCTTACCATCGATCACGTCGCCTTCAAAGATGAAGAATGCATGTTTGCCATCATGCGTGACATCTCCGAGCGCAAGCAGGCGGAGGAGAAAATTAAAATATTTTCCGATGCTGTCGCTAGTGCCCTTGACTGCTTTTTGCTTGTTGACACAAAAGGGGAAATTACTTACACGAATACAACCGCTTGCATAACATTTGGATATACCCCTGAGGAATTCTTGAAGCTAAACGTAACTGATCTCGATCCTGATCCAAAGTTCGCCAAAAAAGTCACGCAGGAGATATTGGTGAAAGGAAAATGGAGCGGCGAAGTAACCAACATCAGAAAAAATAAGGAAACATTTCCTTCCCTTTTATCTGCTTTTATTATCAAGGACGATAAAGGCAACCAAAGAGGGATGATGGGTATTATTAGAGACATCACCGAGCGCAAGCGGGCGGAGGAGAATCTACGTAAGACAAAAGAGTTCTCAGATAATCTAATTGCTTCGATGCAAGATGGGTTCTCTGTAGTTGATAGTAACGGCGTTCATATTAAGGTGAATCCTGCTCTTTGTAAGATGACTGGCTTTTCAAGAGAGGAGCTTATAGGAGTCGGGCCTCCGCACCCCTACTGGCCACCGGAGGAGTATGAAGAGATAGGTAGGGCTTTTCAGAAGACCTTGCGGGGCGAATTCGATAGCTTTGAATTGACTTTCATGCGAAAAAGTGGTGAGCGCTTTCCAATAATCATCAGTCCCTCCTGTGTAAGGGATGAGCACGGGAATATAATCAGTCACGTTGCAACCATTAAGGACATCACCGAGAGCAAGCGGGCGGAGGAGGGAAAAAACAAACTTTTGTACGATCTTAATGAACGTATGAAGGAGTTGAATTGTCTATATGAGATGGCTAAGATTGTTGAAATTCCCAAGATTTCGTTGGCGGAAATATTTCAGAAAACAGTCAATGTGATGCCATCTGCCTGGCAATACCATGATATTGCCTGTGCCAGGATAACAGTTGAGGGGCAAGAGTTTAAAACTCCGAATTACCAGGACACCAAATGGAAACAGTCAGTCAATATTAGAGCACAAGGAAAGAAAGTCGGTGTGGTGGAGGTTTGTTATCTGGAAGAAAAGACCGAGATCGACGAAGGTCCATTTATGAATGAAGAAAGAAACTTGATCGAGGCGATTGCCGAACGCTTTGGGCGTATCGTTGAGCGCAAGCGGGCGGAGGAAGAGATACAGCTAGAAAGAAATAAGCTCCAAGTCATGGTGGATGCTATAGAAGGTGGCGTAACCATCCATGACCGAGAGTATAATATCGTTTATCAAAATAAGTTCTTGAAGGATAGGTTCGGAGGTCTGGGAGGTAAATGCTACCGTGTATATGAGGGAAGAGAAGAGGTCTGCGAAGGCTGTCCTGTTAAAAAGGCGATTATAGATGGCAAATCTCATAAGGCGGAGAGAGAGGTGATAATGCCAGATGGCAAACTTGCTTATTGGGAAAATACAGCAACTCTGATTAGGGATGCAAAAGGCGAATTTATGGCCGCTATTGAGCTCGCCATAGACATCACCGAGCGTAAGCGGGCGGAAGGCACGTTACGAGAGAGCGAAGAGCGATATCGCACTCTCTTTGAGGACTCCCCGATTTCTCTATGGGAGGAAGACTTCTCGGAGGTAAAAAAGTTCATTGATGGCTTACCAGCTAAAGGAGTCAAAGACGTAAGAAAATATTTTGAGGATCGCCCAAAAGCTGTTGTCAATTGCGCCAATAGGGTGAAGGTAATTGATGTAAATAATGCCAGCCTGGAGTTGTTCAAAGCCAAAAGCAAAGAAAAGCTTCAGCATGATTTAAACAACACTTTCAGTGAAGAATCATACGAGGCGTTCAGGGAAGAACTCATTTCCATCGCTGAAGGCAAAACCGTGTTTGAAAGTGAAGCCGTCACTAAAACTCTCAAAGGCGACAAAAAGCATGTGGTCGTAAGATGGTCTGTAGCTCCGGGCTACGAGAAAACCTTATCGAAGGTGTTGGTCTCCATCAGCGATGTCACCGAGCTAAAGAGGGCGCGGGAGCAAAATCTCCTTCTTGAAACCAGTAAAGCTTTGTCCCGAACCTTGAAGTTAGATCAGGTGCTGAAAATAGCTATAGAAAAAATGGCTAAAGCTTTGAAGGCGGATCGCTGTTCGGTGGTATTAGTTGACGAAGGCGTTGATTCGGCGGCAATAAGACATGTGTTTGTCAAAAAAGATCTTCCACGTTTGATTCTTCCGGACAAGCGCACACCCCCAGACGAATGTTTTTCCCAAATAAAAGAAATTCTCACGCAAAAGGGGTATTTTCAAATTAGAAATGCCGAGACTGATCCTCTACCTGCCTCAGTCCAGAGCTATTTCCGTAAGGTGGGAATAAAATCGGTTCTTCTTATTCCCTTAATCCTGGAGAAGAAGCTATTCGGTATCTTTCTGGTTGCAAGCGTGGAGAAGTTGAGGAGTTTTGTCTCCGAAGAGATTTCTTTAGCTCAAACCATATCCAATCAAACCGCCGTAGCCATCCAGAACTCTTTGCTCATCGAAGATCTTAAGAAAAAACACTCTCAAATTATAGAACAGTCTAAGACTTTAGAAAGACAATATCAAGAACAGAACATTTTGATGAAAATCAGCCGGGAGCTTTCCGGGACTTTAGATTTAGACCGGATATTACAGATAGCCACAAAAGAAGCGGCCCAGGCTCTTCAGGTGGATAGGTGCGCCGCTTTGTTGGCTTTTCCTGAAGAAGATTATGCTGAGGTGAGGTCCATTTACGTAAAAGATGGGGAATCGGTCTCTCACATCTTAGGATATAAAATTTATCCACGAGACTTTCCCCAAGCCAAAGAGATGCTCGAAAAAAGGAAATGGATTCATATTCCCAATGTCTACCATCTTTCGGACAAAAGTTTCGCAAAAGAATATTTCATAAAGGAGGGAATAAAATCGGTGATCTTTTCTCCCATGGTTCATGGGAAAAAACTGGTGGGTTTTTTTGTTTTAAGCACAATGAAAGATTTCAAAACCTTCACCAAGGAGGAGATAAAATTAGCCCAGACCATCGCGGATCAGGTAGCCGTGGCTATTGAGAATGCAAGGCTTTTGGAACTGGTGAGAAGAAGCTCGGGGGATTTGAAAGCACTATCTATTCAGTTGATCAACGTCCAGGAGGATGAACGAAAGAAAATTGCGCAGGAGTTGCATGACCAGATCGGGCAGACACTTTTTGCCATGAAGATGAATCTGGAGATGACCAAAAAGAACTTGCCCCCAGACCCGGAGAAACTTGAGGATATGAAGAACCGGTTAACTGATACAGAAAATCTTTTGAGTCAAACTATAGATCAGATAAGAAATTTGACTACCGATTTACGACCCAGTATGTTAGACGACTTTGGATTGATACCGGCCTTAAATTGGTATATAGACAACTTCTCTAAAAGGACAAATATTAAGATTTACCTAAAAACCAAAAACTTTAAGCCCAGATTATCTTCTGAAGTCGAAACAACATTCTATCGTATAATCCAGGAAGCCTTAACCAATGTAGCCAAGCATGCCCAAGCCACCGAGGTTTCGATTTTGCTTGCTCGAGAGAATTCAAATGCCTGCCTCGCGGTTGAGGACAATGGGATTGGATTCGATACCAAAAAGGCGAGCTTTCCAAAAGATAGATTGGGGATATTCAGCATAAAAGAGAGGGTGGGGCTCTTAAATGGTGAATTTGAAATTCGCTCCAAAGCAAATAGAGGAACAAAACTTAGCGTAAAAATTCCATTAGTAGAAAAGAGAGTGTGAGGAAAACCACATTTCTTGTGCTAACATTATGAAGAGAATTAAGCTTTCAAATCATCAATTTGAAATTCGTTTGAGTAAAATAGATGAACAAAACTAAACCTAAAAATTCCATTAAAAGAGAGGAGAGTATGGGCAAGATCAGATTACTCGTGGCTGACGATCATAAGATCTTTCGTCAGGGAATCATGAAGCTCTTGGAAGAAGAGAAAGATCTGCAGGTGGTGGGCGAAGCCAAGGATGGCCGGGAAGCCGTTAAGAAAGCTGAAGAGTTGAAGCCGGATATAGTCTTAATGGATGTGGCCATGGCCGATCTTAATGGCATGGAGGCAACCAGACAGATAAAGAAGGCTCTGCCTGATACCAAGATATTGATGCTGACCATGCACAAAAACGAGGAGTATGTTTTGCAATCTTTTCAAGCCGGTGCCTGTGCCTATGTTCTGAAGGAAGGTGCGGTGGAAGAGTTGGTCGCGGCAATTCACTCAGTCTATAACGATAAATCTTATTTAAGTCCGACCATCTCCAAGACCGTGGTCGACGCCTACCTTAGGAAGATGGAGACCGGAAAAATGGAGACCCCCTTTGATCTTCTCACGGATAGAGAAAGAGAGGTATTGCAACTGATTGCTGAGGGATATACCAATCGTGAGGTGGCCAAGTCTCTTTACATCAGCGTGAAGACGGTCGAGGCTCATCGAGCCCACATCATGCAGAAATTAGACATCCATGAAGTAGCAAGGCTGGTCAAATACGCCATACAAAAAGGACTGGTGGATCTGACCACA
>Ga0315277_10009853_pt1 | contig 12165 bp, 13 predicted proteins | sample YL17G05_15_MG_FD_203695 | JGI IMG/M metagenome (GOLD analysis project Ga0315277, IMG submission 203695) | Sediment microbial communities from Yellowstone Lake, YNP, Wyoming, USA - YL17G05_15 | ecosystem: Environmental > Aquatic > Freshwater > Lake > Sediment | place: USA: Wyoming | collected... | reverse complement strand
GAAGGGAGTCTTAAGACGTTTGGAGGAAAGTCAGACCTCATCCTCCTTGATCCCCCGAGGATGGGCGCCAAGATGGCGTTGGATCAAATTGTACGGCTCGGTCCGAGAAAAATTATTTATGTCTCCTGCGAACCCACCACCCTTTCACGGGACCTTCGTCTCTTCTCGGAAAGAGGATACTCTCTTCAGAAACTTTGCCTTGTTGATATGTTCCCGCAGACCTACCATATGGAAGTCGTGGGGTTGCTCACGCATTAAAACCGCAGGAGGATGGAGGAGCGGTCCTTCGGCCCTTGAGGATAGAGGCCAAATCTCTTGCCTCAAACAAAGTGCTCCTCAAGCGAAGCGATCCTCAAGCATCGAAAACCTTAGATGACTTTATTGAGTGGATATTCGATGATCCCCACCGCCCCCCGTTTCAACAACTTCGGGATGAGTTCCCTCACAACCTTCTCAGAAACCATCACCTCTATGGCAAACCAGTCGCTCTGAAAGAGATTGGATATCGTGGGTCCCGTGATGCTTGGAAGGATTTCCATCAAGCCCTTCAGGTCATTAGCGGAAACGTTCATCTTCAGCCCCACCATCCCTTCGGCCCGGAGTGCCCCCTGGAGAAGAAGGGAGATCTGTTCGATCTTCTCCCTTTTCCACGGATCCTCATAGGACCGGCGATTGGCGATAAACTGGGTATTGGTCTGAAGGAGTTCCGCGACAATACGAAGTTTATTGGCCCGAAGCGTGCTTCCTGTCTCTGTCACCTCCACAATGGCATCGCACAACCCTTCGATCACCTTGCCTTCGGTGGCTCCCCACGAGAACTCCACATTCACTTTGATCTTTTGCTCGGCGAAGTATCGCCGGGTAAAATTGACCAGTTCGGTAAAGATCTTCCTCCCCTCCAGATCTTTCAGGGTGCGGATCGGCGAGTCTTCGGCAACCACCAGCACCCATCGGGCAGGAACCTGGCTTGTTTTTGAGTAAACCAGGTCTTGAACAACCACCACATCCGAGTTGTTTTCGAGGATCCAGTCCTTACCGGTCAACCCTACATCCAGAGTGCCTGCCTCCACAAATCTCGACATCTCCTGGGCCCGGACCAGAGTACAGCGGATCTCCTCATCATCCACCATAGGAAAGTAGCTCCGTGAACTGACCATGATCTTCCAGCCTGATTTCCTGAAGAGTTCAATCGTGGCGCTCTCAAGGCTCCCCTTTGGAATTCCTAATTTCAGCATGTTCACTTTCCGTATACCTCCTTCGGATCAAAAATTCTCTTCCCTGAAACTTTCCATTCACCCTCTTCATGTCGGTGATGAAAACAACTTTGAAAACCCGTGTGGCAGGCCGCCCTGCCGATCTGGTCGACCTTGATAAGGAGAGTGTCTCCATCACAGTCGAGCCAAATCTCCCTGACTTCCTGAAAATGGCCCGAGATTTCTCCCTTCAACCAGAGTTTTTTTCGTGACCTTGACCAGAAGGTGACCCTCTTTGCCCTCAGTGTCTCTTCCCAAGCCTCCCGGTTCATATAGCCCAACATCAGAACCTCATTGGTTGCCACATCCTGGATGACGACCGGGATGAGTCCATTCCCTTTCTTAAAATCGATCTCAATCACCTTTCTCCCCTTTCAAATTCGGATTTCGGAATGTTCGATTTTGCATTTAAATTCCGCAATCTGCAATCCGCATTCAAGTCCGCTCTACGAGGAGCTTCGCCATCTGGGCCGCATTTTTGGCTGCAGAGCCGGCATGGCAGTTATTAAAGAAGACGAAGGTCTTTCCCGTTTTCTTAGAAATGTCCTTGATGTCCGGGATAAATTTTTTCAGTTCTCCTTCGCTGTAGAGGTAATCATATCTCACAGAAGTAGGGACATTGAACCAGTTAGGATTTCTGCCATGGAGACGAAAATATCCGATCTCAAAAGTGGCCCTGGGGAGATAGGGCATGAGCTTCGGGAGTTTGGGTTCATCCACAATGCAATAACCGACCCCAATCTTCTCTAAAAACTCAAACATCCCCTCCTTCATCCAGGTCTGGTTTCGGAATTCAAAGATAAGGGCAACATCCCCCATCTCCTCTTTGAACCTTTCGAGATAGCCGAAATTCCCCCTGTTGGGGAAAAACCCGTAGGGAAACTGAGCCAGGACACCCGCAAGCTTGCCATTCCCGATCAGAGGATCGAGGCTGTATTTAAACTTTTTAAAAGTTTCCCGGTTATCAATCATCTCACCTGTCTCTCTGCTTCGAATCTCATGTGTCATCCCTTTATAGGACTTCACGACAAATTCAAAATCTCCGGAGGTCTTTTCGGACATCGCTGCAAAACTCTTCTGAGAAGGAAGGGTATAGTAGGTAAAGTTCACCTCCAGGGCATTAAATCCAAGCTCTTTTTCATAAAATGATAACATCTCCTTTTCCCGGAGATCAGGGGGATAGACCGTGCCCTTCCAGTCCGCAAAAGAGAAGCCGCTCGTCCCGATCTTGATCATCGACGCTTTTTACATTTAATCCATATTATCATTGGCTCATCCTAATAGGGAATAGGCAAATAGGAGCCAACGATTATTTGTAAGATAGCATGAAATAAGGGAAAAAGGTAGGGTAGGAAATAGGGTCACCCATTAAAAACCACCTGGGAAAAGGAAACTGTCCGTTTTTCCATTGGATCGGACCGATCACCCAAGGGAACGTAGTTAAGATATTTAAATAACTTGATTAGATGCTGCTGGGACCCTCCATCATGTCTTGGTGCTAGGGATCGAGAGGGGGCGGATCTTTGAGAGGGACCGGGACAGGGAAGACTTTCTTGACTGTCCAGGGAAAGTAGTTGAGGAGGGAAAAGCGATTTGTTTTGCATGTGTGTTGATTCCCAATCATGCTCATATTCTCCTTCGAACAGGGCCTACTCCTCTCGCAACGACGATGAGACGGCTGTTAACCGGGTATACTGTCAGTTTCAACCTGCGCCATCAGAGATCGGGCCAACTTTTTTATGGATGCCACCAGCTACCTCATTCAATCCTTTTTTGAATAATCCGGAAAGTCTCTTCGTAGATCCGTTCTCGGGGACCTATGGCAACCAATTCAATCCGTTCAGGTTCTTTGATCCTGTAGATGATTCTGAAAGAACTGATTCGAAAACTTCTCAACCCTGAAAGTTCATCCATGAGTTTTTTACCCGAATAGGGTTCGGATAAAATGATTTTCAAAGACGCTTTAACCTTCTTCTTCAGAAAAGGATGCATCGTTCCGATAAGTTCTCGAAAGTCCTTTGGGACAACAAGTTTATACATGAGTCTACCTTATCCTCTTAGCGGAACAATTCATCAAGGGTATAGAGCTTTGCTCTTTTCATTCTTAACGCCCTGATCCCCTTCTTTATTTCTTTCATCAGGGCTGAATCCGATCGAACAGCAACCGTTTCCTTCAAGCTTTCGAACTCTTCCGGACTGACTAACACAGCGGCTGGCCGACCGTTTTTAGTAATCACAATCTCTTCGTCGGTCGCGTTGACCGCATCGATCAATCCACTCAGCTTCATCTTTGCCTCGGAGACAGATAAGGCTTTCATAATTTTGACCTCCATTTAGGTTGACCAGAATTTAGACTATTTTAACAAAGAGGCGTGAAGATGTCAAACTCTTCGGCACCCAAAAATCATTTCATCATGGTTTTTAAAATTGGCTCGAAAACTGGCTAAAATGGGAAGATCTATAAAATGATGCTTTCCGGAGAGGTAAACCCCGTTAGAAATTCCAGCGGGGCATTACCCCTCCCGGAATTATTATAAAACCTGACTCCGCTGCAAAGGAGCGAGGCATTATTTCTAACGGGGTAAATGTCATCTCATGATGTGCGCCCATCACCGGCCCGTCAGAGGGGTAGAAATTCTTGACTTCAAAATGAAGTCAGACATTACTATCTTGCTTTGAAATTTCAGCTTTGACCTTTGATCTTTACAAGACGCTAGGCTCCATGCTGTTTTTAGTTTTCAATTCCGCAATCCGCATTTGGATGGACCAACTTTTTTATGGATGAGACCTGTTTGTGTTTAATCGAATTTTGAAGGTTTGACCCCCAAGTCCTTCTTCTCAGTAGTGAAACTCAGCGATCACGATGTGCCCAGCCTCGATAGGGTGAGTGAGTACGGTCATGGTTTCTTGATTCAATGTGACCCGAACAGGCTGGAGTGGACCCGGCTCAAAGAGCCGTTTTGCCTCAGCGGTCCCCGGCACCCCTTCGTTAACCCCATCCGGCACTTTACTATTGATTAGAAATGTATCGCGACTGTGTCCGAGGTAGCCCCTGGGCCTGATGAGTGTAACAACACTACCAGTTCCCTTCTCGCGACCGTCAATAGGGCGTAAACGCAGATTTATATAGGCGCTTGAACGAGGAAAAGGTGTCCTGTAGATGTGGGTTATTGGGTAGCCGCTGGCTGAGATGACGAACTCATAATATGCCTCCGGTTTTGCTGCAAATGGTCCCCAGACGCCATCTGCGGAGGTTGTTCGCCGATGGATCGCATCGCCCACACGCTGCCCGGTTGCAGAATGAACCTCGTAGATTTCGACTGTAGCGTCTGAAAGCGGGATGTTTGTAGGTGCGCTGTTAGCCCAGCCACTGGCGACACCATTCAGTATCGGCCTGCCTTCGGGGATGATGCCGAGAGTCGCAGGTTCACGGCCAGTGATAAATTGGTACATCACTTTGAATGCGAGAGAATGGAAAGCAACTTCCCGATGGTCGAGACCAGGAAGCACCACATTCTTCGCCCCTCTAATCTCTGGTGAGGTATAAGTGACGTTGGTCGGCTGACCCGGCATGCCAATGAATCGTCCCTCAGGCTGAGCATACTTGTCATTTGTGTCGCTTCGAATCGTCATAAATTGCACTGCCGGGTGTACTTCGTCGCCTGCATTAAGGCCGGACAAAAACGGGCCCATACCGTTGAACTCATCGTTGAGATTGAAGGGAGTCGCCCGGATACCGTGATTTGGTGTACCGCAGAGGATGGCGTGTGAGACATTCGCTCCTCCGACATTCTTGATATAGTTGCGGATGGCATAACCACCGCGAGAACTTCCCACAAGGATCAATTGTTTGTGGCGGGTCTTGGATAGATTTTCAGCAACCTTTGCACTTAGTTCTCTCAACTGATCGGCTGTGCTGCTACGGTTTTCCTGAGGTTTTGTGTCATCGCTTCTCGCCCTTGGATGGGTAAAATCAATGGCGAAGAGAGAAGAAGGGGCATAGCCATTCGACTCAAAACGCCAGAGGGTGGTATGCCAGAGGGCAGCAGAATCTCCGTTACCATGGACAAAGAGGATGGGTCGAAGGGTGTCAGCAGCGAAGGCAATACTCCACCCGAGGGACACCAAGACCACAAAAACTAGGACTGCCTGATAGATGGGGAAGATCAATCTTCTTTTTTCTTTTAAACCCCATTTCTTCTTCATGGTTAAACCCTCCTTATCTCATTTTAAATGAAAGTCTGACACCTGACTGCTAACCCATTGGACTCTCCATTGTCAGAATTGATCCTTAAAATCAATTACTTGTCTTAATCCTACCCCAGGGTTTTCTTCAGGGTCGTTGTTGAATTCTTTCACTTAATTTTCCTTTCAAAAATCTCACCCACCCTCACCTTTTAATTGTTCAGGGGTGCGTTCCTGTAACCACAGCTTGCAGACATTCCTCCAGCCTATCCTGCGCCATTTCTTAAATACCGCCTTCAACTCGTTCAAGTCCTTTGTTTCCAGAAAATCTTTCTGGGCAGCTTTTAGATCTTCAAGAGATGCAATCGCTGGCATGTTAAGATCCCCTTATAATCTTAAAAAAAGCCCATCCCCATTAAAAGAAAAGGGGGGGTAAATCAATACAATTGAATAAAGTTTCATCACCCCCGGAAGTTGCCTATTTATACCAAAAATTTAGTATTGTAGCAATTTTCAGATGATTTCAGCCGCATTTCAGACACCGCAAGAAGATAATCGGGAGATGGGGTGATGAGGAGATAGGGAGAAGGCCCGCCTACTGCATCCTGGGGATGTCCGTCTTCCATTAGGGCAAGAAGTGCTCGCCCTCCCCTCCTCCGGGTTGTGACCCTTTCGGGCCCACTGTTATCTCTTCAATCTTCAGCCTAAAAAAGAAGCCTTCCATTTGGGAAGGCCACTGAAAAATAGTTGGTGCCGGAGGTCGGAATCCCTTCGTCTCGCTCAGGACAGGCTCCCCGACACGGGGTGGGAGCCCCGCGGGATTTTGAGATGACGATCCTATGAGTCATCATTTGAGTCATCATTGCAGGAGCATCCCATGATAACTTTTTATAGAATTGGGAAAGGATGCTTAAGTTGTATTTGAACCTACGCCCCCCTCGTTTGTCCCCTGGTTGTGCCTGGCGGTTTGAATCTGGTTTGACAATCCTTATTTAGCGTTCATTTTTTATGAACATATAAAAATATTGAACGAAATCCAACCTCTTATTGGTTAGCGACAGGCGAAGTACAGGGTTACCATACGATAGCCTCAAGAATACCTTGACATTTGTTCATTTTTTATATATGTTCATAATCAGTGAACAGTAACATAAATTGAACTTCATGGGTCATCTCTATGGAAAAAATGAAAGAAAATGAGCTTCTGGAACTTGCTTTGGAGGCACTTAGAAATAATCTTCCCGGGCAAGCAGAAATTAAGACGGTAAAACCTGTTCGCGATCCCAGGCTGCGTGCAGATTACCTATTGCGGATAGTAATGCAGCGCAAAGAAATCAGGTATTATGCTGAGGTCAAGGCCAATGTGACGAAGGCTGACAAGTTGTTGGCGATGATGCGCAAAGGTGAGTTCGACCACCCGCTTTTGCTGGTCACCAAATACATAAACACGCAACTGGCGGACGAATTGAAACAGAATGGGACAGAATTTATAGATACGGCTGGAAATGCGTTTATCAATCAGCCTCCTATATACATTTTTGTAAAAGGGAACAAGCCCGATATGGTCAAAACCCCTCCCCCTAAACGAACCTTCAAACCTGCAGGGCTTAGAGTAATTTATACTTTCCTGTGTAACCCTGGCTTAGAGAATAAAACATATCGAGAGATTGCTGCCGAGACCGGCGTAGCCCTTGGAACTGTTGACTGGATAATGAAGGAATTAAAAGAGCTACGGTTTCTATTAGACATGGGGAAACGAGGCCAGAGATTAATCCAAAAGGAAAACTTGTTGCAGCGATGGGTAACTGCCTACCCGGAACAATTAAGGCCAAAACTTACACTAGGGCGATTTAGAGGGGAGTACGGTTGGTGGCAACGGAAAACCATTGATCCTTTTAAGGGTCAATGGGGAGGAGAGGTTGCCGCTGCAAAGCTTACGCAATATCTTCAGCCTCAAATCATAACGATCTATGTAACGCCTCAGGAGATTGATCAATTATTAATTAAAAACAGACTTAAAAGAGACCAAACCGGGGATGTTGAAATACTTAAGAGATTCTGGAAGCCACCTGAAATCTGGAAGTATCAAGATCTCGTCCATCCTATCCTTATTTACGCGGACCTCTTAGCAACAGGCAACGAGAGAAACATCGAGACCGCCAAAATGATTTATGACCAGCATATCGTTCAACTTATCAGGGAAGATTGAAAAACCCACAGTGGACGCCCTTTATCTCTTGAAGAGGATAGCAGACTCTTTTGGCATTCCCTTCTTTGTCGTTGGCGCTTTCTCAAGAGATCTTGTTCTCAAACACGGTTACGGTATTGAACCTCGAAGAAAAACTGGGGATATTGATTTAGGAGTGAAAGTTGTCAACTGGGAACAATTCAATAAATTAAAGGAGTCACTGATTGCAACAGGTCAGTTCTTTCTTACTTCAGAAAAACAAAGATTGCGTTGTGGAACTATTCTTATCGATATTCTCCCTTTTGGTCCTATCACTGACAAGGATAAGAAAATCAGTTGGCCTCCTGAACATGAGATAATGATGAGTATGGTTGGATTTGAAGAGGCATATGAATATTCAATAACCGTCAGATTAAGTTCTGATCCTGAACTCGATATCAAATTAGCCTCTCTGCCTGGATTGGCAATCATGAAGCTTATTTCTTGGAAAGAAAAATATCCGAACCGGAGAAGGGATGCTGAGGATTTATTCTTTATTATGAATAAGTATGAGGAAGCTGGGAATTCCGAGCGATTGTATGAGGAAGACTTACCCTTGCTTCAGGAAGAGGGTTTTGACACAAAATTAGCCGGTACTCGGTTGCTAGGCCGTGACATAGCAAAAATATCCGATCCAAGAACAATCCTGATTCTCAAAGGAATCTTAGATGCTGAAACTGGAGAACTGAGTCAATATAAATTGATTACAGATATGATTAGGGAAACCGGTATGGCTGATACAGAGTTTGATGAAATACTGCTTCAATTAGAAAAGCTAAAGCAAGGAATCGTTGAGGTTGGAGATAAAAAGCCTGAAAAGTAATTGCGGGGGATTAAAATTGGTGCCGGAGGTCGGAATCGAACCGACATGGGCTTGCGGCCCGCGGGATTTTGAGTCCCGTGCGTCTACCAGTTTCACCACTCCGGCACAGACATCAATATAAAAAAAATTATTATTGAAGTCAAATTAAAGGTTGAGGATATGGTTAAGGAAATAAAAACCAAAAAATTGACAACTTTTCTTTTTGTATGTTAATCTATTTTTCAAATCAGGTGGGGCTGTAGCTCAGCTGGGAGAGCGCTTGAATGGCATTCAAGAGGCCGACGGTTCGATCCCGTTCAGCTCCACCATTTCGCCTCCCCTCAGACCACCTCCTCAAATGAAACAAGAAGGCGCCAATCAACAAATCTCCGCAGATGCTTTCCATTGGGATAACCTGTCCCAGCTTCATACTGCGGATGTCTGCAACCGAACCGATGCCCTATACCATCCGACCGAAGAAGGATATATCGTCCCTGTCTATCATCTCAGATATCTGATCACCCCAAAGACAAGAAAGATCGTTAGGGTGGAGTGGAATGATCAAACCGTTGATGAAAAACTTCATCCTTTCTTTGTTCTCATGGTCCTGGTCTATCTGACTGGAGCCAAAGAGATCAAGCCCGAGCACAGATGGGTTAGCGAAAAGGACCTCAAAGGGGGGAGCAACTTTTTTCAGGGGCCCCATAGCCTCCAGGTCAGAGAGCTGGAAGTTCTATACGGAAAAGATACGGAGGCCTTTCTCAAGGCAGGCAGACGACTGGGTGGAACCGAGATTTTTTATGGGGACAAGGCGTTCGCCCTCAAAGTATTCCCGAGAATCCCCCTCGCCTACCTCCTCTGGGAAGGTAATGAAGAGTTTTTCCCGAAGATCCGGGTTCTATTCGATTCGACGATCCAGTCACACCTTCCTCTTGATATTATCTGGTGTATGGTCGCTGAAACGAGCCGACGTCTGGCCGAACAGACCACTCTTTGATAATGAGAATTCCAGGTTGATTCCTATATGGATTCGTGTTAATGAAAATTCCTGAAAGGTAAGGAGAGATCTACAAGATGGTTGAGAAGAACATTCTCCCTAAAAGGCCGCTGGGAAAAACCGGAGAGGAAATCTCTATCCTTGGACTGGGCGGAGAAGGAATCCTCAGGACCCATGACCGAGAAGAGGAAGCGGTGGCCTTGATCCGCCGTGCACTCGATCTGGGAATCACTTATTTCGAATCGGCCCGGGCCTATGCGAGCAGCGAATCCTACTACGGAATGGCCCTCCAGGAAAGACGGAGGGATATCTTCCTCGCCAGCAAATCGCCCGAACGAAGCGGAGACGGAGCCTTAAAACATCTCGAGATCACTCTTAAAAATATGAAGACCGATTTTCTTGACCTCTGGATGATCCACGATGTGAGGTCTCCAAAGGATGTCGAGCAGATCTTCGCACCGAGAGGGGCGATCAAAACCTTTGAGGCAGCCAAACGGAATAAACTAGCCCGATTTATCGGGATCTCCGGACACAGAAACCCGACCATTCTTTCGCGAGCCATCGATCTCTTTCCTTTCGACGTAGTGCTCTTGCCAGTTAATCCGGCTGAGCCCCATTACTGGTCTTTTCTCGAAGCAGTCCTCCCAAAAGTTGTGAATAAGGGGATGGGAATTCTCGGAATGAAGACTCTCTCCCGCGGGGTCTGTGCCAAGATCTTCGGAAATGAATCAATCGAAACTTTTCTCCGCTTCGCCCTGACCCAATCGATTTCAGCAGTTGTGGTGGGATGCGAGACCATCGATCAACTGGAGATGGATGTCAGGATCGCCCAGTCTTTTCAACCTATGGACCAGCAGGAGCAGAATGTACTCATCAGCAGGGTCAAGCCCTATTCCCGTGAGCTGATGTATTATAAATTGTAAGGATATGACAAGAGGCGGACGATTCGGTAAACCCCGTTAGAAATTCCAGTGGGGCATTATTTCTAACGGGGTAAATATGGAGAGCAGAAGAGGTTCGAACGATTGAACCAGAAGAGGCGCGGTCCACCTCCTTTAAAAACCACCTTGAAATTCCCCCGGAAAAAAGTCCTAAGGTTTGAATCGTCTGGGAATGAACACCGCAGGATTATAAACCCTTGAGCATCTCTTCGGCCGCATCCCGAAGGTCACTATGACTGGTGGTCATCGCCAGAATATCGAGCCTGGCCTTAAAGCCCTGCTTCTCCATCGGGGACCTCTCCTCGTAAAGAGGCTTCATTGCCTGGATGGCCTCTAAAACCTTCTCCGGATCGGAGTAATCCAATAGAAGAGAGAGTGTACGCCAATCATCGGGCAAGCCATACTGATCCAAATAGTTCTTGACCGCTTCGTTGAACTGCTCTGTGCCATGGTAACGATCGATGTCTCCCTGAGCCTTCTTATGCTTCTTCGTTCCTTTCTTTCCCATGAAGAGTTTATCCGCCTCCTTTCGATACTTCTTCATCACCCACTCCGACCGACGAGACCTCTCCTGTTCTCCGGGAGGCTCTTTCGGGGCATGGGGGCTCCGGTCTCTCCTCCGGTCAATCTCCCTCCATGAAATCTTTTCCCTCTCATCTTCGTCATACCGCGACATCTGTTTCCTTCCCTCCTTTGGCCTTCTTATGGACTTTTTCTCTCTTCCGGCCTCTTTCTCTCCACTCCCTGAGGAGTGAAGACCAATGTGACCACCTCACCTGACTTGCCAAATCTCTCCAGCATCCTTCCATTGAAGACCATGTCGAGGCCGCCAGCATTTCCAATCAAAAGTTCGATCCGGTTGGTTGCCTGATAAGAACTCCCTTCTCCGGGTTTGAAGAAGGCCTCGGTCTGTGACTGGCCATTGACCTGAATCTTCACCCACGTCTCCTCAATTGCCTTGAGCTCAAGCGAGAAAGGTTCCCCTTCAACAGCGGGGGAGACCTCCGGGGTTTGAGTGGTCGGGATGATGGGAAGGGCCTCGCGGACTTCCTGTTTGTTTGGAATGCCGGACAAATAAGGGTGCAGAAAATAGGAAATTAGAAGGCTGATGGCGATGAATCCTGAAACCATCCAGATCTGCTTCCGGTTCCATATGGCCTTCCTTAAAGGCTTTCTTTCGGATTTGACTTCCGAAGGGATGATCTCCTCTCCTTTTAAAGAACGCTCATAACGGAGAAGGACATCCTGGGAATCGAGACTGACATATTTGGCATAGGCTGAAAGAAATCCTCTCACATAAATGGGAGAGGGAAGAAGGTCATACCGGTCCCCCTCAATGGCTTTGAGAAGGTGCTCTCTCACTCTCGTATTCTTTGACAGCTCTCTCAGGGAGATGTTCTTCAGTTCCCGTTCTCTTTTGAGGAATTCTCCAAGGGTCTCTTTTTCCTTCACCGAACGATCACCTCCGGAGGGGCGAATAACCTCAGATTGTTATCAATCAGACTCGACGGGAACATTTCCAAAGCCTTGTAATGCGGGTTTATTAGAATTGAATAGGTTATGAAGGCTCTCAGCAAGGGCCAATTTCGATAAAGTTGATGGACGGTGGTGCTTGGCATTTAATGGTTTCCGCTACAAGCCTTTTCCAATGTCCCCGCCGAGCCTGATTTGGTTGTTTATAGCGAGGTTAAAGATAGCCCAGCTCATCGAGGGCACGGGGGTCCCGGGTCCAATCCCTTTCGACCTTCACCCACAACTCC
>Ga0315277_10009852_pt1 | contig 12167 bp, 6 predicted proteins | sample YL17G05_15_MG_FD_203695 | JGI IMG/M metagenome (GOLD analysis project Ga0315277, IMG submission 203695) | Sediment microbial communities from Yellowstone Lake, YNP, Wyoming, USA - YL17G05_15 | ecosystem: Environmental > Aquatic > Freshwater > Lake > Sediment | place: USA: Wyoming | collected... | reverse complement strand
TAAGCCGATAAAATATCGTCTAAAGAATCGTTTCCTTAGGCCGCTAAAAGATCGTTTCAAGTTTGAGCTTGCCAAGAAATACAGGTATGTGCTTGGCGCGTTTGGAAAAGTATACTTTATAGGCGTCACGGGAAGTTGCGGCAAAAGCACAACCACGGAGCTAATCGCTGCAATCTTGGCAAAGGAAGGTCGAGTCCAAAAAAGCAGCCACGCGAACACTATGCCTTCTTTCGTCAAAACAATCTTGAGCGTCTCACCGCGGCATCGCTTCTGCGTTAACGAAATCAGCGCTGACCATCCCGGCGCCATGGAGAAATCAGCAAAATTGTTGAAGCCTCAGATCGGCGTGGTCACGCACATCGGCCAGGATCATTACGCTAGCTTCCGCAACTTGGAATCGACGGCTGCAGAGAAAGGGAAGCTCGTGGAGGCACTACCGGCTAATGGAGTGGCAGTGCTCAATGCAGATGACCCCTATGTCTATGAGATGCGAAAGCGAACAAGAGCTCGGGTTATAACTTACGGATTATCGAGCGACGCAACGGTACGCGGTGAAAACGTATTTTGCGCCTGGCCGAGGCCGATGTCGCTCGACGTCTGTTATGTGGAAGAACGTCTTCACCTTCAAACCCGATTGTTGGGCGAACACTGGGCTTATGCCGTACTGGCGGCGCTATCCACCGGCATTGCCGTGGGCGTTTCGCTCGAACGCGCTGTTCAGGCAGTTGAGACCTTTGATCCCGTGCCTTATCGAATGAGCCCACATCATACTCCCGATGGCGTCACCTTTATCAGCGACAATTGCAAGGCGCCGCTGTGGAGCATACCTGCCTGCCTGAATTTTATGAGAACGGCAAAGGCAGAGAGAAAAGTTATCGTGATGGGATCAATCTCAGACACTCCCAGGAGCTTTTGTGATAGGTACAGGGCGGTTGTTCGACAGACTCCGGATGCAGTTGACAAGATAGTCTTTGTCGGCGAACATGCTCGCTCAGCCCTCAGAGCACGTTCCCATCCTGAAGATGATCGCGTCATGGCGTTCGACACACTCTACCAGCTAAATTCTTTCTTAAGTAATTACCTGAAAGCAGGCGACCTGGTGTTGCTGAAAGGTACGGAATATGTTGACCATCTCCAGCGAATCGTACTGGCGCGGACTAACGGTATGGCCTGCTGGCGGGAAAAATGTGGAAAACGTCGCTTCTGCAGCGATTGTCGATATCAGCATATTCTATTTGTGCCAACTGATGAAGCGGACTGCCTGAAATGAAATTAGGACAGGTTGTTGAAATAATTCTTCTGCTGTCACTGTGCATGGTCACGGGTTGCCAGCCCTCTGCAACGAAGCTCGCCGGAGAGAAACTCAAGGCCATCGACGAGATCGTTGCCGGAGAGATTGGGCAAGGCAGCTTCCCCGGTGCGGTCGTCCTGGTTGGCCGGGGGCAAAAGACACTCTACCGCCGGGCATTCGGCAGCCAAATGATAACGCCTCGTGAGGAGGCGATGAGCGAGGACACCGTATTCGATATAGCATCGCTGACCAAGCCGGTCGCCACAGCCGCCTCGATAATGATCCTGAGAGACCGCGGCAAGATAAGACTGAATGACTACGTGCGTCAATACCTGCCGGCCTTCGGATGCGAGGGCAAGGAAGAGGCGCGAATCGAACACCTTCTTACGCACACATCGGGCCTACCCGCATACACCAGTGCGAGCGAATTGAAAGAGCAATTCGGCAGCCCCTGCCCCGATAAGGTGATCGAGAAGATATGCGGCCTGAAGGCGATGAGCGAGCCGGGACAGGAATTTCAGTACAGTTGTCTCGGCTACATTACATTGGCAAAGATTGTCGAAATCGTCAGCGGCAAGAGAATTGACCAATTCACAGAGGAGAATATCTTCGCTCCGCTGAAGATGAACCGCACGATTTACAATCCGCCTGAATCGTGGAACAATAACGTTGCAGCGACAGAGGTCGTCAATGGAAATCCCCTTCGCGGCATGGTCCACGACCCACTTGCTCAACTAATGGACGGCGTATCCGGCAATGCCGGCGTATTCTCTACCGCCGACGACCTGGCAGTATTCTGCCGAATGTTGCTAAGCAACGGCACATATAAGGGCAAGCGGATTCTCAGTCCGAAATCCATCCATCTGCTCACCGCCGCCGTCTCCCACGGGCGGGCCTGCGGATTCGACGTGCAATCAAGCTACTCCTGGATCAAGGGCGCCAACGCCCCGAAAACGGCCTTCTGTCACAGCGGCTACACGGGGACATCAATCGTATGCGACCCGGAAGGCAAGATATACGTCATAATCCTAACCAACAGGGCGCATCCCGAGGATAAGGGAACCGTCAAATCGCTCCGCACCAAAGTTGCAGACGTTGCGTTTGAGATTCTCAAAGAAAGCAGATAAGAACGCAATAACTTGCTGCACCTTTATCCGCCAGCATCGGCCACTTGTGTTTCTCTCAGAATCTCAACACCGCAAAGCAGCGGCATAGTGCTGAGTGACGTAGTCTCGCCGCCTTTCGCAACAAACTCTATTTCCAGGTCGCGCTCAACCCCAATGCCTGCCACTTCCTGAACGACGGCTTTACCCGCTGCTGCGGCTTGGCCGGCAATATCCACGTTCTCCAGGATGACCTTACCCTGCAGTTTGATATCGAAAACACGTTTGCCCGCCTCGGCGTTGTCAAAATCGGTGAAGTGCAATCTTACCGTATATTGGGCCGGCTTATCGCCCTCCGAAAGCAGAGGAACAACACAGCGTTTCAGCCCGCGGGCGCAGGATGAATAGACCCATGGCGTATCGGTCCCCGCAACCGGCGCAGCCTCAGTATTGCGGCGGTCGTATCCGCCCCCGTCAAAAAACTCAGTCTTTACGGCAAACGCGATTCCCATCGCCGCGCGGTCGCTGGGCAATGACGGTCGCGGATACCCGAACCACAGCGTGCCGGCCGCGTCGCGCCTGTCGCCCGCCGCGCCGAGATTCAGGGCCAGATGCTGAACCGGCGTATTGGACCCGCCCGTGCCGTATATCCCCCATCGTTCATAATCCGCGCGCGGCTCCAAAGCGACCGAACACATTATCGGAAACAGGCAAGCACACCCTGCGCTCGCCTCCGGCATAAGCGCAAGACCGTCCGCTGGAATCGCATTGATCCAGCACCCAAGCCTGTGCCCCGCGAAATGGCGTATGCCGCTGTCGTCCAGAAGGTCGTAGTAGCCCGTGAAGCCAGAACGCATAAACAGCATCTGTGCGCACGCCGAAACCGCTCCGCAATGATGGCCCGGACGGAACACCTCCCAGACCTCCTGTTTGCCCGTAACCGGATGCGTGCGCATCCTCTCCTGGCCGGTCTTGAGGTCGAAAGACCACGGCTCGGCGATTACCGTATCGCCGACGACCACCGGACGATGCCGATAGTTGGCGTCTTTCGCCCACAGGACCGCGCCCGTCTTGGCCGAGAGCGCAACGAGCCTGCGCTGCGAGAACTCGCCCGAAAGGAACTGCTTCCAGTAGTGCCCGTTGGCGTTGGCCCCGCAAAGGACTACGACTCCGTCGCGATACATCGCCGTCAGTTCGCCCCCGCCTATGCCTATCTTGCTGCAGTCGGTGACATCGACGGGCTTTTCCCAAATACTACCGCCCGTGCGAGCGTCGAGGGCGACGGCAAGGCGGGCATCGAGCTTTTTCTGCGCCGCCTCCGCCTTGACCGCCTCTTCGCCGCTCAACCCCTTGAGGTGAGACTTATCCTGCCGGAGCAATTCCTCTCGCTGCTCGGGCGTTATCGAGCTGTCGATGAAGAATATCCAGCCGTCGCCGATGGCTATCGTCAAATTGACGATGTTCTTTCCCGAACGACTCCACAGCACACTGTTCTTACCCGTATCAACGGCGAAAATAGAATTGGATACCCCCCTTTCAGTCATTGAAGAGCCGTAGAGGACGCCGTCAAGGTATGCAAGGTATCCCCACTTCGGCCATTGGCCTTCAGAGCCCGGCGGCAGACTGTAGGTCGCCAGCGTCTCGCCCGTCGCGGCATCTAATCGCAGGCATTTATCCTCGACGGCAACGAAAAGGCTGTCGTCGGATGCGGCAAGGTTGCCGCACTCGACGCTCTTCAGCCGAGTCCGCATTGCGCCGGGAATCTGCCGCTCCCACAGCTTAACGGCGTTGTACGAATCGTAGGCCATTACAATGTTCTCCCCCTGTATGAACATGCGTCCGTTGACGGCCAACGGCGCCGCCGCGGCGTCGTGACGGTTGACCATAGGGGCAGGCCCGGGCTCGCCGAACCATAGCAGTCCCAGCGGCCCGGCCACGATCCGGTCGTCGCTGCAAGCCGTGTTACCCGGCTCGCCGTACTGATGCGTCCATTGCCCCGCCCCAGGCAGGCGCCCACGCTTAATCGTTGCCCAAACCCCGTTGACCTGGCTGATTCGGCACTTGCCCAACTGCAAGGCGTCAAACCATTTCTGGACATCAAACCAAGACAATTTGCCCGCCAGCCCCGGCGCGTTGGCAGGCGCGCCCAAACAGATAACGCCCCCGCAAGGCTTCAAGTGCCTCAGAAGGTTGCCCTGCTCGCCCGGTATCTGACCGGTCAGCAGCATACTGTCCGAGACAATGAGGTTGGCAAAGTAATTGGAATATGGCAGCTCGGATAGATTTCCCTGATCGACGACGACTCGATGCCCGTATAAACCGGTCGAATCCAAGGCCCGTCTGGCAGCGGCCGCCTTCTCGCCGTCAGGCTCCACGGCAATAATCACCAGCTCCGTTCGCTTGGCCAGCTCCCAGGCAAGGCGTCCGTGCTCTCCGCCCAGAATCAGGCAGTAACCCTTCGTCACTCCGCTTTCCATAATAATCGCCTCGGCGGCGGCCTGATATACATCCGTCAATTCATCTTTCGGATATGGGTCCGCCGCAGGAGGCTCGACCGGACTGATTGCTGCGGCTTGGGATTCTCCAGCCGCGGACGAGGCATAGCAATAGACCTTGCCCGTAGTCGTGCTGACATAGAGCCGCCCATCGGCGACAGCCAGGCCGGAAGCCCTGCCATCGACCTTCGCATCCCAAGCGGCCTGCCCGCTATCACGACTGTACGCGTTGACCCGGCCCTCGCCGCCGACAAGGACAAGATTCTCGCATAATATCAGTTCGGCATCGCTCGTGCTCGGCAGGCTCCACTTTACGCTCGGCGTAATATTCTCGCGGTATAGCGTCTCGAGCTCTTTCTCCGCCGCAGCTAACTGGTCTTCCCGCTTCTTGCGCTGCTCGTCGTTTCCACTCTTGGCACTGCCGCGCAATTCCTTTATTCGATATTCGAGAGAATTGCGTTTTCTGCTGGCCTCGGCGTATTTCGTCCGCTCCATTGCGATGATTTGCTCCCCGGTCGCCATATAAGCCATGTTCCCCACGACGGCAAGCCTTCGCCCCGGAAACCAGCCGAAGCCTACCTTGCCGGTCGTCTGGTCGAGCGCGACAAGGTTGGTCTGAGTGCCCGTGTAGATTTGCTCGTCGGCCAGCAGCGCGTAAGTGCCGCCGATAAGCCCCCCGGCCTCTTCGCCCCGCCAGCCGTAGTTGCTTGTGAAAACCACCCGCCCCGTTGCCCGGTCGAACCCGACCGGCAGCGCCCTGCCGGATGGTATGAAAAGATGCCGCCCCCCCGCCAGCGTGTAGCCCTGCGGCGAGAATTCGTTGCGATATGCCTCCCCTTCGCTTATCGTATCGTTCTTCCAGACTACCGTCCCGTCCTCGGCGCGAACTGCGCAAACATAGACATTCTCGTGCGGAAATATCCCCGCTGTGAAATATGCCGTGTCATCTTCAATGAGCACGCTCGTCCGAATCGGCCAGCGGGAAATCATCCTCTCATTGCCCAAAAGCCGTTCATCCCTTGGCCCCAGGCGAACTTTCCAGACAAGCTCGCCATCCTTCGCCTTCAGGCAATAGGCGAAGCCGTCGTCGGAGCCGAAGAAGAGCCGGTCTGCGTAAACTGTCGGTGAAAGACGAACCGGACCGCCGGTAAAGAACGACCAGCGCTGCCGACCAGTCGCTGCGTCAAGGGCATAGACCTTATTGTCTGACGACGAGCCGAAATACGCCGAGTCGCCCACAGCCGAAACCTGAAAGACGTCGTCGAAAATAACGCGATGCAGGAGTGTGAAGCCCTCTCTCGGCCGCTCGCCCGGCCCCGACCACGCCGGACAAGGCGCGTGCGCCGCCGCATATACCCATTGCAGTCGCAAAGGCAAGTCTATGGATTCCGGCGCAGAGCCCGAACGGGCATTATCGTGCCGGTACGTCGGCCAGTCCGCTTCCGCCGCCGTTCCTCCAACAACAAGGAGACAAAAGAGTATCAATAATGTGAATTGAAGCGACTTACCGTTTACCATTGCTGGTGCTCCTAAACATTCGCCGGAAAAATGACCGTGCGCCATCGCTCGGCATAGCGCCGGGTACACTCAGTCAAGTGTCTCAGCCGCACGAATGATAAACGGCGAGCGCGGATATGGCAAGACCGCCACCGAAAAAACGATACTCCGATTGGCAATCCTCAGCTTCACTCATGCTCTGTTGAACAGTTCTGAGGTAAGGTCATTCCGAGCGGAGGCCCGATAGGGCCGAAGTCGAGGAATCTATTAAAAACAGATTTCTCGGCTCGCCTGTGGCTCGCTTGAAATGACAGCCTACAAGGTTATCAACAGAGTACTTCACAGGCCAAGCATCTTGCCTATCTTATCAAGTCCCAATGTCCGGCTCGCCGCCGGTCTTTGCCGAATCTGCGGTATCGTCCAATATTATCCGGCCTATCAACCATACTGCTCCGGCATTCAAAAAAGATTGCGATCTGCCTGTTTTTGTTCGGTTTTTGTTTGGGTAATTCCGAGCGGTTTGCCGATACAGACATTTGCCTATGGATACGAACAACAGATTCATGGATGCTCACGAACGAAGAGAGCTGCTCGGCTACGAATACGACCTGAGCGAACCAGTGTGCAAATTCGGCCCTGGGGGCGAATTCGTCTCTTACTGGCCGCCCAGGCCGGATGATTATTCACGAATCAGGCCCAACGCCCTGACCAAACTGCTCAACAAGCTCGTCCCCCTCGTAAAGACTGCGCCTGCTCAGCCATCACATCAGCCCCAGACTGCGGCGACGCCCGATGAACTCGAACAGCATATCATCTCATCGAAGGAACAATTTGAAAATGCGGCAAACCACGATGCAGCCGACAGAGCAACTCACGCCCCGGCAGCTACAATTATTAAGGGTGATAACCTCTTCTTTAGACAGCAGGTCCTATTCCCCGACGATAGCCGAGCTCGCCGGCGAGCTGCGAATAAGCCGAAGCACCATCTTCGAGCACATCGCAGAGCTGCGAAAAAAGGATTTACTCCAGGCTGCCCCCGGCAGGGCTCGCTCTTTGAGGCCGACTTCAAAAGCGCAAAAACTGCTTAGCCGCATCGACGACAGCGGCTCAGCAGACCGGAATGCCGCTAGTAAGTCGATACCGCTGGTGGGATGCGTAGCGGCCGGCTCGCCTCTCCAAGCCATTGAAAACAAAGACACCCTCTCCCTTGAGTCATACTTCGGCATCGACGACGATACTTTCGCCCTTGAGGTCCGAGGCGACAGCATGATCGACGACGGGATTTGCGACGGCGATTATGTCGTTTGCCGGCGGGCCTGCACCGCCCAGAACGGTCAGCTTGTCGTCGCCATACTCGATGATGATAACGCGACCCTGAAGCGATTCTACAAAGAGGATTCTCGCGTCCGCCTGGATCCCGCCAATGAGCAATACCAGCCGATTTATTCTAACAACTGCCGGATTGAGGCCGTAGTCGTAGGCTTAATCCGAAAGCTCTGAATAACGCGGCGCCCGTCACGCGCGAGCCAATACTTCAACGCTGCTCTTCGGCAATTCCTCTCGTACAATGTCTATAAAGCGCTCGACCATCATCGGTGCCGGCCAGGTGCGTGCGCCGCGCTGCCGATTCTCGTCCGCCCAGATGAGCGCAAGCGGCATAATCAACGCCTCGACGCTCGTTTTCTCAAGGTCGCTCGCCAGCCGGCCCAGGACTTCCGACATTCGCGCCGGGGCACAGACCACTTGAGGCTCTCCCGCCCCGCCGCCGCACGCCCGCGAGGAGCCGCTGACCGAATACTCCCTGCACGCCAGCGGCCTTTCCTGATAAATCGTGCATATATCGTTTTGGAGGAACGGGCAGCTTAGCTCGAGGTCTGCGTACCAGGTCGATGCTGTATTGAGCAATTCGGCGGCACTATCCGCGGCCTGCACGCCGCCTGGCTCGCCAAATGACGCCGGCGGCTGCTCACCCAGTATCCGCCGGGCAGCCGAGAGACACCCTTGCTCGATTATTAACTGCCGAACAAGAGGCATGGCCAGAACTTCCTCCCTCAGGCGGAAGACCTCAGGGATCGCCAGCGGCACAAGATAATTGCAGCAAGCCGAGCAGCCCTTACAGCAGGGAATCGTCCCGCCGTTGAGCCGCACCATCTCGCTGACTTTCTCCGTAATCCTCGCGCTCACCGCCCGCGCCAGCGGCACCATATCCGCCAGCCTTGCCTGCTCGTCCCTGACCGCAATCACCAAATCCACCGGCTCGCCAAATACATCCAGTATGAGCCTGGTAATCTCTCCCTCGCCGCCGCATTTGCCTTCGCGCGCCCAGGCCGACTCAATTACCCTAATAGCCGATTTCTCAACCATGATTCCACCCGATCCTCCAAAGCCGCCTGCTTTGGGCCGAATCATTTGAAAGAAATAGAAATCCGCGAGTCGCACCGCTCCTTCCACGTGCTACTCAAATCTGCCTTCCTCTATCGAGTAAAACCGCCCCGGCATCCATTGTGGCAACTACGTATTCTGCAAATTGTGGCTATTTCCCACAAAAAACACTGGTATGCCCCAGGCAACTTCCGCTGAATGACCCGGATTTTTCCCCCGTATGCCCTTTATTCGGACCATCCCCGCGAAGAAACTCGATATGCAATTGCTCTCTCCGTTGAATGGAGGTCTAACCGACTGTATGAAAGACGATTGCAATTTGTTTCTTCTCGGCGCTCTCCGCAGTCTGGGCGGTTAAAGAGAAATGGGAGTGAGCGTGGATTGCGATATTTCCCAACGCTTCGGCTACGGCAGGGCGCTTTGCGGCACGTGGAAGTCACCAGGGCCCAGCCAGGATGGATAAGGCTCGCTGGTCTCCGGGTATCTGATAACGCTCATAACCGCCGTCTCGGCGGATGAATAGCTCTCGATATGCCCGTCGTTGTAACCCGCGTGGAGCTTGGCATCCGGCGGCGCCGAGCCGGACGTGTCTCCGCCCGACCAATAAGAAGGCCACTCATAAGAGCCTTCGGTGAAATCGGCCTTGCCGAATTCCTCGCAGCTTCCGTATTTCCCCCGGCTGAGGTACTGGTCGTACCCGAAAAAGCAGCTAACAAGCAGGGTGCTCTGATTCGCGCCGCCGAGAGGCCCTCGCGGCCCCTGGAAGAGTGTCCCTCGGTCCTTGAGATAACCGGTATAGTTCCAGTAGAAGCAATATGTCCCCGTTAGAGGGTCATCTCTCATCGGCGTATCGGGGTTGTCCCATTTGTCGCCCTCGGCCCAGGCCTGGTCGAAATGCTCGTAGCGCCGGGGCGCGTTCGGACAATACACGTTGTCCGGGTCCTCCAGATAGCTCCGCAGGTACGCACTTGCAGAGCGATACATACGCGGACTTCGCGCCTGATGGCCGAGCAGCTTCATAGGCTCGTGCCAGTTCCAGTGGCCGTCAAGCCTGCCGATAGTCGCCACCGAATCGGGATACAGCCCGTCGTTGTCCGCCGCGAACGAGCCGACCGCAAGCACAATCTGCCGCTGGTTGCTCATCCCCCGTATCGCGCGGGCACGGCGCCTCGCCTTGCTCAGCGCTGGCGTCACGATGGACATCAAGATCGAGATAACGGCGATGACGACCAGCAGCTCAACAAGTGTGAACGCCCCCCGCTCTTTTTCGCCCCCACCTGACTTGTGCCACCGGCCGGCTATGGTTCTATCCTTATGTTTTTCGAATTCCACTGAGGATTCTGCAAAATTGCAGGTTAGGCCTACTTAATAAAAGAAAAAATCGTTTCCTGATTTTTTCTTTTTTACAGCAAGGCGGCGTTTCACAAGTGGTTAAGGTGATTATTGAAGAAAATCATAAAAGAGATTTTCTTCAACAATATAGGCCTAACCTGCAATTTTGCAAAGCTCCTAAGTTCTACTCGACCAGCCAACACCACAAAAACCAAAACCATCTTATTCTACCTGCTTTTCACCTTCCCGTCAATAAAATCCCAAAATTCTCGCAAAAAATTTGAGATGAAACTCCAATGCTGCTTGCCGCCAAACTGCTCTCCGAGAGCACATTTCTATGGAGAATGTGAAGCCCGGAATCGGCTTTCTTGTTGGTAAATGCGCCTGGATTCGGGTACAATACGCCGTTGAGGTGGATTGACGGATATATTAAGAAAAAATGGCCTCACGCCGGCAAAACGCTGAGGTTCGTCCTCAAGGGGAGGTCCTGACCAACTGTCAATGCGGACAGGTCGGAGACCAGCAAGCTCTCCTAATTCTATCTTCTCTGTGTCCTCTGTGGCAATTATTCAGCCCAGGGTAGCGCCATCAGCCACTCATCGCAGAATATCGCAAAGTCGCGGAAATCGCTCCTGCCGTTGCGGTCGTAGTCACTAAGAATAGGCCATTCACTCATACTCGCATACTCGGTCCCGCCGTGGGCGCCGATATTGATCGCCCCGCCGTTGGGCATAGGCTCGCCCGAAGGCTCGATCGTCGGGTCGCCGGCATCTATGCAAGGGCTGTTGACCTTATCTAACACCCAGACATCATGCTCCGGCCAATACCGCCCCCGTTCGGAAAGCAGGTGATAGTCCCCCGCCCCGGCATCGGCAAACAACGGCCTGAGAGTCGCTGTATCATCCCGCCCAATCAGCCCCCCGCCGTAAACCAGCTCAACCTCCCCGGCGCTCAACGCACGATCGTAAATCCGAACATCATCGAGCTTGCCGTCTAAAAAGAATAGTCCGTTCGGATTGTAGGCAGTTGTGGTTCTTCCAATGCTCACTCTGTCGTCGTCGTAAGAGCCCCCTGCGAAATCAATCTGACTTGCCGAGCAGGTGCGGCTGTTGTCAAGGCTTCCATCCACGTATATCGCCTGAGTAGTGCCGTTTCGCAATGCGACGAGATGGCGCCACTCACCCTCGCCAAAAACTTCATTCGATGACAAGTATTCATCTACCTGTGTAATAGTGTTCATGGTAAGCCACACTTTTCCATCCTCCAGCCGCCTAACAACCAACCCAATATCATTTATTGGGTTGCTGCTGCTGGTGTGATTCAGGTCCAGCAACGTATCGCCGGACGGGTTGGCGGGAGCATCAAACCATGCCCATAGCGAATATGCAAAATCGTACTCCGGGAGCCAAACCGGCGAGTTATTAGGCAATACAACACAATCATCCACTCCGTCAAAATCGAGCGCTTCGCCGACTTGGCCCGTCGTCCATTGTGCCCCATAGATGACTCCGTCGTTGCTGCCGGCTGAATCATAAGCAACCGACCCGGCCCCTTCGTCAAACTCCCAGTGGGCGACGGGACCCTCGCGGGACATTTCGTAGAGCATATACGCTTCCAACGCAGATATGGCCCTGTTATAGACGCGGACATCGTCAATCGAGCCGTTGAACCACCCGCCGCCGTCGGCGTCGCTGCCGATTGCAATTGCATTCCAACCCGTCAATCCGCCTGAAAACGTCGTCATCCCGACCAACGTTCCGTCTAAGTAGAGCTTATATCCGCCGGTCGTGCCGTTTTCCAATGATACCGCGGCGTGATGCCACCCGCCGTCATCGACGCGGCCCGCGTTATAGGCGACTATCGCCCCTGCCTCGCCTGTCGGCATCGCCCGCGTCCCGAGATTGCCGTAAGTCGTGGAGGTATATATCTCCAAGTGCGGATCGTCGTCGTACTGGCGAAGCTTCATCAAAGCCTGATTCGCATACACGCTCGTCTTAAACCACATCGATAGCGACACATCGCCCTCATTGAAATCGAAGACATCCGCATCTGGGACGTTCACGCAGT
>Ga0315277_10009850_pt1 | contig 12168 bp, 13 predicted proteins | sample YL17G05_15_MG_FD_203695 | JGI IMG/M metagenome (GOLD analysis project Ga0315277, IMG submission 203695) | Sediment microbial communities from Yellowstone Lake, YNP, Wyoming, USA - YL17G05_15 | ecosystem: Environmental > Aquatic > Freshwater > Lake > Sediment | place: USA: Wyoming | collected... | reverse complement strand
TGAATAACGTTTACACTTTGCTGCTGGCCCCCAGGCCCGCTGGCGAGGCGCGAGCGACGAGCATACCCGGGGTGGTATGTAAGGAGCGAGCAACAAAGCCAGCGGGCCTGCGGGCCGCAGCCCGAAGACATCTGAGGTAGTCTGAATGCTCGGAGATTCGCCGATTGACATCAAAACCCGCCGGCAAAGTGGTTCTTGTCGTTGCCGGAAATTCGGTCCGTATTGAAATTGTTGCACTTACAGGATTCGGCTGCTAGCCTTCCGATCCATGAACAATGTGCTGGCTTCGTTTATTTCAACTCTCCTCGTCAGCTTGCGATCGCGCAGCGCTCTCCAGGCTGAGATCCTGGCTTTGCGGCACCAAATAAACCTACTCCAAAGGTCTTCCAAAAAGCGGATATGTCTGCGCGCATCGGATCGCATCCTTTGGGTATGGTTATCGCAGCTGTGGTCTAATTGGCGCTCAGCCCTGTTGGTCGTCAGGCCAGAAACAGTCATTCGTTGGCATCGTCAGGGCTTTCGTCTTTACTGGCGGTTGAAGAGCCGTCGGCCGCGACGGCCCGATACTGAGCGTGAAGTCAGAGAACTCATCCGCCAAAGTCCTTAGGTGGAACGGTTGATCGGATCCATCCGACGAGAGTGCCTGGACCACGTCCTCATCTTCAACGAGGAACCGCTCCGGCAAACGCTTCGATCCTTTTTCTCTTATTATCACGAGTCCCGCTGTCATCTGGGATTGAATAAGGATTCACCAGAGACCAGAGAAGTACAGCCGGCGGAAAAGGGGGTGGTTGTTGAGATTCCCAAAGTGGGTGGGCTTCATCACCGTTACGAGCGACGCGCAGCCTGATCGCGTCTTGCTGTTCCCTGTCAAACGGTTTCACACTGAGGAATGATACGCCGAGGTACTCCTACACGTCTTAATCACTGCTTCCCAGGTTTACGTTTTCGCCCAGGTTTCAGTCGATCTTTGGAAGCCCGATAAGTGTCCTGGTCTCCTGTTAGAAGTCTTGGCTTGCTTGGATGGATTTATTGACAATGACAACCGGCGAAGTGCACCCGCCGCGTTGCCAACTCCATGACAAAGAGCAGGTAGACGGTGACCAACCCGCCCTTGGTCCAGACTTCGATTGTCGTGAAGTCGACTCGCAATCCGTCGACGCTGCGCCGCGGGCAGGAACTCAACTTTCATAATTGGGGGCACCCTGACCTGTCCCGAAATTTCGGTGGAACATTTCCAGTTTTCATTCCGTTTTATACCCACAGCAAGCCGTCCGGCACAGGAGGGGCTCATGCACAACACAAGATCCAACACAATCGTTATGCTTGTCTCGTTTTTTGTATTAACGGCCATTGCGAATCCCGGCAGGGCCGCCACAGCGGATACTGACCTGCTGCAGAAGCTTGCACGCGCCGGCGGCCTCGAGAAATTCCCGCGCGCCAACATCATCTTTGTGGAGAAACGGCGCGACATCAAGTACGAGGAAGACGGTACCTATCTCGACCGGACCTACCTTCTCATCAAATTTCTTACAGAACCGGCCGTCAGTTTTTTCGCCACCATGCCTGTTCTCGAGTATTACAGCTATCGAAGCGAAGGAAAGGTTCTGTTTGCTCGCATGATCAAGCCCGGCGGTGAGATTTCGGATGTGCCGGCGGAAATGATCGCCGACATCATCAATCCCATGTATCGCGATCTGAATGTAAAAGACACCAACATGAGGCTGAAGCAGATCACGTTCAAGAACCTCCAGGTGGGCGATGCGGTTGAGTACGCCGTCGAAGAGAAATGCATCCGGCCTGTTAGCCGGGCTTTTGAACTGAAAGAGGGGAAATACCTCATGACATTTTCCAGCACATGATCGTCGCCGTGCCGGACACCAAAGGCGGTTATCGCCTGTATGATCCTACGAGCGTCCTCTTCTCCGGGGACCGGTTGCCGGGTTATGCGGGCAATGCTCCGCTGCTGGTCTGCACGCCCAAAGGGGAGAATCTGACAAGGATCCCCCATATTCCGGCGGGCGAGAACATGGGGAACATCCAGGCAAAGAGCCGCATAGATGGCAACGGGGTGTTGTCGAGTATGGTGACTATAAGCGGCAGGGGATTCTACGATGAGGACCTCCGCAACTGGGGCAAGAGGACGAGGCAGGATGATTACGCGAAGCGCTGGCAAGAGATCGTCGTGCAGTTACACCCGGCCGCGAAACTCATCAACCTGTCGACTTCTGACCCGGAGGACCTCGCAACGCCATTCAACGTAAGCTTCCGCTACGAGGTACCCGGGTATGCGGCTCCAGCCGGGGGCGGCATTGCCCTGAAGTCGCCTCTTGCCACGGATTGTTTCGAGCGCGTCGTGGTCGATGTAATCGCCAAAGCGAACCGGCCCGAGCGCAAGTATCCGTTCATAGTGACCTCCGCTGCGGGCGTGCAGGCGCAAGAGACGATCACGCTTCCCCGGGGTTACACCGTGCAATCCATGCCCGAAACCGTGTCGCTGAAAACAAAGGACCTGTCGCTCGCAGTACGGTACACAGCTCCCGCCGATGCAAGTGATCCCCGGGTTGAATTCAGCAAGTCACTTCTCGTCGATTCCAGACAGTTTGACCCGGAGAGTTATCTCGAATTGAGAAAGGTGCTGCAGGCCAATTCCAGCTCGAGGAAAGGGCAGGTTATACTGGCTCTTCCGCAGTAGGCCAGGTTGGCATTCCTGGCGTCACGGGACGGGGTGTGTGTCGTCAAAACTCACTGAGGCAGCATATTCAAGCAATTAATGGGGGCGCCGCGGCGGACCCCTGTGCTATAAATCCGGGCCCATGATTCCATTTTTCATTGGCTTGCTCACATGCCTCAGCGCTTTCTTCCGTTCCCGCTACAACCTCGGCCTCGAGATCCTTGCCCTTCGTCAGCAGGTGGGCGTGCTCAAACGAAAACGGCCTCACCCTCAGCTGGGTGCTTCCGCAATCAACTGTGGGTTACCCAACCGTAACTCCCGTACGTGGTATAGTTTGAGACTCAAATTCAGGAAATCAACTCTATGGTCGCCAGGGTCCAGGAACCGTGATGAGTCTCAGCCGTAAAATCCGACAATGCCCAGTATGTCGAAATGCCGCTGTTGGAACCATCATCCGACATGGCTTCTACAAAACCAACTGGGGAAAGCGACGTCGATATCGGTGCCGGACCTGCGGTCAGACGTTCTGCTCGACCACCTGGTATATTGCCGACAATACGCTCTTGCCTTTGGCAGCGTAGCAACATTTGATGGCGGAAGCACCACTACGCGGTGACCGCGTGACCGCACTTCTCGGACATAAGGAAAAACCAATATGAGAGCAAAGAAACCACTAGACGGTAAGCGAACCAAAAGAATGTCGCGTCGTGATTTTTTGCAGACAGCTACGGCCACTACTACTGCCTTTATGATTGTCCCCCGCGACGTTTTGGGCGGAAATGGCAGGGTTCCCCCAAGCGAAAAACTCAACATCGCGGGTGTCGGGATCGGCGGACAGGGAGCTTGGGATCTCGCACAGGTGAACGCCGAAAACATCGTCGCGTTGTGTGACGTAGACTGGGAATATGCGGCCAAAACATTCAGCCGCTATCCCGAAGCCAGGAGATATCGTGATTTTCGAGAAATGCTCGAGAAAGAAAAGAACATAGACGCCGTGGTCGTTGGCACTCCGGATCATACGCATGCCGTCGTGTCGATGATGGCAATCAAGCTTGGTAAACACGTATATTGTGAAAAGCCGCTAACCCGCACAGTCCAGGAAGCCCGAGCAATCGCCAAGGCAGCTCGCGAAGCCAAGGTCGCCACGCAAATGGGCAATCAGGGAATGGCCTTTGAGGGCAATCGTTTGATTAGCGAATGGATCGAAGATGGCGCCATCGGGAAAGTTCACGAGGTTCACGCCTGGTCAGACAGGCCGACGCACTCTGGCAAAAAGCCATTATGGTGGGCGCAGGGAATTGACCGGCCTGCTGAGACGCCTCCGGTGCCCTCCTCCCTGGATTGGGATTTGTGGTTAGGGCCTGCACCCCTTCGGCCGTACAACCCGGCCTACGCACCATTCCGGTGGCGTGGTTGGTGGGATTTTGGATCCGGCGGATTGGGCGACATGGGCATACATAATCTAGCGCCGATTTTTTCGATTTTGAAATTAGGTGCCCCGACTTGCGTCAATGCCAGTTCGACCGCTGTCTATGAAGACGCACTGCCACTTGGGGCAATCGTCCATTATGAGTTTCCTGCGCGGGGCGACCAGCCGCCCGTAAAGTTGCATTGGTATGACGGTGGAATGATGCCCCCGCACCCGGATGAACTGGAAGAAGGGGAAAATCTGAACCGTGAGGATGGAATAATCTTCGTGGGTGACAAGGGCAAAATGCTGGTGGAAGGTTGGGGGGGCAACAGCCCGCGGTTGATTCCCAAATCCAGGAACGAGGAATATGTACGGCCACCGAAAACCCTTCCCCGATCGATCGGGCATCACAAAGAGTGGCTCGAAGCCTGCAAAGACAATACCCCAACCCGCTCCAACTTCCCTGACTTTGCGGGTCCCCTGACGGAAGCGGTCTTGCTCGGCTCAATCTGTGTTCGCGTTGGCGGGGAGAAGTTGATCTGGGACAGTGAAAACCTGAAGGTCACCAACCTGCCCAAAGCTAACGATTACATCCATTACCCGTATCGTCAAGGATGGAGCCTATGAAGGCGAGTGATGAGTTGCGGTTGCAGGGCGTCCGGGCCAGGCGCCAGGGCATGGCAACTGGGCAGGCTTCCCTGAATGCTGCATAGGCCGGAAATTCGAGACCCATTTCCAAACCCACAAGGAGCTCGAGAGAATATGTCGCAAAAGAAAAGAGTCAAGGTTGGAATCGTCGGTTCCGGATTTGAGGCGGACATACATGCCGAATCGTTTCGCTTGATGCCGGATGAGGCGGAAGTCGTTGCCGTGGCTTCGCCGACGCCGGGCAACGCCAAAAAACTGGCGGATAAATATAACATCCCGCGTGTCTTCACAGACTATAAGCGAATGCTCGCCGAACCGGACGTTGAGATGATAACGATCACGGCGCCGAATAACCTGCACGCACAAATGACGATTGATGCGGCCAATGCCGGTAAGCACGTGGTCTGCGAAAAGCCGCTTTGCGTGACCTTGGAACAAGCCGATATCATGGTCGAAACGTGCAAACAAAAGGGCGTGCTGCTTTTATACGCAGAGGAACTCTATTTCACGCCAAAATACGTTAAGGCCAAACAAATGGCGGACGAGGGAGCCTTCGGCAAAGTATATCTGGTTAAACAAAGCGAGAAGCATTTCGGTCCGCACTCGCCTTGGTTTTGGGACGTGGAATTATCAGGCGGCGGGGTATTCATGGATATGGGTTGCCATGGCATTGCCTTTTGTTATTGGTTTCTGGGTCGACCTAAAATAAAAACCGTTTATTGTCACATGGCCACATTTGTGCACGGCGACAAAACCCGAGGGGAGGACAACACCATATGCATGCTCGAATTCGATAATGGAGCACTAGGTGTGGTGGAAGACAGTTGGGCGCGTCGGGGAGGCATGGAAGACCGGATTGAGGTTTACGGCGAAGGCGGGGTTACTTACGCTGATCTGCATATGGGTAACGCGCTGCCGACGTTCAGTGAATACGGGTATGGGTACGCTGTAGAAAAAGCGCCGTCGACGAAGGGATGGAGCTATCCGGTCTTTGAGGAGCTCTGGAACTATGGATTTCCCCAGGAGATGCATCACTTCGCCCGATGCGTGCGCGGCAAGGAAACCCCATTGGCCACCGGTGAAGATGGCCGGGTGGTGCAGGAAGCACTCTATGCCGGATATGCCTCAGCCGGGGCCGGCCGCAAGATCGAGTTGCCGTTCCGACCCGATGGAATCAAAAAACCTGTTGAATTGTGGCTTAAAAGGAAGTCGAGCTAGTTTTGTAAATCAGATTTTTTTGCAGGCCCGGTCAGCCCGAACAACCTGCCGATGGGCGACCTGGCGGCCGCCCCTGCAGGTTCACGCCATGCAAAGGAGTTGCAGAAAACGATTCGTGTGGTTGGTGGCTTACCTTCCTTCCATGCGCAGAATGCAGCGCGAATTCCCCTCGTGACAAATACCTATGGCCAAGATTGATCTCAAAGTATTATCCGACCAGGAAATCCAGTCCATCCATGACGCCACACTGGGTGTTCTCCGTGACACCGGCGTAAGGGTGCGGCACGATGAGGTGCTGAAGATCCTCGCAGCAAGCGGAGCCAGAGTGGAATCGTCCTCGCAAGTCGCCCGATTGCCAGAGGCATTGGTGATGGATTGCGTTGCCCGGGCGGGGAAAAGATACGTTCTCTACGGCCGCGATCCGCGGCGCATTGCGCGTTTTGGTCACGGGGACCTCGTACTGATGTCGAGCCCGGGGCAGTTCGGGTGGATCGACTCCCAAAGTGGGCAGCTTCGTGCGGCTACGCTTCAAGATGCGCGGGACGCCATATGTCTGGGTGATGCCTTAGCCAACATCACGATCGTCGGTTCCATGGCCCAACCCAAAGAAGTGAGCGAGATGTATCGGGAAGTCCTATTAACCGCCGAATTGGTCAAAGGCACAACCAAGCCTTCGCGCACCTGGGTTTATAACGGTCGAACGGCCCGTTACGTCATGGAGATTTACCGAGCTATCGCCGGTGGGGAAGTTGCCCTGCGCGCTCGCCCGATGGTGGAAGCTTTTTTAGAACCCATCAGCCCGTTGCAATTGCCTCAGGATGGATTGGATGTGGCCATGGAGTTTGTGCGGGCCGGCCAACCCGCCAGCATTGGACCGATGGCCATGACGTCGGGAACCGCCCCGGCAACGTTGGCGGGGACGCTTGCCCAGGAAAACGCGGAAATCCTGGCGGGGGTTGTGGTTGTCCAATTGCTGGCCCCGGGCACCCCGATCACTTACGGCGGCATCCCCCACATCATGGACCCGCGAACGAGCATTTGTTCGTTTGGCTCTCCCGAACAAGCTCTGATGGCGGTGGCAATGGTCCAGATGGGACGGTTTTATGGCTTTCCGGTCTACATCAACGTCGGGCTCACTGACTCAAAGACACTCGATGCTCAAGCAGGTATAGAAAAGAGCGCCACCCTGACCTTGGGTGCGTTAGCCGGTGCGGATATGTTTGGACATGCCGGGATTTGTGGGACGGACCATGGCGGAAGCCTCGCCTGGCTGGTAATCGATGACGAATTGATGTCTTATGTGAAGCGCATCGCGCGTGGCTTCGATGTTACTCCAGACACTCTCGCCGTTGATATCGTGAATGCGGTGGGACCGGCAGGCAATTATCTTGGAGAAGAACATACGGCCAAGCACTTCCGCCGCGAATTGTGGCTGCCGCCGCCGACCTGGACGAGACAGGCCTGGGGAGTTTGGGAAAGCGATCGGCGTAGCGCGATGGCTGACCGCGCGCTGGACCGGGTCAAGCACATTTTAGCGGCCAATAAGGTGGAACCCATGGAGGAGCAAATGTCGCATGAAATCGACCGCATTGTTGAATGCGCTCGGCACGAATTAGAAATGGGTTGAACATTAAGGTAATGCGCAATCCACACACAGCGTTTCGACAAGCCGACGTGGCAAAATCAGCTTAAGAAAGGGAGGGTTCTAAGATGAGTCTACACAAGATCCTGTTGGTCCCAGCGCTGTTGGCCTTACTGTCGTCACTGACAGCATACTCCGAGAGTGAAGAATCCGGGGAAGGTCTCGGAGCCGAGTCGGTCAAGCCTTTTCTGGGGCGCTGGGATCTGACATTGAAGGCCCCGGACCGGGAATACGCTTCCTGGTTGGAGATTCGGCAGGAAGGCGGACGGCTGAGGGCTCAGATGGTCGGCCGTTGGGGAAATGCCCGACCTCTCCCCAAGATTGAATTCACGAATGACCGGCTCATCTTCGTTTCCCCCAAGGAAGAAGAAGGTCGGCCCAACGATATGGTCTTTGACGGAAAGCTGATTGGTGAAACCCTGGCAGGGTCCACGACTGGTCCGGACGGTATCCCCTGGCAATGGACTGGCAGGAGGGCTCCATCCTTGAAGCGCGCCCACGCCAAGCGTCAGACCATCTGCAAACGATGATGCAAGCATGTCGCGGCCGGAAATGGCAGTTCGTACACCTCGGCATGCAGCGAAGTGTTTCCTCGGACGAATAGAGAGAGTATGGAGCGAGGCAAAACGAGCATCGCAATCCCCCACAAAACGCTCGGCCCGGGTTTTGGCGGAGTTTACCGGCCAATCTGTTCCAAGAATTCTCGAAGATCGATTAGATCCCAGACTCCGAAGTTCTTTCTTGTCAGTAGAGGCTCTTTTCATTCAGATGTTTTGAGCAAAGATTGGCCGGTCAAGGCAAACCACAGGCTGCCTGCTGCGATCTTCGGGCTGGAAAATACGCTGATCTGCGACCGACCACCAGCAGATCTCGCTCAGAAATCAGCAGCAGAGGTTCTGAAGCAGGCTCTAATGGGAAAGCCCAGGTTTGAGGGCCGAGCCTTGGAAACAGGAGAGGCAATCCAAAAGAGCCAGCGTAAAAAGGAGGATAGCACCTCCGCTGACGAGTGCGGCCTTGCCGCCGGCTGCAGTGAGATTGAAAATGGCTTTGAAAGGCTCCAACGCAATCATTAGCACAGCCAGGAGCGCAAGCCAGCGCAATACCCGCCGGCCAGTCGACAGCTTAGTACCTTCACTCTCGCCTGGCCTCAGCAGGTAGAGGGCCAGTGGCATGGTCAATAAGTAGTAGTGCAGCCAGGCGAGTTGCGCGGAAAGCAAGGACACTGTTCCTCCCAGGCCGATCAGAAGCACATCCAGTTTCAAGGAGGGTTTCCTGTCGGCTTGCTTCGGGGAGCCTGGAATCTGCAATCCATTTCCTGCAAAACCTGCACGCAACAGCACGATTACAACCGACCCGATGAACAGCGGCGGGAGAACAAGCGACGGTCTGAATCCGAAAATGCCCGCCACGAGTCGCGCGAGCGCGTAGTTGCCATGGCTCAACGGGATATCGAGTTCGTTCATCAGGCGCGGCAATTCCTTCGCCCAATCCAGCCATGGACGCATCGAGTGGAAATAAGCGGCCGAAATAGCGAAGGAGGCAAGGCAACCAAGAGCCATGCCGGCAGCCGTCAAGACAAGCTTGCGATGGCACCTGAAGACGAGCCATCCCAGCAGGAGAATCAATACGACGAAACCAAGATTGGGTTTGAACATAACTCCGGAGCCCAGCAGAATACCGCTTAGGAGGCATTGCCAGGCGGCAGGGCGGTCCGACCTCTGCATCCACAGGAACAATGCCAGTATCGCGAGTTCCAAGCGATTTATGTTTCCCACATCGGTATCGGACACAGTAGGGCCAAACCAGTAGAGAAAGGAAGCTACGGCGAGCGCAGTAGAACCTGGGGAATAACCGAGGATGTTGCACATTCCAACGACGGCGAGCACGTAGCAAATCAGGCAGAAGTATTGAAAGAGGTTCTGGTCACGGTCATAATCCCCGCTCGAAAGCAGCGCAAAGCATGTGTACAGCCAGGGGGTTGAATAGGTTTCGAGCGTCTGCCGATACAGGGCTGCCTGATATCTCTTGGATGCCGCTTTTGCCTGAGCATCCGGCCCGACCTGCGCCCGGGCCTTTTCCCACATCATTTTTCCAATGCTGCGGCGCTCGGCATCCGAGTAGACATCCCTGACACCCGATTCGTGCAACACCCGGCCTACCGCCCAGAACTGATAGTAGTCGATGCACACCTGGCTGCCGGCGTAAGACCAGGCCTGAGCAACCGCAAAAACAGCCAGCAGAAGGCTGATAAGCGCAAGCGGCTTACCCAGGAAAGAATCCAGCACTGCGGAACCCCGAGCTCGGGTGTGCAGTCGGTCCGGTGCTGCGCGTTGTGGCTTCTTCTTCGGCATACAATGCAATCTCAGGATTCATCCCGCCGGCGGAAAGACGAGCCGCGTTTTCGATCGAGGTCCGCGCCAAGGCCTCCGCTCGTCTGCCCTCCTCCCGGGTGTCGTTCGCCAAAAACTGGGCCGAGCCGTGCGCGCTCGGCGGCGGTTGTTCTTCCATCTTCTCGCCCCGAACAGTGGCGAACCGGACTGCTCGCGACCCAACCTGGCGTTTCCAGGTATGACACGCTTGCACGATTCTCACCGGATGGTCACAAGGGCCGATTGGGTGCGGCCAAGTCGTACGACAGATGTTGTGAGACGGCAGATGGGAAGCATCGGTGCTACGCCGCACGCCTCTCGTATCGGTGGTGAAGACCGCCGACCTCCGGGAACTCGATCACCCGGCCCTGCTCCGCGGAATGCACGGCACGGGACTCAGGCGCATCTTTGTTCAACGCCAGGTGCGTCCTGGCTCCATAAAAGTAGCCCAAGAAGCTCCGAACGATCCGTCTCAGGTGAGCTTCGCCGAGCACGATGACGTGATCGAGGCACTCCCGGCGGAGGGTCCCGATTACTCTCTCCACATACGGGGACTGCCATGGACATCGAGGCGCAGTGACAACTTCCTCGATGTCGAGGGCCTTCACCTGGTCTCGAAACAACAACCCATAAATTCCGTCCCGATCGCGGATCAGGTAGCGCGGCGATTTTCGGTCGTAGAACGCCTCAACCATTTGCCGTGCGATCCAGGCGGAGGTTGGATGCTCCGTCACGTTGAAGTGCACTATCCTGCGGCGATCATGTGCCAGAACGATCAGAACGAACAGGATGCGAAGGGTGGCCGTGGCGGGCGGATAGCCGAAATGAGCGCGTTTTTACGTCGGAGTCCAGCTGTGACGGCTGGTCCAACTTCCGATTTGGGGCGTTATGTTAACTGCCCCCGGCTGCTCCAAAGCTCCCAAACTCGAATTATACAGCGGTATCGTGTTGAGAGTGGGAATTTGCTCATAGCTCCGCCATGCGGCAGGAGCGCGCATTCGGTCTGGGGCGCCTGCTCAAGAGATTTGCAGTTCGTCTACATCGCCCTCCTGCGGCACGCAGGCCGCAATATATCTAACTGCCCGTCAGTAGAGTTGAGCCGGATTTTTGTGAGGGCATTTCGAAGTGGAGTGCCCATGAGCGTGCCGGGGAGCGCGTCCGGGGACCAAGTCTGGCAAATCTGATTTCAGAGCGCCGCACGAGGCAAGAATCCATGAAAATCGCTCTGGTTTCGGGGATGGCGGCGGACCAAAACGTACCCGCTTTCCAAATGCGGCACCTGCACGGCAGTCAACCAGTTCTGTAGCCCGTTGCAGCAGAATTCGGGTTCCTGAAAAAGAAGGTTCTATTCTTCAAGCCTCTGGAAGCTGCTCTTACTCGCGCTCGGATGCCGAGGTCATGTTGTTATCCGGCTCAGGATCCGCGGCTTGCCCACCAAGATAGGAGTGCGCAACCAGGGGAGTGATTTCCAGGTCTTCAAGCAGATCTTCGGCCGCCAGGAGTACAGCGTCATCGGCGATCTGGGCGATGTCGATACCGTGATCGATTGCGGCGCCAACGTCGGCTTAGCCTCCCTCTTTTTCTGGCTTCGTTATCAGCCGCGGCGGATCATTGCGGTGGAACCAGATCCGGGAAATGCTGCGCTGTGCCGTACGAACCTGGAGGGCCTTGGGCCGTCGGTCCAGGTGATCCAGGCGGCGGTGTGGCCCATTCCGACCGATCTGGCAATCAGCCGCGGCGTGTTCCGTGACGGCTCCGATTGGACCGGACCGTTCGCCTGGCCCTGAAAGATGAGACGGGGAACGTCCGTGGGCTGACTATGGACGAACTGATTGAATTCGCGGAGCCGGGACGGGTCCACCTCCTGAAAATGGATATACTAGGACGCTCCAGATCCATCTCTGGACGCACGCAGCCTGCTTATTACGGGCGGATTCCGTATTCAGTTTGGACCATCGGCGCCGACGGCTATGGATTGCGGAAAATCACCGATAGCACCAGTGTCGAGACCTCGGGCCATTCCGATTTACCCAGGATTGCACTGCCCAACACAGTCGCGTGGGGAGCGGTCCCAGGCACGGTGATTTTTCAGAGAGCCGTCAGCGATAAAGTCACCGCTCTGCTCTTCGACCCATACACTGGCCGGCTGACGGAGTTCCTGCCGCATCCCGCCGATGCCTACTCCATCGAGCCGTCTCCTTCCCGG
>Ga0315277_10009849_pt1 | contig 12171 bp, 10 predicted proteins | sample YL17G05_15_MG_FD_203695 | JGI IMG/M metagenome (GOLD analysis project Ga0315277, IMG submission 203695) | Sediment microbial communities from Yellowstone Lake, YNP, Wyoming, USA - YL17G05_15 | ecosystem: Environmental > Aquatic > Freshwater > Lake > Sediment | place: USA: Wyoming | collected... | reverse complement strand
GGCACGGCAAACTTCAGCTTTTCCGCACTCCGAAACTTCCGCATCACGGAGAGCAAGCGGGTGCAGTTCCGCGGCGAGTTCTTCAACGCCCTCAATCATCCGCAGTTCAACGTTCCTGGGCGGGTGTTGGGCGGGGCCGGCTTCGGGGTCGTCGCCTCGGCGGGGCCGGCCCGGACGGTGCAGCTCGGCGTGCGCCTCATCTACTGACACCGGGCAGCCGGCCCGCCTTTCTCACCACCGCCGTAGCGAGGCCCCCGAGCGCAACGCCGGCGTGGCGCGGGCTTTCAGCCGGCCGTGGTGCCCTCTGGGCCGGGCATTCGTGCCGCCATCCGGTTCAACGCCGGCAGGGACGCCGGCGTTGCCGGCCAGAGGCCCGCCCCACGGTCGGCGCCCGAGCCAGAATCCTCGCGAACCGGGAAGAAATCAACCTTTAGTAGTCCAAGAACGCCCGCCTTGCGATGCTCGGCCTGCTGGGGCACACTGGCGGGATCTTCACTCCCTTGCCCGGGCTGCCGGATGTTCAGATCGTCGCTATCCTGTATAATCTCTTTTTTGATCGGATCTTTCGAATGGCACTGGAAACCTCATCTCCTAAAACTTCGGTTACGACCATTTGGTCCTCCCGCCAGTTCCCGCTGGCGCTCCTGCGCATCATCGTCGGGTGGCACTTTCTCTACGAGGGTTGGACCAAGCTGATGTCTTCCGGGTGGACCTCATCCGGGTTCCTGAAATTCGCCACCGGGCCCTTCGCCGGGTTCTTTCATTGGCTGGGCTCGAATGGCGCCGTGGTGCCGGTGATCGACCAGTTCAACATCTGGGGGCTGACGCTCATAGGCCTGGCTTTGATGCTGGGTGTGGCGATACGGCCTGCGGCCGTGTCGGGTATGCTGCTGCTGGCGCTCTACTACTTCGCCTACCCGCCGCTGTTCTCACCCGTGGCGGGCATCAGCGAAGGCAACTACCTGGTGGTCAACAAGAACCTGGTCGAGCTGTTTACTCTGGCGGTGGTGTTCGCCTGGCCGGCAGGGGTGTACGGGCTGGGCGCCCTGCTGGGGCGTCGCCGCGCAGGCGCCACGGGCGAGGCGCAGCAAGCCAAGCCCTCCACCACTGTCTGGGACAAGCCCCTTCCCGCGTACCTCGGACCGATGTCGCGCCGCCAGCTCGCCGGCGCTCTGGTCGGGCTCCCGTTCCTGGGCGGCTTCCTGCTCGCGGTCCTGAAGAAGCATGGCTGGAAAAGTTTCGAAGAGATCCAGCTTCGCGCCAGGCCCCGGCCAGGGGACACCGTCGTAGCCAGCGCCACCATGAAGACTTTCCAGTTCTCCAGCCTTCGAGACCTGAAGGGGTTCTTGCCCTACGGCAAGATCGGCAACCTGACCCTCACCCGCATGATTCTGGGCGGCAATCTCATCGGCGGCTGGGCACACGCCCGGGACTTGATCTACGCCTCCAAGCTGGTCAAGGCTTATCACCATCGGGGCAAGATATTCGAGACTTTCGATCTGGCCGAGTCCTGCGGCATCAACACGGTCCTGACCAATCCGCTGCTCTGCGACGTGATCAATGACTACTGGCGGAACGGCGGCAAAATCCAGTTCATCTCCGACTGCGGCGGCAAGGACGTGTTGCAGATGGTTCAGAAATCCATCGATCGCGGGGCCTGTGCGTGTTACATCCAGGGGGGGGTTGCCGACCTGCTGGTCGAGGGGGGCAAGTTCGACCTGATCGCCAAAGCGCTCGAGCTGATCCGCAAGAACCGCCTGCCCGCAGGCATCGGGGGACACAAGCTCGCAACCACCAAAGCCTGTGTCGAGAAAGGCCTCCGCCCCGACTTCTGGATGAAAACCCTGCATCGCGTCGACTACTGGTCGGCGCAGTTGCAGCCGGAGCACGACAACATCTGGTGCGAGGACCCGGCTGCCACCGTGGCCTACATGAAGGAACTGCCCGAGCCTTGGATCGCCTTCAAGATTCTGGCCGCCGGCGCCATCGAGCCGAAAGTCGGTTTCAGGCACGCCTTCGAGAGCGGCGCCGACTTCATCTGCGTGGGCATGTACGACTTTCAGGTCGTCGACGACGTGAACCTCGCGCTGGAGGTGCTGAACAGCCGTCTGGCCCGCCAGCGCCAGTGGTGCGCCTAGGGGTGAAGCGCCTCCGGTGAGTCTGGTAGCATGGTCTTCCGGCCCTGTTTGTTAGCATAGCGGCCGCACAGGGGCAACAAGTCAAGGTATGAAAAAGCTACTCTCCGCGGTCTTGTTCACGTGCACAGCCTGGGCCCTCGCGCAGGCGCAGAAGTTCGAGGTGTCGGTGTTGGGCGGATATCCCCTCATCAGTGGGGCCCCCCTGGGCTCGATCGCCGAAGAGAAGCCCAAGGATACCGACACCAAGCTGAAGGGCCGCTACTCCTACGGCACGCGACTCACCTGGAACACCAAAGGTTACTACGGCAACGAGATCGGCTTCACCTTCAACCGCGCCACCTTTCGAACTACGCTCCGGGACGCGGACGGCGTCGAAACCGTCAGGCAAGATCAGATCATGGTCCATCACCTTTTCTACAACTTCCTGATCTACTTCATGCCCGCGGGCGAGCGTTGGCGCCCCTTCATGACCGGCGGCCTGCAAGTGCAACAGTACGGAGCGCCCCGCATCCCGGAATGGACCCTGGGCCATTCCAGGAATTACGGGGGCAATTACGGCGGGGGGCTCAAGCTCAAGCTCTTCAAGCACGCGCTGGTGCGGTTCGACTTCCGCGAGTACCTCGGCGGCAAACCTTACGACCTCACGTTTGCGGATCAGACCAAAGGCGGCGGCATCTTTCGCCAATGGGAGGGGTCGGTCGGCCTGGCCATCACCTTCCGATGAATTGACGATTGGCGCAGGTGCAGCTTTTGCTTCACCGCAGAGCCGCAGAGAAGAGCCCATTGAGTGTTCTCAGCGTCTCGGCGTCTCGGCGGTGAACTGCCCGGCCGGTCTGAGGCCGGACCCCGCTAGAACTTGATCCCCAGCGAGGCTTTCAGGCCGGAGAAATCATACCAGGGCTGGCCTTCGCGCCGCTTGTGCTCTTCGCCGTTCTCGAACATCTTCAGCAAGCTGGTGACGCGCTGGCGGCCTTCCGGCGTGCGGAGGGCCTGGCGCGGTGTTTTGCCATCCAGAAACGGTAACGGCGTGTCGGGCCACTTGCGGTAGTGGTCGTCGCAGTGTTTCTTGAGAAGCTCTCGCTCGACTTCGGGCGGAATGCTTTTGGGGCGCTCGGGCGGCGGGGAGGAAGCTGCCTCGCGCATGGCCGACCGGACGCTCTTGAACTCTTCGTGCCTGGGTTTCAGCGCAGCGGGGGCGAGGGATTTGAGCAGTTTTCTGCCGCGCTTCAGGCGCTGGCGCGAATTGCACTCCAACGTAAGGAGGTCTCCGCGGAGCTGAAGGCTCCCCAGCACGCGGCACGGCTGGCCTTCGACCGGAGGGGTTTCGAACCACGCAAACCGCCAGCCTCCCTCCTCGTCCTCCTCTTTGTCGCCGATTAATTCCGAGTGTTCGAGAGCCTCCAGCAGAGCGGCTTCATCCAACACCTGGTAGACCGCTTTGGAAAAGACCAACGGGTCGCCTTCGGCGCTGACCATGCGTGGGGGGGCGGCCTGCTGCTCAGCCATCTCGAGGAGTCTCTGGCGCAGCCGGTGGCTGTTGGCGCGCAAGTACTGGGACCACCCGAGACCGGTCTCCTCCCGGTCAGCCAGAATCCACTCGCGGAAGCGCGGGCAGAAGGGCAGCGGGACCAGCAGTCCATTGGCGCTGAGCTCCTTTCTGCCCTGGTTGTCCCGGACGCGCACCAGGACGCAATCCCAGCGCAACATGGATTTCGATGAGGAGACGTCGTGCACGAACAAGCTGCCGCCCCGCAGAAGATCTTTCAGTTCCACGCCCGTGCCCGGCTGGACGTTCTGCACCTCGTAGAGGCTGTAGTGGCTCTGCGCCCACTGCTGAAGGGTTTCACGCTCGCTCGCGGAGAGGCGGGCGCGGTTGCGGGTCAAGTACTCCTCGATCACCGGGCGGCCGAAGCACCCGGGCGAGCAGTCGTACAGGAGCCAGTCCAAGAAGCTGATCGTGTTGGCTTCGACCGAATCTCCGGTCTGGGAGGCGCCAAAGAACAGCGCTGCTGCCCGGTCCATCTCGCGGCGGCTTAGATGGTCACGGGCGAACGTCAGCAGGCCCTCAAACAGGCGCCGGCTAGAGCTGTCCGAGCCTGCCAGGACCGGCTCTTCCTGCTCAGCCAGCCCTTCGGGCCCCTCGCGTTCTTCTTCCTCATCCGAGGCCAGATGGCATTTCTTGTACTTCTTCCCGCTCCCGCACCAGCAGGGCTCATTGCGTCCGGGCTTGTGTGGCGGGCCCTCCTCGGCCTCGCCGTCGAGCGGCTCGCAACAGATGTCATACACCGAAACTGCCGCCAGCTCCCCCGCATCCGGTCCCGCCGGCGGCGGTTCTAGGGCCAGCTTGCGGGTCTCCTTGCGCAGCACGGAGGAGTACTGCTCAACCAGAGTTTGGAGCGTCGCCCGCGCCTGCTCGCCCTGGCTTTCCAGAAGGGAGGATGCGACCATCAGGAAGAGGTCGTCGCGATCCCCTCGCGGCACACGGCCCAAATCTTTGAGCAGGTCCTGCAGGACCCCGGCCACCCCTTCCACGTTTCTCAGTTTCCCGAGCGCAAAGGCCAGGCAGAGCTTGGTCACCGGCTCAGCGTTCTGGGCAGCCTTTCGAATAGCCTGGAGAGTCTCCTGCGGGCGCCTGGCGGCCGTCCGGGCAACCGCCCAAAGGGCGGCCCCGGTGAGCTCGTCCACGCCCGTATGGAGGACTTCGAAAGCCTCCGGCAAGTCCGCCGGATCCCCGATTTCGCCGAGCAAAGCCAGGCTGGCCTTGGCGGGAAAGACTTCCCCCTCGCGCAGCACTCTCAGGGCCCAGGCGCGCAGCACGCCTCCCAGCAAGGGCCGGCAAGCCGCCCCGTATTCCAATATCCGGTCGACCAGTGATCTGTCGAGCGCCTCTGCAGGCGAAGCCTGCACTTCGTGAATCAATCGGTACGGGCGCAGGAGTTCGGTCACGCGCTGCGGTTCGACGGTCTTCCGGTAGGCGGCCGAGGCGCGGACCTCTTCCAGGGCTTCGGAGCTGAAAGCATCCAGGTCATCCGGAGTCATCCCTTTGGCTCCCCGGAACGAATCCGGGAAGTAGTCGATCTTTTGCACGGCCATATCCAGCAGGCCGCCGGCGAGCTGCGGGTCGTCCCCCTCGACCAGCAGCAGTTGGGTCAGTGCAAAGTAGGGCGGATAGTGGCAGGGCTGCGCTCGCAGCGCTTGCCAGTAGTAGCGCCGCGCGTCCTCCAGCCGGCCCTGCTGCTGGCGGATCCGGCCCACCTGGAGCAGGGCCAGGTGGTCTTCCGGGTCCAGCTCCAAGGCCTTGAGAAAGCCTTCTTCCTCAGTCAGAGTCCCGCGGTCGATCTGCGCCAGGATCTTCCGGCGCTCAGCTAGCATGGATGGCGAAGGACAGAGCATAGGTGTCAGTGCAGTTCCCATTGTAGTCTCGGGCGGCAACGCATTGCCTGTCGGCTCGCGACGATTCTGGCTCGAGCGCCGGCCGTGGAGCAGGCCTCCGGCCGGCTGAAAGCCCATGCCACTTACTTTTCCACCACCGCACAGAGCCAGCTCTGTGGGGCGGGTCCCCTGACCCGCAGCCGGCCCCCTGGCCGGCCATTCTGCGGGAACCCAGGATTGTGGTCAGCGGCCTGGGCGAGTTCAACGGGCTGGATTACCTGGCCGCGGCGCGGACCGCGGCCGGTCGGGAGGTGGCTTTCCGGCCCAGGGACGGCGGGACTTCCGGCCTCCCGGCGAGGCTGGCGCGCTGACCTCGAGTCTGCTATATATCTGTTCGTAGGAACCAAGTAGCCCAGATCGGGAGGGACATCATGGTGATGACCAAAGCAGACTGTGCAGAGGTCCGCTGGGACCTCCGGAAGAAGCGATGGCATATCCGTATCCAGGTGGGCGAAGAGGTGATCAAACGGGCCGCGTCCGGCAACAAACCTGCCCGGGACGCGGGGGATGAAGTTCTTCGCTCGATGGCGGTGGAGACTGCCCACAGCGATGGATACGAGCTCGACCCGGCGGCGGTAACGATTGTCCGGTAGGAAGCCGCTGAAACGACCAGCGGAACTTTGTTTCACGGGCGCCTTCCTGCTGCTGGCTGTTCTTTTCGCCACGAATGTCTATCGGGCCTGGACCCAATCGATCGCAATCGATGAAGCGGCTGGCGCTGGACCACCGAGAGGCCGGCGGTGCTGTTCCGGGGCAAAGACAGAACCAGCCCGAAGTTCAGGATGGATTTTGTTATTCACGATGCGGTCTTCGCGCAGACCGGCCCAGTGACTCTTTCGGTCCGGATCAACGGATTCATTCCAGCCGGGTTCACCCGGTGAAGCCCCATAAAGTTCCTGCCATCGACCCACGATAGTTCAGAATGGGGAAAGGGGGAGGATTATGAAGCGGTCGATGGCAGTGTTGGTTGTGGCGGCCGGGCTGTGTCAAGGGTGCCGCGGGCAGGGTGCAAAAGACTGGGTCGCGCACAAACAAGTGGGGGGCTTTTCGGTCGAGGCCCCGCGCGGATGGAACTTGCGTGCCGATCCCAAGCGGGGCAGCCTCGAGATCCAGGGAACCAACCGGGAGCAGGTGGTGGCCTGGCCGCTGTTCATTCCGGGCCGGCTCGAGGGGGCCTCAGCCGCGCCGGTGTTGCGCAAGCTGGCCACGGCGCTGCTGCCGGACGCCCGCTGGGAGCCGGCGCAACCGCAGGGTTCGAGCGCCATCCGGGCCAACGGGCGCGCCGGGGACCGCCTGGCGGTCTCCGCCCTCACCTGGGTGAACACTCCCAAAGGCGCCGCCTGTTACCTCTACGCGCTGGCCGCTCCCGAAGCCAGCTACCGGCAGAATGAGGACACCTTCGCGAGAGTTCTTTCCAGCCTGCGGGTGACCGGCGCGGCCTCTGGCAGCCAGCCCGCCGCGCCGGCTTTCGAACGCTGGCAGGATCCGCGCGAGAACGCCTTCAGCCTGGAAGTGCCCCGCGGCTGGAAGACCACCGGCGGCATGTTCCGCTACGCTTCGGTGGACACGCGCGCGGCTTGGGAAACCGTCTCCCCCGACGGGCAGGTCCGGATCACCGGAGGCGACGCCGAGCTCCCCACGTTCACCCTGCCCACCCAGATGCTGACCATGGCCGGTTTCCGTGAAGGCTCCTGGTACTCGCCGGGCTATGGCGTGAACATGATGGTGCGGCGCTACCTGCCTGGGGTGGCCTTTGCGCGGGAGTACGTGACCGCCAAGGCGGCCCGGGGATGCTCGGACGTCACCTTCACGGACAGCCGCGAGCGCCCGGACTTCGTCCAGGCCATTAACGCGGTCAATGCCCAGTCCAGAAACCTGGGGGTAGCCATCAGTCTGACCGTCGGCGAGGTGGCCTTCACCTGCCGCCAAAGCGGGCAGCCCATGAGCGGCTACTACTTCGCAGGAACGCAGTTGACCCAGCACCCTGCCGGCGGCCTCTGGAACGTCGAGCACCTGGGCGGATTCCTGGCTGCCAGCGGAAAGGCCGCCGAGGCCCAGGCGGTGCTCGGGCGGATCGTCCAGTCCATTCAGGTCAATCCGCAATGGGCCTCCATGCAGCAGAACATCGCGGCCAACACCTCGCAGATCGTCAGCCGCACCCACCAGGAGATCTCCAAGACCATCAGCGACAGTTACTGGAGCCGCCAGACCGTCACGGACGAATTGAGCCGGCGGCGCTCCAACGCCATCCTGGGAGTCGAGGACGTGGTGGACCCGCAGACCGGCCGGGAGATCAAGGTCGAGAGCGGCTCGAATCACTACTGGCTCGACCACCGCGGCGCCATCGTCGGCACCGACACCGACACCCGCCCTAATCTGGATTTTCGCGCCCTGATCCGGCGGCCCTAGCCGCCAGTATCCGCCTCGCCCGCGCCGGATTGAAGACCCCGCAGGAGCAGAAGCGCTGCAAGTACCCGGCGGCCTGCTCGGGGGTGCGCCGGCCTTCCTTGACCCAGTCCATCATCTTCTTGGCCAGCGAACTCGAGACCATGCTGTGCCCGCACATGGTGGTCAGCATCAGCACCTTGGCCTCGGGCAGTTTTTCGGTCTGGCCCTCGAAACCCAGCGAATAGCCGATGCTGTGGCGAGGGAGGCCGGCGCCGTGGCAGCACTGCTCGGCCCCATCGATCGAGGTCGAGACGTTCACGCACAGGCCCAGGTCCGCGGCCTTGACGGCCTTCAGAAAATCCTCCGCGGCGGCGCGGTTGTCGAACACTGCAGCCACCGTAGTGGGCGTGTCGACGCCCTCAATGACCGCTCGAAAATCGGGCGTGCTGTCGCGCTTCCAGTGCGCGACCGGGGTCAGGGAGGCGCAGGGACGAAGCGCCCCGCCATGCACGGCGTCCCCCAGGTTCACCGGGTGGAACTCGAGAGCCATTTCCAGGAACTGCTTGAGCTTCGGCACGCACCCCTGGTCGTTCTTCCCGCGGCTGGGGATGGCAAACACCACGTAGTCGTCGTGGAAACTCTCAGCGTCCCCGTAACGGTGCAGTGTGTTGGTCATAGGTTTGTCACCCGGCCCAGGCCCACGTTGGTTTTGGCGCGCTCCAGCGGGTAGCCCAGTTGCTCGAGCACCGGCGCCACCACCTCTTCTTCTCCCTGGGCGTCGCAGCGCGTGGCCACCCCCACCGACACCACCGTGTCGATCTGTTCCTCTACCTTCCACACCAGCCGGAGGATCTCTTCGGTGCGCTCGAGGGGGGCCTTGATCTCGACGATGGCCGAGAGGATCTTCTCTTCGAGAATGTCCTCGCGGATGGTCCCCGCCGCGGCATCGGTCATCAGCGAGGTGACGGGGTTCTTCTTCTCGAACGCGACCCCGGCGCGCGCCAGCGCCTGGGTCATCCGCTGGATCTCGTGGAAACGCACGCCCACGCCCGGCCGCCCGAACTCGATGGTGAAGCCTACTTCCCCCACCTGGATGCGGCCGGTCACGTCGTTGGTCTTCACTTCCTCGGTGCCCCGCCCCTGCACTCCGGTGGATTCGTGCGGCACGCGCGGATCGGAAAAGGCGCGGCGCACGATGCGCGGCCATTCGAGTTCTTCCGGCTCGAAGGCCGCCGTCGGGCAGACGTCGGGTTCGGGCTCGAAGCGCAGGCGCAGCCGCTGGAACAGCCAGCGCAAGGCGCGCACCAAGGTCGGATTCAGGTGTTCCTGGCTCATGCCGTCCACGCACGCATGGCACTCGACGCACTCCTCGCGATCCACGGCGGCCCGGCGAATGTCGGGGTCAATCGAGATGGCGCCCATGGGGCAAACGTAGGTGCAGTTTCCGCAGGCTACGCAGCGCCGCCGGCTGATCCTCATGCTGTGACTCCCGGAGAAATGATGCGCCGGGTGGCGTCGATTGTGGTGAACAGCGCCGCAGCCACCAGGCAAAGCATAGAAGAAAGGACGAACGGCACTTCCCAGTTGTAACTCCGCACCAGGTAGGCCAGCAGCGCCGGCGAAATCGCGCCTCCAATGTTCCCGCACATGTTCATCACCGAAGAAACCGAGCCGGCGTAGTCGCTGGCAATGTCCAGGGGCACGGCCCAGGAGACGCCCACGGTCAGCTCGAGGCCGAACACCGCCAGGCAGGTGTAGAGCACGCAGGCCAGCGGATCGGCGGTGAAGGTGGCCGGCAGGATGCCCCCCGCAGCCAGCAGAAAGCCCCCGATGGCCACCCCGCGGCGCGCCCGCCGCAGATTACCGCTGCGCTTCAGCCACAAGTCCGAGAACCAGCCGCCCAGCAAATCGCCCGCCGTACCCGCCAGCAACGGCAGGCCGGCGTACAGACCCATGCGCGTCAGATCGAATCCCCGGTGGTCGTGGAGGTACTTCGGGAACCAGTCCAGGTACACCGAGATGCAATAGGCATAGCAGAAGTACATCAGGCAGAGGGTCCAGAGGTTGGCGCTTGAAAAGATCTTGCGCCAGGGCACGGCCAAGACGCGCGGGCGCGGGCCCCCCATGGCGGAGTGGATCAATTCGCGTTCCCCCCGGTTCACTCCGCGGTGTTCTTCGGGAGTGTCGCGATAGTAGCCGTACCAAACGGCCACCCACAGCAGGCCCAGCGCCCCGAACACGAAGAAGGGCGCGCGCCAGCCCCACCGCGCCATCAGAAAGACCACCAGGGTGGGCGTCAGCGCCGCGCCCAGCCGCGAGCCCGCGTGGGTGATGCCCTGCGCGAAGCCGCGCTCGGCCGGCAGCATCCACCGCGACAGCGAGCGCGTGGCAATCGGGAAGGCCCCCGCTTCACCCACTCCGAACAGGAACCGGAAAACCATCATCGAGACGGCGCTCCAGGCCAGCGCGGTGGCCGAGGTGAACAGGCTCCACCAGCTCACGATCAGGCTCAGCGCGCGGCGCGGCCCGATCCGGTCCCCCAGCCAGCCCCCCGGAATCTGAAACAGCGCGTAGCCCCAGCGAAACGCGCTCAGGATCCAGCCCATGGTCACCAGCGAAAAGCCTAATTCCTTCTGGATCACCGGCACCGCCGCGGCGATCATGACCCGGTCCATGTAGGTGATCATGTAGGCCGCCACGGTCAGGGCGAGTACGGTGTAGCGGACGCGGGTCGGGCGCATGCAAAGGAGTGATTCTCATTGATCTGGTGGGCGATTGTCAATGCCGGATGCGGAGTGCAAGGAGAATGTCCTCTGCGGCGACCGGCCTGCAGAAATGGCAGCCCCTTTTTCGCGAAGATCGGCCGAGCCGGCAGAAATGCTAAGCTGAGAGTGCGCTATGGCCACCGCAATCCCTGCCAACGTCGCACGTGCGCGACTGGGGACCCTGCTCAGGCAGGCAGCCCAGAAAAGGGCGCGCTTCCTCATCACCAAGAGTGGCAAACCTACCGCGGTGCTGCTTTCAATTTCCGACTTCGACGATATGTTGGAGGAACTGGATCCCGAGTTTCGCCATACTCTGAGGCTTGCTGCACGGGAATACCGGTCCGGCAAGGTGGTCAATCTGAGGGAGTCCGTTCGAAGAGGCTTCTCGAGCCGCCGAACTGGCTGACAGATGCAGCCCCGCTTCTCCGTCCTGCTGACGCGGAGCTTCGAGCGCGATCTCCGGCGCCTCCCGACTGACGCTCAGTAGAGGGTGCTGCGTGCAATATCGTCTCTGGAAACGAACCCCTTTGGCCCGCCAGCCCGCATCAAGAAGCTGCGGGGCAAGGGCATTGGGCAGTGGCGCTTGGAGACCTGGCCTTACCGGGTTCGCTACGATATCTTCGGGGACCAGGTAGTGCTCTAGCGCGTAAGGCACCGGAGTGAGATCTACCGCGACTGAGTTCCACACACCGCATCCCCCGACCTGATATGCATCGATCTCAGGCTGAGCGCGCGGCGCGGCCCGATCCGGTCCCCCAGCCACCCTCCCGGAATCTGAAACAGCGCGTAGCCCCAGCGGAACGCGCTCAGGATCCAGCCCATGGTCACCAGCGAAAAGCCTAATTCCTTCTGGATGACCGGCACCGCCGCGGCGACATAGCGGACACGGGTCGGGCGCACCATTGTCAATAATAGAGTATGCGCACTCGCGGAATCCGCTTCGCTCTACTGCTGGTTGCCGGCCTGGCCCTGGGCCAGCAAATCGGCAACCACACGGCCGCCTACGATCCCAACGGCATCCTGCTGCCCTGGACCTCCTGGAAAGACGCGCTCGACCGGGAGATGAACTGGTACCTGAAATGCCCCATCGAGCAGGGCTACCCGCGCTTCGTCTACATGACCTTCATGGACGGCGACTACAGTCTGATCGTCAAGCGCCCGTCCTTCATCCCTGCTACCCAGAACGGCATGGGCATCATCTCCTACCTGAAGTACTACGCCTATCAGGGCGGCAAGAACCCCAAAATACTCGAGTTCGCGAGGTACATGGGAGACTACTTGGTGAAAGAGAGTTCCACTCCCGACACCGGCAAGTACCCCCGCTTCACGCGCTCGACCGGCTGGGCCGCGCGCTTCCCGCAGCCGCCGGACTGCGGCTCGCAGGACGATAAGCCCTACGAGATCCAGCCCGACAAAGCCGGCATCGCCGGCTACGCGCTCCTGCTGCT